>PR_CR_10_Liq_2_inCRDRAFT_1000480_pt1 | contig 11108 bp, 4 predicted proteins | sample PRCRCaboRojoPR_FD_10245 | JGI IMG/M metagenome (IMG submission 10245) | reverse complement strand
GAGGCCCGGCTCGACGCGGCCCGGGCGACCCTGGAACAGGCCGAGGAGCAGCTCGAGTATACCCGCATCCGCGCCCCGTATTCCGGCATCGTCATCAATCGCCACGTGGAGCCGGGTGAGATTGCGAGCCCGGGCCAGCCGGTGATGACCGGCATTTCGCTGGAGCAGCTGCGGGTCACGGTGGATGTGCCGCAGAGCGTGATCCCGGCGGTGCGCCAGATTGGTGAGGTAAACGTCTACCTCCCCAGCGGCGATGCGGTGAGTGCTGTGGTGCAGCCGGAGCGCATCACCGTTTTCCCATACGCCGACATGGGCTCCAACACGTTCAGGGTGCGGCTGGATCTGGCCGACCGTCTGCAGGACCTGTTTCCGGGCATGTTCGTCAAGACGGGCTTCGTCACCGGCAAGAAGGAAGAGCTGATGGTGCCTGAGGATGCCGTGGTGTATCGCTCCGAGGTCACCGGCGTCTATGTGGTGGACGCCGATGCTCAGGTGCACTTCCGCCAGATCCGCGTCGGCCGCAAGCATGGTGAGGCGCTGGTGGTGCTCTCGGGCTTGACGCCGGATGAGCGCGTTGCGCTCGATCCCATCGCCGCCGGTGTCGCGCTGAAGGCCCAGGCGCGGGCACGGGCCGACGCACGGGCGGAGGCTGAGCAGGATGGCTGACACCGACACCCGCAACGGCGCCGACAGGGACGCCGACGGTGGCGCCGGTGGCGGGCTCGGTCTCTCCGGGCGCGTCGCCGCGTACTTTCAGAACACCGAGATCACGCCGCTGCTGGCGCTGGTGGGCCTGCTGCTCGGTCTCTTCGCGATCCTGATCACGCCGCGCGAAGAGGAGCCGCAGATCAACGTCACCTTCGCCGACGTGTTTATTCCGTTCCCCGGGGCATCGGCCACGGAGGTGGAGCATCTCATCGCCGGCCCCGCCGAGCAGGTGCTCTCCGAGATCAAGGGCGTGAAGCACATCTACAGCGTCTCGCGGCCGGGCATGGCCGTGGTGACGGTGCAGTTCCGCGTCGGCGAGGATCGCACCGACGCCATTGTGCGCCTGCACAGCAAGGTCATGTCCAATGAGGACTGGCTGCCGCCGAACCTCGGCGTGGGGCAGCCCATCATCAAGCCCAAGGGCATCGACGACGTGCCCATTCTCACCGCCACCCTCTGGTCCAGGGATCAGGCCGTCGGCGCCTATGAGCTTGGCAAGGTGGCCCACGCCATCGAGCAGGAGATCAAGCGCGTCGACGGTACCCGCGACGTCTACACCATCGGCGTGCCCGAGCAGGTGGTCCGCGTCATGCTGGACCCGCAGGCCCTCGTCGCCTACGGCATCGATATCACCGATCTGCGCCGGGCGCTGCAGGCCAGCAACGCCATCCGCGACGACATTGGCGTGGTGGCCGACAACCACGAGGTGCTGGTGCAGGCCGGTACCTTCCTCACCGACCCCGAAGACATCGGCGAGCTGGTGGTGGGCCTGCATGGCGGCCGGCCCGTGTATCTGCGCGACGTCGCCCGGGTGGTGCGCGGCCCGGAGGAGCCCGAGACCTACGTCTGGATGGGGATGGGGCCCGGAGCCGCCCACGGCGCGGCCGGCCAGGCCCGGAGCGATCCCGACGGATGTGCGCTCGCCATGGGCTGTGCGACGCCGGCGGTGACCATCGCCGTGGCCAAGAAGGAGGGCGAGAACGCGGTGGACATCGCCGCGCGCGTGGTCGAGCGCTTCGCTCAGCTGCAGGGCACCTTCATCCCCGAGGGCGTCGAGGTCAGCATCACCCGTAACTACGGCGAAACCGCCGACGCCAAGGCCAAGAAGCTCATCACCAAGCTGGCATTTGCGACTCTCAGCGTGGTGCTGCTGGTGCTCCTGGCCCTCGGCTGGCGCGAGGCCGTCATCGTCGGCGCGGCGGTGATCGTCACCTTGGCGCTGACGCTCTTTGCGAGCTGGGCCTATGGCTTCACGCTGAACCGGGTGTCGTTGTTCGCGCTCATTTTCTCCATCGGTATCCTCGTCGACGACGCCATCGTGGTGGTGGAGAACATCCATCGGCACATGGCGCTGTGGCCGCGCCGGAAGCTGCTCGCGCTCATGCCCGGCGCCGTGGACGAGGTGGGCAGCCCCACCATCCTGGCCACCTTCACCGTCATCGCCGCCCTGCTGCCCATGGCCTTCGTGACAGGACTGATGGGGCCATACATGAGCCCCATCCCCATCAATGCCTCCATGGGCATGCTGATCTCGCTGGTGGTGGCCTTCGTGTTCACGCCCTGGATGAGCAACTTCCTGCTCGGCAAGCGGCATGATGCCGCGGTGGCCGCGGGTGGGTCCGCGCACGGACACCAGGCGGAGGGCGGCAGCGCGTTCCTCGGGCGCCTGTTCCATACCCTCATCGGCCCCTTTCTTGCGGGTGGCCGCGGTCAGCTGAACCGCTGGCTGCTATTGGCCGGCGTGCTGCTGCTCATCGCCGGCTCGCTGCTGCTGGCGGTGAACCGGGTGGTCATCCTCAAGATGCTGCCCTTCGACAACAAGAGCGAGCTGCAGGTGGTGCTGGACATGCCCGAGGGCACCAGCCTGGAGCAGACCGCCCGGGTGCTCGGCGAGATGGGGCGCTATTTGAGCGGCGTCCCGGAAGTGGCCGACTACCAGGTTTACGCCGGCACCGCCGCGCCCATCAATTTCAACGGGCTGGTGCGCCAATACTACCTGCGCGAGGGACCGCACCTGGGCGATATCCAGGTGAATCTGGTGGACAAGCACCATCGCGACGACAAGAGCCACAAGATCGCGCTCGGCCTGCGCGAGCCCTTGCAAGCCATCGCCCGCCGGTACGACGGCAACGCCAAGATCGTCGAGATTCCACCGGGCCCGCCGGTGCTCTCGCCGCTGGTGGCCGAGGTCTATGGGATCGACTACGACGGCCAGATCGAGATCGCCAAACAGGTGCGCGCGGTGTTCGCCGACACGGCGGATATCGTCGACATCGACGACTCCGTTGAATATCCGTCGGAGAAGGTGCTCGTGGTCGTCGACCGCGCCAAGGCGGCGCGCCTGGGTGTTGAGCAGGCCAGCGTCGCGCAGGCGCTCGCCACCGTGCTGGAAGGCGAGGACATGAGCTTCCTGCACGGCGCCAATGTGAAATACGCCGTGCCCATTCGCGTGGAATACGCCGCCGCCGATAAAGCCGACCTGGAGCAGGTGCTGGCGCTGCGGGTGCGCTCCAGGGGTGGGCAGCTGGTGCCGCTGTCGGAGATCGTCGACGTGGTGGAGACCACCCGCGCCCACAGCATTTACCACAAGGACCTGCTGCCCGTGGTCTATGTCACCGGCGACATGGCCGGCCCCATCGACAGCCCCCTGTATGGCCTGTTCGACATCGCCGGCCGGCTCGGCGACGACCTGGGCTTGGCGCAGTGGTATGTGCAGCAGCCGGAGAACCCCTATGAGTTCAGCGTCAAATGGGATGGCGAGTGGCAGATCACCTACGAGACCTTCCGGGACATGGGAATCGCCTACGGCGTCGGGCTGATCCTGATCTACCTGTTGGTGGTCGCCCAGTTCCGCAGCTACCTGGTGCCGCTGGTGATCATGGCGCCCATCCCGCTCACCCTCATCGGCATCATGCCGGGGCACGCTCTGCTCGGTGCGCAATTCACCGCCACCAGCATGATCGGCATGATCGCCCTCGCCGGCATCATCGTGCGCAATTCCATCCTGCTGGTGGACTTCATCAACCAGCAGGTGCGAGCGGGCAGGAGTCTGGAGCAGGCGGTGGTGGACGCTGCCATCGTCCGTGCCAAGCCCATTGCGCTGACCGCCGTCGCCGCCATGGCCGGCGCGGTGTTCATCCTCGATGACCCGATCTTCTCGGGGCTCGCGGTGTCGTTGCTGTTCGGCCTGTTCGTCTCCACGGCGCTGACGCTGGTGGTGATTCCCGTGGTGTACTACGGGGTCATGCGAAAGCGGGTGGCGTGGATTCGTACGGCGACGGGGTGAGGTGCGGTTGAAAGAATAAAAGAATAGGAAATCCAAGCCACCCCGGGCATCCAGATTGGCCCGGGGAGGGAGGTGATCGGGGTCGGGGTGCGGGTCGCGCGGTCAACGCCCTGTTTGGTCCCGGATGATTCCTGGCCCCGCAGGAGCTATCCTCTGTTCCTGGCCAGGGGCGCTCTTGAGCGTGAAGCCCGTCATCGGCCATCCCCTCTGACCGGAGCCCGGAGCCACGATGCACGTCCGACTGCACCAGAACGCGCGTACGACGCCCGCCACGCGGCGCGAGATGCAAGACTCCACCCTGCCCACGGCGACCCTGGCGCGTCAGTACAACGTCAGCGAGGAGACGGTGCGCAAGTGGCGCAACCGCGCCGATGTGCAGGACGCCTCGCATTGCCCGCAGCGGCTGCAGACGACGCTCACCACGGCCCAGGAGGCGGTGGTGGTGGAACTGCGCAAGACGGCGCTGCTCCCGCTCGACGACCTGCTCGCCGTCGTCCACGAGTTCATCAACCCCGCCGTCTCGCGCTCCGGACTCGAGCGCTGCCTGCGCCGCCACGGCGTCTCGCGCCTGGCCGCTGTGCGCCCAAAGGACGAGCAGCCGACAACGCCCGCCAAGGGCTTCAAAGACGACGCACCGGGCTTCGTGCACATGGATGTGAAGGTCCTGCCGCAGATGGCCGACGAGGACACACGCACGTAGCTGTTCGTCGCCATCGACCGCGCCACCCGCTGGGTCTACCTCGAACGCCTGCCGGATAAGGCTGCGCAGTCCGCCCGCGGCTTCCTCGAACGCCTGCTCAAAGCCGTACCGTTCAAGCTGCGCACCGTGCTCACCGACAACGGCAAGGCGTTCACCGATCGCTTCTGTGCCACAGGAGAGCGCGAGCCCACCGGCCGCCATCCCGTCGATTGCCTCTGCGCCGAGCACGCCATCGACCATCGCCTGATTAAGCCCGCACACCCGCAAACCAACGGCATGGTCGAGCGCTTCAACGGGCGCATCGCCGAGGTGCTCGCCACCAACCGCTTCCGCTCCGGTGAACACCTCGAAGATACCCTGCAACGCTATGCCGCGCTCTACAATCACCATATCCCGCAACGCAACCTCGGCCACGTCAACCCCGTCCAAGCCCTCATGCGGTGGCATCAAGAGCAAACGGATCTGTTCCTAAGCGACCCTGGTCATCTGCCGGGACCGGACACAAGAAGGTTGCCACAAGAACGGGAGCGTCGGGCGAAGGCTCGGAGCTGCCGGCCGAAGTCTCGGTGCCGCCGCTCAGTGCGTGCTCGTCTTCAGGTACTGGTCCAACCGATCGGCAGCCACGAAGCGCAGGATCGCGCGCGTGTCGTCGGTGCAGTTCTTGAACACGAGGCGCTGGAGGACGTCCGGCCCCTGCTCCAGGATCAGGCGGCCGACCAACTCATCGACGAACGACTGCGTGACCGCGGCGCCGGCGAAGTCGATGACAACCTCGAACCCCTGTGCCAGAAAGCCCTCGATGCGTTCCCGTTCCGGCACGGCAGCATGGCGCATGCCGAAGAAACGTCCTTCGGCCGCGTGCTGGAGGGGGATAAGCTGACGTTCTGGGTGAGGTTGCATGCGGTTATTCTTTGTCGATCATCGACAAGAAATCAAGACTCGCTACTCGAACCACGTCGCTGCTGCTGGTCTCGGCGTCGCGTGCCGATCAGCGCCGCCGCAAGGCCCCTCGCGACCTCCTCGGCCTCGTGCTCGCCCTCGATCCGCTTCAGTTCCGAGAGGGCATCGCGGCGATCCCGGCGCCTGCCGGCCGGCAGGGGACTGTCCACCAGCTCCACATGCCGAAAGACATCCATCCGGTGCAAGTAGGCGCCGGTCACCTGATCCAGGCCAATCACACGGACACCCTGGCCGTAATCCGCGAGTTGACGAAGGCTCTCCCCCAGCAGTGTCATGCCGAAAGGATCGACGAACCCGGTGCCGCGAACATCCAACTCGACGACGTCGCTCTCTGAGTCGGCCAGACATCGGCAGGCGGCAAGGACCTCCGCCGGGCTTCTGGCGGTGAGGAACTTCGGCAGTCGCAACGGTGCTGTCGGCAACGGTTCCCGCCTAGGCGTTTTCCGCCTGCTGAACCCGCTCGAAGAAGGACAGGATGTCCACCTGCGAGTAGGGCGCGAAGTGCGTGGACCGGATCAGCGCGACGCCGCTGGGCTGTCCGAGGATCAGGCCCTTCACCATACCCTGGTCCTTCTTTTCCTGCGCGTAGACCTTGGCCATGATGCCGGCGTCGGCGTCTTCCAGGGCCAGCACGATCTGGGTGCCGGCGTTGGCGAAGATCGACGGGTGGAAGTCCCGCGTCTCCTGCGAGGACAGAATCAGGCCGAGCCCGTACTTGCGGGCTTCCTTGGCCAGGTCCGTGATCTTGGGGTCGTTGCAGAGCTTGTGGGCCTCGTCGACGCAGACCATCAGCCGCAGGGACTTGGACATGCCCTGCATCATCATCGCGCCGTAGAGCTTCTCCAGCAGGAAGCGCGCGGCCGCCAGCATCAGGTCCTTGATGCCGGCCGTCAGCAGGATGACGGTGGTGCGCTTGAAGAGGTCGTCGAAGCTGAACCCCGCCTTGCCCTGGTCGAAGATGCCACTCATGAAGAGCGGTTGCAGCCGGACCTGAAGGTTCTTGATCTGCCCGCCCTTCTCGGACCACTGGTCCAGCACGGTCTCCAACATCTCCAGCGTCGGCGGCTCCTTGTCGGCAGGCGCTGGGGTCTTCATGTCGAAGCCGGCCTGCTCGTAACACTCCTGGATCGCCTCCCGCAGCTTGCCGAGCTGGATGTCGCCGGAGCCGGCGAAGACCGCATTCAGGGTATCCGCGAGGCGGAACACCATCTCCACCGGGCGGCGGCGCTCTCCGGTGCGGGGGTCTACGGGGACCTCGAAGGGGTTGATCGGCAGCCCTTCCATGACGTCGAACACCTGGGGTTGGACGGCCTCGGCGAACTCGCCCGAAGCGTACTCCCCCTGGAAGTCGAAGATGATCGAGGGCACGCCTTGGCGGTCCAGCTCGTAGAGCAGACTCTTGGTCGTTTCGCTCTTGCCTGAGCCGCTCTTGCCGACGATCAGCAGGTGCTGGTTCAGCAGCCGTGTCGGCACAGAGGTGTGCGGGTCCCAGTNCACGGCGGCCTGCGTGACGTGATCGTTGCCGAGCAACACCCGCACCNGCTCATNGGANGGCTTGGTTTGCTCCGCTGGCTGTTCNTCCTGTCCTCCNGTCCCGNNGGCGCCNGAGTCCCCGACGGACTGAGCAACGTCCGGCGTCTCGCCCGGAACGCCCGGCCTCGCGCCCTCAGAGCCTGGTTTGCTCCGCTGGCGATTTGCCGCCTCTTCGCCGCCATCCGGGGCCGGGCCGCCGTCGGCCGGTGGCGTGCTTCCATCGTCGCCACCGTCATCGGTCCCGATTCCCAGCAGCTCGGCGATGCCGGCGCGACCGAAGGTCTGGATGCGGTTCTCGTGAACAATCTTCTCGTCCACGGTTGCGTACGAGCTGCCGTTGAAGATGAACCCCTCGTGCCCGAAGCTGACCTCGGTAACACCGGCCTCCACCGACTCCAGCGCGCGCTGAAACGCCGCGTGATCGTTCCCTGTCAGCGCGCCATCGGCGAAGAGGCCATAGCGAACAGCCCGCTCGAAGTAGAAGCGCAGGATATTCGCCAACTCCTTGTGCTTGATGGCCGCATCCAGCCTCGGCTCCTCGCCGCCGAGGAAGTTGCGGCGGAAATGCTGCTCGGTGTTGTGATTCTTCTCGCGAATTGCCTCGTGCAGCTCGACCAGCTGCGCCGGCGATCCGGCCTTGCGGTTCTTCACCTCGATCAGATCCAGGTGCAGTGCACGCTCGGAGAGCCGTACCAGCATCAGGTCTGTCCGCTTCAGCGTCAGGTCCGCGTTAACCAGCTCCTTCTGGCTCAGGTGGAACAGCTCCATGTGGCTGTCCACCGGGATCAGCACGGCGACCCGGAGCCTGCCGTCCCGCTCCAGCGCAAGCCGCGTCAGCGCCAGCCCGATCACCTCCTGGGCCTGGGTGGGGTTATTGATGAGCTTCAGCGCCAGCCGCCCGGAGACGGACTTCAGCAGCGTCAGCACCTCCGCGACCTTGGCGCTGTCGATGGTCTCGCCTTCCTGGTCCGGATCGATGCCCAGCATCTCCAGGAAGCCGTTGCGCAGGATGCTCTCGATCTCCTGCTGGTGAAAGGTGGAAATGATGAGCCGGTGCGCGACGCCGTCCAGGAACTCCGGGGTGTAGTCGATCAGGTAACCGCCGCCCACCTTGCCCGGCCCCTTGATCGGGTCGTCGAAATATTCGATGCCGAAGTTGCGGTCGATGGTGAACACCCAGTCGGACGCCTGGTGCACCCGCTCCAGCATCGTCAGGTGGTACTTGCCCTTGTCCTCGGTCAGCTCAAGCTGCACCGCCAGGTAGTGCTGACCGGCGTCGCCCCAGTCGAACAAGGATGCCGCCGCATGCGACAGGCCGACCTGCGTGTCGAACAGCCGTTGCGTGTTGCTGTCGCTGGTCAAGTCCGGGCAGCGGTTCGGGACAATCATCCGGGACCAGGTCGCGGTGGTCTTGCCCGACCTGTAGTCGGTCAGATACTCAGCCAGCAGGTTGTACAGCGATGAGCTGCCGTTGCTCCCGTGATAGGAGCGGCTTGCGAGTGTCGTACTGAAGAAGTCGATGAGTAGTGTCAGGTGAGCCTCGAAGCGTTTGCTCTCCTCCTGGCGCAGATCCGCGGTCCGGTACTTGCCATAGATCAGCTTTGGGAACAGCGGGTTCTCGTTCGGGTTCAGCAGCCGCTCTTCCACATCGGACAGGGTCTGCCCGGAGATCCAGTCTTCCCGTATCTTCTGCGTCATCAGGTCGTCGAAGGCGGAGCCCACCAGTTGGTGCGGCGTGTCCTCCGGCGAGAAGAATTTGATGTCGAAGTCCAGGTCCGCGTACAGCTCGTTGTTCAGGATCAGCTTGATCGCCTCCAGCAGCAGCCGCCCGTCCCCCGGGTTGATGACGTTGACCTTGAGGGTCTGCACGTAGGGGTGATGGGCCAGGTAGCGCAGCATCTTGTCCGCGATCTGGCGCGGCGTCACCGTGGACACCTCGCCGCCGCTGGAGCGGGCACCAACGGCCTGCAAGGCCGCGTTCACGGCCGTGCGCAGGTCCGCGAGCTCGCCGTCCGGATAGATGCCCCAGAACAGACCCAGGTTATCGGTGTTGACGAAGGCGCGGTCCTGGCTCCAGGCCAGCACATTCGGCAGATTCAGGGAGGTCAGCTTCTCCAGCACATCCTCGTCCATCAGCGCGCCGATCTGCTTGGGGTCCATCCCCTCCATCTGCCGCATCCATTCCCGCAGCAGCGTCTGGTACTGGAACAGCCACAGCACCCGCAGCGGATGGGTCGGTGCCAGCAGCACCACCTCGATGGGGCTGTCCTGGGGGCCGAGCCGCAGATGGACGCTGTCGATGCGGAGCACGTCGGCATGGTCCGCCAGGGCAGTGTTCACGGCGCTCGGTGACCCCGCGTGGCGGATGCGATCCAACAGCAGCCGCAGCAGGGCCAGGTAGGCATCGACGTACCCAAGCACCTCCTGACGCAGATCGTGCAAATCCGCGATCTCGATGACCCCGCGCCCGTCGGACAAGTCCCGAACCGCGGTGAACAAGGTCTCCCGCGCCTTGAAGAAGGCGTTTGCGTCGCGGGTCACCGCCGGCGATGGCGTATGGCAAGCAAAGTCGGCTGCCTCCCCCTTGCGCCGATTGGTCAAGTCGGCCTCCAGCATGCCGAGGCTGCCGGGCTCCGCCAGGATGCGCCGCTCCAGCTCCAACAGCAGGGGGGTCAGCACCAGATCGCCGCGGCTGTTGTTGGTGAGCCGCACGGAGTAGACATGCTCCCGCTTCAGGTCCCACGCGCCGCTGCGCACGTCATAGTGCTTGCCGGATTTGACCATGGCCAGAAAGCCGATCTCGTCCAGGTGGCGGATGCGCGTGCTGCGCTCCGCGGGCGTGTCATCGATCTCGTCGCCGACCTCGATCCAGAACGCCTCGGTCTCGTCCGACGCGTCCTCGAAGGGCAGCCCCTTCTTGGTCAACGCCTGGACGCGGATGACCGCCACGCACTGTTCGTCGTCCCCGAGATTGTGCTGGTCGATGGGTACCTTGAACGACTTACGCTTGGCGGAGACGCTTTGCGGCGGGATCACATCCACCTCGCCCTCGTCCTGGGACTTGCGTACGACGGTGACGGCGAAGCGTCCGAGGTCCTCGTGGTTGGGCGGTGATACGGTCCAGCCGATGGTGATGGCGCGCTTGCCGTCGCTGGTCAACTCGCCGCCCTTGTCCTTGAGCCCCGCCGCGACCTTGCCCTTCTTCGGGTCTTTCAGCGGTTTCAGTGCGACGCGCAACCCGGTGACCGGCTGCGTGAAGGTCCAGTTGTCGAAGGAGAGCCGACGGCGCACCGTCGGGTTATGACAGATCGTCGGCAACCAATGCTCGGGCTTCAGGATCGGCTTATCGGCCAGGTACACCAGCAGCTCCTTGCGGCGCTGGTCGTCGTCCAGCTCGGCGTCCTGCACCAGGCGCGCCACGTTCTGGCCGAGGCTGCGCTCCGGGTCCGTGAGCAGCGCCATGCAGCGGGCGTTGCGCGCCAGTTTCTGCGCCAGCACGCTGTCCGACAGCTCCAGGTCCGGGATCAGCCCTAGCTCATACAGGTAGGCACCGGCGATCTCCCAATCCACCGGCCGCGCGCTCGCCTCGGCCTGCCCGAGCACCGACAGCACATAGCGCAACCGCTGCCGGACGGAGCGGCCGCGGATCTCGGGATCGAAGAGCACCTTGTTCAGGGTCGCGCGCTCGTCCGCCGGCAGATTGCTGACCTTGCCGGTGAGATGCTGCGACAGGATGCGCTCGGCATCGAAGCTCTCGGCGTCGTCGGTCTTGAAGGTGGCGATGTTGAGCGAGTCTTCCTCCGCCAGCCGGATGCCGGCGGGGAACAACGCGCAGAAGACCTTGATCCGGCCATAGGTGGCGTCCTCGCGCAGCTTCACCGCACCGCTGCCGCTGACCATCCAGGGGTCGCTGGTCGGCTG
>PR_CR_10_Liq_2_inCRDRAFT_1000479_pt1 | contig 11114 bp, 4 predicted proteins | sample PRCRCaboRojoPR_FD_10245 | JGI IMG/M metagenome (IMG submission 10245) | reverse complement strand
GCCGCCGTCAACGTCGTCTTACCATGGTCAACGTGACCAATCGTTCCCACGTTCACGTGCGGCTTATTGCGATCAAACTTTTCCTTGGACATGACTTAGGTTCCTCTAATCAATTTTTGATTAAATCTTGACTGCGGTCGCTTATTCCCATTTAAGCTGATTTTTTCATGACCTCTTCGGCCACGCTGTTGGGAGCCTCTGCATAATGCAGGAATTCCATTGAATAGGTTGCTCGACCCTGACTCATGGAACGAAGATCGGTGGCATACCCGAACATTTCAGACAGCGGGACGTTCGCCCGGATGATCTTTCCGGCAGGGACATCCTCCATCCCTTGGACCAAACCGCGTCGGCGGTTCAAGTCTCCCATCACGTCGCCCATGTACTCTTCCGGGCTGACCACCTCAACCTTCATGAGCGGCTCAAGCAAGACCGGGTTGGCCTTCAACGCCCCATCCTTGAATGCCATTGAGCCGGCGATCTTAAACGCCATTTCGCTGGAGTCGACTTCGTGGTAGGAGCCATCAAACAGTGTGGCCTTGACATCAACCATCGGGTAACCGGCCAAAACACCATTGTTCATCTGCTCCTCGACACCCTTGCCGACCGCAGGAATATAGTCTTTAGGCACCACACCACCCACAATCTCATCGATAAACTCGAAACCGCCGCCCTCTTCCAAAGGCTCCAGACGGATCTTGACGTGCCCATATTGACCACGACCCCCCGACTGTCGGACAAACTTGCCCTCTGCGTCGATGGCGCTTCGAATCGTCTCGCGGTAGGCCACTTGCGGCTTGCCCACATTCGCTTCAACGTTAAATTCGCGTTTCATGCGATCGACAATAATGTCCAGATGCAGCTCACCCATACCGGCGATGATGGTTTGACCTGACTCTTCATCGGTATGCACTCGGAAAGACGGGTCTTCCTGCGCCAGTTTGGACAAAGCCACGCCCATTTTTTCCTGGTCACTCTTGGTTTTAGGCTCGACTGCAACAGCAATGACAGGCTCTGGAAACTCCATTCGCTCCAGCGTGATGACGTTGCCCTGGTCGCAGAGCGTATCGCCCGTGGTGACATCTTTAAGGCCCACTGCAGCGGCGATATCACCGGCCCGGACTTCTTTGAGCTCCTCACGCGAGTTCGAATGCATCTGCAAGATACGCCCTATGCGCTCTTTTTTGCCCTTGACTGGGTTAAAGACCGTATCGCCCGACTTGACGACGCCAGAATAGACGCGGAAAAAGGTTAAGGTGCCCACAAAGGGATCGGTGGCAATTTTGAATGCCAGCGCCGCGAAGGGCTCATCATCGCTGGAGGGACGTGTGGCCTCTTCTTCATTGTCATCGACACCACGAATCGCTTTAACCTCAGTCGGCGATGGCATGTACTGTACAACGGCATCAAGCAGGGCCTGCACACCTTTGTTTTTGAACGCCGTGCCACATAAAACAGGCACCATCTCATTGTTCAAGGTGCCCACGCGCAAACCTTCGATAATTTCCTCGTTGGTCAGCTCTTCACCTTCCAAGTATTTTTCCATGGTGGCTTCGGTGGCTTCTGCTGCCGCCTCCACCATGAACGCGCGAGCGGCATTGGCCTCATCCACCAATTCTGCTGGGATATCACGAGACTCATAAGTCATGCCCATGTTCTCGGTGTTCCAGTAGATTGCCTGCATTTTGACAAGATCAATCACGCCCTCGAAGTTTTCTTCTGCACCTATGGGCAGCTGAATCGGAACCGGGTTTCCGCCTAAACGCTCACGGATTTGCTCGACGACCCGCCCGAAATTGGCGCCGGTGCGGTCCATTTTGTTCACAAAGCACATCCGAGGGACGGAGTACTTGGTGGCTTGGCGCCAAACCGTCTCTGACTGTGGTTCGACGCCACCCACGGCACAAAAGACTGCCACTGCACCGTCCAGAACGCGCAGCGAGCGCTCAACTTCAATGGTGAAGTCGACGTGTCCGGGCGTGTCGATGATGTTAATCCGATACTCAGGCCACTGCTGATCCATGCCTTTCCAAAAGCAGGTGGTGGCTGCCGAGGTAATTGTGATGCCACGCTCTTGCTCTTGATCCATCCAATCCATCACGGCATTGCCCTCATGCACCTCACCAATTTTGTGAGACACACCGGTATAAAACAGAATGCGCTCTGTCGTGGTGGTCTTACCGGCGTCAATGTGCGCCATGATGCCGATATTGCGATAACGCTCAATAGAGACTTTGCGAGACACGGGAATAACCTCTTAAATATTTGTATTGATCACCAGCGGTAGTGCGAAAACGCCTTGTTGGCTTCGGCCATCCGGTGCGTATCCTCACGCTTTTTGACAGCGGAGCCACGCTCTTCCATCGCGTCCAACAACTCGCCAGCCAAACGACTGGGCATTGACTTTTCACCGCGCTTGCGAGCCGCATCGATCAACCAGCGCATCGCCAATGTCTGGCGACGCTTTGGACGAACTTCTACGGGCACCTGATAGGTCGCCCCACCCACACGGCGAGATTTAACTTCAACAGCAGGCGCCACGTTGTCGAGTGCAGACTCGACGACATTNAAAGGCTCTGCATGCCCACGACCCTCGATTTCCTCGATGGCACCGTAGACAATCTTCTCGGCCACAGACTTCTTGCCGCTTTGCATGACCATATTAATGAAACGAGCAATCATTTCATTGCCGAACTTAGGATCCGGCAGGATGGGACGTTCAAAATTGGAGTGCTTTCTAGACATGACTGGCCTTCTGGGAAACTATTTTTTGGGACGCTTCGCGCCGTATTTTGAACGACCTTGACGACGATCAGACACNCCGGCCGTGTCCAAGCTGCCGCGAACCGTGTGGTAACGCACACCCGGGAGATCCTTCACCCGACCACCGCGAATCAATACCACTGAGTGCTCTTGAAGGTTGTGACCTTCCCCACCAATGTAGCTGGTCACTTCATAACCATTGGTCAGGCGCACCCGAGCGACCTTACGAAGCGCCGAATTTGGCTTCTTGGGTGTTGTGGTGTACACACGCGTGCAGACACCGCGCTTTTGGGGTGAAGACTCCAACGCAGGCACGTTCGACTTGTAATCCTTCGGCCGCCGAGGCTTCCGGACCAATTGATTGATCGTAGACATAATTTTTAACCTTCGAAACGAAATAACGACAGACCGCACGAACGGTCTGCCGAAGAACGGAAATTTTAAAGGGTTTGGGCGTCAGTGTCAATACGGCGGCCGGCCTTGATGCCCCTAGAATAGGGCATCAAGGCCTATTTCAACCCACCAGACGACTGTGGGCGAGGCGATGAAAGTCCGCCGGCGTCCAACTCGGCTGATACGGCCTATTCTTCCTCGCCCGACGCTGGAATGGCGGTCACTGGTTCTTGATTGGCCATCCATTCGCTCTCCGTGGCCTGCAGCGCTGCCGCCAACTCAGCATCTGGATCCGGCATGGCTTCACGCTCAGCTTTTTGCCGCGCCATGGCCACACGGCCTGTGCCCGCGGGGATCAAGCGACCGACAATGACATTCTCTTTCAAACCATGCAACTCGTCGACCGTGCCACGCACAGCCGCGTCGGTCAACACGCGTGTGGTCTCTTGGAACGATGCCGCGGAGATGAATGATTCAGTCGCCAACGAAGCTTTGGTGATGCCCAACAGCATGCTTTGGACTTTCGCTGGGGCTTTGCCCTCGGCTTCCAATCGCTCATTCTCTTCCAGCGCGCGGATTCGGTCGACTTGCTCGCCGCGTAAAAAGCGACTGTCACCGCTGTCTAAAACCTCCACCTTACGCATCATCTGACGGATGATGACCTCAATGTGCTTGTCATTGATTTTCACACCTTGAAGCCGGTAGACATCCTGAATTTCTTGAACCAGGTAGTCGGCAAGTTTTTCGACCCCAAGCAGGCGCAGGATATCGTGCGGATTGGGTTCACCATCGACCACCGTTTCGCCTTTTTCGACGTGCTCACCCTCGAACACCAACACCTGACGGAATTTTGGAATCAATTCTTCATGAACCTCTCCGTCTTCGCCGGTGATGACCAAGCGCTGTTTGCCCTTGGTTTCTTTGCCAAAGCTCACCACCCCTGAGGCCTCTGCGAGCAAAGCACCCTCTTTCGGACGTCGCGCCTCGAACAAATCGGCCACTCGCGGCAAACCGCCGGTGATGTCTCTTGTCTTCGAAGACTCTTGAGGGATACGGGCAATGATGTCCCCGACGCGGACTTCTTGCGTATCGGTGACGTTGATCACAGCACCGGTGGGCAAGAAGTACTGAGCGGGCTGCTCCGTCCCTGGGATATTCAAAGGCTTGCCTTTTTTATCGACCAAGCGAATGATCGGGCGCAAGTCTTTGCCTTCCGCTCCGCGTTTTTTCGGATCAGTCACCACCACAGAAGACAGGCCCGTGATCTCATCGGTGTGCTCAGTCACGGTCACACCAGAGATGAAGTCTTGGAAGCTTGCGAAACCAGCGACCTCAGACACCACTGGGTGGGTGTGGGGGTCCCAGCTGGCCACATGTTCGCCAACCTCGACACCATCGCCCTCTTTGACCGGCAAAATAGCACCGTAGGGGATTTTGTAACGCTCGCGCTCGCGGCCTTGCGCATCAATGACAGACAGCTCGCCTGAACGAGACACGGCCACCAGTTTGCCTTCAGCGTTCTCGACCGATTTCAGGTTATAGAACCGAATCGAGCCCATTGACTTGACCTCAATGTGGTCCACTGCCACTGACCGAGACGCCGCACCGCCGATATGGAAGGTCCGCATGGTCAACTGCGTGCCCGGCTCACCGATCGATTGCGCTGCCACAACACCGGCCGCCTCACCTTGATTGGCCAAGTCGCCACGAGCCAGGTCGCGACCATAGCAGGCCGCGCAGATGCCGTGACGGGTCTCGCAAGTGATGGGTGAGCGCACCATCACACGGTCAACCGCATGCTCTTCCAGCTTGGCGACCCAGGCCTCGTCCAGCAGGGTCCCTCGAGCACACAACACCTCATCTGAGTCAGCCGCGTAAACATCTTGCGCGACCACACGACCCAAGATGCGCTCCCGCAGCGGCTCGACCACGTCGCCACCTTCCACGATGGGCAACATCTCAAGGCATGCCTCAGTGCCGCAGTCTTCTTCGACCACCACTAGGTCTTGGGCCACATCCACCAGCCGCCGCGTCAGGTAACCTGAGTTGGCCGTTTTCAATGCGGTATCCGCCAGGCCTTTCCGCGCACCGTGCGTGGAAATAAAGTACTGGAGCACGTTCAACCCCTCACGGAAATTGGCCGTAATGGGCGTTTCAATGATGGAGCCGTCAGGCTTGGCCATCAAACCACGCATCCCTGCCAGCTGGCGAATCTGGGCCGCCGATCCCCGCGCGCCAGAATCAGCCATGATGAAGATCGAGTTCATTGAGTCTTGCTCGTGCTCATTGCCCTCAGAGTCCACTCGCATCTCACGCCCAATGCGTTTCATCATGGCTCGCGCAACCTCTTCATTGGTTCGCGACCAGATGTCCACCACTTTGTTGTACCGCTCGCCTGAAGTGACGACGCCCGAGGCATATTGGTCCTGAATATCCAACACTTCGGCCTCGGCCTGCTCCAAAATGGCCTTCTTTTCTGGGGGCACTTGCAAGTCATCCAAACCAATGGATACCCCAGCCCGGGTGGAATAACCAAAGCCGGTGTACATCAACTGATCGGCCAGAATGACGGTTTGCTTCAGCCCGCAATGGCGATAACATTCATCAATCAAACGCGAGATCTGTTTTTTCTTAAGCGCCTGATTCACCAGATCAAACGGCAGCCCATCAGGGACGATTTCCCAGAGCAAAGCGCGACCGACGGTCGTCTCTTGACGTGTAATCGACTCCACTGCCTCGCCGTCTTCAAACGATGTCTCGGTAATGCGAACCGTAACCGGCGCGTGGAGATCAACCTCGCGGTTGGCATAGGCGCGATGGACTTCAGCAACGCTGGAAAAGGACATGCCCTCGCCCCGCGCTCCAGGCAGCAAGCGGGTCATGTAATACAACCCAAGCACCACATCCTGCGTGGGAACGATGATGGGCTCACCGTTTGCCGGCGACAGAATGTTGTTGGAAGACATCATCAGCGCGCGGGCCTCCAGCTGCGCCTCCAAGCTCAGCGGCACGTGAACCGCCATCTGGTCGCCGTCAAAATCAGCATTAAAAGCGGTGCACACAAGCGGGTGCAGCTGAATGGCTTTGCCCTCAATCAAAACAGGCTCAAACGCTTGAATTCCCAATCTGTGGAGAGTCGGCGCGCGGTTCAGCAAGACCGGATGCTCACGGATGACCTCTTCAAGAATATCCCAAACCTCACCTTCTTCGCGCTCAACCAACTTCTTCGCAGCTTTGATCGTCATTGCCAGACCACGGCGCTGCAACTTAGAGAATATGAAAGGCTTGAACAACTCCAAAGCCATCTTCTTCGGGATGCCACATTCGTGCAAACGCAATGTGGGCCCGACAACAATGACAGAACGGCCAGAATAATCCACTCGCTTGCCCAAGAGGTTTTGGCGGAAGCGGCCCTGCTTGCCCTTGATCATATCTGCGAGCGACTTCAAGGGGCGCTTGTTTGTGCCCGTGATGGCACGACCACGGCGGCCGTTGTCTAACAGCGCATCCACAGACTCTTGCAGCATGCGTTTTTCATTGCGCACGATGATGTCTGGCGCATTCAGATCCAGCAAGCGACGCAGGCGATTATTGCGGTTGATCACGCGACGGTACAGGTCATTGAGATCCGATGTCGCAAACCGACCGCCATCAAGTGGCACCAACGGACGAAGATCCGGCGGCAGCACGGGCAGCACCGTCAAAATCATNTGCTCGGGACGGTTGCCCGACTCCAAAAATGCCTCCATCAGCTTGATGCGTTTGGTCAAGCGTTTGATCTTGGTCTCGGAGTTGGTTGATTCGATTTCTTCTCGTAGCTTGACAAGCTCACCGGCCATGTCAATGTTCTTCAACACCTCGAGGACCGCTTCAGCCCCCATTCGCGCATCGAACTCATCGCCGTATTCTTCGACTGCGGTGTGGTATTGCTCATCGGTGAGCAGCTGACCACGCTCCAGCGGCGTTAAGCCAGGCTCCAGCACCAAATATGACTCAAAGTACAAAATGCGCTCGATATCCCGAAGCGTCATGTCCAAAAGTAAGCCGATGCGCGAAGGCAGTGACTTCAAAAACCAAATGTGCGCAACGGGACAGGCCAGGTCGATGTGGCCCATGCGCTCCCGACGGACCTTAGTCACCGTGACTTCAGTGCCACATTTCTCACACTTCACGCCACGGTGTTTCATCCGTTTGTATTTGCCACACAAGCACTCGTAGTCCTTGATGGGGCCGAAGATTGCGGCACAAAACAACCCTTCACGCTCTGGCTTAAAGGTTCTGTAATTAATCGTCTCTGGCTTTTTGACTTCACCAAATGACCAGGATTTGATCAACTCAGGTGGAGCAAGGCCAATACGAATCGCATCAAAGTCTTTGGCATGGCTTTGACGCTTGTATAAGTTAAATAAATCGCGCACTTGTGCTGCCTCCTCCTGCGATCAGGATTCTTTAAGTTCTATGTTGATGCCCAATGAGCGGATCTCTTTGACCAACACATTGAATGATTCGGGCATACCAGCCACCATCTCGTTGTTGCCGTCGACGATGCTCTTGTACATCTGGTTGCGGCCCTGCACATCGTCTGACTTGACGGTCAGCATTTCTTGCAAGGTGTATGCCGCCCCATAGGCTTGCAGCGCCCAGCATTCCATTTCACCGAAACGTTGACCGCCAAACTGAGCCTTACCACCCAGCGGCTGCTGGGTAACGAGGCTGTATGGGCCTGTCGAGCGAGCATGCATCTTGTCGTCAACCAAGTGGTTGAGCTTGAGCATGTACATATATCCAACCGTCACTGGCCGATCGAATGGGTCTCCGGTGCGCCCGTCGTACAGCGTGGTTTGTCCGGATTCAGGCAGATCTGCCATTTTCAACAAATGCTTGATCTCTTGCTCAGTCGCCCCATCAAAGACCGGTGTCGCCATGGGAACGCCGCCGAACAGGTTTTTTGCCATCTCATCGACTTCTTCATCACTGAACTCGGTGAGTTTGACCCGGTCTTTCTGATCGAAGTTGTAGACATCGCCCAAGAATTTCCGGACTTTGGCTGTTTTTTCCTCAGCTTCATACATGGCTTGGATTTTCTTGCCCACTCCACGTGCAGCCCACCCTAAGTGCGTTTCGAGGATTTGTCCCACGTTCATCCGGGACGGCACGCCCAACGGGTTCAAAACCACATCGACCGGAGTGCCATCCGCTGAGTAAGGCATATCTTCAGTGGGCACGATCGTTGAGACAACGCCCTTGTTACCGTGACGACCTGCCATCTTATCGCCAGGTTGCATGCGACGCTTCACGGCCATGTAGACTTTAACCATCTTCAAAACGCCAGGCGCAAGGTCATCCCCTCGGGTGATTTTCGCTTTCTTCTCTTGGAAGCGTTTTTCAAACAGCTTTCGCTGCTTTTCAATCTGCTGAGCGGAGCGCTCCAGAAGATCCTGGGCCTCCTCATTTCGCATCACCAGCTTAAACCAGTCATCGCGCTTGAGCTCTTCCAGGTAGCCTTTGGTGACCTTGTCGCCTTTTTTCAGGCCAGCCGGGCCTTTGTCTGCGACCTTACCAGTGAGGACAGACTCCAACCGAGCAAAAATGGCATCTTCCATGATCCGAAGCTGATCATCTAAGTCAGTCCGAACTTGGCGAATCTCATCTCGCTCGATCGCTGTGGCACGAGAATCTTTTTCCACGCCTTCTCGAGTGAACACCTGAACATCGATTACGGTGCCATCCATTCCCGAGGGCACCCGCAAGGATGTGTCTTTCACGTCGGAGGCTTTCTCACCAAAGATGGCGCGCAGAAGCTTTTCTTCTGGCGTGAGCTGTGCCTCACCTTTCGGCGTGACTTTGCCCACCAAAATATCGCCTGCTTTGACCTCAGCCCCAATGTAGACAATGCCCGACTCATCAAGCTTATTCAGCGTTGACTCGCCAACGTTGGGGATGTCTGCCGAGATTTCTTCAGAGCCCAGCTTCGTATCTCGCGCAACACAGGTCAACTCTTCGATATGAATCGAGGTGAAACGATCTTCTTGAACCACTCGCTCTGAAATCAGGATTGAGTCTTCGAAGTTATAGCCATTCCACGGCATGAAGGCGACCAACATGTTTTGCCCAAGCGCCAACTCGCCCAAGTCAGTGGACGGACCATCTGCCAAGACATCTTTCTTAGCCACACTATCGCCCACTTTGACCAGGGGACGCTGATTCATGCAGGTGTTTTGGTTGGAGCGTTGGTACTTCACCAAGTTGTAGATATCTACACCCGGATCGTCTTCGCCCACCTCATCTTCGTTGGCGCGAACCACAATACGACCGGCGTCGACCTGATCGACGATTCCGCCGCGCTTGGCGACAGTGGTCACGCCAGAGTCCGTGGCAACCACGCGCTCCATTCCCGTTCCCACCAGTGGTTTGTCCACACGCAGTGTCGGAACCGCCTGACGCTGCATGTTCGAGCCCATCAGTGCGCGGTTGGCATCATCGTGTTCCAAAAAGGGCACGAGTGAGGCCGCGACAGACACAATCTGACGTGGTGACACATCCATATACTGGACTTCACTGCTCTCTTTGAGCATGAATTCACCCTGGTACCGGCAGGTGATCAATTTGTCTTTGAAGCGACCGTTTTTATCCAGTTCGGCATTGGCCTGAGCAATGGCATAGTCGCCCTCTTCAATGGCCGAAAGGAACTCAACCTCGTCAGTGACCTTACCCTTGACCACTTTCCGGTACGCCGTCTCCAAGAACCCATACGCGTTGGTTCGGGAATAGCTTGCCAAGGAATTGATCAGACCAATATTGGGCCCTTCTGGGGTCTCAATTGGACACAAACGGCCGTAGTGAGTGGGGTGCACATCACGCACCTCAAACCCAGCGCGCTCCCGGGTGAGACCACCTGGTCCCAATGCGGAGACACGGCGCTTGTGCGTGACCTCAGACAGGGGGTTGTTTTGATCCATGAACTGCGACAGCTGCGACGAACCAAAAAATTCTTTCACGGCAGCCGCCACGGGCTTGGCATTAATCAAATCTTGCGGTGAAAGCTCATCTGCTTCTGCCATAGACAGCCGCTCACGAACTGCGCGCTCAACACGAACCAAACCAATGCGGAAGACGTTCTCAGCCATCTCACCAACAGACCGAACACGGCGGTTCCCCAAGTGGTCAATGTCGTCAACCGTGCCTTGGCCATTGCGAATGTCAATAAGGACCTTCAGGACCGACAAAATGTCTTCTTGATCAAGAATGCCCGGCCCTTCGATCTCTTTGCGACCAACGCGCCGGTTGAACTTCATGCGACCGACCGCAGACAGATCATATCGCTCAGGTGTAAAAAACAGATTTTTAAACAGGTTTTGCGCCGCGTCTTTGGTGGGGGGCTCGCCGGGACGCATCATCTTGTAAATTTCCCAAAGGGCTTCCAGCTCAGTGGTGGTCGGATCGATCCGCAGCGTGTTGGAGATGTACGGACCTTGATCAAGGTCATTGACATACAACACATCAAACTGCTTGATCTTTGCCTCGCGCAGGGCGCCGAGAAGTTCCTCGGTGATTTCAGTGTTGGCTGGCGCGATCAGTTCACCGGTTTTTTCCTCCACCACGTTGTGGGCGATGATTTTGCCGATGAGGTACTCATCAGGCACATCCAAAGTTTTCACACCGGCTTCCGCGATCAGTTTCACATGACGCGCAGTGATCCGTTTGTCTTTGGCAACAATGACTTTGCCTTTTTTATCCTTGATGTCCAACAGTGCGGTCTCACCGCGCAAACGCTCTGGCACCAAATCAACACGCACGTCTTTTCCGCGGAGAGAGACCTTGGTTTTTTCAAAGAAATAGTCAAGAATCTGCTCTTCTTCCATGCCCAATGCGCGCAGCAAAATCGTCACGGGCAATTTGCGGCGCCGGTCAATGCGGGTGAAGATCGCGTCTTTGGGATCGAACTCAAAATCCAGCCA
>PR_CR_10_Liq_2_inCRDRAFT_1000478_pt1 | contig 11118 bp, 22 predicted proteins | sample PRCRCaboRojoPR_FD_10245 | JGI IMG/M metagenome (IMG submission 10245) | reverse complement strand
CAATCCAAGGCTGTGTACCAAGTGTCCCATACTCGGCGAGAATTGCCTACTCCGCTGTCATCCTAAAGTTGTTTCTTTCTAAACTCCTGCGTAATCACTCTCCCCTTATGCCAATACTTCCAGCAGTATGGCTTGATGTTAGGCCCTCGCACGTCAATTTGTCCTCGCTTGGGGTTCTTCTTAAACACTTGCAGCGCATGTTCCTTTGTCTTACACACCACAAAGTTTGAAAACCCATTGCCTTCTCTCAGATTCTTGAATCTATCCAGTGCAACGTAGTACATAGGCCTTCGCCAAAACATGTTGCCTCCTAAAACGGCGTACTGCCGTCATTTAAGTCTTGCCCATTCCTGCGCTGTAACCACTTCTGTATCATCTTACGTTCATGTGGCATCTTAAATGGTTGCTTCCATCGTTCCCACGTCAGGCCTGACGGGTGCAGGTCTTGCTTAGTCGTTGCCGCAGAGGTCTTTGTGTTGTCTTGTTGCACGATTCTTCTCCTTGAGTTTGGCTTCTGTCTCGTATTGCACAAGACTTGCGTACTCCTCTGCTGACATGAATTGAGAATATTCAACAGAATTTCTAACAGCCGATTTTTCCTCACGCGTCAGCCCGACCCATTCACGCTTTTCTGCTTGCTCAATGGCTTTGCGTAGTGCTGTAGCGGCATTGTGGGTTTTGTAGCTGTCTCCACTGTCAAGGGTTTCCAGCGCTTCTAGCGCCATCTTCATCGCTTCAATCGACATGATTCTTCTCCTTTAGCTTGGCTTCGATGGCACGAAAAAAGGCATACCAACTACTCTCATCGTAATCCTCCCATAGCTCTGCCACATCTTCCATCGTCAGCCCGACCCAATCCCGTAGTGGTGGTGAGGCGTACAGTGGAATCGTGCAGTCACCCATAGGTCCTTGAGGGCTAAGCCACGTTGTTTGCTTGCCATTCCACCAACCGACAGGTTTTTGTTTCTTTGCCTGTGAAAGTTCAGCTAGTAGCCGTTGGTTTTCTTCAAGCAACTTAGACAATATCTCATCAATGTTCATAGTGTCTCCAGTAGCGCCATCTTCATCGCTTCAATGCCCATCTTCAAGCTCCTTTAACGCAACGTTTGCCCGTGTAAAATGGCTATCAGTTTCGTCTAAGCACCATGCAATTTCGCACACTCGACCGTATTTGCCTTCATCTAAGCGAACTACGTCCCCAACTGCTGGCACTTGTGCCATTAGCACTTGTTTTGATGGCCTATTGTTCAAGAAAAAATGAATCTTGTTTAATTTCTTCAAGTCAAAATTCATTGTCTACTCCTCAATCTCCACTGGGTAAGCACGTTTGCTACGGCGATTAACACCCAAATGAGATTCTCTGTGGTCTATGTCAGCCGCTTCTTTAGAATTAAAAAAGGTGGCGAAATTGTTGTGGTAAAAATTCACCCACACCGTGCGTTTCTTGGGAGCCATGAATAGGTCGGATGCATCTTCATTAAGGCCAGACCCCGCCCCCGACTCCAGACACAAAAAAATGTTTTTGTCTATAAGCACCACAAGCCTTTGTGGTGGACACGCTTCCGGCACATGAGCAACAAACTTCGCAGGTGTACCGTCCCTGCATACGATAGGCTCACCACGCTTGGCGGCTTCTAGATCAAATGGTTCCATGTGTTCTTCTCCTTTAGCTTTGCTTCTAAGTTACGAGCAATTTCAAAAAGCCAAGCATCGGCTCCATCTATTTCAGCCGCCTCACAGATTTCATCTTCTGTCAGCCCGATCCATTCACGCTCTACATAATTTGGCTTGCCGCCGCAGTAGGTCTTGACCGGACGGCCTTCCTCTAACAACTTATTCGCCGCTACTAGGTAATAGTTATGCGTCTCTTTGGCTTGTTCATGAGCTTCCAAAAGTACGGTATGTAGCTTCTCACGCTCCGCCTTGATGACTGCACGGATAAACTCAACCAAACCAATGTCAGTAAATGTGATATCGTGACCGCCGATCCAAAGACCGTACTGATCCGCCATTGTTAGTATTTCTTTGTCAGTCATCTTTCTCTCCCATATCAAACCACTCATGAATCTCATTCCAGATGTGGTTCTCAATCTCCTGTTTAATTAAGTTCTCGTCTGGCGTGTCAGTATGTTTATGTGCTCGATTCCATCCGTAGTCGATGCCCTGTTTGATAGCCATCTCAAGTACGTGGTGTGTTTTAGGTTTCATGACAAAATCTCCACTTCTGATTCAGTTTCAATCCATACTCTCGCACCACATGACAGCGGCTTGTCTGCGCTGTACACCACCTTGCTCTCGCCCTTGATGTGTACCTCACTAGCGTAGGTGTTGCTCTTGTACGTCTTGACTGTCAGCACAGGATCTTTCGTACCATGCTTAGCGTTATGGCGAATCTGGTGTTGGTTAACGTGAATGATTGTTTTCATTTGTCTCTCCTTGCTCTCGGTTTTGCTTAAACAAATAGTCATTTCTGTACTCTGATGGGGGAACCCATCCATACTTACGCCAAATATGTTGCACATTTCCACCCGGCGTGTACTTAAATGTGCTTTTCGGATCACATAACATAGTCATTCGTCTCTCCCTTTAAAAATTGACTTGAATGGGACTAAGGTGCTACCCATCCTGCTCGGTTTTGTAATTACCTCCAGACCGCCGGGGCGTATAGGCATCTTTGATACATCGAGACCTTTATATACACCCTTGCGGAATGACGCATCCTGCCTAGCTGTTGCCATACTAGTGTTTGACTTTAACTTCACGTGCTTCCTCCAGCATACGGGCTACTTCCGGCGCAGTTTCTTCATTGATAACCATAGCCAGACCTCCCGCTTCCTTGATTAGTCTCAAGTTCTTCTCCTGTAACGCTGTAGGTTGGTTCTTTCCGGCTTTACACTCGATGCCAAAAAACACACCTTGGTAGCACCCAACAATGTCGGGTACACCGGAAGAACCATAGCCACCAGTAACAGGATAGAAGTAGTACGCTTTAAGCTCGAGCAACTGCTTGACTACTACCTGCTTTACTTTCTTTTCTGGTGTCATTGCCATCCGAACACCCCAAGTAAACGTTTCCAGAGGGAGGGCTTCTCGTTGGTGGCTGGTTTATGTGCTGGCTCCATGATCTTCTCGTAGTCCACCATTACGTTCGGTTCCAGCTTGGGCTTGGCTTTCGCTGGAGGGAGCGAAGAGATACCAGTTTCCATACGCTTGTTGCGGTAGTACCGTGCGTTGTACACCCGACCCACAGGGATACCCATCTTCTTGGCGATGTCCTTCGGACGCATACCTTTGTCTAGGTACTGCAGAATCTTACGGGTGTTTGCACTAGGCTTCTTGTTGGCCATCATTCTCTCCAATAAAAAATAAAAGTTATAAAGTTTATAACTACTTGCGGGTAACACTAAGAGCACGAATCAGGCTTCTCAACCCAATACGTGACCTCTGATATACGCCGACCTACCCCCGGCACTGTCTCTGTCGGAGGCGTGAAGCTGAGCATACTCAACATTGCAATACGCTCTTGCATCCAAGTCGGCAAATCCGAAAGGTCATCATACACACCGTTTAGATCATCGTCAACATTCTCTAAATCCAAAGATAGAACTTCGATGTACGGCTTACCAATACTTACTCGGTAGTACAACGTATCTTGGATCAAGCACTTGTAGCCATCTATACGATCCGTGAAGGGGTTGAACGTTGACATCCGTACATCTTGCATAACCAATGCCAACTTCAACTCCCGACTACGGTGTGTATCTTCTTTGCTGTTAATCCTCATGATGAATCCAATATACACGGTCGTTAGACTTCATACCCAAACCGTCAACAAAGTCTCGGTTCTCAAGCACAGACAGAGTAGCTACACCACCTTGCACCTCAGCAGGTATCTCGTCAGCAGAGTAGTACGTGGACACTTCAGTACTAATACATTGAATACCGTCCTCAATCTTGTTAGCGCCGAACTCAAGCGTAGAGACTGTATCGTCATGACGCACTAACACAAAGGTAAAACGGTGCGGTTTGCTTGCCGCAACCTCATGCTCTTTCAACGCCTGCATGTACTTAGCCATATCCGCTTCAAGTGCCGTGTTAGTAATCCTATCTACCTTCTTGTCAACCAAATCTCGAATCAACTGAACCATGTCTCGTGTGTGCTTGTCCATAACATACGCTGCACGATTCGCTTGATAAGACAACTCGTTTACCTTCTTAGCGATCTTGTGCTGTATATCTTCTTTGTATGCATACGCAACGACCACGGGTGACAGAGGGCGCAATGACTTCTTGATTGTCTTGATCGCCGTACTCAGACCCTTACTTGCCCGCATGAAGTGAGCATCCGAAGTATCCTTGTACTTGTTGTTCTCGATGTATGGTGAGTAGACAAGATACTGATTCACCCTGTCCTTATCCCACGCAACCCTGCGTCCTGAGAATATACCCGTATGCCCATAGGCGATTCTACCCATACACAGCACATCGCCGGTGCGGTACACATTCAACTCGTTCACTACGGTTTGACCTATCTTGTGGTCGTACTCTACATCCTCCACATAGAACTGAGCGGTCGGTATAACTTCACGAACTGCCAAAGCCAAGTCATGCAGTTGAGGCGGTACAAAAATATCGCGCCCGTTGTCGTTAGTCAGCACCCGCAAGTATGAGTGGTTCCTAAGCCCTACGATTACCTCGCCTGAATCTCTATCCATAAAGTGAATCTTACGCAACTGCTCGTCACGCTCTATGGCGCGGGGTAACTTCAGACTAATAAAGTTAAACTCGGTGTTGATCTTCAAACGCAGGGGCTTGTCGGCTGTCCCCGTTGTGTTCATTGTGTTCATTGTGTCCATCGTATCCATGATTCTCTCCTGTTATAAACTTTATAACTCAGTCGTTAATATGTACTGTCTTACCTACGGGTGAAGTTGTTGTGGCGTTGTTCACCAAACACCACATTGTCGGCATATGCCAATCACCCCAACCACCATGCAGATACCCATCAGTGAGCACCAACACAGCCTGCGCCTTGACGTTGTTCTCAGTCAAGTACTCTGACACACACCGCACATCTGTACCGCCACCGCCTGCGGGCTTGGTAGACTTGACAACATCGCTCAGCTCGTCCTGCTCGTACAACTCAGCGGCACACACCTCGGTGTCCCAATACAACACACGCAGACGTTCAGGCTTGGCAACTTCACACACAGCCGCAACTTCAGACAGGAACATCTGCAACTCACGTCTACCCACACTGGCTGACGTGTCAACGGCAATCACCAACTCGCCCATCGACTCGGACACACCAGACGGCAGGTAGTAGTTCATCCCCACGTAGCGGCGGTTCGGCTTGCGCCATGTCGAGTAGTCGTTGCCTGCACACATAGTCTGCACAAACTCACGCAACTGCTCACGCCAATCTACCTGCGGTTGCAACAACTCTTCGAGTGAGCGATCACCGCCCGTACCAACACGACTAGCCAACAGAGCACCTTGACGAATGGCTGAGTCCAGATCACGTTGCAACTGCTTCTTGCGGTTGTCGGACATACCCTTAGCCTCATCCCAACCGTGTGCATCTAGCGGCGCACCACTACCCTGTCCACTACCCGAACCGTTTCCGGCGCCGTTACCGCTCTGCTTCTCTTGCTTGAGCGTGTTATATACAGCGGCAGTGTCCATGCCACGGAAGCGATCGTCCAGTAGCCCACCCTCGATGAACTTGATAAACCCAGCGCCGTTGTCAGCGTCCATGATCTTCAGGTTAATCACGTAGTCCATCGCACGGTTGGCAAGGTCTGCATCTTCCTCGGCTAAGTGTTGCCAAGTTATCAGGTGTTGATACAGCTTGTGATATGTCTCGTGCAAGATAAGAAAGCGTAACTGGGCATCGTTCAAACCCTCGATAAACTTCTCACCGTACACCTCGTTCAAGCCATCCGTATACGCAGTGGGTGTATCTGGACATACGCGCTTGGAACCAATCATCAGCACCGGAGCAACCCCAACGTGCGTGTCGTTACGCATCAGGTCTACCACAGCTTTCTGTACCCGCTGTTGCGGGGTAAGTGTTTTACCGATCATTAACATATCAATGCCCCTTCTTGTTCATGTCTTCCATTAACATATCGATACTGTCGCCTACCCTTTTCAGTATCGCGGCTTTGCTTATACCTTTCTCGATGGCAGAAAGTACCAGTGCCACTGTCAACACAGTCATCCCGTCAGAAAAATCTAGTTCTTCCCTGTTAAAGATAAAGTAGATCTCTTTGACCAAGTCATCCATCTTCTCACCATATTTATCATCCGCATTCATAACTCTCTCCTTATCTAACCAACAAATCAAAGTCCAACAGGAACCAGAAGAACCACAGCAACGCGCCCCAACCGATCACCCACAGTATGGTCTCTAACACCTTATCCATTACTCTCTCCTGTCGGGGGCTGTTGCCCCCAGTTATAAACTTTATAACTACACCTTATCGGCGGCGAACATGTGGTTGTTATCCAGACACCACTTGGCAAACTTCTTGTTCTTCATCACCATGCCACGCTTGCTGTACTTCTCACTGCGTACACCATTGGCGAACATAGCCTGTGCCTCGGGATCCAACCGACCCATGTAGTCCATCCACGCATCCAACCAGTCAGCCTCGATGTTAGTCAGGGAACGGAACACAACCAACGCCTTGACCGCCGCTGAATCCGGTAACTTAGCACCCATCGGATCTTTCTTGATTGAATCCATCGATGGCAACTGATCCACCATCTTGACGTAGTTCACCAAGTCCAACGCGCCACGGTCGCCCACTGTACCGATCAATGCCGCAGTCAATGTCTGCTCGTCCAACACATCACGTTGCTTGACCCAGTCGCTTGCCGCTTCCAGTGAGCGTGGTGTAACGAATGCCGCACGTTGTGCCTTGGGGTGATAGATATACGGGTTCTCATCTGGGCTACCCACATCCTCAAACGAATGGAACAACTGCGGGTTGTCCTTGACCCAACCAAGCACAGCATGATCGACACCGTTGTTCACACCCCACTCGATCCACTCCATGTTGTCGGGCTTGCGAGACACTACCACTGTCATCCGGTTACGTGCATGAGGCGGCAACAGATCACCCACACCCTCGGCTCCAAGGTTAGTGGTAGCAAACACCAAGCTGTCCTCGTGCAACTCAAACCCACTACCCTTACGCTCCAACATCAAACGCAACATGGCATTCTTGACAGCGGGGTTAGCCTTGCCGTACTCGTCAATCATCAGGATGATCGGTTTATTCAAGTGCACGCCCATCTCTTCATTCGGTACAAACCGGACACAACCTTGCTCATCAACTGTCTGCAAGTTAGGCAGTGAGATATCACCCAAGTCTTTTGTTGTGCAGTCGAAGTAGCACGGTGTATGGGTCGGTAACTCTTCAGCCAACACACGCAACAAACTACTTTTACCCGTACCCATGTGACCTTGTACCAGTACCGTGCGTTTGTTGCCGCCTGTCTTAATAAGGTTAGCAACTTGATCCAAACCCAATGCGAAAATGTTAGTGGCGTTAGCCATGATTCTCTCCTTGTGGGGGAGTGGTTACCCCCGTTATAAAGTTTATAACTCTCTCACAAAACTACAATTTAACTACTGAAACTACATTATACTTCACAATACTTCAGATGTCAAGACTTGGCAGACCACGTATTACCTCGTCAACTTTCTGCTTTGTCTCGTAACGCAGGTAGTCGTCCTCTCGCAGTGCATCCGGTGTTACACCTAACAACACACTCTCCAACTTCTGCGCCGCCGCTGTCATCTGGGTATCGCCTGTGATATTGCACGACTTCATCATCTCGACTACCTCCATCACGTTGTCCACAAGGCTGTCCCTGAAGATCTTCTTTGTCTGGTTGTCGCTGTAGTCCAGACGATCCGACATACGGGTGAGAACGTTGTGCAACCGACCCCACAAATCACGCATTGCGTTGTTGAGCTGCGACTCGTAGTAACTTGAATAATGAGTTGTTAAGTCGTGTAGTGTCTCGTTGTTCACGTCCAGCCGCCAGTCACCTGCATCCGGCACAGGCATGTAAAACATATTGAACCTGAACTTGGCACGGATCTGCTCCTTGTCGGGGTACTCGGACGCATTGAACAACCCACCTAGCTTGACTTGCGCCTGTGCAATCTCCCAGTCGTATACCTCGATGAACTTGTCCACCAACTTGTCAAACTCTGCACGCAGTCCGGTCATCTTCTCGTGGTAGTCAAAGTACTTTGTCGTGGGTAGCAGGCGCAACCCCATATCCGACCACGGCATCGTGCACTCGTAGTGGGCAGTACGGCAGTTAGCCGCAAACTTCTGGATCGCAGTCAACTCTTCGCAGTCTGCCAATAGCTTCTTGTTCACGTTAGCCGCACCCTTGATAGCGCGTTTGCTTGTGGTTACCTCGGTGGATGCGGTCTTGTCTAGCTTGCGTCCTGTCCACGTGCTGATTGATAGCTCCACGAGCATGGCACTGGTGCTGATTGCGTTGGTTTGTGTATTTGCATTCATGGTTCTCTCCTGTTTATAAACTTTATAACTTGCTGTATTTTCAAGTCGTATGATGTTTGTTTACTAATGGCTCGTTGTCGTAGTCGGTCGGCTCGGTGTAGTCATGTAGGTATTCAACAATGGCGTACGCCACCTGCCGTGCGCTCTCTATGTCCAGCACCATCCTCTGTCTGGTTATGTTTGGCGTAACGGTATCATCTATAGCGTAGTGGTATATACCTATTTCCCCGTCTGCCGCATACACCTTGACCCTTGGGGTAGGCTTGATGTTTAGGATCGTTTTCGGTTCATTCGTTTTCATTGCATTGTCCTTTTCGGGTTAAGTTGCTTCAGGGTTTCAGTGTCGGTATCAGACACCAACATGTAGTTGCTCTTGTTCATTGGCACCACGGTGAACCGTCTTGTCTTGGCTTTCTGCTCACCGCAGTCTAGGCACAACTTGTACCCAAGGTTTCTACGCTTGGCGCTGAATATCTCACCACATGAGACACACAATGGTTTCATCACTCTCTCCTTGTGCGGCTATGCCGCAGGTTGTTTCCGGCATTGTTATAAACTTTATAACTCCGCCGATTGGCTCTCACTTAAACAACTAAAACTTAACCATCTAAACTACATTATACTACACAATACTACACTTGTCAAGTATTAGCAGGGTGGACAGTGCGGTGCAACCGAAACTACACCACATAACATCGCAACGTCACACCGCAACGTCACACATCACACGTTAACTTCTTACCACGAAACCCGTGGTATCTTTTTTGGCTTTGCCTTTGGCGTACAGCCCCACAACTACACCCTTACCATCAGCGAAGCGAACATCTGACGCATCGCCATCGACCACGGGTATGCCCTTGAAACTCGCACCAGATCGCACGTAGTCCTGCACCTTGGCTTCAGAGTCGAACACGACAGCTACATTTATTTTCCCGCGCTTGGCGTTGTCCAGTGCCTTGTCGGCATAGCGTTTGAACTTGGGTGCGCCACTGTAGGAAAACGTCAGGTGATAGTTAGCGGGTAGATTGGTTCTGTTTGGTATTTTGGTGTAGTCATAGAACTGCACGTCAGGGAATAACTCAAAAACGGAAGCAGAACGTACCTTGCCGAAGGCAAACTCATACTCAAACCGCACATTCTCCCACTGGATGTCGCTCGTACCGTTTAGGCGTACTGCGGGTTTTAACCCCATTCTTTCTGCCTTGCGCTTGAGTGCTTCGATTTCTTTAACCAACTGTGCCATGAACCCTGCACGGTCTTCAAAGAACCAACGGGTTCTAGCTATCCTAGCCAATTGGGTTGTCGTGAATGCACCTCTGCCTGCCGTGTTTAAGCATGGTTCTTTACATCCGGCAAGGATTGCCAGAGGGCACACGTTGTAGCCCGACAGATCAGCGGGTGCGAGGTACATAACACCCGTCAACACGCCTTGCTTCTGACCCTTAACGGTCTTGGCATTGGCGTCTACGTTGAGTAGTGTTTTTGGTTTGGTTTGGGTGGTTGCGTTTGCTTGCTCTCTTGTCTGCATGGTTCTCTCCTTGGGTTATAAAGTTTATAACTTCGCTTCGCTTCGCTTGCTTCGCTCTCTCAACTACTGAAACTACATTATAACTCACAATACTACACTTGTCAACACTTTACACCACACCACTCTGCTCGGCTTTTTTCTTTTTATATTGTTCTCTGCGCCTTGCTTGACGCTCGGCATACACGGCACGCTCACGCTCTGCGATTTGCAGTTTGTGGTGTAGCTTGCGCTCGAGGTCACGTTTTTGTTTGGCTTTTTTGGCTAAGGTCTTGGCATCGGGTGGTGGTAGTCGGTTGTAACGGATGTGTGAGGGTGTGATATTCGGGTCTTCGGGGTGTTCCCAATGTGGTAGTGGCGGTGCATCGGGATCTTCGAGGTAGTAGTTGATCTGCTCGGTTGTGTATAGGCGTGAGCCTACCTTGTGCACGTTGGGTGCGATGGGTTTGTAGATCTGGCTACCGTGCCCGTAGTCTGCGATGGCTTGGCGTAGTGCTAGGGGTTTGATGACTGCACGGGTGATGTGGTGGTAAGGCATTGCGGGTTCTCCTTGGGTTATAAAGTTTATAACTTCGGTATTGTATTGTTTTGTGGGTTGTACGTCAAAGTTCTTGCGCGTACATTTTGCGGCGTTGTAAGTGCTTGAATTGCAAGGGGAGTTTAAAGTAATTTTTGAGGGCAGATTTGGACCTTGCCAGAAGAAACGCAGGGCACCTGATAAGCAGCGGGGATTTTTAATTTAATTTTATTGTCTGTCTGTCTAATTTTAACCTAAAAACGAACATTCATTGTGCATAGCAACATACTTCATGAAACTGCAAGTTACAATAGGCAAAACGCTTCACACCAACTAACAACTCTTCACGAATCATCACGAAAATATAATGTTCCAAACTCAAAAAAAAAAACGAACTTTCTCCCTAGAAAAACGAACATTACAAGAACATTACGAGAACATTACAGCTTTTTGCTGCGCTGCACAACGAGTCTGCCATACGCTGCTAAGGCAACTGGCATCAAAACGAACATTACAAGTCGATA
>PR_CR_10_Liq_2_inCRDRAFT_1000475_pt1 | contig 11156 bp, 8 predicted proteins | sample PRCRCaboRojoPR_FD_10245 | JGI IMG/M metagenome (IMG submission 10245) | reverse complement strand
GCGTCCGGGGCCTCGGATGGCTTTGCGGCCGGGGCTTCGGAGGCGGCCGTCTGCCGGCGGGTGGCTTCCGGAGGTTGCGCCGCGTCCGGTTTGGCTTTGGCCCGTGTGGCCTCGTCCGTTGTGGTCTGGGACGACGTGTTCTGGGACGACGTCTTCTGGGCCGGCTTGGTCGGGGCCGGCGTGGTCTGGGCGGAGGTCTTCTTTCCGCGCGTGGTCTTCTTCTTCGAGGTCGGCTTCTTCGCCATGCCAAACAGCCTACAGCGTCAATGAGCTCGTTGCGGTGCCGCGTGCGCCGAGGGTCCGGCAGACGTGGCAGGATTCGGCGTTGCCCGCCGGACAGCATGCCCAGGCCCCCACAGGGCGCCCTGCACTGGGTTTTGTACCGGCCCCTGCACCGGCCCCCCGCACTGGCCCCAGCTCGGGGCAGGCGGCACTCGGCATCACAGGAGCATGCACCAGGTGTCGGTTGCCGTGACTATTCCGGCACGGCAGGCACGGTACGCGTTCTCACGTCAATCCTCGGCGCCCGCATCCGCGCCAGCCGCCGGCCCGCCCTGCGGCGCCGCCGGCTTCAGCACGATCCCGGCGAGCGGGGGCAGGGTCAGCACCAGGGAGTCCGGGCGGTTCATCCAATTGACCGGCTCGGTGGGGATGGGCTCGCTGCCGTTGCCCAGGCCGCTGCCGCCGAAGGCCGTCGCATCCGAGTTGAAAATCTCCCGGTAGGGCCCGGCCGCGGGCGTCCCGATACGATAGCCCTCGCGCGGTACGGGTGTGAAGTTGAGGGCGACGACGAGGTGCTCTTCGGGCCGTTGATCCCCCGCTCCGGCGTCGCCGTCGGCGGGGGTGGCAGGCGCTCGCCGCTGGAAGACGAGCACCGAGTTGTGCGCATCGTGGCAGTCGATCCACTCGAAGCCGTGCGGCTCGCAGTCCTGCGCGTGCAGCGGCGCCTCGGATCTGTGCAGCCCGTTCAGGGTCCGCACCAACCGCTGGATGCCCTGGTGAAAGGGATATTCCAGCACGTACCAATCGAGCACGCCGGTGCTGTTCCACTCCTCCCCCTGACCGAATTCATTGCCCATGAACAGCAGCTTCTTGCCGGGATGGGTGAACATGTAGCTGTACAGCAGCCGAAGGTTGGCGAAGCGCTGCCATTCGTCGCCGGGCATGCGATACAGCAGCGAGCGCTTGCCGTGGGTGACCTCGTCGTGGGAGAACGGCAGCAGGAAGTTCTCCGTGAAGGCGTAGATCATGCTGAAGGTCAGCTCGTTCTGATGGTACTGGCGGTGGATCGGGTCCTCCTTGAAGTACTCCAGCGTGTCGTTCATCCAGCCCATGTTCCATTTCAGGTCGAAACCGAGACCACCGACATAGGTCGGCCGGCTCACCTGGGACCAGGAGGTGGACTCCTCCGCCATCATCAGGATGCCCGGCACCTGATCGTGGACGATCTCGTTCAGCTCGCGCAGGAAGGCGATGGCCTCCAGGTTCTCCCGCCCGCCGTAGCGGTTCGGGACCCAGTCGGTGCGGGAGTAATCCAGATAGAGCATGGAAGCCACGGCATCCACCCGCAGCCCGTCGATGTGAAACTCCTCAAGCCAATACAGCGCACTGGAGATGAGGAAGTTCTTCACCTCGCTGCGGCCGAAGTTGAAAATCAGCGTGGACCAGTCCAGGTGCTCGCCAAGGCGCGGGTCCGCATGCTCGAACAGCGCAGTGCCGTCGAAGCGGGCGAGGCCATGGGCATCCTTCGGGAAATGGGCCGGCACCCAGTCCAGGATCACGCCGATGCCGTTGGCATGACAGTGGTCCACGAGCCAGCGGAGGTCGTCCGGGCTGCCGAAGCGGCTGGGGGGGGCGTAATAGCCCGTGGTCTGATAGCCCCAGGACAGATCGAAGGGATGCTCGGTGATGGGCATCAGCTCGATATGGGTGAAGCCGAGATCGCGCACATGCGCCACCAGACGCTCACCGAGCTCACGGTAGTTGAGCATTTCCCCCTCGGGTCCGCGCTGCCAGGAGCCGGGGTGCACCTCGTAGATGGACATCGGGCTGCGCAGCCAGGCCTGCTGGCTGCGGGCCGCGAGCCAGGCCGCGTCCTGCCATTGGAACGCGCTCGGCCCCTCCACGATGGAGGCGGTGCTCGGGCGCACCTCGAAGCGGCGGCCATAGGGGTCGGACTTGAGCAGGATGTCGCCGTCGCGGGTGCGGATCTCGAACTTGTAGAGCACGCCGGGTGAGAGGTCCGGGATGAAGAGCTCCCAGACGCCGTTGCCGTGCACCCGCATCGGATGGCGGCGTCCGTCCCAGCGATTGAAGTCGCCGACCACGCTGACGCGGGCCGCGTTCGGCGCCCACACCGAGAACAGGATGCCCGCGATGCCGTCGGTCTCGTGCACGCGGGCGCCCAGCAGCCGGTAGGCGTGCCAATGACGGCCCTCCCCGAACAGGTGCATGTCGAAGTCCGGCAGCTGCGGCGGGAAGCAGTAAGGATCGTGGGCGATGTGCTCCCGGTGCTCGGAGTCGCGCCAGATCAGGCGGTAACGCGCCGGCACCGCGTCCGCCGCGCCGCGCCACTCGAAGATGTCGGTGCCCTCGATGCGGTCCATGGCGTGGTCGCCGTCGGCGATGGTGACGGTCTCGGCCCCCGGCAGCATCACCCTGACCCGGATGCCGTCGGCGTCCGGATGCCGCCCGAGCACCGCGAAGGGATCCCCATGCCGGGCCTCCATGATCTGCTCCAGGCTCTGATCGAGCGGGCTCTGACTCATCCTCGGTACCTCTTGAGATGTCGGGTGGACGCCGCCGTGCTCACGGCGCGCGCAACTGGGCCACCCGCCATGTCACCACAAACCGGCAGGGATTTCGATACGTCGTAGCGGCACCGCGGGCGCTTTCGGCACCAGCGCGGACAAGACCCGATGTGGCCACGCGGGCGCCCGGGAGCCTGGGAGACCCGAGCGCATGCGCGCAAGCGCCCGGACAGCCGGCTGGCGGGGAGGCAGGGTACAGGCGTGCCGGACGCAGATCCCGTGCGACCGGCGCATCGCGCAGGCGCGACGCCGGCGGCAGAGACCGGTTGATCGGCCCTGCCTGACCAAAAAGTCTGACAGCGCCGGGCAGCTTCACNCCAGGCCGGCCTCCCCGCGCCCGCATTTTCCGCGACCTATGCCGCCGACAACGGCGGGACACCACGGTCAAGACAATGACAGGTCCACCATTCCGGCACCGAGCGCCCGGCGAGGGGGTGCGGTCTTCGCACAATGCCTATCAAAAGGTGCCATGTCGCGCAGACGACATGGCAAGAAGAGAAGAAGAGGAGAAGAGGAGAAGCGCACTGGGAACATTGAGCAATGCGTTTCCCCCTGCCCCCTCGGCGCCTCTGCGTCTTCGCGCGAGCGTCTTCTGACAGTCCCTCTGCGCGAGGCTTCTCTTGCCGCATCGCAACGGGTTTCGAGATCATTTCGAGGCCGCACCCCGACGAGTGCCCGGTCCGCCGTGGCCACCATCAATCAAGCGTCGTCTATCGCGATTACGACAACCGCCTGCGCTGCCTGACCCATGTGGTGCCAACCCCATACACCCCGGTGCCGACGGACCTTCCGATACCCCAGCATCGGAACACCTGGTGCTCTTAGAGCGCCTACGGCGTGCGCTACGGCTACCGTTCCGATACCCCACCATCGGAACATGTGTTACTCTTTGTCCTTGCTGCAAACCATCGGTACCCGCAGTTCCGATACCCCACCATCGGAACACCTGTTACTCTGCCCGGAGTGGGGCAGCGGCGCAGACCTCAGTTCCGATACCCCACCATCGGAACACCTGTTACTCTCGACCCGACGGCAGCCATCGCCACCACGGACGTTCCGATACCCCACCATCGGAACACCTGTTACTCTGACGGAGACGACCTGGCGGAAGTGTCTGCCGTTCCGATACCCCACCATCGGAACACCTGTTACTCTGGCGCGCGCAATCGGGTCATCCAGCCCGCTGTTCCGATACCCCACCATCGGAACACCTGTTACTCTGCCAACCAGATGCTCCAGGCGTGGACTATCGTTCCGATACCCCACCATCGGAACACCTGTTACTCTCCAGCACGTAGGTGCTCGTGACCTCGCCCCGTTCCGATACCCCACCATCGGAACACCTGTTACTCTGAGCGGCTCCAGCAGGAGCTGCCGACCTATGTTCCGATACCCCACCATCGAAACACCTGTTACTCTCTCGGGCAGTGGGCCGCCACGTACCACGCAGTTCCGATACCCCACCATCGGAACACCTGTTACTCTGCGAAGACGCGCGCGGTCACCTCATCCCAGGTTCCGATACCCCACCATCGGAACACCTGTTACTCTTCATTGAGCAGTACAAAGAGTTGGACCGCAGTTCCGATACCCCACCATCGGAACACCTGTTACTCTGCTCCAGACGGTCGAACAGCGCCCGGTCCTGTTCCGATACCCCACCATCGGAACACCTGTTACTCTCGCCAACCGCGCCTCCAGGGGCACGCTCGGGTTCCGATACCCCACCATCGGAACACCTGTTACTCTCAGGTGCGCGAGCGCCCGGCCCGCGCCCGCGTTCCGATACCCCACCATCGGAACACCTGTTACTCTATGACCCCGTACACCCCGGCGCCGACCGAGGTTCCGATACCCCACCATCGGAACACCTGTTACTCTACCCCGCTCGGGGGCACGACGAGAGCCACTGTTCCGATACCCCACCATCGGAACACCTGTTNCTCTCGCCGATGCCGCCGAGCGGGAGGCGGCGGCGTTCCGATACCCCACCATCGGAACACCTGTTACTCTCCGACGCCCGCCTGGAGTGGTGGACCGTCTGTTCCGATACCCCACCATCGGAACACCTGTTACTCTGATATCTTCGCCGAACGTCCAATAAGCGTGGTTCCGATACCCCACCATCGGAACACCTGTTACTCTCACCATGCCCGACGACACCGCCGAGCTGCGGTTCCGATACCCCACCATCGGAACACCTGTTACTCTTCTGAGCGGTGCCGCGCAGCGTGTAGCCAGGTTCCGATACCCCACCATCGGAACACCTGTTACTCTCGCCACCTGGGCGAGCGCCTGGGCAGCGACGTTCCGATACCCCACCATCGGAACACCTGTTACTCTCGGGTTCTCCATCGGCGTGGACTTCGTGCTGTTCCGATACCCCACCATCGGAACACCTGTTACTCTCGCCGACGCCGCCGGCACGGTGGTGAGCCTGTTCCGATACCCCACCATCGGAACACCTGTTACTCTTCCATCACGTCATCGGCGTCGATGCGACGGGTTCCGATACCCCACCATCGGAACACCTGTTACTCTCGCGGCGGGCCGGTCCCCGAGCGGGAACCAGTTCCGATACCCCACCATCGGAACACCTGTTACTCTGCTCGACGGCGGGGCAGATCGGCCCGGCGGGTTCCGATACCCCACCATCGGAACACCTGTTACTCTCCAAGGCGCGCTCACCCGAAACTGAAAGCGGTTCCGATACCCCACCATCGGAACACCTGTTACTCTTGCCCGGCGCGCCGCTGATTGCGCCGCTGGGTTCCGATACCCCACCATCGGAACACCTGTTACTCTTCGCAAACCAGTCTCTCGCTCATGCCAGATGTTCCGATACCCCACCATCGGAACACCTGTTACTCTCAGCGCCCGGTGCACGATTGGACCAGCCACGTTCCGATACCCCACCATCGGAACACCTGTTACTCTCTCCTGGCCGAGGGCCTCGTCCAGGGCACGGTTCCGATACCCCACCATCGGAACACCTGTTACTCTCTCCTCCACCACCACCTCAGTCGCCCGCAGGTTCCGATACCCCACCATCGGAACACCTGTTACTCTCAGCTGGACGCCATCCCGCGCGCCGATCTGCGTTCCGATACCCCACCATCGGAACACCTGTTACTCTCGCATGGACGTAAGCATCTGATCCAAGGAAGGATGCGGCTAGAATAGCTCGATCTGGCGCGGCGCTGAAGGCCGCTTTTTCGTGCTCGTCCTGCCGAAAAACTCCCGCGTCATGCCGTACTGCTTGTCCGTCATCAAGAAGAACGCGACATGCGCGCCCTCCGGCACCGCCGGCTCAAGTTGTTGTATCAAGCTCTGCGCGATGGCCATAGTCGGGCAGTGCTTCGCGTAGACGGAAAACTGATGCTGGACAAAATCCAGCTGCAACAGACACTTGCGGAAGCGCGTATAGGCGGCACGCTGCTCGGAAGTGGTCACCGGGCAGTCGTAGACCGCAATCAGCCACATGACGCGCCAGCTGTTGATCGGCATGGGAACACCGGTAGCGTCAGACCGCCGCCGCCGTCGGCAAGCGCTCGGCAAAGACTGGCGACTGTCTCGGCGAGCGCGGTGGGTAAGCGATGTACCCGATCTGGGAGCTGCACCTCGGCCGCGACAATCCCGGCGAGTGCCATGCGGTCCGACGGCGCGAAGGACTCCCCCAACGTCATGCCGAGCACCGTACGCTCCACCACGAAGCGGTATGGCTCCATGAGGTCGTCGGCCAGGTTGAACGGGTTGTCGATACTGTGGTGCCCGATGCCCAGCGCCGGGTTCAAACCGGCAGTGGCCAGTTCCCGCGCCACCATGGAGCGCAGCACCGCATAGCCGAAGTTGAGCCGCACGTTCAGCGGATCGCACGCGCCACGCTTCACGCGGTGCTTGTCCTCGGGCAGCAGGTTGGCCCAGTAGTGCTTGGCCGCTTGGGCCTCCAGGTTGGACGGGTCACCGGGCTCCACCCGACCGGCCATGCGCTCGAGGCGCAGTGCACCCTTGCATTCGAGCGCCCGTAAGTTAGCGGCCTGTGTGCCGATGCGCGCCGCTACAAGCTCCCCCCAAAGGCGGGCGGCTGCTTCGCTGCCGTCCAAGGCGATCTGTTGCCGCAACCGTGAGCCCAACACGCTGGTTCCGGTCCAGGGCAACAGCAGGCCGGTGGGCAGATGCCGCCGGTCCGTAAGCAGCACCATGGCCCCGGCGGCGGCCAGGTTCTCAAGCGCCTGCCCGGTGATGGTGATAGCCGGATGGTGAAGCACAAGGACCGCTATATCTGACGGCAACGCGAAGGCGTCCGCTTTTTCCGGACGGCGGATACGGAGCCGGCCCAGATCTAGAGACAGCCAGCTCTGTGACTCAATCAGAAGAATCCGGTGCGATGACATCCGGGACGATCTCCAGCTTCGCGAGCGCCGGTCCTGATGACATGTAGGCAAAACCTGGTGAGCCTTTTACCTTATCGACGGGATCTGTTTCGACCAGCCTCGCAAGCAACAATACCCCGCCTCTTTCGGTCTTTATTTGGCCTACGACATAATGCAGCCCGTTATCGGGATGACGAACAGTATCACCCTTGGCAAAACCTACAACGCCAACCGGCATGGTGTGGTTTTTTGCTTCGTAACGTCGGATGAGTCGCTTCTCGAATTTAGAACCCGAACCTGCGACTAGCTCCAAGTACGCGTTGTCAAATGGCTTAAGGTGTTTGAACAGATGATCGCCTCTCGCGTAGTGGTCCACCGCTTTCGTTCCCTCGGTCTTCTCATCCAGCAGCAACACCCGCTTGATCACGGTCCCGTAAGCCGGGTGTTGAATGGGCTCCGAGATGGCCTCGGCCGGCGAACGTCCCGCGGCCACCCGTCGCTCGAACGCCTGCCTTACCAAGTCACGAGTCGACTCATGTACGATCTTGTCGATGTCTTTTCGCACCTTCGACAGGGTGGCTTTGGCGCCGCCTCCCAGCTCGGCGACGGCCTTGCGCTTGGTCAGGTGCTGGCCATCAGGGGTACAACCATAGGCAGTATCTTGGAACAATCGGCCTGAGACATAGCGGTCCGCCTTGCGGCTCAGGTTGCAGTGCCGAACCAGCTCGACCGCCACCGCGCGCAGGTTCGGCAGCGGCGGCTTGACCCGCAATGTGAGGCGGGTCTCACCGCGTTCTTGGGCCTGCTTGTAGTCGCGCGCCATGCGCTGGTACAAGGAGCGGTCGCACAGGCCGATGACCAAGGCGTCGATCAGGTGGTGGCGGTGGTCGATGCGCTTGTCCAGCTCGCGCTCAGTCGCCTCGCCGGACCTGTCGCCGTTCCAATAGCGCCGATATCGCTGAAACTCTGCTGCGCTGACCAGCTTTCCATCCGTGTCCCGCAGCCTCAGCCCCTCTGCGAGCCGGGCCTCCGGGATGACGGTTTCGAGAGCCCAGCTGCGCCGCAGGTGCGCGGTTAGCATGCCGCGGCTGACGGCGACGTCCCCACATACCTCGCGCAGCCACCTCGCAGCCTGTTTGGCGATCCAGGACGACTCGTGAAACTGGCGGGCGCTGAAGTCGTTGATGACCTTATCGTTGAGGGCACGATCAACGGGCTCCTGCGCCAAGAGTTGCTTGGCCTTACCGTTGAGGCGCTTCTCACGGAAACGGGCCGCGCGCTGTTTGATGATCTGCCAGCGCGCATCATCCTCACCCCAAGCCTCCCATGGTGTCCGGTTGCCCTTGAAATCGTTGCAGTCGCGATGGGCAAGTACGAGGAAATCCCGCTGCTTGCCGATGCGGGTGAGTGACTTGGGGTAGATGTGCTCGTAGTGGGTGGCGTTGCCGTCGAGGGCATCGCTCAGATTGATGGGGCGCTCGCAGTAGGGGCACCACTGCTCGTCCTGCTCGCGCCAAAGCAGGTAGCGGCGGATTGCGCTGTGGGTCACCCGACCGTCGTGGGCAGCGATCGCCTCGGCGGCCTGACGGCGGGCACGTTGGTTCTTGTTGATGCGATATTCTATCTCGCGCCGACGGTTAATCCCCAGCGCCATGTCGCGGCTTAGCTCGACGATGATCTGCGTCGGTGGTGTGCCGAGATGGCGTATCGCGGCGTTCACGGTGTAGCGCACCTGCCGCAGGGCAACGTCAACCACGGTATTACCCGTGGGCCGCGGCCGCCCAAGCTCCGCGGCCGTCGCTTGCTGCTGGGTTTTGGGCGCCTCGTAAAGCCGTGCGACCGCTTCGTGCTCATCGATGCCCTTTTCACCCATGGCATCGGCCAGCCGGCAGAGCGTCTTGACGCAATATGCGCTGCGACCTCCGTCAAGCCCCATGGCCCCGAGTCTGCCGAACGCGGGCTGGGCTGCCAGCTTGTCGATGAAGGCGACCACTGCCGCCGGGAGCACCCGCTTGCGTCGCTGTTTGCCGCCGGTCACAAGCTGCTCGTGCCAGCCGGGGATGCACAGCGTCTCCGGGGAGCCGATGTCCGCCAGCAGATTGATGACGGTGACGCGTTGACCCGCTTCCAGCCCCGCCCAATCTTCCGCCAGGCCGAGACGCGCCATGGCGGCGTCGGTTTTGTTCCCAATCAGCTCTTCGCGGCTGGATCGATCGAGATTGAGCCAACCGATCTCGGGGCGTGGGCAGCCTCGTTTCTGCAGCGCGCGATAGATCTGGGTGAATGTCTGGCGTGGGTGCTGCGCGAGCAGGTCCCGGACCACCCCCCGCTGCGCCGGACTGAGGGGCTGGGACCACCGCCCGTTGGTCCAGCGTAGGTCTGCGATCTGCTTTTCGATGCGGAACGCCTGCGCCGCTGGTTGCGCCATGGGCGCGCGCCGAAGCGACGGCTCCAACGGGCAGTTCCCGACGGCAGGCGCCGGTGATCGGAGCGGTCGCTGATGAAAGATCCGTTCCGCGACACGCTTGCGCAGGGCTTCGCCGCCGGCTGCGATGCGCGGGTGGTGGGTCGCTTGGATGCGCCAAATGCGTTCGAATTCTTCGCGCACCATATCCCGATCCGCGTACAGGCCCACCGTCTTGAGCTTCAACGTCTGTCCATTTGCGGCCCGCCAGGACAGGTAATCGCCCAGGGTGTCGCAGCCCCGTTCCGCCATTTCAGTGCGCAGCCGGTCGATGCCCGCCTTGACTTGGCTATCGTCGTTGTCGTCTGCGACAGCTCTGAAGCCGCCGGCGTACCCGCGTCGCTTGGCCAAGTTCAGCAGCACGTTGAGCAGGCCCGGAAGTTCCACCCGTTCATGGGCGGAGGCCGATCTGAGAGCGTGGATATGCTGTCCCGGGTCCGGCGGCACCGACCGGAGGTCCAGCCCCAATGCCTCTCCGAGTACCTGCGCCAAGCCGCGCAGCCGGCGCGCCCGCCGCTCGAGTTGTCGGCGCTGTTGGCGTGCCTGGCGTCGCGCCGCCTTCTTCGGCTCCCCGACGCTGCCGCCTTTCGCTGGCAGCACGGGTTCATCAAAGACACGGACGACGTGATATGCAACACCTAGGGGTGCGTTCGTCTCGTTAAGCTCGTACGCCACGAGTCCGACGGAAGCTGTCCCCAGGTCCAGTGCCAACCGGTAGCGCATCGGTCTTCCCCCCTTGTACACGCTGTGCTACGCTGACTATCGTATTAGGTGTTCCGATGGTGGGGACTATCGGCAACAAGGCGGATGCGCTCCCTCGGGGGCGCGGACGCCGTCGATACCGAAAGGCTGCTTCGGCAGCCTTTCGCTTTTCTCGCGCTGCGGACTCCGTGAACGGAGATCGGACGAATGCCTAAGCGACGCGGGCATGCCAGCGAAGCCATCGGGCACTGCGCCGGCGTGAGGACAGGGGAGTCAGCGCGGGCCGGGGACCGGGCGACCTGCAGCCGGTCTTACTCTGGCACGCTGCGTAACCGCGCGCCGTCGTTCTCGGCCGTCAGGAGCCGAAGGGGTCAAGACGCCGAAGGTGTCGGGCCAAAGGCGTCACGTCTTTTAGTTGTCGCAAGACACAAGACCCCGGCGCCCAATGTGCTCGTCTTCGACCTGGACCCGGGGCCGCCGGCGGACCTCGCCGACGCCTGCCGCGTAGCCCGGTTGCTGCGCGGGCTGCTGCGCCAGACCGGGCTCGACTGCTGGGCGAAGACCAGCGGGGGAAAAGGCCTGCACGTGATGGTGCCGCTCAACACCGAGGTGAGCTACGCACGCACCAAGCGTTTCGCCCGCGCCGTGGCCGACACCCTGGCGCGGGATGATCCGGGGCGGATCACGACCAGGATGGCCAGGGCCGGGCGCGTCGGCAAGGTCTTCATCGACTGGAGCCAGAACGACCGCCACAAGACCACCGCCGGCGTATACAGCCTGCGTATCGGCCGCGAGCNGCGGGTCTCG
>PR_CR_10_Liq_2_inCRDRAFT_1000474_pt1 | contig 11156 bp, 7 predicted proteins | sample PRCRCaboRojoPR_FD_10245 | JGI IMG/M metagenome (IMG submission 10245) | reverse complement strand
GGCCACCGCGACACCCGCAATGTTGCCCGCGCCCACACGGCCAGCAACGCTCAGTGTTAAAGCCTGAAACGACGACACGTGCCCGGCTTGGTGATGAAAGGCCTGCTTGAGAACTCGAAACATCTCACCGAAGTAACGAATCTGCACAAACCGAGACCGAAGCGTCATGGTCAAACCCATCACCACCAACACACCCACCAAAATATAAGACCACAGAAAATCTGTCACCGCCGCCAGCATTGAGCTCTCCTTAGATTGCATACGTGGGCATGGTTGGCCGTGGCCCATGCGGGACACTGGATGACCACTTCCAAAGTAGTGTAACCTGTTCGGCATCAATCATTCGCATCGATGCCGGTGATGCCAAAACACCCATCGCACAACCCAACAGACTGGATCCGATCAATGATGCCCACAACCAAATATTCCGCTCCACTCTTGTTGTGTTCCACCGTGCTGGCCCTTAGCCTGACCGCCTGTCAGCAAACGCCAGACTGCGCTGAGGCGGTGAGCACCGCCACCGATCTTGGCAGCCGAGGCCAGCTGGCCAATTTTGAACAAAGCGAGTTTGATGAGGCCTGCCAAAGCGAGTACATGGCGGCCTGGGAGCAAGCGCGCGATGCGTTCTGTGATCCCGAGACTGCGTTTGATCGCGCGATGACCGGATCGGCGAAACCGCCGGCCTGCGAGCGGCCCGCCTACATCAGAAATCATCAGTTGGGGGCCAACTTGCATGCGTTGAGAGACGAAAAAAAGACCATTGAGGAGAATTTGGCGCGTGGTGAGGTCGACAACACTGCCCCGCAGCAACGACAAACCTGGCGCATGCGGCTTCGGGTGCTGGAACGAGAGGTCTCAGAGTTGGAAACGCTGGCNAGAATCAGAGGCCTGATGGCGCCGGCTGAGCTGCCGCCNGAAGTGCGCGACGCGCCTCANAGTCAGTGAATCTCCGCTGGGACAACACCGGGGCAGTTCACTNACTTTAAAGTTAAGTCAGTCCAGGCCACCCGTCCACCCCTCAGATCAAACCACGCTTTGATGCGTTTNGATCTTTGAAGGCTTCATGGCTCATCGCGCACTTTCGCCATGCAGCCCGATCAATCACTGGCGGTGGGCGATTACATCGGTGCTTCACACAGACAATGCGCCATCACCCCACGCCGACCGGCCTCGGTGGCTTGATGAATGCGATTGAGCTCTTGGATTAAGCGCCACTGAAACGTCTGGGGCAACCATTGCGTCAACGGGTTTGAACCCACCGTGCTCATGACGGTGTCGAGCCCGGCCGCCCGCATGGCTTTTGCAGACCACTGCACAATGAATTGTTCAAACTGGCTGAGTTTGGGCTCAACATAGCTCACACTGAACTCATCGCCCAGCCCGGCTTGACGTGCCGCGGAGGCCACGGCACGTTGCAGCGTGCCCAGCTGATCCACCAAACCTCGCTCTTGGGCTTGCTGACCCGTCCAAACCCGACCTTGGGCAACGGCATCGACCCCGTCTCGGGTCATGTTGCGGTGCTCACCCACCAAGCCAATGAACTCCTCGTATCCAAACTCGATGATGTTTTGGAGCATGCTGGAGACCTCATCACTCACCGCACGGTCAGGGCGAAGCGCATCCGCATAAGGCGTGGTGCCCACTCCATCGGTATAGACACCCACATTGGCCAGCGTGTCTTGAAAAGTCGGGAAGAACCCAAAAATGCCGATCGATCCGGTGATGGTCGATGGGTACGCCCAAACCTCATCAGCGCCCATCGCGATCCAATACCCACCCGATGCAGCCACATTGCTCATGCTGACCACCACGGGCTTGCCCGCCGCTTTTAAGGCCATCAGTTCTTTACGGATCACTTCCGAGGCAAACGCGCTGCCGCCGCCGGAGTTGATCCGCAGCACCACGGCTTTGATGTCGTCATCTTGGGCCGCTTGTCGAATCAATCGTGAGGTTGATTCAGAGCCAATCACACCCACTGGCTGGTCGCCTTCAGTGATCGGCCCTTCGGCAACGATGATGCCCACTTTGTCTTCGCTGTCTTGCATGTCCATCAGATCGTTGCGGACTCGGGAGAGGTATTTGTTCATGCCGATGTTGAGGTAGCTGTCATTGTCATCGGGCTCGCCCAACTGGATCATCTCCGAACGCATCTGGGGTCGAGCGATGAGGCGATCGACCAATCCTCTGTCGAGCGCCATCTGAGCCAGATCGCCCTCAGCTTGATCCACGTACTCAGCAAGGTTCATGGCGATGTCGTCAAGAACATCCACGGTCATGCCCCGGTTTTGGGCAACCATTTCGATGTAGCGCTGCCATAAATCACTGAGGTAAAACAGCGCCGCTTCTCGATCCTCAGAAGACTGTTCATTGAGGATATAAGGCTCCATGGCGGACTTATATTCACCGACACGGAAAAGATTGACGTCCACATCCAATTTGTCCAGCGCATCAGCAAAGTACTGCCGGTACCGACCATACCCTTGCAACAGCACCGCCCCTTCTGGATCCAGCCACACCTCATCGGCCAATGAGGCCAAGAAGTATTGGCTTGCGCTCATATTCGCGCCATATGCAATGATGCGTTTATCTGAGCGTTTGAACGCGGCCACCGCCTCGCTGACTTCCAGCATCATCCCCGCGCCCATCCCGACAAAACCATCGGTGCTGATTAACACTTGCGAGATTTTGTCGTCATCTTTGGCGTGTTCGAGGGCGGCCACCAAATCACGCAGCTCGGTCTGTGTCTCGGTCTCGCCGAGCGCCTCATTGAGCACCTCATCAACAGGCGTCAAATTGGACTGCTCAACCACCACGCCTTTGGGGTTGAGGATCAATGTGGTGCCGCTCTCGAGGCCATCTTCATCGTCGTCGCCCAACATTGCAATGACAACGCCCACAAGAATCGCCAGAAAGATGAGGTTGAACACCGCCATGCGAAGCGCCGTGAGGCCTCGCCAAAAGCCGGAGACGATGCGAAAAACAATATTTCTCGATTGAGTCTGGGTCATGCTTGGGTCCAAAACAGGTTGACTGTGTGCCATTCTAGGGGGCAGATGGCCGCACCACAATAGGCCATTGGTCAGGCCTGTTGGCGAATGGTGTCGTTGGCCACACGCACAAAGCGCCCCACCAACAACACCGCCGCCACTGTCAATCCAGCGATGATGCCCATCCACATGCCCTTGGGACCCAATGCCTGACCNAAGGTGAGATACGCGCCCAAACTCATCCCCACAGCCCAATAGGCAATGACGCTGTAGACCATGGGACGGCGGGTGTCTTTATACCCGCGAAGCGAGCCAGCCGCAGCCACTTGCAGACCGTCGGCAATCTGAAAAAGCGCCGCGAAAAACAGCAAACTGACCGCCAGTTCGGCGACATCCGGCTCAGAAGTGTATAAGGCGACGATCGCTTCAGGAATGGCAATGATGACCCCGGCTGAAAAAATCGCAAAGGTCAGCGCCAAACCGATGCCGATTCGACCTGCCCGACGCGCCGCCTGTGGCTCACCGCGGCCCAGGGCATTGCCGACTCGAACGGTGATTGCGCCGGCCAAGCCCACCGGAACCATGAACACCAGGCCTGCGTAATTCATCGCCACTTGGTGCGCAGCGACAGGCAACGCGCCCAAAGTCCCGATTAAGAGGGCTGAGCCGACAAACATTCCCCCTTCTAAAAACACCATGATTCCAATCGGAAGCCCCAACTTAACAAGCGCCGAGATTTCGCGGCGATCGGGCCAACTGAAACTCGCCCACAGTTGATATTTTCGATAGTGAGGACGGTGACTCACCCAACCCAAAAACGCCAAAAACTGGAGCCAAAAGACAATCGCGGTGGCCCAACCCGCACCGACCGCACCGAGTTTGGGGAACCCCATCAGCCCAAACATCAACAGCGCGTTCAATGGGATGTTGCATACAATCCCCAGCATGCCGACATACATGGTTGGCCCGGTTTTGCCCGTGCCCTCCGAGAAGAACCGAAGCACCAGCATGCCCACCAGCGCGGGCGCGCCCCAGCTGATCGCTCGAAGGTAGTCCATGGCCATGGTGGCGACGGCCGGTGTGACGTCCATCTGAGTCATCACCCACTCACCCGAACGCGCGAACCCCCAAAGTCCAAGTGCGAGCACCAGACCAAGCCAAAGGGCTTGTCGGACAAACGCACCCACCCGATCACGTTCCCCAGCGCCGTCAAGCCGGGACACCGCCGCGGAGACGGCCAGCAGCAGTCCCAGCACAAACAAAAACCCCGCCGCCCATATCGATGAGCCCACCGCGATCGCACCCAAGTCCACTGTCCCCAACCGTCCGGCCATGACCGTGTCGACGAAGTTCATGCCGAAGTTGGTTAATTGGCCCACGATCAACGGGCCGGCCAACCAAAGCGTGCGCTTGATCTCATACCCCAGCGAGGTGCCGGTCTCAGATGAGGTGGGCGAGCTAACGTCAGTCATTGCAAAGCCAGAGAAGGACAAACCCCCATTGTAAGCGAGCCAATGCCCAGCCCGGGGTCGGTTCGTTGGCGACTAATCGCCGTAGCGAGCCTTTAACCACGCCCACATGGCACGCAACCCTTGGGCCTCGCCACCGATGGGGCGACCGGGCCGATCGCTTAAGTTCCAGGCATAGATGTCTAAGTGAAACCAATCCACCTCGGGCGCCACAAAGTGATCTAAAAAAAGCGCCGCGGTGATGCTTCCAGCCATGGGTGTGCCCCCAGTGTTGGATAAATCAGCATGTGGGGGCTGGATCAGCGAGCGGTATCCCTCAAACAAAGGCATCGGCCAAAGGGGATCGTCAAGCTCAAAAGACAACGCCTGGATCTCACGGGTGGCCGCTTGATCGCGCCCATAAATCGGCGGCAAGTCCTCGCCCAATGCCACCCGCGCGGCGCCGGTCAGCGTCGCAAAATCAATGATGCGGGTCGCGCCTTCCTCGCAGGCCAAGGTGAGCGCGTCGGCCAACACCAACCGCCCTTCTGCATCGGTGTTGCCCACCTCGACCGTGCTGCCTTTGCGGGTGTTGATAATGTCAGAGGGTCGGTAGGCATTGCCTGCAATCGCGTTTTCAACGGCCGGGATGTAGACCCGGAGGTTCACGTCGAGCCCCAGGGTCATGATCACTTGGGCCAACGCCAGCACATGTGCCGCGCCGCCCAGGTCTTTTTTCATCACCGCCATGCCCGAGGCGGGTTTGATGCTCAACCCACCGCTGTCAAACACCACCCCCTTGCCCACCAAGGCCAACGCGGGGGCATCCTGACGACCCCATTTGAAGGTGATCAGCCGCGGGGGCTCGGCCGAAGCCCGGCCCACCGCATGAATCGCGGGAAACGATCGCTCCAACTCATCACCCACAATCACCTGACAATCGGCCCCATGGGTCTNAGCGATGGCNCGCGCCGTATTGGCCAGGGCTTCAGGGCCCATGTCATTGGTGGGGGTATTCACAATGTCCCGCGCCAGGTGGCTGGCTTCAACCAAAGCCATCAGTTCCTGTGGGTCCTGATCCTCTAAGACCAACTGGACGGAGGACGCAGGTTGTTGCTTGTAGCGATCAAACCGATAAGCGCCCAACCCAAACCCGATGGTCGCGAGCGAGCGAAAGTGCTCGGGCCAGCCCTTTGAGCCTTGGGTGGCTAAGACATATTGNCCCTTTGGCAGCTTCGAGGGCAACCCGGCCAGCGCCCACACGGGCGGGTGCTCAGGGTCGACCCCGACCCAGACTTGATCAATCTCACCACCCTGGCTTGGAAAAATCAGCACCTCACCGGCCCGTGCCTGAAAGTCATGCCGATGGGCCCACTGACGGTGTGGCGCTGCGGCATGGTCGATGTGGGCTTGGTATTGGTCTGATAAGACACAGTGAATCGGAATGGGCGCCGAAGAGGCGTCATGGGCATCGGGTTGGATAAAACAAGTCATGTGGGGGCTCACTCAAAGGTTCGGCTTCCATTATCTCAAAGATCACAGCAGGGGTTGGATGCGGGAGTTGGGGCGGTGCCCACGCTTTGCTATGATTGGCGACATCACGAGGGAACTGACATCGAGGCAGCCATGAGCAAAACCACCGTTTACCCCATCCCCGAGGCAATGACTGATCCATTGCTGACCACCGAGCAATACCAAGCAATGTACCGGGCCTCCATTGATGACCCGGACACTTTTTGGGCCGAGCAAGCGCAACAACGTCTCACCTGGATGACGCCGTTTTCCAAAGTCCGCGACGTGTCTTTCTCTAAAGACGATTTACATATTCGCTGGTTTGAAGATGGCCAGCTCAACGTCTCGGCCAACTGCATTGACCGGCACCTGAAAGACCACGCTGACGACGTGGCCATCATATGGGAAGGTGATGAGCCCGATCAAAGCACCACGCTGACCTATCGCCAGCTCCATGACAAAGTCGGCCGATTGGCCAACGCTTTGAAATCACAAGGCGTCAAAAAAGGCGATCGGGTGACGCTGTACATGCCCATGATTCCTGAGGCTGCGATCGCTATGCTCGCCTGTGCTCGGATTGGCGCCGTCCACTCGGTGGTGTTTGGCGGCTTTTCCCCTGAGGCCTTGGCCAATCGCATCATCGACTGCGGCTCAAGTGCCATCATCACCGCCGATGAAGGCATCCGCGGCGGCAAAGTCATTCCCCTAAAAAACAACGTCGATCAGGCGCTCGAAGTCCATGGCGCTGATATTGTCGACACTGTGGTGGTGGTTGAGCGCACCGGCGGACCAATCCACTGGGACGAGGGCCGAGACCACTGGTATCACACCCTGACCGAACACGCCGATACCGACTGCCCGCCCGAGCCAATGAACGCGGAAGATCCGCTGTTTATTCTCTACACCTCAGGCTCCACCGGGAAGCCCAAAGGCGTGTTGCACACCACCGCCGGATATCTGCTGTATGCCTCGATGACCCATCAGTATGTGTTTGACTATCGGCCCGGCGAGGTGTATTGGTGCACCGCCGATGTCGGCTGGGTCACCGGGCACTCCTACATTGTCTACGGCCCATTGGCCAACCGCGCGACCACCCTCATGTTTGAAGGCGTGCCCAACTACCCTGACCACTCAAGGTTTTGGCAGGTGGTGGACAAACACCAGGTCAATATTTTTTATACCGCCCCCACCGCGATTCGGGCGCTGATGCGCGAGGGCGACGGTCCTGTCAAAGCCGCCCAGCGCAGCAGCTTGAGAATCCTTGGATCGGTCGGCGAGCCCATTAATCCACAGGCTTGGGAATGGTATTTCCATGTGGTGGGTGACGGCCGTTGCCCCATCGTTGACACCTGGTGGCAAACAGAAACCGGTGGGGTCTTGATCACTCCGTTGCCGGGGGCCACGCCCCTCAAGCCGGGTTCGGCGAGCTGGCCTTTCTTTGGCGTGCAGCCGGCGCTGGTCGATACCGATGGTCATGAGCTCGATGGCCCCAATCAAGGTGCGTTGATTCTGAAAGGCTCATGGCCGGGCCAAATGCGGACGGTGTATGGCGATCACCAACGCTTCATTGACACCTACTTTTCGACATTCGAGGGGGTCTATTTCACCGGGGATGGGGCCCGACGCGATGAAGAGGGTTACTGGTGGATCACCGGCCGGATGGATGACGTCTTAAATGTCTCGGGCCACCGAATGGGCACCGCCGAAATTGAGAGTGCGCTGGTGGCGCACCCCGATGTCTCGGAGGCTGCGGTCGTGGGATTTGAGCACGACATTAAAGGCGAAGGGATTTATGCCTATGTCACCTTAACCGCCGGCGTGGATCCGAAAGATGAAGATACCGCGATGCTGTCAAACTGGGTCAAAGAACGCATTGGTCCGATTGCCAAGCCAGACTTCATTCAGTTTGCACCGGGACTGCCGAAAACTCGCTCAGGAAAAATCATGCGTCGGATCTTAAGAAAAATCGCCGCCAATGAATTCGACCAGCTGGGCGACACCTCCACCTTGGCCGATCCTGGGGTGGTGCAGCAATTGATTGATGGGCGCCTCCGACGGTAGGCTCGGCCAAGCCAAACGCCTAACAAGCTTTACGAAACGCCGGNGAGTCACCGGCTCGGCGGTCGGGGGGGCTCATCAATGCATGTGCGTCAAGGGGCTGCAACAGCTCCAAAAACCGCTGGGATGACGCCAACCAAGAAAACCGCTCGGCGTATTGCCGGCATGCCGCACCGCCCAGGTCCAACGCGCCGCGCATGGCCACCGACAGGTCATGGTGTAAGACCCCTGTTTTGCCGTTCTCGACCACGTCCTTGGGACCGCACACCGGATAAGCCGCCACCGGCACGCCGCAAGCCATCGCCTCCAACATCACCAACCCCAAGGTATCTGTCTGACTTGGGAAAACAAACACGTCGGCCTCGTTCAGGGTTTGTGCCAAGCTTTCACCGTGTCGAAAACCAGTGAAAATGGCCTCGGGGTATTGGGCTTGCAAGCGGGCGCGGCTGGGGCCATCGCCGACAACGACCTTGCTGCCTGCAAAAGGGGCGGCCAAAAAATCTTCGATGGATTTCTCTGCAGCCACCCGGCCCACGTACATGGCCACCGGGCCCTCGAACTCGTGGCGCTTGGCCCGAGGTCGAAACAGTTCAGTGTCCACGCCACCAGGCCAGATTGCCAAATGTCGAAAACCTCGAGCGCTCAGCTCGTCAAGCTGTGACTGGGAACGCACCAATGTGCGCGTCGCCGCGCCATGAAAACGCCGAAGCCAGGCATAACTCCACCTCAGCGGAATCGGCGCTCGCATCCGAATGTATTCGGGAAAGCGGGTATGACAAGAGGTGGTGTAGGCAATTTTTCGCTTCAAGCACCAAGCACGCGCGCCCCAACCCAGGGGGCCCTCGGTGGCAATGTGGACACAGTCAATGCCTTCCCGCGCCGCACGATCCAGCATCATCCGAAGTCGGCGTGTCACGTTCACCGACAGCCGGATCTCGCTGTAGCCCGGACAGGGGATTGTGGAGAATCGATCAGGGCCAATGACGGTCACCCGATGACCCAAAGAGGCCAGCTGAGAAGTGGTGGTTTGCAAGGTTCGCACCACCCCGTTGACCTGGGGCGACCAGGCGTCGGTGATGATCAACACATGCATCGCAGCGCTCGTTGTCATGACTTCAGACTGTGCCGAGCATCCATGACAAACCCATGACAATGGCCGTCTGTGGGCGCGTCTGTCACCAAAAGTTCAAATAGATGCCATTTTTTTGTTGCAAAGCCCTTGCAAGCTTGATGTCAAACATCGGGAGCAAATGCCATGCCCATGTTAGAGCACATCGATCGGATCGATCACCGCATGTGTCGGGCGTGCAACCGCACGCTAAGGTGGCGTTTGATCCATCCGTTTTTCAGTCTGATCAGTCGTGCCGGCGACGGCCCCATTTGGTATGCATTGATCGCCGCGCTGCCGATCTATGCCGCCGTCACCGGTGACAGCACGGGCCACTATGCGGCCGGGTCTTTGGCGGTCGCTGGACTGGCCGGGCTGATGATCTACCGATTTTTGAAAACGCGCTTGGCTCGGGAGCGACCTTTCATCACTTACCCCGATATTGACTGCACCAACCAACCGCTGGACCGATACAGCTTCCCCTCGGGCCACACCCTGCATGCGGTGATGTTCACTGCGATTACAGTGGCGTGGTATCCCACCTTGGCCCTCGTCTTGGTGCCCTTGACCGCATTGATCGCATTGTCCCGATTGGTGTTGGGCTTGCACTATCCGACCGATGTCATTATGGGTGCCCTGATCGGCTTCGGCTTGGCCCAGTACATGCTGCATTTATTGCCGCCGATGGCCTAGCCCATCAGGCCCCTGCCCCGCCGGGTTGTCAACGACTTCCATCAAGACGAAGCGGGACGCGATAAACCGTACCGCGCCGACGAATTTCTAAGCGCAAGCTGTCATCATCAATGGGGAAAAGCGCCCGAAATGCCGCCAGGTCCCGCACCGCACGCCGATCAAGGGCCACAATCACATCCCCTGGGCGAAGACCCGCATCCCAAGCCAGGGTGTTGCGTCGGACCTGTTCGATGATCACCCCGCGCATTCGGCGCTGACTTGGAGCCGACACCAACATCATGCCCTCTAAGCGCGCGTCGAGGCGTCGGCCACTGATGCGCTCGTCGAGGTTCTCTTCGATGGTAGCTTCGACCCAGATCCGCTCACCATTTCGCCAAAGCTCAATTTTGGCTTTCTCATCGACCGGCAGCATGCCTTCAATGTTTCGAAGGTCCTGACCGCGCTCAATCACGCGATCGTTGATGGACAAAATCACATCCCCGACTTGCACCCCTTCCGCCGCCAGCGAGCCGTCAGGGTCAATGCGCCGAATAATCACGCCTTGAGGCCCGGCCAATTCCAGTGCGTTGGCCAAGTTATCGTCAATGTCTTGAACCTGAACACCCAAGCGCCCACGACGAACTTGGCCATAGATGAGCAATTGCTCGACCACACTTTGCGCGGTGGTCACTGGCACCGCAAACCCAATCCCGACGTTGCCGCCCGAGGGGGTGAAAATCGCGGTGTTGATCCCCACCAACTCCCCGCGTAAGTTAATCAACGCCCCGCCTGAATTGCCCGGGTTAATGGAGGCATCGGTTTGAATGAAGTTCTGGTATTCCAACCCCCGCAGCCCAGACCGGCCCAGCGCAGACACAATCCCCGAGGTGACGGTTTGACCCAGACCAAACGGATTGCCGATCGCCACCACAAAATCGCCAACCCGCAAAGGGTGAGTGACAGCCAGATCCAATGCCGCCACACGCTCGCTTTGGGCCAGTGCGTCGGGATCTACTTCGATCACCGCCAGATCGGTGTCAGGATCAGCACCAATCAACTCACCGTTGAGCTCTCGGCCATCTTGCAAGGTGATGGCGATGTCTTCTGCGTTGTTAATGACATGGTTGTTGGTCAAGATCGTTCCACGCTCCAGATCAACAATCACGCCAGAACCCAGTGACTGCTGGATGCGCTCTCGTGGCACCGATGGAAAATCAAAAAAACGCCGAAAGAACGGGTCGTCTGCAAACGGACTCATCTGCACCTGGACGCGAGTGCGACTGTAGATATTGACCACCGCCGGGCTGACCCTTTCAATCAACGGCGCCAAACTGGGCACAGGCTCGCCATCGACCTGCGTGGGCAATCGAG
>PR_CR_10_Liq_2_inCRDRAFT_1000471_pt1 | contig 11181 bp, 6 predicted proteins | sample PRCRCaboRojoPR_FD_10245 | JGI IMG/M metagenome (IMG submission 10245) | reverse complement strand
CCGCTCCGGTCAAGCGCCAGCGGCGCCGCCCGCCGAGTCACCCACGCCGCCCGCACGGAGGTCAAGCATGACGCGTCTTCGCCAATTTGCAAGCGCCCGCGGCTTCTCGCTGGTGGAGGTGATGGTGACGCTGTTCATCATCGCCGTCGGCGCGCTGGGCGTGGCCGGACTGCAGCTCGCGGCGATGCGCAGCAACCACAGCGCCAACCTCCGCTCGCATGCCACGCTCGCCGCCTACGCGCTGGCGGACCGCATGCGTGCACACCCGGCCGACTTCTCGGGTATGGCCAGCGCCATCACCACGGCAGACGCGACCATCGACAACGCCGGCTTCCAGGAGTGGGCGGACGAGCTGGCCGCGTCACCCTTGCCGGCACCGGCGAGCGGGGCACTCGGCTCTCTCGACTGCACCTCCGGCAATCCCTGCACCACCGGCCACTGCGCCATCACCATCCGCTGGGACGACAGCCGCGCCGAGGCGGCCGACCTGGCCCAACAGGGCCGGGACGCCGACGCGCTGGAATTCCAGATCTGCGCCCGGGTGCCGCAATGAGCCCCCAGCGTCGCAGCACGCATTCCCGGCGCTCAGGGCCATGGTGCCGTGTCGGCATGCGCTGCCTCCGGGGCGTGTCGCTGGTGGAGATGATGGTCGCGCTGGCCGTGGGTGGCATCGTGGTGCTCGGGCTTGCGGAGATCCTCGCCAGCACCAAGGCCACGTATTCCCGGGAAGAGGCCTTCGCAAGACTCCAGGAGAACGGCCGCATCGCCGCCATGATGCTGGCCAAAGGCATGCGGCCCAGCCGCTCGACGGACTGCAAGAGCATCGCCATGCACCAGGAGCAGGGCACGCTGACGGTGAAGGCGTGCGATCTGCTGGAGGGCGGCTGCGCGCTGGGCAACACGCATTACCTCGATATCGACCGTGCCCTCGGCTACGACCAGACCCAGGGCCTGACGAGCGCCGGCGCCTTCAGCGATCTGCCGCAGGGCATCGCCGGCAACATCGCCGACCGCTACGTGGGCGGCGATGTGCTGGTCACCTGGGGCATCGACCCCGAGGGGCATGCGGTGGATGGGGGATTGGGCACGGACGGCACGGACGACATCCAGCTGGTGGACACGCCTGACGACACGCTCGATGCGGAGCTGGCGCTCATTTCCAACTGCCAGCACGCCCACGTCTTCGAGGTGGACGGCATCAACGGCAGCAGCGTCGGCCATGCAGGGGATGCCAATGCCGTGAGCCATCTGCGGGCAGAAGACTTGTACGGCGGACCAGCGCCCTACAACCGAGAGGCGGGCGACCCCCGCGCCATGCTCTATCCGCTGGTGTTCAGAGTCTACTACGTGTGCTGCGTGGGGGATGGCTCGCTGCAAACGGGCAGCGGGCGGGACAACTGCCGTGTCACCGCGGACGGCGACCCCGCCCCCGATGGTTATCGCCCGGCGCTGTGCGTCTACGACAGACAGGACGGCGACGGGGACACGGAGGTCCTCGTGCCCAACGTCGCCGACATGCGCATCACCTACAGCGGCGACACCGACGGCGACGGCGAGACCGATTTCCGCAATGAGGACGCCGACACCGTCTCCACGGACGCCAAGTGGGCGAGCGTCCGCGCGGCGTCCGTGGAGCTGCTCCTGACTACCGAAGCGGACAACACCGCCACCGACGCCAGCGCCCCCACACAGGCCGATTGGCCCCCGTCCGCCGACGCCGACGACCGCCTCGGCGCCGCCTACCCTGCCGACAACCGGCTCTACCAGCGCTTCCGCTTCGATGTGGCGCTGCGCCCGGCAACGCCCTGGGCCATCTGGGAGTGAGCACCATGACCGACCGCTCGCACGACACCCGCCACAATCATCCACCTAAGGCGCGCAGGCGCGAGCGGGGTGCCGTGCTTATCGTCGGCCTGGTGATCCTGCTGGTGGTAACCATGATCGGCATCAGCGGCCAGGGCAGCACCGTGCTTCAGGAACGCCTCGCCGGCAACATGCGCCAGAACAACATCGCCCTGCAGGCGGCGGAGGCCGGGCTGCAGGTGGGCTTGACCTACATCGAGGAGCAGAACCTGCCCATCACCGCCACCGACAGCGGCACCAACTACGTCTGGACATCCTGCTCCGTCGCAGATACGCAAACCCTCGACAACAGCGCCGCGAGCGACGATCCCTGTACGCGCCTGGAAGCCGTGCTGGAGAGCTGGCGCACCCCACCGAGCGAGCTGGCCGCCGGCGAGGACTACGAAGGTATCGAATACTCCGTGCTGGTGAACGCGCTGAACAACGCACCAGCGAGCGGCACGGATGTGGACATCCCCGGCGTGGTGGCCCAGCCGCGCATCTACATCGAGGCACGCGAGGAGCCGGTCTCACCGGACACCCAGGCCAATTCGTTCGGCCAGCTCGTGACCTATTACTACACCGTCACCAGCGTCGGCTTCGGGGCCAACGAGCAGGCGCGGGCTGTACTCCAGTCCACCATCGCCAAGCAGGTGCAGCAATGAGCGCTCGCAGTGGTCTTCATTCGCAGCTTGTTGGGGAGCCCGGCCCTGCCGGGTCGCTCCGCTCGGGGTTGCGGCACGCGATGCTTGGGCTGCTCAGCAGCGCGCTCGCCGTGTTGCCGCATCTCAGCGCTGCGTCAGACATTCCCGATGCCATTCCGCCGTTTCTGTCAGAAGGCGTGCCGGCGAATCTTGTGCTGAGCGTTGATGACTCAAGGTCCATGAACCTCGCTTTCTTACCCGATTCCCTGCCCGACCCCAAGAGTGCGCAGCAAACGGGTATGCGCAACTGGTTTACGTCACCAGACGTCAACAAGCTCTACTATGATCCGAAGCGCTCTTATCTGCCGGGACGGAACGCCGATGGGTCCGAGCGCGCAGACTCTAATGATTTCGAGAGCGTTCCGCCTTTCCCATACAGCAACCCAGAGAACTGCCCGAACCGCGACCTCGTTAACGCGTATCAGCCAGTCTTTGGGGACAGCAGCGACTCCTGCGAATTCAAGACTGCGAGTGATGCACCGGGGGGACCGGCGTACTACCACCGGTATATTCCAGGCAACGAGTATCGCCACAATCCTAGCTATGGCGCCGGCAATGGTGGGCAGAACGATGATCCCTACTTGCCCTGCAACGGCAACGTCGACGCCGGCTGCGAACCTTGCGGAGGAGAAGAAAGCAACTGGCCGGACAACGAGCCCGACGCCACAACGCCGGATGAATGCTTTGTCCCCGTTGATCCGGAATCGACTCCACCGCCCGGTGATCCACCATTCGATAAGGAGAACTTCGCCAACTGGTACACCTACTATCGCACACGCCTGCTCGTCGTCAAAACCGTGCTGTCACAGGTGATGCAGACGCTGGACGAAGACGTTCGGCTGACCTGGCAGGGCGTCAGCCCGCTCAACCAGTTTCAGCCCGGCACCGCGGCTTTCAGAGCGCTGAAAGAGCGTTTCGATGAATATGGCGCGCCCGCAGCCAGCGCCGGAGAGATGAGTCAACGCGATGCATTCTACGACTGGCTGGAGAGACTCGTCCCGCCGCAATCACCTCCCACATATCTCGTCGGCGCGCACATCCGAGCAGGAGAATTCTTGTCGCAAGGGAAGGCACTGCTGGATGACCCCGATGATGCCAGCTCAAGCCAATGTGCCGTTCAATGCCGTCATAACTTTCACCTGATGCTGACCGATGGCGGTTGGGAAGATGTTTATGATGGCGACAGCTGGCCGACCACGGCGTCTGGGGACATCAGCTGGCTGGAAACGAACCAGGATGGGCACGGCTGGTCTTTGAGTGCCAACCGGTTCGGGGTGACACGTTATTCTCCGGACGACCCGTTGACGACACTTTACGCCGACAACAACACGGGCATGCTGGCGGACGCCGTATTCTATTACTGGCGCAGGGACTTGGATGGGGATTCAAGTAACAACTTCGTGCCGCCGTTGACCCCCGATCGTGAAGGCAACGAAGCGGATATTTTCTGGAACCCCAAGAACGATCCGGCCACCTGGCAGCACGTCACCTTCTTCGCGGTCGGTCTTGGCGTGGACGGCGCTGTCCAGCGTGTAGAGGACCCTGAAACGGGCGAGGTTGTAGCGCCTTATGGGCAGTATCAGTTGGACGGTAAAAAGACGCTCGAGAAACACGGTTTCCCGGACTGCCATTTGGATCCGCCGTATGAGCAGGATGGAGATGCCCTCAATGAATGTAACGCCATCGGATACACATACAGGTATGAGGACGTTGAGGTCGCCCCTGGCATTTGGCTCCGTTGGCCAACCGAGATCTTGCGCGCCAAAGCAATCCCCATCGAAGCCAAGATCGACGATCTCTACCACGCCGGCCTCAATGGCCGCGGCGGCTATTTCGACGCTTCCGACCCGGCAGCGCTGAAGGACTACTTCGAAGAGATTTTGGATACCATCTCCACCGCAGACGACACCGAAGCCGCCAACGCACCGGTGGCCATCAGCGCCGGCAACCTGAGCGACAACAGCCGCATCTACCAGGCGGTGACCAATCCGACCACCTGGGCCGGCGAGGTCCGGGCGCTGCGCGTCTCGCTCGGCTTCAACGCCGGCCCCTGCACCGACAAGCCCCGGGGCACCATCTGCGAGGACCCGGGCAGCCCCTACCAGACCACCAACGCCGACCAGAACGGCGACGGCTGGCCGGACTCCTTCCCGGCCTGGGACAGCCGCCGCATCTTCACCATGGCGGACGGTGCCGCCACGGACTTCGACGATGATGTCTGGGGGGAGCTGTCCGCGGCACAGCAGCAGGCGCTGATGGGCTGCGCGCCCTATGGCAAGCTCACCGTCCCGGACTGCAACGACCCGAACGCCCTGGACAGCACCAACCCCAATCGCCTGCTTGCGGAAGCGCGCATCGACTGGCTCCGCGGCGAGGAGGACAACAGCGACTACGACTTCCGCGAGCGCGAGACACCCCTCGGGGACATCCTCGGCAGCGGGCCCGTCGTGGTGGAGCCGCCGCGGCAGCTGTTCACGGACGGCGATTACGAAACATTCAGGAAGTTGGCGAAGGACCGCAAGACCATCGTCTATGTCGGCGCCAATGACGGCATGCTGCACGCGTTCAACGCGGATGCCACGGCGCCGGTCCTCCACGAGGTCTTCGCCTATGTCCCGGAGGCCGTCTACCCGCATCTCGCGGACCTCACCGAGCCCGCCTACGGGGAGGCCGGCGGTGTCGTCAAGAAGTCCTTCGTGGACGGCCCGCTCAGCTACTCCGACGTCCAGATGGGCGACAGCGGCAATGGTGCCGACGACTGGGCCTCGGTGCTCGTCGGCGCCATGGGTCTCGGTGCCCAGGGTGTCTATGCGCTGGACGTGACGGACCCGGACGCCGAGGCGGAGGACATCGTGCTCTGGGAGTTCACCGACGCCTCGGGCAGCGACGATGACGACGGCGCGCTCGACGGGCGCGACATGGGCTACACCCTCGGCAAGCCCGCCATCGTGCGCATCGAGGACGGCTTCGGCGGCGACGGTCCGAGCTGGGTGGTGCTGGTCAACAACGGCTACGGCAACACGGAGACGCGTATCGACGAGGAGCCGGACGCCTGTCTGCCGGAGGACGATGACGGCTATGTCGCCGGCAACTGCACCATCAGCCAGAGCGGCAACGCCGTGCTCTATGTGCTCGACATCGCCGCCGCGGACGCAAGCCGCATCAAGGCCCGCATGGACACGGGCTGGGGTATGGACGAGGACCCGGCGGGCAACGGCCGCACCAACGGGCTCGCGGAAGTCGTCACCATCGACGAAGACGGCGATCTCGTCGCCGAGCGGGCCTACGCCGGGGACCTGTTCGGGAATGTCTGGAGATTCGACCTGACCGACACCTCAGAGGCCCCGACGCGGCTCTTCAGCGCCGCGGACGACAACAACAACCCGCAGCAGATCACCACCCGGATCGGCGTCATGAGCCACCCCAACGGCGGCTACATGCTGCTGTTCGGCACCGGCAAGTTCATCAACAGCAGCGACAAGGAAGATGTCGAAACCCAGACCTTCTACGGCATCTGGGATCACGACGGGAGCCTCACCGGCGCCGGCGCCGATGACATTCCCACCCGCGCCGACCTGCTGGAGCACGAGTTCTTGGACACCGTCACGGTGACGGACGACAGCGGTGCGATTGTCAGCAAGGCCCGCATCAGCACCAGAGAGCCCGTGTCCAGACCCGCGGGTGATGTACGCGGCTGGTATATCGACCTGGAAACGGACGTGTCAGGCTGCCGCGGCTCAGAGCGCGTGGTTGTCAACCCGCAGGTGCGCAATGGCCGGGTGGTGTTCGTGTCCATGATGCCGGAGAGCGTCTGCGGCAGCGGCGGCACCAGTTGGATCAACGCCCTGGACGCCATCGACGGCTCCCGGCTCGAAACCTCACCGTTCGATTTCAACCTGGACGGCAACATCAACACCAAGGACCTCTTCGACGTCGACGACGATGACAGCACCAGCGGCGAGGCCGGCAGCAGCATCCGGGTGCTGACCGACAACGGCACCGGCATTTACTCGGCGCCGTCGCAGCTCGGGCTCGGCGGGGGAGGCATCATGAGCGTCGTATCCGACTCGGAGGGCGACCTGATTCAGCTGGAGGAGTCCAACGCCTATGGCTGGCGTACCTGGCTGCAAATCGACTGACGGGCTCGGCCGGCCGGGCGCCGGCCCGGTCCCCGGCATACCCCGCCGGCTGGGCCGGCAGGCTGCACCAAAGGTTGCCTACCGGCGCGTCGGCCGAGGCTTTTCCCTCGTGGAGCTGCTGGTGGTTGTGGCCATCGTCGCCATCCTCGCCGCCGTCGCTTACCCCAGCTACCAGGAGCAGGTGCGAAGCGGCCGGCGCTCCGAGGCCCAGGCGGACCTGATGCGCCTGGCCCAGTTCATGGAGCGCCTCTACACGGAGAACGGCTGCTACAACCCCGGCCCCGACAACGACTGCAGCACGACGGACGACGCCGCCAACCCCACCATCGCCACCACAGCGGACCACTACGGCGTGGCCTTTGTCGGCACGGTCACCGCCGATGCCTATGTCATCGAGGCGACGCCCAGCGGCCCGCAGGCAGGCGACGGCGTTTTGCGCATCAACCAGCTGGGACAGCGCTGGTGGGACGAGGACCGGGACGGCACCCTCGAAGCCGGTGAGGACAACTGGGAGCGCAACTGACCGCCGCGGCAGCGACAGCGCGGCACGTCGCCCTCACATCGATGGACCGGCTGCCGCAGTCCCCACCGGAGCCGGCGCCGTGAGCTCCCGCCGCCGCACGAACCTCAGCGTCAGCGCCAGCAGCGCCGGCATGAAGGTCAGCGTCACCAGGGTGCTGAACAGCAGCCCGAACAGCACGATGGCGCCGAGCCCACGGTAGAGCTCCGTCCCGGCGCCCGGGTTGAACACCAGCGGCGACAGGCCCGCCACCGTGGTGACCATGGACATCATGATGGGCCGGATGCGCACCCGCACCGCCTCGGTGACGGCGTCCATGATGGCGAGGCCCTGATCGCGCACGTTGCTCACGGCCCGCTCCACGATGAGGATGGGGTTGTTCACCACGGTGCCGATGAGCACCAAAAAGCCCAGCATGGTGATCATGTCGAAGGGCTGCTGGATGGGATAGAGCCCGATCTTATCCAGGTGCGCCCCGCCGAGGTTCAGCAGCGCCAGCCCCGCGATGCCGCCGCTGATGCCCACCGGCACGCTGGTCATGATGAGCAGCGGCCAGCCCCAGTGGCTGAACACCGCAACCATGAGCAGATAGGCGATCAGCAGCGCCACGGCGAAGTTGCCCGCCAGCGCCCGCATGGTGGCCTGGAGCCGGTCACTCGCGCCGCTCAGCTGTAGGCGGATGCCATCCGGCAGCGCCCCCGCGGCCGGCATGCCCTGGATGATCTCCTCCTGCACCCGGCGCACGCCCTCCTCCAGGGGCACGTCATCCGGCGGGATGACGGTCATGGTGATGGTGCGGTCGCCGTCCACCCGTCGGATGGTCTCGGTGTTGACGCTCTCCTCCAGGCGCGCGACGGCGGACAGGGGCACGATGCCGCCGCTGGGGGAGTAGAGCATCAGCCGCTCCAGGTCCTGCGGGCGCTCGATGTTGCCGGCGGTGCTGTAGAGAAAGATGTCGATCTCGTCGTCGTCCAAAAAGAACTCGTCCACGAAGGCGCCGTCGGAATAGGCCCAGACGGTGTAGCCGAGGTCCCCCGGCGAGATGCCGAGCTCCGCCGCCCGCTCCCAGTCCGGGCGCACCTCCAGCATGGGCTGGCCCAGGGTCAGCGCCGAGGGCTCGGACTTCACCCGCGGACCCTCGAAAATGCTGCGGGCCTTGGCCTGCACCTCTGAGGCCGCGTCGAACAGCGTCGGCAGGTCCGGCCCGCTGATCTCGATGTTGATGGCGCGGGTGCCGCCGAAGTTGCCGGAGAAGATGGACCCGCGGCTGGAGAAGCTGCGCAGGCCCGGAAGCGCGCTGGTCTTCTCGCTCGCCACGCGCATCAGCTCCGCAGTCTGGCGGCGGTCGGTGGCCTCGCGCACCACGAATACCCGGCTCTGGCTCGCAAAGCCGATGGTGAAGTTGAGCGCGGGCACGTCCGCCTTGCCCTGGGCGAACAGCGCCGGGTCCTGTCCCACCGCCGGGTAGAAGTCCTTGTCCACCTCCTGGAAGGCACGGCGCATCATGTCGATGTTGTAGCCGGGGGGCGCGAACATCAGGGTGAAGATCTTGGACTCCTCGCCCTCCGGCAGATACTCGGCGTCCGGCGTCAGGGTCCAGATGATGGCACCGGCGGCGCCGAGCACCAGCGCGATGACCAGGAGCGGCCGCAGGATACCCTGGGCCAGCCAGTGCACCAGCCCCAACACCAGCGCCGAGAAGCCGCCGCCGACGCGGTCCAGCAGCCGGCGGCGCCGGGGGGCCTTGGGCGCGCGCAGCCAGCGCCCGGCCGCAGCCGGCACCAGGGTGATGGCCAGCAGCATGGACATCAGGATGCTGGAGGAGATGGCGATGGCGATGTCGGAGTACAGCTGCCCCGCCTCCTGCCTGACGAACACCACCGGCAGGAACACGGCCACCGTGGTGAGGGTGGAGGCCAGCACCGCGGGCCAAACCTCCCGCACGCCCTCCAGCGCCGCCCTGAGCCGCGCCTTGCCCTGGCTCAGGTGGCGGAAGATGTTCTCCAGCACCACGATGTTGTTATCGAGCGTCATGCCGATGGCGAAGGCCACGCCCGCGAGGGAGATGACGTTGATGGTGCGCCCGGTGAGCATCAGCCCGAGGAACGCGGCGAGGGTGCAGATGGGGATGCCGATGGCGCCGATGAGGGTCGCCGGCAGCGAGCGCAGGAACAAAAACAGCACCAGGGTCGCCAGCACCGCGCCGATGGCGAGGTTGCGCTCCACCACCTGGATGGCATCTGTTACATAGACCACGTCGTCGGCGGTGCGGATGAGCTTGAGGCCCCGGGGGTTCAGCAGGGTCTCGTTCAGCTCGGCGACCTTCGCCAGCATGTCCTGCTTGATCTGGATGACATTGCTGCCGATCTGCCGGTTCACCGCAAAGCCCAGGATGGGCTTGCCCTCGGAGTAGGCATAGCTGCGGACCTCGGCATAGCCGAGCTCGGCGCGGCCCACGTCCTTGAGCCGGATGAAGGCGCCGTCACGCTCGGCGATGACCAGCTCTTCGAGCTCCTCCGGGCTGTCGAAGCGCCCGATGGTGCGCAGCAGATAGCGCCGTTTGCCGCTGTCGAGGTCGCCGCCGGAGACGTCCTGATTGCGGGCACGGATGGCCTGGCGCAGCTCCGTCAGGCTGATGCCGCGCTCGGCGAGCCGCACCGGGTCCACGAAGACCTTGAGCTGCCGTGCGGCACCGCCGCGCAGCTCCACGCTGGAGACGCCGGGCACCCGCTCCATGGCCTGAATGACGTACTCTTCCACCCAGTCCCGGAGCGCAACGATGTCGGCGTCGGTGAAGGCGCCGGACGCCGGCATCAGCCGGAAGTACATGAAGGAATTGCTGGAGAAGGCCTCGGCGCGGATGCTCGGCTGGTCCACGTTCTCCGGATAGCCCGGCACCTGGCTCAGCGCATTGTTGACGTTGAGCAGGGCCTCCTCCATGGGCACCGAGAAGGGAAACTCCAGCTCGATGTCGGCCTCGCCGGTGCTCGCGGTGGACACCATGCGCTCCAGCCCCGGGATGCGGCCCAGGTACTTCTCCTGCTCGACGACGATCTCCTTCTCCACGTCCTGGGGCGCCGCGCCCGGCCACTTGGTGGTGACGGTCACCACCCGGGCGTCCAGGTCCGGGATCATCTGCACCGGGACGTTGAAGATGGACAGGATGCCGAACAGGGTCAGCAGCAGCACAGCCACGGTGAGGATCACCGGGCGCTCGATGGCGAACTTGAACATGGCGGTGTGCGGGGGCCTGAGATGACACGGGCGGTCGCGCGCTGCGCGGGATGACCCCCAAGTTGGCGCCGCCGTTGGCAATAGACAAACCCAAGCGTGCGGCGCCGGCGACGTCCGACGCCCCGCCCGGGTGCGCCGACTTCAGTCGGCCCCCAAGTCGGTCCCCAGGGGCAGGCGGACCTCAGTCCGCCGGAAGCACAGGCTCACCTGGCCTCAGACTCTACGCAGCGCCGCCCTATTCCAACGCCGCCGTCTCCGCCGCATCCGGACGCGCCCGGCTGGGCTGCGGGGAGACGCTCTGCCCAGGCTTCAGGGACTCGTTCCCGAGCAGGACCACCCGGTCGCCGTCGGCGAGGTCCCCGCCGGTGATCTCCACCCGATCACCGCCGGCGCGGCCGGTCTCGATCTGCACCGGATAGGCCTTGAGGATGCCGTCCTCCTCCTGCACCCGCCAGACCTCGCGCGTGCCGTCCGCCCTTGCGATGACGGCATCCCGCGGCACGGTGAGCACTTCCGCCTCGCCGCCGGCGAGATCCACCCGCACCCGCGCCGACATGCCGGGGGCCAGCAGCCCGTCCGGGTTCGGCAGGTCGATGAGGATGGGGAAGGTGCGCGAGCGCGGGTCGCCGCTTGCGACACGGGCGAAGACCTCGCCACGGAAGGTCCGCTCCGGCAGCGCATCGAAGCGCACCGCCGCCGCGGCACCGCGGCTCACACGCGGGAAGTCGATCTGCGGCAGGGG
>PR_CR_10_Liq_2_inCRDRAFT_1000469_pt1 | contig 11191 bp, 10 predicted proteins | sample PRCRCaboRojoPR_FD_10245 | JGI IMG/M metagenome (IMG submission 10245) | reverse complement strand
TCATCGTCATCATCTTCTTCTTCGTCTTCTTCTTTTTTATACTTTTTCGCTTCTTCTAGTTCATCTTCAAGTTCCAGTTCTTCATCTTCGAGAGCCAAATCATCATCGTCTCCATTAAAGATTGAACCTGCAACTGCGATCTTTTCTGCTTCCAATCGATCGTCAAGTTTGTCACCAATCAAACCACCAAAGATATCTTGGGCTTCATTGTAGTTTCCATCCTTGATTGAATCGATAAACTTTTCAATATTTTCTTTGATATCAGACATTTTACTATCTCCTTCTAAAATGGACTAAATCTGTCTTGGGATCCGCCATCGTCTCCCTTTTCGTTTTCTGCTTCAACTTGTTTTTTCATGGATTCAATATCTTCATCCGAGAACATCATCACATTCTTCATGATCCATTCGCGCGAGAAGTATTCACCCACATACTGAGAAATCTGATCCATCGTCTGAAGTCTTTCTCTCAGAATTTCTGCATTCTTCATTTCAGTAAAATGATTGTCTCGAAGGAAGTCAATCGTAATGTCATTCTTCCACTCATTCCAATCATCTTCGGTGATGATCCCCTTTAGGATCAGCTGTTTCTTCAGAATGCCCAAAAACAAGTGTGAGAACCTTCTTCTCAGTCTGTCAATAAACTTCTGGAACTTCACCTCATCCCGAGAGATTTCGGTGGTCCTACCAAGAGAGAACTGAGATTCTTGTTCAAGCCTATTAATCGGAACATTCAAAGCACGATAAACTCGTTTCTGAAAGTACACGATATCATCGATCTGACCAAGATTCTCTCCACCCGGTAGTGTGGTAATCTCTGTGCCCCGACCACCTTCTCTACGAGGCAACCAGAAGTCTTCTAACATTGACATATGTTTTCGGTCATCTTTGATCTGACCATTGTTTGCATCATAGACCAATTTATTTCTATACCGAGACATGATGTCTTTCATGTGTTGTTCTGCCTTATTCTTAGGCAAGTTACCCACATCAATATAGAAAATTCTACGTTCAGGCGCCCGCGCGAGACGATAGATTACCAAAGAATCTTCCATCATCCTTAATTGGTTGATGGGTTTGATTGCTTTGTGTAGGTATGAAACTACACGTCTCTTGGTCGGATCAAGAAGACCTGAAGTCAAATACGAAACAGAATCGAGAGACATTTTTACACCTTGGGTCGTACCACCCTTTTCCTGATAGATGTAAAATTCATTGACTTTGTCAACGATCTTTGCATTAGTCTTCGGGTCTTTTTTGTATTCAACCTCTTTTACTTTACGAATTTTCAAAGCATCAATAGGTCGAATCTCTTGAATCCCTGCTTTGAGGTTTGATTCATTGACCACCAAATGGTGAACCAATCGACCATCGATATACCACGAACGAAACATATCATGTGCAAGTTCAGTAAAGTTCAACATAGAACAAATGTTATTGAACTCTTCGATCATGGATTTTTTAATTTTATCGGGCGCTTCTACATGGTCTAGATTGATATCTACAGGCGCCTCCTGATCTGATGCACTAATCGATTCATTTACGATATCTTCAATCGCAGCATCCACTTCCGGATGTTCCGCAAGTCCCCGATACTTTTTGATCAGATCTGCATTATCTTTTGCATCATTACCCTCAATATCAACATATTGACCATAATGAGCACCACTAGCAGTAACATAACCCGCACCGTCATTGTCCGTTTTGGGAACAATAGAGGGTAGTTTCTCGGGTTTTTCTTTTTTATCCTTGTCGATCTTTTTGAGTTCAAACCCAAAAAGTTTCACTAAACTGTTGTCATTTTCTGCCATATTATATCACTTCCTGTTAGCATAAAAGTGGGAGAGGGAAACCCCCTCCCACTTCTCTTACTTATACCGACATTAACTGGTAGTGCCTGACTCCCAGTACTGGACTTGGAACTCGGTAGTGAATTCTTCGATAGCGTCATTTGTTTCATATGACAATTCGATTGCAGCCACATTGGTCGGGAAACAACCACGGAAGTTATATGTCTTCAGGGTTGAACCGTCCTTATCGATTTGTTCCACCAGCAGGTCCGCTTGATAATCAACGGGGTTGGTCAGTCCGGTATTTGCTTGGTGTGCATTAATACCATTCATCCAACGTTCCATTGCATTTCGGACATTGAAGTCGGTGTCGTTAATTATCGTAACCGTCCACGGTTCAAAAGTGCGGTCACCCGCAATCTTCAACTGACGGCCACGGAATGGCACCTCAATCGGCGCCATCACGGATGCAGGCAACTGTGCCGCTTTACACAAGAAAGATGTAAGTTCTACATCTCCACCAGCATAGGCGGGAAAGTTCACAGTAGCTCTGAAGAGATTAGGGCGTGCGCCTCCACCTCTTAATTTTGACTTAAAGTCATCTACGCCTAAAACAGCCATTTCTTATACTCCTTTCCCTATACCACGCCGACTACTTCATCAAAACTGACACCAGTTCTAACTGCAACAAAGTTCAATGTTACATAGTTAATAGAACGTGCGGGTTTGATAAAGATACTTGCGACAAACTCGTTACGGTCAATCACATCCGGCGTATTGTTGGTTTCGTCACAAACCACTCGGAAGTCAGTGATACCTCTTCGACCACGGACTTCTCTCAAAAGCGGTTCCACAACATTGACGAACTCTGCTCGGGTGAATTCATCATTGAACTCAAACAGAATGTTCTTAGCTGCTTCTGCGATTGAACGCTCGAGCGCAAGGAACAGTCTCCGAACATTGATTCGATCAAATGCAGACGGTCTGTTTTCATGAGTCTTATCACCAAACAGAACAACCGATGCACCCGGAATGTTTGCGATTGGGTTGACTGATGCCTTATACAAGGTATCACGTTGTGTCTTATTAGGTGCAACCGCAATGTCGGTGACACCCAAATAGTTACCCCGTCTTTGACCCGCAGGCGAGAACCATGGTGCTGCGTTTAGATCGGTCGCAGCCATCAAACCAGCGGTGCTTGAAGACGCTGGGATGTTTACAAAGTTATCGTTATACTTGTCAAAAACCTTGAGGTAGTTATTGTCCACAATCAAGTATGAAGAATTGGACAGTCTGTTCGAAAATTCAACAGTAGCGTCTACCGCACTTTGAACAGGTGCGCCTACCACAACATCTCTTGGAGGTGATGCAACAACCACACAATCTTTACGGTTTTCTGCGATTCCGACCAAGTCGTTAACAACAGTAACACCATAGTCAGCTGAATCTGCTTGAGGTGCGACCAAGAAGTCAACAGTCACTTGTTCTGTATCATTGAACAGATCGAAACCTGTTGAGAATTCATTTTCGGTCAGGTCGCCTGAGTTTTCGCCTCCACCCAATCTAAGGGTAGCGACATCATTGTTCCAGGCAGATGTGCCGATTGAATAATCTGTTGCAGAATCAACATCAGGTGAGTTACCCCAGAGATTACCGATACCCGAGAAGTCAGCGTCAAATGCAGAATCATCCGCAAAATAACCTGAACTCAAGATGTACTGTGACTGATTATTAATCACATCGGTAATGTAGTTGGGTGAACCATCCGGTGTAACAGCATTAGGGGCAACTGATAAGTGTGGATATGTTTCCAACACTGAACCAGGCGCGCCTGAGAATGCGCCGGTGCGGTCAACCACCGCAACGTGGACCTCATCTCTACTTGCGTTTCTTTCGGAAGCCCATGCACTGGTTGATGGTTCGCGATCAAATTGACCACGATAGTCCCAAGCATCAAAATACTCAGCACTATCCCCAGCAGGACAGAAAGAAACCGAAAGTGCATTACCTAGTTCGCCCGGGAACCGTGCGATAAATGCACCAGAGTGAGTTTGGGTAACGCCTTCACCCAAAGATGATTTTACAACATTGTCGAAATGATCTCGGTTTTTGACCAAGACCGGATCGACTTGTTCTTCTGAATCCGCAGCGTCACGAAGTGCTGTGTACGCTGAGAATGCGTTTGATCCGCCGTTGTTACCACGAACAACAAACAGAGAGTTAGAATACTTCAAGAAGTATGCAGCTGACAGAAAGTCTACTGCATTATCTTCGTTCGGAGCACTGAAAGTCGACACCAGACCAGATTCATCTGCTACTAGTGTGCGTTCTTCTACAGGCCCCCAACGAAAGTTTCCTACAAATGCACCAGTAGAGGTACTGACATTCGGGGCAACACCCGTAAGGTCAATCTCTCTAACGGTCACCGCAGGAGAAGCAGACGGTGAGAATAATGCCATGACTCTTTTCCTTTTCGTTTACAAATGATAAGTATGCATAATACGGTTATGTTCAATACTTTTATTTATAAAAAGACCTATTTTCACCACTCATCATAGTAGGGATTCCACACACTCCACTCATTGGTGTGAGACCGATTGTTTTCAACCTCGGTAATATAATCTGAACCATCGTCAATAAATCCGAATGGCGGAATATCATCTTCGATTTGTTGCATTTTTTCTTCAAACAGGATTTGTTTAATATTAATATCTGTCATATCAGAAAAAAACTGGGTCGAAGCAAAGTAACCAAACATCACCAAGTTCATCATAAGATCGTCATGGTTACCATCAGAAGCTTCATATGATTGACCCTTTGCGACAAAAGTAGAGACCTCCATGATGGTATTTTCATCTACAATCTCTAGTTTTCCATTCTCTAGTAAATCCTTGATCGCAGAACATCCGACCCGTTTGGTCTTCCGGGTCATCTCGATACCGATTCCTGATGCTTTGACTGTGCTTTCTAGATGGATATTTTCATATTCAAGTTCATGGTAAAGTCCATTACAAACCACCGCACCTTGGTCGTTGGACTCGATGATCACATATGCTTCGTTGTAGAGTTTTGCATACTTATAGATAATATTAGGAAAGAGTATTGGAGAGATAGTATTACAACGATAGACAGCAACCTGTTTGAACGGGTTTTCGCTAATATCGATTGCCGTAAAGGTAGAATAATCCTGACCTCTTCCCTTTGATACATCAACAGTGAAGATATAGTTCCGATCCTTTTTGGGTGGTTCATATATCAACATATCTCCACCCTCAAGAATCTGTTGGGGTTCTTGAGTTCTTAACGACAGTAAGGTTTCTCCGTCAATAAGTGTGTCACCCGTACCGAAGAAGGTGTTGGCGAACTCTTGATCGAATTGAAGTTGTGAAGTATTCGCAATGGTTTGTTGTTTCCACTCTTCATCACGTCCCGGAACATCCCACCAATTGACCTCGAATGGTTTATACTCATTGGTTCCCTGAACTGCACCTTCCCAAATCTTGTGGAATATGTTTCCAATCCCATTTGCGGTTGAAGTGATAATGACCTTGGTGTCCTTACCCGCAGAAACCACCGGGTATGTCGATGTATAGAATTCACTCGCGCGTTCGACAAATGCAAACTCATCAAGAAATAGTAGGTTGACCGACATACCCCGGATAGAACTTCCGGATGTTGCTGCTGCGATGATCCGACTGTTATTAGAAAATTCGATGCTGCCTTTGTTTAATGCACGACATCCGGGTTGAAGAAAGAATGGTAAGTTTTCGAGTGCAAGTGTGATTCGACCCAACATCTCTCGTGCGGTCGCCCCTTTGTTTGCAAGTACCGCAATGGTCTTTTCGGGATGAAAGATCGCAAACCAGAGAATATAGACCACCGATGAGATTGACTTACCAGACTGTCGACAGGCCAAGACAATGTTAAATCTATTCTCATTAAAGTGTCGAAACATCTCTTCCTGATAGGGATAGAGATCAAAAGGAACAAGACCCTTATCAAGAGAAATAATCTTAACATAATTCCGAGCAAAGTACGCAGGGTCATGCATACATTTCTTATACTCGGTTATCTTATGTGCATCCCACTCTTCAGCAACACCATCACGTTTTACATTTGCGTTGCCGTTATAGTGGTTAGTCTGAATCTGGTTCAATGTCAATCACCTTCTCGTCATTTTGTAAAAATCTTTGTAACTCAGTGGTCGAACCGATGAAAAGGTTATTGTTGGTTGTATTATTTGGAAGTTCTTTTTGTGATTTTTCTTGGGTTATTTCTTTGTTTTTCTTATTCAGGTCCATCAACTTATCGTTGATGTCTGACATATTCTTCATCATGTTCGACAAAACCTCGAACGCGCGCGGGTGCTCGCTCTCGCGCGCGACCTCTACCATCATCTCTAGAGACTCTCTGCCTTTTTCTAAAAGGTCATAGTAAGTTTCTCGGGAGTAATCATAGTCATTTTTTACATTATCTTTTTCACTCATTTCTACAATCCTGTAGGTTCTTCACTATCTGTATATCGAATATTAAATCCATAATCACTATCAGGACTCACATCAATAGGATCAGGCGAAATCTGGATGTTCTGGATGAATGTGTCTTCATCGTCTGTGATATAGAAGTTGTTGTTGACATTTCTAATGACTCCATATTCTTCTTTGGGTCCATAGAATGACATCTTCATATCAAAGGTCAGGTCATATACAATTGTTCTTCTCTGTTCAAGAGGGCCTTCATATGTATCTTCGAATGACAATCCACTCAAAACGATCGGAACATCTTCTTTAATATCTAGATCGTTACCAAACGGTTTGACCGATACAGTATACTGTGGACTAAAGTAAGGTAAGATTTGTTCAACGACCTGCAATGCATCGTCCTGACTCTTTGCATAGATACTCAGAGTGAATGAGATATCATAGGGAACCGAAGTATACATCTTGATTCTTTTCTGATCATCTTCAATCGCAGGTGTCTGAAACTGATTAACCTTAGGCAACTGTCTCTCTGCATCATATGAGATATTGGTAATCTCAAAAGACATGCGGGGTAACTTGATTGCAACTCTACGTTCTGCTTCTTCACCCTTACTCATTTCAGCTAATCGTTCAATGAAGTTTCTTTTGGGTGCATAAGAGAGAGGCACCTTCACTTGTGACAGAATAGATCCATCACTCCTTTCCCGAAGAACATAAAGGTTGTTGAACATCGATCCAAAGACCGACACCGCAGTCCTTACTCTCTTATGATAAAACCATGAACCAAACATTATGACATATCTCCAAAAGGATTTTCTTCAGAAAAATCAAGGAAGTCTCCCTCAAAGTCATCAAAGATCACATTCTGTGTCTGAACCTGAATTTCTTGTAGATCTTGAACCAACGTTGGGGTCGCGACCGCACCAGATTCTTGACCCGAGACCGGTTGGGTCGTGGTAAAGTTATGAAACTTACCATCAGTAGAACCAACGTGTGCGATCTGTAAGATCCGATCCGAATCCGACCAATCTGTGACCTCACCCTGCATATCATAGTCACCAAATGACTGAACAATATTCTCCCCAATTTCAAATCCAACCGATGCGGAATCCATGGTCAACGCATATTGATAAGAACCTTCAAGTTCGATCGCATTAATCTCATCAACCCCAGTGTCAAAGTCTTCGTCACTATATTCAAACAACTCACACTGAAGTCGGAAGGTAGGAAGATTACTGAGTTGGTAAAACGGCGTCTCGGTCTCGACCTTCATCACCTGAAACATAGACTCAGACAATGGTAAATAAATGACATCACCTTCTCGGGGACGAAACTTCTTTTCATCCAGATAGTTACCGATCAATTGTTTCCAACGTCTTCGCGCAACAATAAAGGTGGCCTGATCGCGAAGTTCAATTCCAAACTTTGTGAATAGATCGCCTTCCCCTTCAAATCCCTCGATGTTCTCGATATACATCTCGACCTTGTACGCATCAGTGAAATGTGATGGTACATCATCCAGAAAAATAGGATCTTTATTTACAATCTCGCGAGGGATATAGTATACATCCTGACCATACATACGAAGACTTTCGATAACAATGTCTTCATACAGGTTTTGTTCGGAACGTACTTTTTGACTGATATAGGGGTTAGTTGGCATATCTATTTACCCCACAAACATCATCGGACCGACATCTTCTTCTTCTCGAAACTTGGTCATGAGTCTTTCAAGATCTGCTTGCGCATCTTCATAAATTTGTCGACCACTGATTGTGACACCACCAGGCAATTGCATACCCTCGAACTTCAACAGGTTGAGACCCCATTGTTTTTTAATCAATGCGGTTGTATACTCTTTAAGAAACCAGTGGTTCCAAAGTGAATTATATTCATTTCCGGTAGAACTTGGAGTGCGCACACCATAGACCTCAATCACCAGATAGTCTCCCGCACTCAATTTATCATCACTGATATAAAAGTAAAGACGATTTTCTTGTCGCGAAAATGTGATGATAGGCATTCCTGATAACTTCATATCAAGTAAAGACAGGTGTTGTTGCATCTGTTCATAATATGCAATATCACCTGCATAGTTATTCAGGTCTGTGATATCGTTCAACATCATTTGATACTTAATATCAAAAAAGTTGGTGGTCTGTGATACCGTGTTGATCGGCAACATTCTGACCACGGTCATGACATCTGAATCACCCAAGTCAATATATCCATCACTAATCATCTGATCGGTGACTTCATATGAGATATAGAATCTGCGAGAACCGTCCGGATGATGTTCCCGAAACCACTGGAGAGATTCATCAACTCGATCTTCTAATTGTTCATCATCAATATTGATCTCGATCACCGGGTGACCCAGTGCTCTTAAACAATAGTCGATGTGATCGTCTCTAGTATTCGGTAAAGCCATATATTTGTCCTGTTTTCGTAGACTTATTTAGTTCTGCAATATCCCATTTGCATCATAGACATTGATTCGATAGTGAGAACCCTCTTGACCGTCAAGGAGATCTGCATCGATACCACTTCCCGCACCATCAATGTTTTGAATAATAGTGGAGAGTTCATTACTATCAATACTGAACACATTGTTGGTCAGATCAATTCCATCACCCGCAACAAATGTACCTGCACCCGAGAACTGGGTAACAACAATACTATCTGCACCGACCGTAAAGGTATTGGGATCTTCTACAATCTGAATCCAACCGGTTCCTTCATATTCGGTCCCCTCTTGGACAAAGACATATGCTCCGGGGATTTCACTGTCTTCATCACAGAATTCACACCGTTCCAAAACCCATGGGTTACTGTCATTACCAACATCGTTTACAAAGTAACGACCGTTCTCCGCTAGGATAGTCTGATCTTTAACCAGAATCCCATTGTTAACTTCCCAACTATCAACACCGTCAATCAGTGGTAACCCACCATTGGATGTCGAGGTCAGGGTTGCTCCCACACCATTGACACCACTGTCATAGGTTGCATCAAGGTTGGTTGTTGTTGCTGCTCTTACTGAGGGTGCGGTTTTTACACCTTGTGCGAGGTTATCTGCATATTCTTTGGTAACCGCATGAAACGCATTGACGGGATCTGCATGAAGAGTCAGAAAACCTGTCATCGTGTCGCCCGCAGTGTTTACATAGGTATTATCAAGATCGGTAGTAAAAGGATCGAGGGTGATGGTCTCGACAAAAGAACCACCATCCGCAGTATTGATCGTAAAATTACCATTTACCGAGTCAAAGTCAATACTCGAAACACCCGCAACACTCACTGTGCCGATAGAATCGATTTGTCCCTGTGCATTGACCGATAGGGTAGGCACAAGTGATGCAGACCCATAAGAACCCGATGAAACTCCGGTATCGGTAATATCAAGGACACCTGTCGCGGGGTTATAGGTAAGTCCTGTCCCACCTGAGATTGCATTCTTCGCATCTGAATCTGCACGAAGAGATGTATAATAGAGATTGTCTCCCTCGATCAGATCTGTGGTAGATTTGGTCGTAAATCTTACATCAAAGTCTGAATCGAATAGAATCGTGTTATAGTAAAGATTTACATTACCTTCAGGAATGTCATCTGTTCTTAACTGATCCGATTCACCCAATGCGACCTGCAACTCATTAAGAGTCACCGAAGAGAACTCTAACTGAGAGTTTGGAATAATCGGAAGACTGGACAGATCGATTTCACCATCCGAACCAGCAAGTAATGACCGATTGTCCTTTACAAAACCAGCGGATGTCAGAAGACTAGAGAGAAATCTAGCTTTTGATTGTGCCATTGTGGTGCCTCGTTATGGGTTTATATCACCTTTATTTATAATAAAAGGAACCCCAACTGAGGATTATTCTTCGGATTGTTGTTGCGCTTGTTCTTGGATTCTGTGAATGAGTTGGAACACATTCTCATAGGGGGCCTTTGCAAGGACCGAAAGAATAGTGTTGACTTCTTCAAGTGTAAATTCAAATTTCATTTTCTATTGTCCATTCAGTTGTATTCAATAATTCAAGTATTTGATCGTGTGTGAGTTCCGAGTATTCCTCACTGTATATATCAGGTCTGTTAGGTAGTTCATATTTTACAAAGGTCTGTGAACCGTCCACCGAATAACGCAGTGTATCGGCTTAGGTTTCTAGTACCTGTTCAAAGTTGATTTGGTCAACAACTGTAGCAGGAACTATTAGATATCGTCTATTGTCGTACATGATTATACTCCGAATCTGGCTCGTTGTGCGTTGAAGTTTTGAGTGATTTCTGTTGCGGATAGAGCACGATTGTATATTCTAACAATTGATATGTCTCCTATAAAATACTGAGAAATAGCATCCCTACCACCAATCTCATCAAAACTATTTGATAATAAAAAACTATGACCTTCTGACCTACTTACAACACTTTTTTGATTGCTTTCCATAAAAATATCATAATAACTTCCATTCCAACGTAAAACAAAATTGTGCCATCCTTGTGTGATGGTATCGGTTATAGCGGTTACACGGCCTGCCGATCCGCTGTACACATTGAAGGTTTCTCCACTTATACCACTAGTGAATCCTCCCATCCAAACTACAACAGCAGAACCGTCTGATATTATTGGACCCCCTGCACCAGTGGTAGTATCATTTACAATATCTACTTCCGAATATAACCATATGTCTATCGTTTGATGAGAGCCCGAAACAGTATTATTCAAGTTTACATGATCATTTGTTCCATCAAATGTAATACTACCACCATTTACACTACTATAAGTAGGTCCATTTGTCAGCGTACCGTTGTTGCCATTACTACTCAAATCATACCAAGTAGTACCACTCTTGGGATACGACTCTGAGATACCAGCGTCCAAGTGTAACACCAAACCATCAGTGACAATACCAGCACGAGC
>PR_CR_10_Liq_2_inCRDRAFT_1000462_pt1 | contig 11245 bp, 8 predicted proteins | sample PRCRCaboRojoPR_FD_10245 | JGI IMG/M metagenome (IMG submission 10245) | reverse complement strand
AGTTACAGGGTAAAGCGGGTCCCGCCGAGGGCACACCCGCGGGATTGCCTTTTGCTATCCATCATCACAATTTGTCCCAATCGGGGGTTCTGCAAATTCAAAACAGTCGTCTTGAAGAGGTAGCCGCCGACGGCGTCTACGAGTTTTGCGCCATGATCATGCCACTGCGTATCGCGGGTGGTTCAGGTTCCCCCGTGCGTCCTGTGGCTATTGGTGTACCCACCCGTTAAGTTTTATGTCATTAGAAATGGGGGTTGCCAGTCTGGTTGCGTGGTTTGTATGCGCTGAGTTCTCCACCTTTAGAGAGAAAACACAATAACGATTGGACGGTCTTCTGGTATCGATTAGACGGAGCTATAATAACGAATAGCCGACAACAAAGTTCCGTTTAGCCGGAGGTCCTCCTATGTTTCCCCGGTACTCCAAGCGCCATGTTATGGAGGCGATGAGCGACACGCCCGTCGTCTTCATTATGGGACCTCGTCAGGTTGGTAAAACCACTTTGGTAAAGACCTTGATGGCTGACATGGGTTCTGAGCAATGGACTTACATCACATTAGATGACCAATCCCAGTTTGAGATTGCCCAAGCCGACCCGGTGGGCTTTATTCGAAACCTGCCAGCCACGCGCATTGCCCTCGATGAGGTCCAACGGCTGCCAGAGTTGTTTGTTTCCATCAAACAGGCGGTGGACGAGCACCGCTCTCCGGGCCGTTTTTTACTGACGGGTTCCGCCAACGCTTTGCTACTGCCAAGACTCTCCGACTCGTTGGCGGGCCGCATGGAATCGGTGCGCTTGATGACACTCTCTGAGTGTGAGATCCAAGGGCGGCAAGCGGCATTTCTATCTAAGCTATTGAATCAGGAAGCACCTTCAGCTCAATCCATCCGCATTAGAGAGCACATCCTGGACCGATTGGTCACCGGTTGTTTTCCTGAACCGCTACAGCGTGTCAGTGAACGACGCCGCCAAGCGTGGCATCGGCAATATCTAAATACTCTGGTACAACGCGACATTCGCGATTTGGGCCACATCGATCATCCGGATTTAATGATCAAATTGCTAAGTCTCACAGCTTTTTACGCAGGTAAGCTGGTCAATCTCACCGAATTGGGAGGCAAACTGGGGCTGGATCGGCTAACTATCAAAAAATATATGGCTCTGCTGGAGCAGCTGTTTCTGGTGGGGCAATTACCAGCATGGCATTCCAACGAATATAAGCGGCTGGTGAAGACGCCTAAACTGCATTCCATCGATACCGGTTTGATGTGCGCTGTGCGCGGCCTTAATCGTGACCGACTGCTCAAACAGCCGGCGGATTTTGGTTTGTTGTTGGAATCCTTCGTTTATAACGAATTATGCAAGCAAGCGGTTTGGCTAGATGAACCGTTGCGTTTTTACCACTACCGAGACAAAGACAAAGTGGAAGTTGATGTAATTATCGAGAACGCGGTCGGTGATTGCTTTGCTGTCGAAATAAAGGCAGCGTCGACCTTGAGCGAAAAGGATTTCATCGGGCTGAAACGTTTTCAATCCGTGGCCGGCGACCGTTTCAAGATCGGCGTTTTGCTGTATGACGGGGATCACACAACAGCCTTTGGAGACAACCTTTACGCTGTACCCGTTGGGGCGCTATGGTCATGACCACGTTTACTCGGCACGTTGCCATCTAAGCCCTTGCCAGGCCCTTAGAACGCAGGAATATCGGTCTGGCTACGTCCGAGAATGAGCGCATGGATGTCGTGGGTACCTTCGTAGGTATTCACGACCTCTAGGTTCATCATGTGGCGCATGACGGGGTAGTCGTCCGAAATACCGTTACCCCCCAACATATCCCTCGCTTTGCGCGCAATATCGAGGGCTTTGCCGCAGGAATTACGCTTAATGAGGCTGATAAGGTCTGGCGATACGGCACCCGCCGATAGCATTTGGCCCGCACGCAAACAGCCCTGTAGGGCAATACCAATTTCGGTTTGCATGTCTGCTAGTTTCAGTTGAATGAGCTGATTGGCAGCCAGGGGACGTCCAAACTGTTGGCGATCGAGGGTGTATTGGCGCGCAGTGTGCCAACAGGTCTCGGCAGCGCCCATCACTCCCCAGGCAATTCCGTAACGGGCATTGTTCAGGCAGCCGAATGGTCCCTTCAAACCGCTGACATTGGGTAGTAGGTTTTCTTCGGGCACAAACACATCATCCATCACAATTTCACCGGTGGTCGATGCGCGCAGCGCAAGCTTACCCTCAATTTTTGGCGCGCTGAGCCCGGGCATGCCTTTTTCTAGAATGAAACCCCGAATGACGTTGTCATCGGTTTTTGCCCATACCACGAAGACATCAGCGAAGGGGCTGTTGGATATCCACATTTTGGCACCGGTTAGGCGGTAGCCGCCGTCGGTACTGCGGGCGCGGGTTACCATGCCGCCGGGGTCAGAGCCGTGATCGGGCTCGGTTAAACCAAAGCAACCGATCCACTCGCCGGTGGCTAGCTTGGGCAGATATTTTTCGCGCTGCTGCTCGCTACCGTAGGCATAAATGGGGTACATCACGAGTGATGACTGCACGCTAAGCATCGATCGATAGCCGGAATCAACNCGCTCAACCTCGCGGGCTACCAAACCGTAGGAGACATAATCGACGCCGGGACAACCGTAGCCATCGATGGTGGAACCCAACAAGCCGAGCTCGCCCATCTCTTTGAAAATAGCGATATCGGTGTGCTCGTTGCGGAAGGCTTCTTTAACGCGCGGCAGCAGTTTGGTTTCGGCATACTGGCGAGCGCTGTCGCGAACCATACGCTGTTCCTCGGTGAGCTGCGCATCTAGCTCGAACGGATCGGCCCAATCGAGTTTGGTCCAGCGTGTTTGTCCTGCCATGGTGATCTTCTCCCTGTGTCAGCCGCCGCCGTCGGCGTTAGCGTGTCGACAAATACTTTAAGTCTAAAATGTTAGTGTAGCCGATACCGGTAAACTGGCAAAGTGGGNGGGTNAACTAAACTCCCCATAAGGGTGGGGCGCATATCTGTTAGGCACACAGGTGCATTGCACCCAAGTAACGAAAGCAACCAGCAAAAAAACCGATGGTATTTCCAGTCTCAAGAACTCAGACAATGCTTCAAGACTTCTTGCGCCGTAAGGCATTGCCCGTGTCTGGGTCGTCCTACACCTTCACTTATATGACCCTCAAAACTATTTTGTCCCCAGACGTAGGCTTATGGAGCCAGATTGGCGAGTGGGGACTAGGTTAATCGCGGACGCTATCGATGATTGTAGCCTCGTGCTTAGGTTGCTAGCATTGCTATCGTTTTTTATCAATAAACAGGAAGACAATATGGCAAATCTTGTGGTTAGAAACTTGGATCAACGCATTGTCGATGCTCTCAAGCAACGTGCGGCACAACATGGTCGAAGTGCGGAGGCAGAGCACCGGGTCTTGCTCGAAACGCTATTACTAAAGCCCAAGGGGAAGAGCTTCGCGGAAATACTTAAGTCCATGCCCAACGTCGGAACGGATGAGGATTTCCGACGGGTAGAGGATGAAGTTGGTATCGACCGTGTATTTAGTTGATACCAACGTCATCAGCGAGGTACGGAAAAAGTCAAAGGCGAATAAAGGAGTGCTGTCATTCTTCAAGCGGGTTATAGAAGAGAACGCACAAGTATTCATTTCGGTTGTCACCGTCGGTGAACTGCGTCGGGGTGTCGAGTTGGTGCGTTACAGAGGTGATATACGTCAAGCGAATCAGCTAGAGAAATGGCTAGACGCCCTGCTAGCAGAGCATCAGGATCATATCCTCGACATTAATCACGACATTGCCCAACTCTGGGGTCGATTGCGTGTACCGCATCCGGAAAACGCTTTGGACAAGCAAATCGCCGCTACGGCATTGGTCTACGAATTAACGGTCGTCACCCGTAACCATAAGGATTTCGTGCAATCAGGGGTGCGTGTACTTGACCCCTTTACAGCCAGAAACGGGCCAAGGTAGTGGTCTAGTGGTTGCAACTTGCACCGAAATCGAGCGCGGGTAAGTATGATCCTAAGAATCGGAATCGTCGTTGTTTGTTCCTTCGCCGCAATAGCCTGTTACTCGTTTGGCGTTCCAGTTGGAGGTGTCGTTTTCATCGCCCTAGGAATGATGTTTGAGGGTCTCTTTTGGTCCGGCATTTTTTGGCGGAGAAAACGTAATTTCCCCTTCAAGCGAACCACTCGCTGATGGAATTTTCGGCCATTTGAACTGATAGGCACGGTGTGGAGCCCGCCCACAGGCCCCACACCCTACATGGCAAGGACTTAGTGCGCCTTTACGTCCCGCAGCTTGCCGCCACTGGCCGCCAAGTCCAGTAGCAGTTGCGAGGGCTGCCAGTTTTCGGCAGACAAGGTTTCTGCAAACTCATTGATGCGCGCGACTACCTCGGCGATACCCCGTGCTTCAGCATTGTGCATTGGACCACCCTTGAAGCGGGGGAACCCATAGCCATAGATGTATACAACGTCGATGTCGCTGGCCCGCTGAGCGATGCCTTCTTCAAGAATACGCGCACCCTCGTTCGCCAGTGCTAATGTCAGTCGATCAACGATCTCTTCATCACTGATTGCGCGACGGGTAATACCTAACTCGGCACTGGTCGCTTCGACGATAGCCATAACGTCCGGGTCATCGAGTCGTGCACGGGTCTCTGGGTCGTAACGGTAATAGCCGGCGCCACTCTTTTGGCCCAGGCGACCGGCCTCTACCAACCGGTCGGCGACCAGATAGCTGGCGGGGTTACCTTTCTCGGCGTCACTCAGTTGCTCGCGGGCCTTGTAGCCAATATCCAGACCGGCTAGGTCACCAACCGCCAGTGGCCCCATGGCCATGCCCCAACGCTCCATGGCACCGTCGATTTGTGCAGGGGTAGCCCCTTCAATGAGACACAAAGACGTTTCGCGGAAGTAGGGCTGCAGCATACGGTTGCCAATGAAACCGTAGCAAACACCGGCCAACACCGGGGTTTTGCCAATGGTCTTCGCCACGGCCATGGCTGTGGCGATCACGGTGTCATTACTTTTCTCACCGCGTACCACCTCAAGCAAGCGCATCACGTTGGCTGGAGAGAAAAAGTGCATGCCCAAGACCCATTCGGGCCGTTGTGTGACTGCGGCAATGGCGTTGACGTCTTGATAAGAGGTGTTGGTAGCCAGAATAGCGCCGTCTTTGCAGATACCATCGAGTGTGCGGAATACATCCTGTTTAATCGCAAGGTTCTCAAAGACCGCCTCGATTACCAGGTCGGCATCGGCCAGGGCTTGATAGTCAGTGGCAGGGGTTATGTTCCCCATAATGGCACTGACCTGATCGTCCGTGAGTCGTCCCCGCTTCACACTGATGGCATAGTTTTTTTCGATACGTGCGATGCCCTGTGCCACCGCGTCCTCGTCGCGATCGAGCAAGGTGACGTGCATACCCGCTTGGGCAAAACACATGGCGATACCGCCGCCCATAGTGCCAGCACCAATGATGCCCACCTTTTGGATAGTAACTTTGGGTGTGTTGCGATCGAGACCATCGACTTTTGCGGCTTCTCGCTCGGCGAAGAACATATGCTGCATGGCCGCCGCCTGAGGGTTACTCATGCACTCTATAAATAGCTCTCGCTCACGCTTTAGTCCTGCTTTGAAATCAAGCTCAGCTGCCGCCACAATGCAGTCGAGTGCCCGCTGGGGCGCGAATTCTCCGCGGGTTTTCTTATTAAGTGCCTGCCGTGTGGTCTCGATTAATTGACGATCGTCATCGCTGAGGGTGAAGGTCTCATCGCAGGCCTTGCGCTGGGGCGCACCACTGGCCACGAGTTCTTTGGCCCAGCTAATGGCTTCCGTTAGCAAATCATCATTGACAACCCGATCGATCACAGACCACGCTAATGCTTTCGATGCCGATACAGGATCACCGCTGCCAATCATGGTGATGGCCGCTTGAGCACCCGCGACCCGTGGCAAGCGCTGGGTGCCGCCAGCCCCGGGTAGCAATCCTAGTTTGACTTCGGGTAAACCGACCTTGGCGCTGCTTAGGGCCATGCGATAGTTACAGGCCAGCGCGGTTTCAAGACCGCCACCGAGGGCGGTACCGTGAATCGCAGCTACCGTCAGCTTGGGGTGCTGTTCAAGCTGATCGAGCAAAAAGGGCAGGAAAGGTTCTTGGGGTGGTCGGCCAAATTCGGTGATGTCGGCACCGGCTATGAAGGTGCGGCCAGCGCATGCAATGACAACAGCTTCAGAGCTATCACTAGCGGCCTGTTCTAGGGCATCGACAATGCCCGCACGTACGGCCTGGGACAAGGCGTTGACCGGAGGATTGTCGATAGTGATGACACCGACGGTATCGTGTAGGGCATAGCTTACGGGTGAGGACATACCAAGTTCCTATTGTCGTTATGGGTTAATGTTGGGGCTGCCATTGTAAACCCAGCAGCGTCACAAGGTGATCTGACAACGAAAAAGCGATGGGTTCTTACAGGGGCTCAGTGGCGATTAACGAGCTAAGTGATTAAATGATCTGCCTGACGCCACGCCAGGGCGCTCAGTGTAAACGTAGGATTCACTGCACCGGAACTGGGAAATAAGCTGGGTCCGGATATGTACAGGTTCTCGGTATCGTGAACCCGGCCCCATGGGTCGGTGACTGATGATGTTTCATCGGCTCCCATCACTGTACCGCCCATAATATGCATAGGCGCCATGGGGCCCTGCCACACGTCGGTGGCCCCGGCAGCGCGCATCAAAGCCTGTCCTTCAGTGGTGCGTTGTTGCCATCGACTTCGGGCATCGGGATGTAAATCATGGTGTGTCGCGGCAATGGGCACTCCGTCGTTATCGACACTGCTACCGAGGGTTATCCGGTTGCTAGCCAGTGGAATGTCTTCGCATACAACCGTCATATTGCCCAAGTGTTGGGCGGCTCGCTCAAGCCAAGGCTTTAATTCCGGGCCGTGAATATCGGGCCGCCCCGTGGCATAGCCCAACAAGTCATTGGGTTTGATAGCGTGGGCAATCAGCCACTGGGATGAACCCCAGCCGCCGGCGGCAGATTTATCATCGTAGTCATCGTGGCTGATCAGTTGCCCCGCTGACACCCCAAGGTGCGGCAGTGTGGGCTCATCAAACAAACCAAACACGGTGGTGGCCGGGTGTGTTGTTAAATACCGACCCAACTGATCGTGGCGATTACCTGGGGCGGGCTTGTCACCGATAGAGTTCAGCAAGATGCGCGTGCTCTGCACTGTGAACGCGGCAATGATAAAACGTTTTGCGTGCAGCCGTTGTCGGCCATCTGGGCCACTGACCACAAGCGCTTCAATGCGTTCAGGCTTATTGGGATCCCGCTCTACGCGCAGCGCTCGGGTGTTATGGCGCAACTCGACCCCCGCTTTTTGCGCCCTGGGCAACCAGGTAACCAAAGGATTGGCCAGTGCGCCGATGGGGCAGCCGGCGTCACACCAGCCATCGAATTGACAGGGCGCTCGGCCGTGGTAGCTGCTGCTATTGATTGCGAGGGGCAGCGGTGCAACGCGCTTCCCCTGTGCCTTAAAACCCTTCGCTAACACCTTACCTTGGGCAAACACGGGCAGTGGTCCCATAGGGTAGGGTGCGCCCGGTGGTCGCCAAACTTCTGCATTGGCGTCGCCACTTAATCCGACTTCAGTTTGTACTCGGTCGTAGTAGGGCCGCAGTTCGTCATAAGCAAAGGGCCAGTCGAGGCCCCGCTGATGGTCGCTGGCTATCTGAAAATCCCCCGGGTGTAAGCGCAGCCATACACCGTAATGATGCAAGGCTGAGCCGCCGGTGCCCATGCCAGCATTGAAGGCGTGGCCCACCTTGTGATCACCACTTTCTTCCACTGGGGCGCCGCTCCACTTTAAGCGACGGGCCCAAATCTGCGACGACCACAATTGATCTAATGTTCGCTCGGGACCGGCCTCAATGACCACCACCCGCTCACCGGCCTCGGCTAGTCGCGCAGCGAGTAACAGCCCGGCAGCACCGGCACCGACAATGATGGTATCGGGTGTGTTGCGTTCGTGATCGGTTGCAATCAGGGGGCTCACCATGAACGTCACCAGGAAGACGGCGGCATGATGTGTGCATGATAAGGGATACCTAGCGCTGCATAGCCGGTGTCCGTGCCCCAGGTGACGTCGAGGGCATCGGCTCGAAGCACGAATAGGGCATAGCTTGCAGGTGGTCCCTGCCAATGGGGGACGCTGTCGGTCAGCATGGCTGCAGGTAAGTCCTTAATTGCAGTGCCGTTGGCCACAGCGTGGGCGACGGCGTCGGCGATAGCACCATAGAAGCCGGCCTGATCGGGGGGCGCTACCCCCACGTACTTCGCCAGTAACATCGAGTCAGCGCCAGCGTTTAACTGGGCATCGATGTAGGCATCAACCCCCGCCTCGGCAGCGCCGGGTACAAGAGCATCAGCCAGCGCTGCCAGCTGCGCCAGTTGCTGAGAACTGAGCACCTGGGGTGTGAATCCCAGGGCTTTGGCCTGAGCAGGTGAGGTCGTTAACCAGTCGCCTGCGATACAGAATGAGGCGCACAGGGCGCCCATCCGGAGAGTATCCCGTCGGGTGAGTTGGCCATCCCTGGCCGTTGTTGTGGTTGTTACCTTAGACACCGACGGTCGTGCCATTAAAACTCCTTGCGAATACTGAAGGCGTAGTAGCGGGGCGCTTTGTAGGCTACTTCGTTGCAGCCGCAGAGGGTTGCCAAGTCGAAGCCCTGAATGCCGGGTCGCTCATCGGTGAGGTTACGCACCGATAAGGTCGCTAGCCAGTCACTTACCTCGTAGCTGATTTGTGCATTCACCACAGTGTAGCTGGGGAATTTATCCGCATCGAAGTTACGCAGGTTGTAGTAGTACTCATCGGAGTAACTTACATCTGCCTGAACGGCCATAGTGCCACCCATGGCATCGTAGCTGTAGCGCACTAAACCCGTGGCCTGCAGTTCAGGTGCGTACGTGGGATTGACGTCCCGAGCGGGCAGCGGTGAGCCATTGCGCAGGGATACATCCTTTACTGTGGCATCAAAATAGGCAGCGCTCAGAATGATGTCTAGGCCAGCCATAGGTGTTGTTTGTATCTCGAGCTCGGCCCCGACATTGTCGGCATCCCTGTTAATAACAACACCGCCCACACCGACAAACAAGAATGCTTGGTAATCGGCGTAGTCGTAGTAGAAAGCAGTACCGTTGATACGCGTTTTGCCATCACCCAACGTGGCTTTGAAGCCCGCCTCGTAGGAGGTGAGTACTTCAGGCTCGTAGGGAAGGCCCGCATCACCGCCGGAGCCAAAGTAGGCGCCCAGAAGGGGGGCGTTGTAACTACCGGCTTTTACCCCTCGGTTAACACCCGCGTAGAGCATCAAATCGTCGGTGCTTTGGTAGGTGAACTGGAGTTTTCCCGCCCACAGATTGTCAGAGAAAGAATCTTGATAGCTGACGCCCGTTCCGGGGAAGCAAGCATCGAGCTGTCCAGAAAAGCAGGGAGACGTGTTCACAACAAAAGACGACTCCGAGGGCGCCACACCCAACACTAGGTTGAAGTCCTTCTCTTCGCGCATCGCACGCAGGCCTGCGATAACGGTGAGCTTGTCGCTAATGTCGTATTCGTATTGACCAAAAATACTGTAAGAGTCGGTTTCTAATTGAGCGACGGTGCCCACATCAATGGGTACTCCGCCAAAGACATCGGCAAATGAGCCTTGGGGGCCTTTCAATCCGTTGTCGGACTCTGAGTCGATGTTCAAGTAGAACAAACCCGCAACCCATCGGCTGCGATCGGTTTCACCGTTTAGGCGCAGCTCTTGGGTAAAGCTGTCACCGTCGACCGCCGCGTAGTTGGCTAGTTGGTTCACCGGTGCCGAATCCACATCGATGAACAGCAACTTTTCGTAGGCTTTGTAGTCGGTAATGGCGGTAAAAGTCATGCCATCGGCCATGTCATAGATGGCGCGGAAGTTGACACCCGAATTCTCAGTGCTGCCCTGATCTGCGAAGGCGAAGTCACCAGAGAACGTGAAATCATCGCCGTCGGGGTCAATGTATCCGAAGAAGTCGGCCCCAGGTGCCAAACGGCCCTGTAGGTCGCCACCACCGTCAGGGAAGAAGCCGTCGCCATCTTGAATATCGGCACCGCCATCGAGGCCGGTATCGTTACCGTTTTGGTCGAGTAGGGCGGTTAATCGGGTTTCATTGGCGGGCGTGTCAATGACGTTAATCAACTCGGGATCGGTACTGGGATCGTTGTCGTGGTCTTGCACGATGCCTAAGGTCGATTTGCTCTGATAGGGACCGGTTGCGACTTCGCTTTCAGAGAAGTTGAAGCTTAAATCCATGTGCAATTTATCGCTGGGCTCAAAGGCAAAGCGAACGCGACCCGCGAAGGTATCATCATCACCCAAATCGGCACCGGCACCGGGGCCCGGATCACCGAGGAAGGGCAGTTGGTCATCGCTGGTGTACAGATTCTTCAGGTAAGGATCTTGTTTGGAGTAGCGAAAAGCTGCACGCGCGGCCACGGTATCGCTGAGGGGACCGCCGACGGCACCCTCAAATACCGTACGCACCGCATCGGCTGGGGTGTCAAATTGACCCACCTCGACGTCTAAATAGCCACTAACTTCATCGAAGCTCGGAGCGTTAGAAATGAAATGTACCAGTCCACCGGTCGCGTTACGGCCAAATAGCGTTCCTTGGGGACCCTTCAAAATTTCCACTCGATCAATGTCGAATACCGCAAAGGTCTGTGCCTGAGCGACGGCGATGTAGCCTTCATCTAAATACACCGCATTGGGGGCTTCGATGATGTCATTGAAGTCGTTCTGGGTGACACCGCGAATAGAGAACTGAGTATTCTGTCCAGCGAGGTTGCCAGAGATGTGTACACCCGGTGAGAAGGTGGCAATATCGAAGGACTCTGACACCCCCAGCGCATCCATCTGACGCCCTGTGAATGCCGATATCGCAATCGGCACATCTTGCAGATTCTGCTCACGTTTTTGTGCAACGACGCGCACTTCTTCCAGCACACTTTGCGCGGAGGCGGTAACAGCGGTACTGGTTAGGGTTAGCCCTGCGATGGCGAGCGCAAGGCGGGAAATGGGTGTTGAGGGGCTGATCATAGTGGGTACTCCTGTAAGTGGGATAAGCGTTTGATCATTGTTATTGGTTTTCGTACCTCTCCTCTAGGTTGTGGGTGCATGGCCCAC
>PR_CR_10_Liq_2_inCRDRAFT_1000461_pt1 | contig 11246 bp, 7 predicted proteins | sample PRCRCaboRojoPR_FD_10245 | JGI IMG/M metagenome (IMG submission 10245) | reverse complement strand
ATTCCGGTCACCACCGCACAAAAGGTATATGTCGGCACTAACCGCCTGCATCAGCTCATGCTGACGACGAAGGACCTAACCCTGGAGGAGACCAAAAAACTGGAAAACAAGATACATGCCGCCTTTGCTGCCAGGCATGACTTTAGTGTGGAGGACCGCCGGGCGGTATCCATCTTTAGCGCAGCGGAAGAATACCAGAACTTCATCAATCTGTTTACTGCCATCAAGATTTTCGTCTGGTTTGTGGGGCTGGGTAGCATCATTGCCGGAGTGATCGGCATTAGCAACATCATGTTGATTGTAGTAAAGGACCGGACCCGGGAAATCGGTGTTCGGAAAGCCTTGGGCGCTACGCCCTACTCCATTATTTCCATGATTCTGCAGGAATCCGTGCTCATAACGTCGATAGCGGGTTACCTGGGGCTTTTGGCAGGTGTTGGCGCCATTAGCCTGATTGAGTCGATGGAAGTCGATTTCTTCCGTAACCCCCAGGTTGACCTGGGAGTGGGGCTGGCCGCTACCCTGGTGCTGGTCATTGCCGGTGCACTGGCCGGCTGGATGCCTGCCCGTCAGGCCGCCCGAATCAATCCTGTTGAAGCCATGAGAAGTTAACGATTATGCTACTAGACCGCGACAGCTGGCAGGAAATCCTTGCCACCCTAAAAAAACATAAGCTCCGTACCGGCCTCACGGCTCTGGGCGTATTCTGGGGCATCTTCATGCTTGTCTTTGTACTGGGCATGGGCAAAGGCCTGGAGAACGGCGTCTTCCGAGGCTTCGGAGAGCGGGCCAAAAACATCATGTTCGTTTGGCCGGAGCGCACAACTATGCCCTATCAGGGCTTTCAGCCCGGTCGTTATCCAACTTTCCGGTTGGATGATATTGAAGCCATTCAGGAGACGCTGGGCGATGTGCAGCACGTTGCGCCCCGTCTGTCTATGAATAATATCCCCGTTTACCGGAAGGAGATTGGCGAGACCCGGGAAATCCGGGGCGAACTGGACAATATGATTAAAGTTGAAGCCCTGAAACTCTTTACCGGCAGGTACATCAATGAGCGGGATATTGAAGAGGCCCGCAAAGTAGCAGTGGTTGGCAAACGGACGGCAGAGCTGCTATTTGGAGAGGAGGAGCCTATCGGGCAATATATCCGGGTGCAGGGCGTGGAATTCCAGGTGGTGGGCACCTTTGGCCCGCAGCAGCTGAAACCCTGGACGGAAAGCGACATGGAAGCGATCGTTATCCCACTGACCGCCATGTACCGCACCTTTGGCACGGGCGAGCGCATCGACTACTTCGTCTGCATGGCACAGCCCAATGTGCTGGTCAGTCAGGTAGAGCCACAGGTCAAAGGCTTGCTGAAAAAGCGCCACCACATCCATCCGGAGGATCCGAGGGGCGTAGGCTCTTTCAACCTGGAAAATGAATTTTTGAGCATCACCAACCTGTTTGGGGGGATACAGGCCTTCCTCTGGTTTGTTGGCATCGGCACCCTGCTGGCGGGTATCGTGGGCGTAGGCAACATCATGCTTATCACCGTCAAGGAGCGCACCAAGGAGATCGGCGTGCGCAAGGCCCTGGGGGCACCGCCATCGAGTATTGTCCGGATGGTGCTGGCAGAGTCGGTCCTCATTACCGCCACATCGGGCTATCTGGGGCTTATCGTCGGGACTTTCCTGATCTGGGGCGTCAGTTCGCTGATGCGGGCCAATGATTTGGTACTCGACAATTTCCATAATCCGGAAATCAGTCTGTCGGTAGGCATAGGGTCGGTAATCCTGCTGACGCTTTCCGGGGTTATCGCCGGGGCCATCCCCGCCCGGCATGCGGCACGGGTCAATCCGGTCGTCGCACTCAAAGATGAATAGCAAACTTGATCCCCAACGAATCAAGTCTAATGAAGTCACCCATAAAAAACAGTCATTATTATGAACAGAGGTTGTCTAATTGGTTTCGGTGCATTCCTGATCATTGCCACCATTGGCCTGGGCATCTATTTTTACCAGCGCAATACCAAAGAAGCAGAAAATTACGAGGTGGTCCAGCCTGAAAAGACGGACATCATTAAAAAGACGGTGGCAACCGGCGCAATCCGGCCCCGCAAGGAAGTGATGGTCAAGCCGCAGGTCTCCGGTGTGGTCGATGAAATCTACGTCGAAGAAGGCGAACTGGTGACCAAAGGGCAGAAACTGGCCCGCATCAAGCTGGTGCCCAGTGAGGTCAATATCAACACGGCTAAGTCCAACGTGGAGCTGGCCCGCCTGCGCCTGCAGGAAGCGCAACGCGAACTGGCCCGGCAGCGTAACCTCAACAAGCAGCAGCTTGACGTAGAGGAAGCCCGTGCCGGCTTTGAGAATGCCAAACAGGAGGAAGCCCGGCAGCGTGGCTTATTCGAGGAAGGGGTCATTTCCGAACAGGACTATAACCGCTTCAAGCTCGACCTGGAACTGGCGCGTGCGGCTTTTGAAAATGCCAAAGTGGTGGCCCAGAACAGCGTAAAGCAGTTTGAGACGGAGGTTGATATCCGCGAGCAGGAACTACAGGCCGCCATCAACAACCTGCAGCTGCTGCGGGAGGGTGCGAGCGCCAATTCCCGGCAGGTAGCCAATATCGTCACGTCTACCCTCGACGGCATGGTACTTGATATCCCGGTAGAGGAAGGCACTTCCGTCATTGAGCGCAACAACTTCAATGAAGGCACAAGCATCGCCATCGTGGCCGACATGAACGCCCTGATCTTTGAGGGCAAAGTGGATGAATCAGATGTAGGTAAACTGAAGGAAGGCATGCCCCTGTTGCTGACCGTGGGCGCTATCGACAATCAGAGCTTTGACGCCACCCTGGAGTTCATTTCCCCAAAGGGCGAAGACGAAGAAGGCACCGTGAAATTTGAGGTACGGGCAGCGGTCAAACCCACCAATGATGTATTCCTGCGTGCCGGCTACAGCGCAAATGCCGACATCATCCTGGACCGCCGCAAGCAAGTCCTGGCCATACAGGAGCGCGATATCCTTTACGAAAGCGATACCACCTATGTGGAAGTCAAAACCGGCGACCGCTCCTTTGAGAAGCGTCAGGTGGAGCTGGGCCTTTCGGACGGTATTAAGGTGGAAGTGCTGGGCGGACTGGATGCTTCGAGTGAGGTGAAGGTGCAGACGAAGGGGTAGGATTGGGGCGAGGCAGGTATTCTGGTGTTCTGGTTTTTTGGTGCTCTGGCTACGGCGTACGGTGGACCGCCTTCGCCTGTACGGGCTACGGCGGACGGTGGGTGTTATGGTTTTATGGTTTTTTGGTGCTTTGGTAGGTCTTTGCGGGGGCTTCGGTTTTCTGCGGGCGGCGGTTCCCCCTCTCTCCGAGCGCCGAAGCTACAGCGAAGGAGCTTGGGGGTTAGGGGGCAGCGAGAGGTTTTGTGGCATTATGGTTTTATGGCTTCCCGCCATCGCCTGTGGGATTGGTATTGTGGTTGTCCTGGCTTTTCCAGGGTTTAGGCGTTGTGGCCTCACCGGGTGCACTTGGAATTGGGCTGGGCGTTGCTTCACCCGGTGTGCTGTGGCGGGGGCATCGCTTTAGCTGGAAATATTATGGTGTTTTTGGTGCTGTGGTTTTATGGAGTTGTGGTGTTGGCTTGGCTGTGGCTGGGGATTCGGTTTTTTGGTATTTCCTGGCTTTGGCTGGGGGATGTTCCGCCTTCGCCCATACGGGCTACGGCGGACGGAGGGGATTTTGGTTATTCTTGGCTTTGGCTGCTGCATTTGGCAATCTGCCCCAAACCCCGTTCTTTTGCAGGAAAGCTAAGTACTATGCCCAAGCGCCAACAAAAGCACCGGGTCCGGAGCATTACGCCCGGCACTTCCCTGACCGACTACTGCCGAAAAGCCTTTCCGCTGCTGGGCAGTAAAACGGCAGTGAAGAAAGCCATTGCCGATGGCCGGCTGCTGGTCAACGGACAACCGGCACAGTTGCAGACGATGCTTCAACAGGGCGATCAGCTTCAGCTCAAAGGGGCCGGGCTGCCCAAAGCCCGCAAATTCGATCAGGACCTGCCGGTAGTGTGGGAAGACGACCACCTCGTCATCGTGAATAAGCCCGGGGGCATTGCCACCAACGGCGACCGTATACAGACGGTAGAAAATGCCCTGGCCGGCAGCATACCGCCCCCGCCCCTGCCCGATGCCCTGCCCCGGCCTGTTGCCGTACACCGCATTGATCTGCCAACTAAAGGGCTGGTGCTCCTGGCTAAGACCAAAAGTGCCCTGATGGCGATGAGCCAAGTCTTTGAAGACAATCAGGTGAAAAAAGCCTATCAGGCGGTGGTGCACGGGCAACCGTCGGCTTCTGGTACCTTTGATGCGCCCATTGATGGCAAAACGGCAGTCACCCATTTCCAAACCCTGCGCACGGTGCCTTCGCAGGTCTACGGGCACCTTTCCCTGGTGGAACTACAGCCCGTCACCGGGCGCACCCATCAGCTGCGTATCCACCTGCAGCAGGCCGGGCACTTGATTGTAGGGGACAAGCACTATGCGAAGGGCGCCGACACCATCCTGGGCAAGGGGCTCTTCCTCTGTGCCTGCCGGCTTTCCTTCACCCACCCGCATACCGGAGAAAAGGTGGAAGTGCGCATCCGTCCGCCCCGCCGGTTCATTAAGACTTTAGACAGAGAAGAAGGGCGAAGCTAACCGGCGCCGAGCCAAAGAAAATTACGCTTCTGCGTTAATTGCCGTCATTAATTCCATAAGTCCGGTGTGTTTTCTTAAATTTCTCCCGTGAGAAATGGGTGCTTATTGTTTGAATAACACTATCTTTCCGCTACAAAACAATCAACGACGCATCACTGCCCTTTGCCAGCTACGGCATGGTTGGGGCAAAACAAAACGAAACCATTGGCCGTGCCCCACCACTTTAGCAAGGGTACTGCCGAAAACCAAAACAGCATGGAGAGTCAACCAAAAAAAATCAGTCTAATTTTCATCAGTGGGATTGCCGCGCTGGGCGGTTTCCTATTTGGGTTTGACAGCGGAGTCATTAACGGCACCGTTGATGCCCTTCAGTTAGCCTTTGATTCGGATGCCGCGGTAACCGGGTTTAATGTGGCCTCCGTTTTGCTGGGCGCTATGGCGGGTGCCTTTTTTGCCGGTACAGCTGCCGACAAGTTTGGCCGTAAGCCGGTGATGATTGTGACGGCAATCGGTTTTACGATCAGCGCCTGGGGCTCGGGCATTTCCGATGGCTCGGTAGAGTTTGTGCTTTACCGTATCCTGGGTGGCGTATCCATGGGAGCAGCTAGTGTACTTGCACCGGCCTACATCAGTGAGATTGCGCCGCCTAAAATTCGGGGCAGCCTGGCTACCCTGCAGCAACTGATGATCGTGATCGGGCTTTTCATGGCCTTTATGAGCAACTACTGGCTGGCCGGACAATCGGGTGGCGCATCAGAGGTCTTCTGGGGCGGCTTCCAAACCTGGCAGTGGATGTTCTGGGCGGAAATTATTCCGGCGGCGATCTTCTTGTTTGCCTTGCTGACCATCCCGGAATCGCCCCGCTATCTGGTGGCGGCGGGCCGGGAAGCCGAGGCGGCGCAGGTCCTGGCAGGGATATCGCCTGATGAGGATGCGGAGGAAAAAGTAGCGGATATCCGCTCTACCCTGCGCGAAGGCACGAAGCCCCGCCTGAAGGACGTGATCAGTTCTTACACCGGCAAGATCCACCCGCTCGTCTGGGCAGGCCTGGGCCTGGCGGTGCTGCAGCAGTTCACGGGCATTAATGTGATTTTTTACTACGGTGCCACCCTATGGCAAGCCGCCGGCTTCACAGAAGCGGATGCGCTGTTGCAGAACGTGATCACCGGTAGTGTCAATATTTTCTTCACCATCGTAGCCATCGTTTTGGTAGACCGGCTGGGCCGAAAGCCGCTACTTTTGGCGGGCTCCATCGGACAGGCGGTGATGCTGGGCATCATGGCGTACATTTTCTCCAACGCAGCTTCCAGCGGGCCGGACGGGATAGAGCTGTCTTCCAGTCAGGGCACCTACGCCCTCCTGGCAGCCAACGGATACATTGCCTTCTTTGCCTTCTCCTGGGGCCCGGTGATGTGGGTGATGCTGGGCGAGATGTTCCCCAACCAATACCGGGGCGCGGCACTGGCCCTTTGCGGCCTGGCACAATGGGGTGCGAACTTCCTAATCACCATCAGCTTCCCGATCCTGCTGGCGGGCATCGGGTTGGGGCTGTCTTACGGCATCTACGCCTTCTTCGGGCTGGTGGCTTACTTCTTTGTGAAGTTCTACGTAAAAGAAACCAAAGGCAAGACGCTGGAGGATATGTCACGGGAAGAGGAGGCGCTGGAGCGCGGTGGCGCGCAGGCGTAATGCCAAACCATCCCGTATAGCTTCCACAGCAAGAGCTTGTCTGAACATACCCTGTTTGGACAAGCTCTTTTTTCTGACCTAAATCATCAAGATGAAAGCTATCCTGAACCACCTGAATGAGCCCCTGCAGCTCACCGCTGCCCAAATCGTGTTCTACCAAAAGTTTAATTTCATCAAAATTAAGGAAGTACTGAATGCGGAGACCATTCACTACTTCAATGAGGTCATCAGCCGGAAAGCGAGTGAATTGCGAAAAGCGGAACAGCCGTTGGAGGAGCGGGACACCTATGGCAAAGCTTTCCTGCAGTTGTTCAACCTCTGGCAGGAGGATGAAGCCATCAGGCAACTGGTATTCAGCAAGCGGTTGGCGAGCCTGGCAGCACAGCTGATGCAGGTCGATGGGGTGCGCTTGTACCACGATCAGGCGCTNTTCAAGGAAGCCGGTGGAGGCATTACTCCCTGGCATGCCGATCAGCATTACTGGCCCCTGTCTACCGACAAAGCCATCACGGCCTGGATTCCGCTCCAAGCCACTCCGCTCGATATGGGCCCGCTGGAATTTAGCGCCGGCAGCCAACAGATCAAGACAGGCCCGGGAACTCTCTATTTCCGATGAAAGCGAACAGCAGATTCGGGAAACCCTCCGGGTAACAGACTTTGAACACATTGTAGAGCCGTTTGACCTCGGGGAAATCAGCTTCCATTCCGGATGGGTATTCCACCGCGCAGGTGCTAATCAAAGCTCCTCCATGCGTAAAGTAATGACCATCATCTACATGGACAAAGGCATGCGGTTGAAAGCGCCGGCCAACGCCGGCCAGGAAAACGACTGGAAAACCTGGTGCCCGGGTGCGAAAATTGGAGCGGTGATTGATACGCCGCTGAACCCGGTGCTGATTTAGAGCCCCGTCACCCTATCACAAAAAAGGCAGCAGTATCAAATGTGGTACTGCTGCCTTCACTTTTTAAAATTGAATGCCTGCCTGTGGACCAACTGGGAGTTAAAAAGGCTAGCGCTGCCTCATTTCTCCGTCCTACCTTAGAAGGCTGACTTCCCCCTGGTCCTGCTGTACCCGCCCGTCCGGCCATTCGACCTCGATGTAATAGGCGTAGACTTCAACCGGGGCGGCTTGCCCCTTGAAGGTACCGTCCCAGGGCAGGCCCGGGTCGTCAATGNGCAGGTTTTCCCGCTCGTGCAGCATTGCGCCCCACCGGTTGAACACCATAAACCGCCGTACCCGTAGCTCCTGCATGGCAAAGACCGGTCCTAAGGCATCATTGCGCCCGTCGCCATTGGGCGAAAAGGCGTTGGGCATAGCAAAGCCCTGCCGCTCCTCTACCGTTACCAGCACTTCATCTGAGGCGGTGCAGCCCAGGCTATCTGTCACCTGCAGCTGGTAGAGCTGCGTCTGCGCCGGGCTGGCTTGGGGAGTCAGGCAGTCCGTACAGGACAGCCCCTCCGGGGGCAACCATTGCACTATGGGCACCAAAAGATTGGTACTGCCCAGCAGGGGGGCAGCTTCCCCCGGTACGATAGTGCGGGCGGGCCCGGCATCTGCCGTAACCGGCACAGGGCCTGGCAAAACCAATACGGTGTCGAGCCGGCAGCCGTTTGAGCCGGATATGCCCAGCTCGTAACTGCCCGCGGGCAGCCCGGCAAAGACAGGGCTGGATTGCGGCGCACTGCCCGACAGCTCATATTGGTAGGGCGGGCTTCCGCCTTCCAGGCCTGCTACCGTAATTTCACCGTTCTCTTCCCCGGTGCAGCCTGGCGGCAGGAGGCTGAAGGCTGCACTGAGGGGCGGCACCAGGAGGACCTCCGTGGAGCCATTGCCCACGCAGCCATTATCGCCCGTCAGGGTAACGCTGTACAGGCCAGGGCTGCCCACTTCAATGCTGCTGCCTTGCGACCCGTCCAGCCAGGTGTACCCGGCGGCGGGCCCGGCCTGCAAAACGGCTGTGCTGCCCCCGCACAGGAAAAGGCTGTCGGGCAGCCCGGCATCAGGGGCAGGCAGTACGGCCAGCGTCAGGCAGTGCGTGGAGTCGCAGCCGCTGCTGCTGGCGTAAGTGATGCAGGCCGTGGTATCTTGTGAGAGCAGCTGCCCCTGCCAGCTGTAGGGCTCGCCTTCGCAGGTGGTGGCTTCTTCTTCTATCAGGATAGTGCCGGTGAACACGAGCTGCAGCTGATAAGCAGAGTCGCACCCTTCCGCTGTAGTGTAAAGGGCGGAGAGCAGCGTATCTGCTGTGTAGGTTGCCCCCTGCCAGGTGAAGGTGTCGCCGCTGCAGAGCTGAAGGCTTTCCTGGGAAAGGAGGGGCTCTGCTGGCTCGGTGATTTCGGCAGTAGCCGCTTTTGTGCAGCCCGCTGCATCCGTCACGGTAAGGCTATAGGTGCCTGCGGGCATGCCGCTGAGTGGGTTGCCTGCAATGCCGCCTGTCCAGTTGTAGCTGTAAGGGGGCAGCCCGCCCTGCGGCGTTGCGAGGATGCTGCCGCTGCTGCCCCCCCGGCAGAGCGCCGGGCTGGGCTGCAGGCTTACGCCTGAAAGGTCAGAAAAGGCCAGCTCGATGGTATCGGCAGCGGCACAGCCTGCTGAATTGGCTGCCTGCAGCCAAAAGCTCCCCGGGCCTTGTGCGAGCAGGGTGGCCCCGCTGCTGCCGTCGCTCCATGAGTAATTTTGCAGCCCGGCGGGCGCTTGCAGCAGCAGGCTGCCACCGGGGCACAAGACGGTATCCGCGCCCAGGCTGAAAGCGGGCGCATCCGCAATTTCTACGGTGGCCACAGCCGTATCCGGTGGGCACCCGGCGCTGCTCTGTATGTAAAGGTAGGTGCCGGGGGCGTCTGTTGCCGGGTCGAAGGAGCCGCTGCCCGGCTGCCACTGCCCGCCGGGGGCAGGGCTGCCAGCCAGGCTGTCCAGCAGCTGGAATGGGGAGGCGCCGGAGCAGGCGGTAACCGAAGCGTCTTCTCCTGCGGAGGGCGTACTGCTGAATAAGGGCAGCCGGGCATGGGCTGTGTCTGATACATTATTTGCAGCGTAAGCGATGAAGCGGACTTGACGCTCGCCCGCCTGCAGCGGCATAGCGGTATTGCTGTAGCGCAGGGCCTGCAGGGCTTGTTCCCAAGCCTGAATGCTTGGGCGGAGGGGCGCGCTGAGCAGGAGGGCGCTGCCGCCCCCGCTGACTTGTATGCTGTCCTGGCCGAGAAAACTCAGGGACTCGGCAGCGCCGTCTAAAGTGCCGTCAAGCAGTACGCGGATGGAGTCCACATAACCGAGCTCAGATTCAATTCCGGCATCAGCGTCCACCACCGGCAGGGCACCGGGTGCACAGGCCGTATCGGCAGCGTAAGACAGCAATGGGGCGGTGCTGTCGTCCAGGTCGGGGTCTACAACTAGAGTGCAGGCAGGCGGTGTAAGCTCAAGCGGTGATGCAGCCGATCTTATGCGATATGGCAGTTCGCAGCCGATGTCTATCCTTTGTTGGTTTTCGAAATCTATAATGTCCATGAAGTACCGCTCTTCAAAGGGGACCCACCTAAAGCCATAGGTGATGGTGCTGTCGCAGGATAATTGTAGCGTGACCATATCGTCAATGGCTCCTTCTTCAAAAATGTCTAGCGGGATGACCATTTCGCTATTTTGGAAATTCTCCCGGCCCATGTAATGAATACCAAAACCATCTCCGTAATACAGGCTGTCGTTCCTGATGGTCAAGCCAAACCCATAGCCGACAGGGTCAGTCTCCGTCGTAGTTAAAATTTCAGTCTCTCCGGTATTTACATTGGCAATACCTACCGCACCAATCATCCCTTCGAGTCTTATAGCGTAGAAGATACTGTCGTTAACGAACTGTATTTCTCCAAAATTCGTGTTAAAAGAGCCGATGTATGATAAGGAGCCATCGTTTAAATTGACAGAATAGAAGTCGCCGCTCTGAAGACTTAGGGCGTACAATTGTCCCGAAGGTGTATAACTAAAAAAAGGAGCGTCTATACCAGATGCAATTGACGTATCAACCACAGAGAATGCACATTCAGAAGGATTTAGAATACCTACATTAGTAGGCCCATTTATCCCATTCCGATAAGTCACCAGGATTTCCTGCCCTAAAACAGGAGTTGCGTAGGCCGTAACAATGAGTGCACAGACAAAAAGATTTTGGAGGCGTATGCTCTTTTTCATGGTATTATGTAGTTGGCAGAAACAATGCAAAGGCCAAGCTCGCTGGGGCGCGAGCCTGGCTTTTGAATGAACACTTTAGGGGTGAAGGTCTACTGTTTGATTATTTTCTGAGTTGAGGTACTGCCATTGCTGTCTACCCTTTTTTCAAAGCATAAAGCGTAATCCGTACAATTACCCGATTGTGCCATTACCAAATGATTAGAGAAAAGAAAAAACAATGTTGTATTTTTCATATCAACAGTTTTTGGGTTGTCCTGGTGTTTTTTGAACAACGGTTGTTTTCAGATCACGCGGTTGGGCTTGGAATTTACAGCTGCCTGTATTTTGTGTGTTACGCGTTGTTTTCTTAAAAATATAAAATTCAGGTGATGTGACCAAGCCGTTTACGCAGATTTAACATTGTGGATTTGCAGTGAGGGGTGAATATGCCTGCCGCCGCCTGGCACGGGCGAAGTCCGCTTCCATTCCGGATGGGTATTCCACCGAGCAGGTGCCAATCAAAGCCCATACATGCGCAAAGTCATGACCATCATCTACATGGACAGGGATATGCGGCTAAAAGCGCCGGCCAACTCGGGCCAGGAAAACGACTGGAAAACCTGGTGGTCTGTCAAGGCTAAAACTAGGGGTTGCCTGCGGCGACTTTTGAGGCTACTCTTCGTTGGATAACCCCTTACGTAGCGCTGCTATGCGCGGGAACATC
>PR_CR_10_Liq_2_inCRDRAFT_1000460_pt1 | contig 11255 bp, 7 predicted proteins | sample PRCRCaboRojoPR_FD_10245 | JGI IMG/M metagenome (IMG submission 10245) | reverse complement strand
CCGTGCCACCACCCCCAGCCATAGTAAGTCCAGGGCGGTAAAGGCAGCTGCAGCAAGCAGGAAGGGTTTCAGGTAGGCCATAATGAGAAAGTTGGGAAGTACTGGGGCTTTCCGGAGAAAGCACCCAGGATCGGATTTAGAGCTTGTTGGGATTTTACACTTCGGGCTGCTCTTGCCAAATTTTGTCCTGCTCTTCGTTGCTCTTCGGTCACGTCCGTACGGATGCTCCCTTATCGCGCCTTGAACAGAACAAAATTTGGCTGCGTTCGCTCCAAAAGCAAAATTCCAACAAGCTCTTACTCTACAGTAGAAACTTTGAAAGGCACAGCCACATCTGCCCACCGCATGGTGACCCTGTCGCTGCCCACTTCAAATTCCAGCATCTCTGCATTTCCGGCAGGCAGCGCCTCGCCTTCCACCATAACCTCCTCGCTCACGGTGATGGTAGTCGCCTCATTGGCACCGGTACGCCAGATGTTGCCGTAAGGTATGAGGTCGCCAAAAATGGTACGGCCACGTACCGACGGACTGCCATAGCTGACTGTTACGGTAGCAGAGCCAATTTCGCCTTCCGCAGTGCGGGGCGGGCTTTTGCGGGTGGATTTGTCTTCTTTTGGTTCTTCCTCCGTCACGGTTTCTTCCGTAGCTGTGGAGTCAGCAGCTGAACCAGCCTCACCTGAATCCGTACCGGCACCCCCGCAACTTGCAAAGGCGAAGCCAAAGACCAGGGCAAATAGTAAATGCTTCATGCTCATAATGTGGATAGATTGAATTGTTAAAAACCTAAAATTACATTTTCTTGGCCGCATGTCAGAGTAATGCAAAAATCAAAGCCGGTGTTCAAAGCACGGGCAGGTACTTTGAAATTTTCTTTTGCTTAAATTATTGCACCGGATGCCGGGGTTGCTTATATTTGCGTTCCCGGAAAAGAAAGGGCGTCTTCAAGAGGCTGTCCGCTTCCGGGATTCGTTATAGAGCGGGATGTAGCTCAGCCCGGTTAGAGTGCACGTCTGGGGGGCGTGAGGCCGGAGGTTCGAATCCTCTCATCCCGACAACACAAAAGGTCATTTCGCAAAGCGAAATGGCCTTTCGTCGTTTAGACCCGGTGCGAATGTGTTCGCATAAGGGACTAAAAGACGAAAGGCTAAACCAGGGGTTGACCTTTTGTGTTGTCATTTCCCATCTGAGGAAGGGCGCAGCCCATCCTCTCGTTATGAAAAAATCCCTCGCTTACCGATCTGGTCTGTACCACATTATTAGTCATGCAGCGCATTCGTAAGGGCGTGGCAATGAAAAAGCCAAAAGCCGCAGGCTGTGGCCTTCAAAAGCTTTAAGTTCCCCCCCACCTGAGGAAGGGCGCAGCCCATCCTCTCATTTTGAAAAAGCACCTTGCTTATCTATCTGGCCTGTATCATACATTATTAGTCATGCAGCGCATTCGTAAGGGCGTGGCAATGAAAAAGCCAAAAGCCACAGGCTGTGGCCTTTAAAAACTTTACCTTCATGGGAAAGGTCTTAATTCAATGCATCTGCCATAGCATCCGCCCGCTCCAGGTCGGCATTGATCTGATCGCGCTGACGCAGGACCATCGTTTTAGTGGAGGCGGGCCAGGAGGTGTTTTCCAGTAGCTTGTTGTAGGTTTTGAGGCTGTTCTTTTCGCCGCGCACGCATTCTTCAAACACGGCTTCCTCATCGTTGGAGGATAGTGCGGATTTGATGTCGATCCAGCTGTGGTGCAGGCTGCCTTTCACGGTGGTTTCCCGCTTCGCAGAACCGCCGAGGGTGATAATCTCCTGTGTGATGGCTTCGATGAAGGCCTGTCGTTGGACCACCTTGTCTGTCAGGTAGGATTCGAGGATAGACTGCTCAACGTCCGAGCGCGCTTTTTCGTAGCCCTGCCGGGCATCTACATTCTGCTGCAGCAAATCATTTAGCGCATCAATCACTTCTTGTGGGTTGGTCATATCATTTGATTTTTGGTGAAATAGTGTGCCTGTTACACGCAGCAGCCAGCCCGGATGTTCGTTGCCATTCGCAAAAATAAAAAGCGGGGCTGCCTACCAGCTCGGTAAGCAGCCCCGCTCAGGCTATAGTTGGAGAAGTTTATAAAAACTGCTCAACCGGCGTGAATTCCAGCCCGAAGGCATCCGCCACACCTTTGTACACTACTTTTCCGTCAATAACATTCAGGCCCTTCTTTAGGGGCTCGTTGTCCTTGCAAGCCTGCTTCCAGCCTTTGTTGGCCAGTTGGATGGCGTAAGGCAGGGTCGCGTTGGTCAGGGCAATGGTAGAAGTGTAAGGTACCGCACCAGGCATGTTCGCCACACAGTAGTGCACCACGTCATCAATGACGAAGGTAGGGTTTTCATGTGTGGTCGGCTTGCAGGTTTCGATACAGCCGCCCTGATCTACGGCAACATCAACCAATACCGTGCCCGGGATCATATCTTTAAGCATATCGCGGGTAATCAGGTGAGGGGCTTTAGCCCCGGCAATGAGTACCCCGCCAACGATAAGGTTGGCCTGCTTGATGTGCCTGCGGATGTTCATTTCGTTGCTGTACACCGTATTGACATTAGCCGGCATCACATCAGCCAGGTACCGCAGGCGGTCGAGGTTGATGTCCATGATCGTGACTTGTGCACCAAGACCAGCGGCCATTTTTGCCGCTTGTGTACCTACTACGCCACCGCCCAGGATGAGCACACGGCCTGGCTCAACGCCCGGTACGCCGCCCAGCAATACGCCGGAACCGCCCATCGGCTTTTCCAGAAACTTAGCGCCTTCCTGAATTGCCATTCGGCCGGCGACTTCAGACATCGGGACCAAGAGGGGGAGGCTGCCATTGGGATTTTCTACCGTTTCGTACGCCAGGCAGGTGGCTCCGCGCTCGATCATCGCCTTCGTCAGCGGCTCGTAGGACGCAAAGTGGAAGTAAGTGAACAGCAGCTGATCCTTTTTGATCAGGTTGTATTCCTGCTCGATGGGCTCTTTTACCTTCATGATCATTTCGGCTTTTTCATAAACCGCTTCGATGCTTGGCAAAAGTTGTGCTCCGGCAGCCGTGTATTCGTGGTCTTCGAAGCCGCTGCCCAGTCCGGCAGTGGCCTGAACGTAAACCTCGTGGCCGCGCTTGGTCAGCTCCATGGCACCGGCCGGCGTAAGGGCCACCCGGTTCTCATTGTTCTTAATTTCCTTAGGGACACCAATGATCATAATCGCTAAGTTTTTTGCTTTCTGGTTAGGGAATCTAAGACTGTGTTGGGATTTCACCCTTTGGGCTGCATTTGCCAAATTTCATCCTGTACTTCGTTGCTCTCCCGCCTGCCAAAGTCTTGTACGGCGGGCAGGTCAGTCGCTTAGCTCAGGCTAGGCTCCCTCATCGCGCCTTGTTCAGAATAAAATTTGACTGCATTCGCTCCAAAAGCGAATTCCCAACACAGTCTGAAATGCAGCGCAAAAATAGTCAAAGTGGCGATATTCTTGCACCCCGGAGCAGATTTCCGGTAGCGAAAATGATCTTTCTCTTTAGTTGGTCTGCAGGCAGGGTAAACTACACGAAAACGGGAGTGTCAGAAACGGGCATAACGCCCTTTTCCATAGCGACCTTAAACAGGTGCTCAACCGCCGCCCGGCCCCGTTCGCCCAGGTCACGGGTGTAGTGGTTAACGTACAGATTGATGTGTTTGTACATGACCGCTTCTTCCATTTCCTGAGCGTACTGCCGTACAAAATCTTTGGGCGCATCAGGGTGGTCTAATGCATAGGCTACGCTTCGGGCGAGCACACGGTCCACTTTGTGCTGTATCGCCTTAGGCAGGTCCCGGCGTACCACAATGCCGCCAAGCGGGATGGGCAGCCCGGAGGTTTCCTCCCAGTAGTCGCCCAGGTCCATTAGCCTGACCAGCCCCTTATCCTGATAGGTGAAGCGGTTTTCGTGAATAATCAGCCCGGCATCCACGCCGCCCTGAAGAACAGCATTCTCGATGTCTGAAAAAAGCATTGCCGTACGCTGCTGCGCCTTTGGGAAAGCGAGGCTTAGCAAAAAGTTGGCTGTGGTATACTGTCCGGGAATGGCAATGTGCGCGGCGTTGATATCAGCAGGGGAGAGCGGCTTTTTGGCAATGAGCAGGGGACCGACTTTTTCGCCCAGGGCACTGCCTGCGTTCAAAAGTGCATAGTGAGGGAGGAGGTAGGCAAAAGCGTGGTAGCTGAGTTTGGTGATGTGCAGCTCATGGCGAAAGGCCATTTCATTGAGCGCCTCCACGTCTTCGATAACCGGCTGAAAGCTCAGCCCTTCGGTATCGACCTTGCCGTGCAGCAGGGCGTCGAAGATAAACGTATCATTAGGGCAGGGTGAAAATCCGAGTGAGAGTTGCATAAAACAGGGCACCTTTTGTTTCGCTTTACAGAACGACAAAGCTGCCCTGTTGGTTGCAAGCGGTTAACGTAGGGCCCGCGACTTTTTTCCAACAGCAATAACAGCAAGGGCGAGCACTAACATCGTTGTAACCGGCATGAGCATCAGTTTTGAGATCGTTAAAATAGTTGTGTTCCAAATTCATTATGCCTAGACAGGCACGGGGTTGGAAAGGGTTGGGCAAAAATGAAAAAAAGATGCCGTATTTTCTGCTGCACTGTACGTTTGGGGTTCTTTTTGGTACGTTACCTACTGAAAATTAATTTGTTACCAGTCTAATACGGGTGTGTTTTTTTATTTGGGTGTCAAATTGGCGGCAGCCGTGGCGAAAATCTGCCAAGATGGCGTGTTTAGCTCGTTTGGTACATCATTTGAAGCTAAACAGCTGTTATTAATTCGGAAGGAATTGCTGAAAAGCCTTCCTTCTACATCATGTCTAACCTAATTCTACAATAGATGAACCTCAATAATTTCACCATAAAGGCTCAGGAAGCGGTGCAGCATGCACAGCAGATCGCTATGCAGGAGCAGCATCAGGCGATAGAGCCGGCCCACCTGCTAAAGGGTATCCTTCAGGTGGATGAGAACGTGACGCCTTTTGTGCTGAAGAAGCTGGGTGTCAATTTCGACAATATTAAAAAGGCAACGGATAGCATCATTCAGTCCTACCCGAGTGTCAGCGGCGGCAGTCAGTACCTCTCCCGCATCGCTACGGAGGTGCTGCAAAAGGCGAATACGTACCTCAAGGATTTTGGGGATGAGTTCGTCGCCCTGGAACACATCCTGCTGGCTTTGCTGAGTGTTAAGGACAGCACCACGCAAATGCTCAAAGATGCGGGTATCACCGAAAAGGCATTGAAAGCGGGCATTGAGGAGCTTCGCAAGGGCAGGCGCGTTACCACCCACAGTGCCGAGAACAGCTACAACGCTCTGGGCAAATACGCCGTCAACCTCAACGAAATGGCGCGCAACGGCAAACTCGACCCGGTAATTGGACGGGAAGATGAAATCCGCCGCGTGCTGCATATCCTGGCCCGCCGTACCAAAAACAATCCTATACTGATCGGTGAGCCTGGCGTAGGTAAAACGGCGATCATCGAAGGGTTGGCCCACCGCATTGTGGATGGCGATGTGCCGGAAGACCTGCGTGACAAAGACATCTTTTCCCTGGATATGGGGGCACTGATTGCCGGTGCCAAGTATCAGGGCGAATTTGAGGAGCGCCTGAAGTCGGTCATCAATGAAGTCAAAACCGCGGAGGGGCAGATATTCCTCTTCATTGATGAAATTCACACCCTGGTGGGTGCCGGTAAGGGGCAGGGCGCTATGGATGCTGCCAATATACTGAAGCCTGCTCTGGCTAGGGGCGAGCTGCGCGCCATCGGTGCCACGACTCTCAATGAGTACCAAAAATACTTTGAGGATGACAAAGCGCTGGAACGCCGTTTCCAAACTGTACTGGTGGATGAGCCGGGCGTGGATGATGCCATTTCCATCCTGCGTGGACTGAAGGAGCGGTATGAGACCCACCACAAAATCAATATCAAAGACGATGCCGTGGTTGCTGCCGTACAGCTTTCGCACCGCTACATCACCGACCGCCATCTGCCGGATAAAGCCATCGACCTGGTAGACGAAGCTGCCGCCAAACTCCGGCTGGAAATGAACTCCATGCCTGAAGAACTCGACGAAGTGGAGCGCCGGATCCGTCAGCTCGAAATTGAGCGGGAAGCCATGCGCCGGGAAAACGACGAACTGAAAATCAGCAGTATCAACGAGGAACTGGCCAACCTTGAGGAAGACCGCAATGCCCTGAAGGCACAGTGGGAAAGTGAGCGGGAGGTCATCCTTGGTGTACAACAGGCGAAAGAGGAAATCGAACGCCTCAAGCAGGAAAGTGCCCGTGCAGAACGGGAAGGCAACTACACCGACGCTGCCGAAATCCGCTATGGCCGCATTCCGGAAGTCGAACAGCAACTGGAAGACTACACACAGCGCCTGCAGGACATGCAAGCCAACAACAAGCTGCTGGTCAAGGAAGAAGTGGACGCAGAGGATATCGCGGAGATCGTCAGCCGCTGGACCGGTGTGCCGGTAACGCGAATGCTGCAGAGTGAGCGCGAGAAACTCCTTCACCTGGAAGAAGACTTGCACAAAAGGGTCGTAGGGCAGGACGAGGGCGTGGAAGCTGTGGCCGATGCCATCCGCCGCAGCCGTACCGGGCTGAGCAACGAACGCCGCCCCATTGGCTCCTTCCTCTTCCTGGGGACTACAGGCGTTGGTAAAACGGAGCTGGCCAAAGCGCTGGCCGAATACCTCTTTGATGATGAAGACCTGCTGACCCGGATCGATATGAGCGAGTATCAGGAGCGGCACGCGGTGTCCCGTCTGGTAGGTGCGCCTCCGGGATACGTGGGCTACGATGAGGGCGGTCAGCTGACGGAAGCAGTGCGCCGCAAGCCCTACAGCGTAGTCCTGCTGGATGAGATCGAAAAAGCCCATCCGGATACCTTCAATATCCTATTGCAGGTGCTCGAAGATGGCCGTCTGACGGATAGCAAAGGCCGCGTAGCGGATTTCAAGAACACCATCATCATCATGACTTCCAACATGGGCTCCAACATCATTCGCGAGAACTTTGCGAATATGGTGCCCGGAGACGAAGAGTTGGTAATTGAAAATACCCGGGAACAAGTCTTCGAATTGCTCAAGCAAAGCGTACGCCCGGAATTCCTAAACCGGATTGACGAGACGATCATGTTCCGTCCGCTTTCCCGCGAAGATATCGGACAGATTGTCGACCTGCAATTGGAGGAACTGCGTGCCAACCTGGCCAAACAGCAAATACAGCTGACCATCGCGGATGAAGCGAAAAAGTGGCTGGCTGACAAAGGCTACCATCCTGAATTTGGTGCCCGGCCGCTGAAGCGGGTCATTCAGAAGAAGGTCCTCAACGAGCTGTCTAAGCAGATGCTGATGCAAAAAGTAATGCCGGACAGCACCGTTGTACTCGATGTGTTTGACGACAAAATCGTATTCCGGCAGCCCATCAAGGAAGAAGAACTGATGGCGTAAGAAAAGTATTTAAACCAGAAAGTCCCGGTGGCCGTAATGCTTGCCGGGGCTTCTTTTGTTGTGCCTACTCGTACTCCATCATCTCGAGCTGGGCGAGTTCCCAAACCTCAATGGCGTCTTCCAGGGCGGCCTTCAGGTCAGCGTGTTTTTTGGTGATTGCTGCTGCATCATCCTGCATGTAAAACTCCGGGTTAGACATGGTCTTCTCCACGGCTTCGATTTCTTCCTCGATTTTCTCCACTTTCTTTTCCGCATTGGAAATGGCGCGCTGCAGGCGCTTGCGCTCTTCGTAGCTCAGCTCCTTTTTGGGCGGGGCTTCTGCGGTAGCCGCTTTGGGCTTGCCGGAGGACTGACTGATTTCCACGTCCCGCATATTATCGAGCTGCCGCTTTTCCAGGAAGTAGTTGACATCGCCCAGGTGCTCGTGCAGTTTCCGGTCACGGAACTCCAGGGTACGGTCCGTAAGGCCTGCCAGGAATTCCCGGTCGTGGGAAACGACAATCAGGGTGCCATCGTAGTCTTTGATGGCTTGCTTCAGTACATCTTTGGAGATGATATCGAGGTGGTTGGTCGGTTCGTCAAGCACCAGCAGGTTGAAAGGGCGCAGCAGCAGGCAGGCCAGGGCAAGTCGGGCGCGCTCTCCACCCGAAAGCACAGATACCTTCTTATCCACATCCTCTCCGCTGAACATAAAGGCACCGAGGATACTCCGCAGCTGCGTCCGCATTTCGGCAGGTGCGTAGTTTTCCATAGTTTCCAGTACCGTCAGCTTGGCGTGCAGGCTGTCGGATTGATTCTGGGCGTAGTAGCCGATTTCAACGTTGTGGCCCAGTTGCAATTCGCCCCCGGTCAGCGTCAGTTCGTTGACGATGATTTTAGCCAGGGTGGTCTTGCCCTGCCCGTTTTGCCCCACAAAAGCCACCCGGTCGCCCCGGTCCAGCTTGAGGTCGACTTTATCGAGCACGTTCAGGCTGCCATAGCTTTTGGACAGGTTTTTGGCCTCCAGAGCCACCTGCCCGGACCGGGGAGCGGGGGGGAAGCGGAGGTTCATAGCAGCGGTATCGAACTGTTCGACCTCGATGCGCTCAATTTTATCGAGCTGTTTTTGCATGGACTGCGCCATCTTGGTCTTGGTCGCCTTCGCCATGAAGCGGTTGATGGTCCGTTCTTTGTCCGCAATGACCCGCTGTTGGTTTTCGTAGGCTGCGAGTTGTTGTTCACGCCTTTCCTTGCGCAGGTCCACATACTCGCTGTAGGCCGCTTTGTAGTCGTAGACTTTGCCGAGTTCGACTTCCACTGTTCTTCTGGTGACGTTGTCGAGAAATTGCTTATCGTGGGAAATCACAATGACCGCACCAGCGTAATCCTTGAGGAATTTCTCCAACCAGATGATGGACTCGATGTCCAGGTGGTTGGTCGGTTCGTCCAGCAGGAGGTAGTCAGGGCGCTGCAGCAGCATTTTCGCCAGCTCGATCCGCATTTGCCAGCCGCCGCTGAATTCATCAGTAAGGCGGTCCATGTCGGAAGCTTTAAAGCCCAGGCCGGTGAGTACGCGCTCGGCGTCCGCCTCCATGGTCTGACCGCCCAGCAGCTGGAAGCGGTCGTTGACTTCGGAGAAATTTTCCAGGAGCTTCATGTAAGAATCACTTTCGTAATCCGTACGGGTCGCCATTTCATCGTTCAGTTCGGCGATTTGCTTTTCCAGGCGGCGCACTTCGTCAAAAGCGGTAAGGGTTTCAGCCATCACCGTTTTGCCCTTAGGCAGGCTCATTTCCTGGTGCAAGAAGCCCAGGGTACTGCCGGAGGGGCGGTCGACGTTGCCATCGTGCGGTGACATATAGCCGGCGATGATCTTGAGCAGGGTTGACTTCCCGGCGCCATTCCGGCCTACCAGGCCCACCTTGTCCCGTTCCACAATGACCAGGTTGACCCGGTCGAGCAGCGTACGGTCTCCGTATTTGACAAAAACATTATTGATGTTGATCATATTCTATGCGCTTTGTGGGTGCGGCCCTGCCGCTTTGCTATTTGCCGCAAAGGTAAGAAATAGGTGTGACCTTTGTCACCTTACAAACGGCTACCTGCCCGTAACTTTATCCAAAATCTGATTACTATGTCTGGCGGTTGGGGCACTTACATCGTTCTGTTTTTAATTCTTGCCCACTTCGTGGTGGGTTTCGCATTCTTAGTCAAAAAACTAAGCGGCCCGGTAAAAGAAAAACAGCCGACAGAAGAAGAGGAAACGGACGAAGTCCGCTAATACATCTGAATTCTTTCTATTTTTGGGGTAAATTGCCAGTGTAAACTGTATGCTGATGAACTCCCCAATGCCGAATTATCTACTACTCCTGTTCTATCTGCTTGGTACACCACTCTTTGCACAGAGTGTGGTGATCAACAATAATACCTGTGACATCGGGCTCAACCTGAAAGATGGTGGCTGTGATCCCAGCCTTAATGTTATTCCGGACCCTGATGAAGTTGTCATCAATGTGAATGGCGCGCCGGGCACTGCCCTTGGCGTGGATGTGGCCTTGCAGGAAGTGCAGATTATCGTCCGGCACACCTGGGCCAACGACCTTGAAATGACCCTTCGGTCACCTGCTGGTATTGACGTTCCCCTCTCTTTTGATAATGGGGCAGGGGATGACAATTACGGAAATCCGGATGCGCCGGATTGTGCCGAGCCCGCCCGCTTTACTATGAGCAGTTGCGTACCGGTAGCAGCATCGTCTCCGCCCTTTACCGCAGAAACCATCAGGCCTGAAGGCAGTCTTTACGATTTTAATGATGGCGTTACCGCTCCCAATGGCCCCTGGGAACTCATCATCTGCGACGATGCAGAAGGAGATATTGGACGACTGGAGTTCGTGAACCTGGTCTTTGCCCCATTAAACTGCCAGCCGGTTGAAACCGTGGAGGTCGTAGATTCTGACACCACAACGGTTGTGCTGAACTGGATGCCGGAAACGAGCTGCGGGACCACCTTGCTGGAGTACGGGCCTGTTGGCTTTACACCGGGCAGTGGTGCCACGGCAGGTGGCGGCACGCTCATTTCTTTTACCGGTTGTCCGCCTTATGCGCTGATCGGGCTGGATGCAGAGACAGACTACGAACTTTACGTGCGCAAGGTATGCGGCGGAGATGTATCAGAGAATGCCTGTCCGGTTACTTTTTCCACGGGCTGCAATCCATCGGACCTTACCCTGTCCACCGGTTTTGAAACAGAGGCCCTGTGTGGTACCCTTTGCGATACGGACTGTCCCCTGGCAGGTATTTGGCAGAATAGTCAGCAAAATGATTACGATTGGCTGGTGGCAACGGGCCCCACAGCCACTTTCGGTACCGGGCCTGAGTCAGGTGCAGATGGCTCTACGCAGTACGTCTACCTGGAGGCCTCCGGAAATAATTGCAGTCCGGGCAAAACCGCTATCCTGGAGTCAGATTGCATCATTCTGGACAAACAAGGGACCGATACCTGCCACTTTTCCTTTCAGTACCATATGCTGGGAGAGGGCATTGGCAGCCTGGCCCTGGAAGCTTCCGGTGATGGTGGTTTTAGCTGGACGCCCCTTTGGTTGCGTTCCGGGACTCAGGGGCCCGACTGGCAAAAAGTCTACATTGGGCTGAGTGATTTTGAGGATGGAGATACGCTGCGCCTGCGTTTTGTGGGGCAGGAGGGCAATAACACCCGGGGAGATATTGCGTTGGATAACCTGCAGTTTTACGGCGCTACCCTGCTGGGCGCTCCCGGATTTA
>PR_CR_10_Liq_2_inCRDRAFT_1000458_pt1 | contig 11284 bp, 6 predicted proteins | sample PRCRCaboRojoPR_FD_10245 | JGI IMG/M metagenome (IMG submission 10245) | reverse complement strand
AGATGTGGTATGAACTGGTTTAGATGTTGTGTGGACTGGTTTAGATGTTGTGTGTTTTACACTATGTTGTTGTCCTCCTACTTGTTTATCACCTTCGAATTCAAAAAACTTGAATGTTTTTTTTATAATATCTTGAAATTCATTATATCCTTTATCTTTATAAATTTTATATAACATATTAGATTGAACAAAAAAGAATAAAAAAGTAGGTATTAAAAACGCTAAAATAATACCTATTGTAAATGAAACCCAATTATTCTTTTTTGGAGCACGTGAATTTGAACCTGAAATATCTGGTTCTATACCAGAAATATCATTTACGGAGTTTAAAATATTTACTGAAGGGTCTAACATATTATTTTCAATCATTCTATATATTTAACTCTTAAATTATTAAATACAAAAAAAATATGTATGTTATATTAAAGAATGTCGTCGTCTACAATACCCAATATTACAATTTCAAAAGATGGTAGTAAAGTTGTTGCGGGTTTTGGAGATACTTTATATGTATATAACACAAATGGTGGTAGTTTTACACTACTTGACTCTATAAATATATCATCTTTAGATACGTCAACATTAGATTTAACACAAATTGAAGCATTTTTAAACAGTAAATTAGAAGAAGACGATTTAAATAGCTTTGCTTTAGACGGTAATAAAGTAGAATTTAAGGATATAAGTGGTATAGAGAACCCGTCCTTTAATAATGTTGTTGTGGATGGTGATATTTATGTAAAAGGAAATATATTTACAGATAATAATGTCATCTCTGCTAATGATGGTCTTTTTCAGGCAAATTTAAGTAATTATGTACTTCCAAGTGAAGACCCGAATACTTCAGATGGACGTTTAAAACATAACGAAAAAAATATTAACAACGCTATTGATACAATATTAAAAATACAACCGAAAACTTATTTTAAAACTGACAATTTATACGATATTAATCATACATTTAAAATAGATGATACAGGAAATCCTATAGATGACGATGGAAATCCTATTAAATATACACTGGAAACAGGTGTAGTTGCACAGGACTTAATGAATATACCAGAACTAAAACATACTGTTTTAGGAGAAGAGTATAAAACAATAACAAAAACAATAAATAAGACAAATGAACACGGAGAGAAAATAACAGAATATATAGAAGAAAAAAAACCAAGTATTCTTCGTGTAAATTATAATGGTTTATTAACATACACTATAAAGGCAGTTCAAGAATTGAAAAAAGAAAATGATGAATATAAAGACTTAATATATTCATTAAAAAAACGTGTTGAAGCGTTAGAAAACCAAAAATAATCATCATACTATTTTTATAATACAATGATTTGTGATACTATACCTTTTAATAATCGTAATGAATTTAAAAAATATTTATTAGAAAATGATAATAAAATTATAATCATCATTTTTTATATTCCTAATTGTTCTCCATGTAAATCATTGAAACCCAAATTACGTAAATATATTTCAAATAAAGACGATGATAAATATGTTTATATGGAGGTAGACTCATATAAATATCAAGATATAACGAATTATTTAAGAATTCGTCAATTTCCAACAATATACTCATTTAAAGATGGTATGCCGTTTCAAGCAGTTCAAGGTTCAGATGAAAATCAAGTAAAATATCTTTTATCTAATTTAGATTGAATTTCCAAATGTGTAAATTACAAAGGTATTTAATTCTTTAAATTACAAAGGTATTTAATTCTTTAAATTACAAAAGTATTTAATTTTTTATTACGTATAATCATAAATTATGGAGAATTTTAATACAAATATTTATGATTATACAATAAATGATATTTATGATGTATTTAATGTATCTCCCAAAACTCTAACTAAAGAAAAATTAAAATTATTATATAAAAAAACATTAGAATTTCATCCTGATAAATCGAACCTTCCATCACGATATTTTATATTTTTTAGTCAAGCTTATAAGAAATTACATAATCATGCTCATACCGTTTTATTTAGAGAACAAACAAGTGTTGACCGTTCAGTTGTAGAAATGAAGAATATACGCAAAAAATCAATTGATGATACAGAAGTAGATAAATATCATATTACAAAATATGTTACAGAACGTGAGGATTTTAATGAAAAATTTAATAAAGCATTTGAAAAAATACGCCCAAAACAACAGGATGGTTATGAAAAATTACTAAAAACACAAATCGATACGACAACAAATAAACCTACAAATACACGAGACTTACACAATTTAATAGAACAACATAAACAAATTATTCATCACCAACCAACAATACAAAATATGATAGAACATAATAAAGGGAGNAGTCTAATAGAAGAAACTAAAAAAGATTTTAGTTCTCCAAATATATTTGGAAAATTTAAATATGAAGATATTAAAAAGGTACATCATGATGAAACCGTTATACCAATTACTGAAAATGATATTAAAAAAAATACAGAACATCGAGCAACAACAATAAACACATTTGAAACTCAACGAGAAAAACAAGATAATACACCTATCAGTAAAAAACAAGCACTTGAATACTTTAATCAATTAAAACATACAGAAGAAGAAGAATATGAACTATTACAACACTTATTAAAACAAGAAGAAATACAATCACAACAATTTAAACAACAGTTTTGGTCTAATTTCTTAACTTTATCATATCCATCATAAAAGGGTTATGATTTTTTTTACAATATAAAAAAAAATAATTTCTGTAATTAGTCTAAAATAAATGTCTGTAATCTCAATATCATCATTTGTAAATACATTTACTATATTTGTTATTGTTCTTATTACAGGTGTTCTATATCAACGATTTCAAGAGAAACATCGTAAAACAGAATTTGAAGAAGAACAACAAATGATACAACAATATCTACATAATCATCAATCATCATCTAAACAATTCGTATGGATTTATTTAGAAACTGAAAAAAATACACGTAACTGGCCGTCATTTAGTTCCAGACTTACACATAAGTTAAATCAACCTTATTTACAAAAAACAATTGATAGTATTATTCAAGCTTCGAATAATAGTGGGTTCGAAGTATGTATCATTCATGATAATTCTTTACCCTATATTCTAACAGATTGGAATATTGATATGAATTATGTACCAGAACCACAGAGAGAACGATTACGTATTTATGCACAACTTCAAATTCTTCACCGATATGGTGGATTATTTGTACCTCCATCGTTATTATGTATTGATAATAATTTCAACTGGTTAACACAACTCTCACGCTATAAAAATAATAATTTAGTATTCGGTATTGAACCATCGCGTTCCATATATGCGTCGAATGTAAAAGATGTATTTATGCCTTCATACAATTTAATATATAGTCCCTATAAATATCATCCTGTTTTAAATCATATTATTCAAGAAATGTCAATACTTCTTTCAAAAGATAGTTCTAATCAACCTGAATGTTTAGAGACAATACGTAATATAATATCTAAAAATTGTATTACTTGTTCTCCAGAAACATTAGGATATTTTACAAAAGATAATAAATTAATTTCTCTCGACGACATGATGAAGACANCAGATATTGAATGGAGTGAACATACAAAAGCGATATTTATACCACAAAAAGATTTGTTAGAGAGAAGTAAATATTATTGGTTTAATCGTATGTCTATACAACAAATACAAAATAGCATGATTTCAATATCACAGTTTTTCTAATAATTATACTTTTTTATTAAAAAAATTTATATATATAGTATAATAAATGCTTTCGTCATCAAAACGAGAATTAGAAGAAGTATATAATCGTCCTTATGGAACACATCGTGGTAATTTATGGAATACCGCTATTTTAAATGACCGTCAATTAATGGAACAAAACGCTTTAAAACAAGGTAAAGAAATGAGGAATAGATATGATACAAGAAGTCCTAATAAGAAACAATTAAAACGAGCACAACAAACTTATGTTAATAATCTTAAAAATGACAATTTAATAGAAGGGTTTGAACCTCTTAATAATTTGACACCAAATAAACAAGAATTTCAAAATATTATAAAACAGTATAAAGTAATTGTTGAAGATTATCTTCAATATCTTGGTATAATTAAGAACATGGCAAACAATATTGAACGTGTTGATAAACAAATGATGTCACTTCCTATACTACAAAACGCAAATACAGAACAACAACCAAATGGAATGTATATAAATCGTTTTGGATACGGACAAAAATTTAGTAGTGATACGCGCCATACTACATGTGATAATGAATTTATACAATTATCACAACCTGTATATAATAACGTTTCTTTAGGTGCCGAATTATCAAATAAAAGTCCGTGTGGTTATGAAGGTAAAAATGTCGTATCAGAAAGTAATCAATACGCGTGGGTTGATGAAAAAGGTATGAAACATTTATACCAATCAAAAGATATTTATGATAATTCAAAATATTGTAAACAAGTGGGTGGAGATGCCGTACAAATCTCAAATGAAGAATTTAATTCTATACCGACACATAACCAAATGATAACTACAAATACATATCCTTGTAATCCCTTTTTAGTTGATAGAAATCATACAGATAATTTTTACGTATCTCAAGAAAATATATTAAATAAAGTTAAACAATTACACGATGATATTGATAAATATGTAAAAGAAAATAAAGGTGATAAAAAGAGATTGAATAAAATTAAGAAAAATATTACAAATATAAGTAAAGATGTTAACAAATATAAGAAAGAAATTAGTTCTTATAAAAAACAAATTGATGATACACAAAGACTATATTCCAAACAATATTATACATATTTAGGATGGATTGTTCTAACATTAACATTAGGAGGAATAACAGTTCATAGATTTTTTAAATAAAAAAAGTGTCTTCTTATAATAAAAGTCTTAAATTCATAAATGTCATCAATTCATAAAAATTTAAGTGACATTATGGAAAAGATTGAAAATACTAAACAACTTATAAATGATAGTTACATTACGTTGAATAGAATTATTGAATCAAATAATGAAACCGATATTCGTTCTTATATGCGTCAATATAATGGTAATATATTAAGTATTATGACACAACTTAAAGATATTATTGGAGATTTTAAAAATAGTGTTGAATTAGAAAAACACGAATATGATTATTTAGTTAAAGAAATTGAAAAACTTAAAAAACGTTATGGTGATATAACAAAAAAAGAAAAACTTGTTAAAAAATACAAAACTGAAAAACAATCAAAAGAACGACAAGTTGAAATAAATAATTACGAAATATCTCGTTATAAATTTTACATATATGTTTTACAATTTACAAGTATTGTATTTATTTCTTTATTCACTGTTGCTTTGTTAACACAGTTTAATTGGTTACCACCATCTATATCTACAATTCTTGTAGGTTTAATATTATTTTCAAGTTCTATATATTATATTTATTTATTTTATGACTACAACTCACGAAGTAAATTTGATTTCTATCGTTATAGTAATGATGAACAAAACGCTCAATCTGTTCCAGGTTATCTAACGGTTTATGATTATGATAAACAACATTTATCTGAATTAGAAAATCAATTAAGTAATCAATTTAATAATATTGAAACTGATATAAAAAACAAAGTGTAAATAATATATTTTTATATATTCTTTTTATAATGAATATATAAAATGAGTAAAATTAAATCATTTGGAACTACTCCAGAAATGAGAAGATTAACTCGTGATGTGCGTAATATAAAACAGGTATTAGCTGATTTGTCACTTGAAGAACAAAAAGAAGAAATTGAATTTGAAGATTTATCAGCTGATTATTATGAAAATAAAGTTATTCAAGATAATAGTATCAATCAATTAGAAACCAGTTTTAATGTTCTTGAAACCAGTTTTAATGATTTGGTAGATGACGTTAGTTTGTTAGAGAATAGTTTTAATAATTTGGTTGATAATGTTGGTTTGTTAGAAACCAGTTTCAATGATTTGGTAGATGATGTTAGTTTGTTAGAAACAAGTTTCAATGATTTGGTTGATGATGTTAGTTTATTAGAATCAAGTTTCAATGATTTGGTGGATGATGTTAGTTTGTTAGAAACCACTTTTAATAGTCTTGAAACAAGTTTTAATAATTTGGTGGATGATGTTAGTTTGTTAGAAACAAGTTTTAATAATCTTGAAACCAGTTTTAATGATTTGGTAGATGATGTTAGTTTGTTAGAAACAAGTTTTAATAATCTTGAAACCAGTTTCAATGATTTGGTAGATGATGTTATTTTGTTAGAAACCAGTTTTAATGATTTGGTAGATGATGTTAGTTTGTTAGAAACAAGTTTTAATAATCTTGAAACCAGTTTTAATGATTTGGTAGATGATGTTAGTTTGTTAGAAACAAGTTTTAATAATCTTGAAACCAGCTTCAATAACCTTGAAACCAGTTTTAATGATTTGGTAGATGATGTTAGTTTNTTAGAAACCAGTTTCAATAACCTTGAAACCAGTTTNAATGATTTGGTAGATGATGTTAGTTTATTAGAAACCAGTTTCAATAATCTTGAAACAAGTTTCAATAATCTTGAAACCAGTTTCAATGATTTGGTGGGTGATGTTACTTCGTTAGAAAATAATTTCAATGAACTTGAAACCAGTTTTAATGATTTGGTTGATGATGTTAGTTTGTTAGAAACCAGTTTCAATGATTTGGTGGGTGATGTTACTTCGTTAGAAACCAGTTTCAATAACCTTGAAACCAGTTTTAATGATTTGGTTGATGACGTTAGTTTGTTAGAGAATAGTATAGAAGATTTAAGTTTAGCACAGATTTATCAATTTTCAACTGGTTTATATGAAGGTGGTAAAGTTACTATTAATAAAGTAGATAATACAAAGATTGATATATGTGGTGGTGTTGGTATGATTAGTGATGGGTCTAATATAAACACAATTGTTAGATGGAATGATATAACAGATATTAGTATAACTAATATCAACACAAGTTCTTTTACACACATATATATAGATAAAGATGGTAATGTTGAACAAGAACAGGAAATATCACCAACACCCTCTAAAAGACGTAACTTTATTTATTTAGCTAAACTTATACACGACAGTAGTTTTGTAAGAATAGCATTTAATAATCCAGAAATGATACGTGATGGATTACAAAATTTCTATGATTATTTTGATAATATTTCTAATTTCATTGTTTTGAAAGGTGGTATTATAACACCAAATGGAAATAATTTAAAACTTGATATTAATGAAACTGAAATATATCGTTCAGGAATAAATTTTATTAATGATGTAAATAATCCTAATATTGTTAAACTTGAAAATAATCCCTCATTTGAATTTACGTATAGATTATTAGATAATACTGTTATAGATGCTTCAAATATAGATCCCGACCGGTATGAAATTAGTGGAGGAATATTAACAGACGTAACTAATAAAAAATTTACAAATCAACGTGTATTTTTATTTCCATCTGGAAATATATCAATACAATACGGACAAAAACAATATGATAAATTAGTAGATGCTGTTGATAATATTAGAAATGAACCATTTGTATTAAATGATAATATAAAAGATAATGGTGTGTTATTGTGTGTAATTACAATAAAAGAAGGAACAACTGATTTAAAAAATACAAGTAACTGTGTATTTACACAAGCAAACCAGTTCGGAAAAATTGGTTTGGGTGGCGGCGGTGGTGGTGGTGTCATAAGTACATTACAAACTGTTTATAATAATGAAACTGACGGCACAATTACATTAAGTTCTGATGGTTTAAAACCTTTTGGTATTAATAGTTCAACGGAAGAGAGTATATTTAAAGTAAATAATGATAAAACAATTTTATTAAATGGTGAAGTTGATGTATCTTGTAATATTATTCAAGAAGTATCTGGAATAAATTTCTGTGACGGAACTTATATAGGTCAAGGAGATAGTTTTGATATATCAACAACCGACGTCTTAAAAATTAAAAACCAAAATGGTTTATCAATGGTATTGAACAATAGCGGTGATTTTATATTTTTAGATGGTGATGGAAGTATTAATGTTCCTACAGATTTAACAGAATCCGGTGGTGTTGTTGGTAATGAAAAAATACAGACACACGTATTGAGTTCATCGGGTGCTTCAGCAGGATTTTATTGTTATGATACGAAGAATTCTAATTCCGCACGTTTAGAATTTTACAAGAATGAGAGTGCAGATGTAAATGGAAAGACGGATGTTTCTTCTAATTCAACACTCGGTTACATAGGATTTAATGGAATGATTGATGAAGAATATAAATTAGTATCAAGAATGCTTGGTAATACAACGGGTTCAAATTCAACAGATTTAGAAGGTGCGATTGATTTTCAGACAAAAGAATTAGGCGCGAACAACATCTCAACGAAAATGCGTATTGGAGGGAATGGAAATGTTGGTATTGGAACAATTACACCAGGTTCAAAATTAGAAGTTGTGGGTAATGACAATTCAAATAATATTTTAATTGTTAAAAATCAAAAAGATTTTGGCGATACTGGAGATATATGTGGTTCATACCCTATTGCAAGATTTACTGTAAATCAAGTTACAGATAATGGTGGAAATCCATCTGACTTAAATAGAGGTTTAGAAATTGGTGCTCCATCTGGTGGTGTGACCGCACCTGTTTATTTAAAGGTTACAGGAACAGGTAATGATTTTAGAATATTAGACCAAAGCAACAATAATAATTTTACAATAAAAACAACCGGCACAAGTGGTGGTGAACCGTATTTTGGATTTAGTGAGACAAATCCTTTACGAAAATATGTGTTTGCTACGGATAGACCAGATGATCAAAATGCAACTTTAATTGCATTATATAATCGTAATTTTAATAAACCGGGCACAGTATTATCGTTTAGAAGTGATATTAGTGGTTATGAAAGTAATGATGATTATAAATTTGCTGAAACAGGAGCAATTGGATTAGAACCTCATAATTTTAATATAAGTGATGCAACACATGGTACAGATTTTAGATTATTTAATTACATAAATGATGAACTATTTATGATGGTTGAATTAAATCATGATAATTATTTGAATGTATTTAGTGATATTTGTATGAATTGTAATTTAATTAATGATGTTTATGGAATAAATTTCTGTGATGGAACTTATATAGGTGTAGGTAATAGTTTTGATATTAATTTAGACAAAACGTATAAAATAAATGAATCATTGTTAACCGTAGATATGAGTGGTCACGTTGGTATTGGTACACCTGTTCCTTCTTCAATGATTGAAATTATAGGTAATGTTTCAGTTTTAAAAGTAGCTTGTGGACGTTCGCATACCGCTATTTTATTTAGTGATGGGTGTGTTAAAACTCGTGGTTGGAATAATTATGGACAATTAGGTTCTGGAAAAAGTAGTGATGAGTTAAATGATACACATTTATTACAACAGGTTGTTGGTATTACAGCTGGTTCAGGAGCTGTTGATGTTGCTTGTGGTGTTCATCATACTGCTGTATTATTTGATGATGGAACTGTAAAAACATTTGGAAGAAATACATTTGGACAATTAGGTGATGGAAATGGAGGAGAAGATATGAGTAGTAATGTACCTGTTGATGTTTCTGGTCTTGATGTATCTATAGTTGCATTAGATTTAGGACAACATTTTACTGCTGTTGTAACGGAGAATGGAACAGTTAAAACATTTGGAAGAAATAACGAAGGACAATTGGGTACAGGAACGAATATTTCTATGAGTAATGTGCCTGTTGATGTATCAGGTATAGAAGAAGGAGCTATAAAAGTAGCTTGCGGTAATGAATATGCTATTGTTTTATTTAATGATGGAAGTGTAAAAACATTTGGAAGTAATTTTTATGGAGAGTTGGGAAATGGANATGGAGGAGAAGATATGAGTAGTAATGTACCTGTTGATGTTTCTGGTTTAGATAAAGGTGTTATTGATATAAATTGTGGAACATTTCATACTGTATTAATAACGAATGATGGTGTTGTTAAAACATTTGGAAGAAATACATTTGGACAATTAGGTGATGGAACAGATGGTTCAAACAACCATCGTGATCTACCTGTAGATGTTATTGGTCTTGATTTAAGTGCAATTAGTGTTGATGCTGGTGTTAATTTTACAGCAGTTTTATTAGAAAATGGAACAGTTAAAACTTTTGGTGGTAATACTTCAGAACTTAATCTTAAAGAAATTGTAGGACAACTGGGTACAGGAACAGATATTTCTATGAGTAATGTGCCTGTTGATGTATCTGGTATTGAAGAAAATTCTGGTGCTATTGATGTTATATGTGGTGGATATTTTTCAGCAATTTTGTTTGGTGATGGTTCTGTAAAAACTTTTGGTGATAATAGACGTGGTCAGTTAAGTTATGATAGTGATATTATAAACAATAGTAATATTCCTTTAGATTTAAATGTATCATATGGTAATAAATCTGATTTATTAAATATAAATTCTTATAAAGCAAACTATAAATTCAAAACAAATTCTACATCATCATACACGACAGAATTTGTTATGAATGACACCGGATTAATGATCGGTCATGATAGTTCTGATAGAGGATTAATTTTAAAAACTGGAGATATAGAGAGAGTATACATTTCTGGGGATGGAAATGTTGGGATTGGGACGACAACACCATCTACATATTTAGAAATAAAAGAAAAAATAGATAAGAAACTTCTTATAAAACAAGTATCAGCAGGTGAATCTCATACTGCGTTGGTTCGTAATGATGGAAAAGTAATTACATTTGGAGAGAATGGGGACGGTGAATTAGGTAGAAGTGGTGATGGTGGTCCAACTCCTGGTGATGTATCAGGTATAAATATTGCAGTTGCGGTTTCTTGTGGGAAATCTCATACAGCGGTAGTATTAAGTGATGGAAAAGTAATGACATTTGGAAAGAATAATGTGGGTCAATTAGGTAGAATTACAAGTAACAATAGTGATGAAGAAGACCCTGATGATGTTTCAGGTATAACTAATGCTGTTGCAGTTTCTTGTGGGAACTCTCATACAGCAGTTGTATTAAGTGATGGAAGAGTAAAGACATTTGGAAATAATAGTGAGGGTCAATTAGGTAGAATTACAAGTAACAATAGTGATGAAGAAGACCCTGGTGATGTTTCAGGTATAACTAACGCGGTTGCGGTTTCTTGTGGGAGTTCTCATACAGCGGTAGTATTAAGTGATGGAAGAGTAAAGACATTTGGAAATAATTTTTATGGTCAATTAGGTA
>PR_CR_10_Liq_2_inCRDRAFT_1000457_pt1 | contig 11307 bp, 7 predicted proteins | sample PRCRCaboRojoPR_FD_10245 | JGI IMG/M metagenome (IMG submission 10245) | reverse complement strand
GTGTGTGGCACGGTTGTCTGAATCTGAGTGCGTCGTTGTCGCTGAGATCTGGATTCAGCGCCAGGTCCGAGCGGCTGACGAACCCAACACCTGGCCAGCCACAGGGGCCGATGAACGGGTCTTCAGTGCCGATGGCCAGCGGTATGTGTTGGCAGCCAGTCTCGCTCCCCAACTTGATCCGTTGATACCCATCGCCTTTTTAGCCGGTTTGGCATGCGTGGTGCCAGAGGCCGATTGGATGATGCGCTCAAGGCCTGAGAATCTTGGCCTCTGGAGATCTGAGGGACTGAACTGGCTGGCAGCTCGAGTGGATGGACAGGTTGTGGCGACGGAGTGCTGGCGCGGGGAATCACAGGATGCGGCGCGCATTGCTGCATTTCGATTTCGAAATCAGGTCACAGAATCCGTGGGTCGGCTTGAGGACATCTACCCCAAGCCAGTGCCTGTCGGTCAACCATGTTAAATCTCACCTGTTGGCGCCAACGTCTGCACCGTCAGCGCTGGCAATGGTTAATACGATGGGCACTTTTATTCATGGTGGCCGTCTGTACCGTCACGGTGTCGGCGTGGCTGGCGTTGACGCAAATGAGTCGCGCAATCCCGGAGTATGCCAAGGCGCTCGTGGAGTCTCACGCGCAGTTGGCACAGGCGCAGGGCGACCTCGCTGAGCTGACCGCACGTGTCCAGGCGTTATCGGCTCAAACCGAGCGTGTCGACAGCCAGCGGGACGAGATGACAGCCCGTTGGGCATGGATCAATCCAGTTCTGCATGCACCCTACGTACGGGTATTGTCGCTAGAAATCACGTCTGAACGGTCGACAGTGCGTGTGCAAGTGGCAACCCCTGAAGTGTTATCGCAGGCACTGACTCATGAGCTCGAAATGACGGCTGTCCGGCCGCTTGGGTTTGGTTATGAAGTGACATTGGAGGCGCGACATGCCCGTTAATTCGGCGCAGCAAATCTGGGTGGTTCGCCATACCAAGCTGCTCCTTGTGAGTTGGTTCATGGGACTCGTGGGTGTGGCGGTATGCACCGTGCTATGGCCGGCCTTTGATCGATATGTCGAACGCTTAAAAAACGAGGCACGGTGGCATGCTGTTCAGGCTGAACAAGTCGCGCTCGATGCCCAATTGCAGGAGCAGAATGCTCGATTGGATGCGCTCGAGATGGATTGGCCGGTGATCGAATTTCAATCCTTGACTGCTGAGATTGGTGCAGTCGCTGAGCATATCGATGTGAAACGCACCGCACATGAATGGACCTTTATTCTGACTGGTGAATCTTCGACGCTGATGCGACTGGGTCACTCGTTTGCCGGGGAGTTCAGTGGAACTCGACTGACGCAGCTCAGTTTGAATGCCGAAGATCAGTTGCTTCGCATGACCGTCCGTTTGCAACTGACAGATCATCCGGTTCGCAAAAGAGCTCAGTCAGTCAATCTGGCATCGGACAGTCCGGATGTGATTCGGTTCGGTGAGATCGACGCCTGTCCCCCTCTGAAATTGGTCAGTCGATTCGGTGATTCCGTGCATATTGAGGAAGGCACCGGCCGGACGTGGATGCAGTTTGGCGACCGCATCGATGCTGCATGGCAGCTGATCGGTGTTCGCGAGGGCCAATTGATGTTGAAAAGTGACATTGGTGGTGTGTGTTTTTCAGAGGCTGCGTTTTGATGAAATATCTATGTTTGCTCTGGTGTTGCTTGATTTCGCAGGCTGAGGCTTTGGAGATTGCGGTCCGTGATATGCCCCTGACCGAAGTACTCAGTCGGTTTGCAGCAGAAACGGGGGTCACTCTGGCGGCTCCAGATGGGTTCAATCCATCGGTAAGGCTGACTTCGGATCAGGATGATCCGCATCGTACACTAGAGGACATCGCGGCCGCTGCAGGGCTTGAAGTGAGCGGACAGTTTCCGCAGGCAACGCTCGTGACACCCGCGCCGGTCGCTCCTGATTTGTTAGTGATTGATCTGAAATACCGTGAAGCATCTTATGTGTTGGATTTACTTGACCAAGCGGGCGTTCAAACCGATGACACCTTGTCGGTTTTGTCTGATCCAGAAACCAATCGACTCATCGTCAGCGGTCCTGCGAACGTATTGGCACAGGTCGAGACACTGGTCTCTGTTTTGGATATTGAGGTTGCGCAGATCTTAATTGAAGCGCGCTTGGTCTCGGCTGATACCGAGCGGCGCCATCAACTTGGAATCGAGTGGTCTTTTCGGACTGCGCTGGATGGTCGATCTGGTGCCCAAGGACGCTCGCCTGGCGTGAGTGCCGACGCCTCTGCTGGTTCCCTTGCATTGGCGTTTATTTCGGATCCGCGGCTGTTGTCTCTTGAGTTATCAGCGCTTGAAGCCTCAGGGGCTGGTGAGGTGATCTCTGAGCCACGGATCGTCACCACCAATCGCCGTCCAGCGACTATTCGTCAGGGCTCGCAAATTCCATTTGTAACCCGTGATGAGAACGGGCAATCGCGAACTGAGTTCAAAGATGCGGTTTTAGAGTTGCGTGTCACTCCGGTGCTGCGTGACGATGGGCAGATTGAAATGACGCTTGAGATTCGCCAAGACCAAGTCAGCCAAATTACGACAGCGCAGGGTCCGGCTATTGATACGCGAGAATTGAATACTGAGGTGACGGTCGAGCCCGGTCAAACCTTGGTCCTTGGGGGGATTTATGAGTCTCGAGAAGAGACATTGAAGACCGGTGTACCGGGTTTGTCCTCACTGCCGCTGATTGGGCGTGCATTTCAAACTGATGAGCGTCGAGCCTTTAAGTCAGAGCTGTTAGTATTCATTACACCCCGAGTGTTGTGATTAAGAGGTTTCATGCAATTGTCGTCGGCTCCTTTATTTCTCATCGGGCCGACCGGTGCGGGTAAGACCACGGTTGGTCGACTGTTGGCTTCCCGCTTAAAGCGCCGCTTTATCGATTTAGATGAAGAGATCGAAAACCGGTGTGGCGCGGATATCCCATGGATTTTTGATGTCGAGGGTGAATCTGGATTTCGTGCGCGTGAGGCCAAAGCACTTGAGTTGTTGTGTGAGACCGAGCGTGCTGTGATTTCCACAGGTGCTGGCGTGGTGTTGGCGGCTGATAATCGGGCACGGTTGAGTGAGGCGCGGCCTCGTGTCATTTGGTTGCACGTGGATTTGGATACCCAATACGAGCGACTGAAACACGACAAACAACGGCCGCTTCTGCAGGTTGAGGATCCAAAAGCAAAGCTCCAAGGCATGGCAGCCGAGCGAGAGCCACTTTATGCTGAGTGCGCAGGCATTCGGGTGCAAACAGGGAAGAGCAGTCCGGCGTCTGTTGTTCGCCGTATTTTAGAGGCACTCAAGGAGGCCTGATATGCACACGCTAACTGTTGAATTGGGTGATCGTGCCTATCCGATTGTGATTGGGCCTGAGTTGATGACAGCTGAGCGAATCGCGCCGCATATCCACGGCCGCCAAGTCTTGGTGGTGACCAATGAGACGGTGGCACCTTTGTATTTGTCGCGCGTGCTCAAGGCCGTTTCTGCGTTTGAGGTCGCGACCGTTGTGTTGCCCGATGGTGAGGCACACAAGCATCTTGAAACGCTCGATTTGATTTTTTCTGAAGCGCTTGAGAATCGCTTCTCACGGAATGCGACTTTTGTTGCACTCGGTGGCGGTGTGGTGGGCGATATGGCTGGTTTTGCGGCAGCAAGTTATCAGCGAGGGGTTCGCTTCCTACAGATCCCAACCACCTTGCTCGCGCAGGTGGATTCCTCGGTGGGTGGGAAGACAGGGGTCAATCATCGACTGGGGAAAAACATGATCGGTGCCTTTCATCAGCCAACCGCGGTGTTTGCGGATACCGACATGCTGAAGTCATTACCGCCACGCGAACTCTCAGCAGGGCTCGCCGAGGTCATCAAATATGGGTTGCTCGGAGATCATCAGTTTTTGCAGTGGATTGAATCCAAGATCGAAGCACTGCGTGCTCAAGATTCAGAGGCATTGACGGAGGCGATTCGACAGTCCTGTACGATGAAGGCAGAGATTGTCAGGCGTGATGAACGCGAGGGTGGAGTCAGAGCCTTGTTGAATCTGGGACACACCTTTGGCCATGCCATTGAAGCCCATTTGGGCTACGGTGACTGGCTTCACGGTGAGGCTGTCGGTGCGGGCATGGTGATGGCGGCCGAGGTCTCCCGACAGATCGGTGCCTTGGATGCGTCGGACGTGGCCCGGGTGGCATCTTTATGTGAGAGCGCTGGACTGCCCACCAAGCCGCCGGCTGGCATGACACCGAGCGACTTTATGACCCACATGGCAGTCGATAAAAAAAATGTGGACGGGCGGATGCGTTTCATTCTGTTGCGCGCGTTGGGCGATGCCTATGTCGATGATGCGGTCGATCCACAGAGCTTGTCGGCTGCATTAACAACGTGTTGCCACTAGTTCGTTCTCAACAAGCTTGTCTGGAGCGGGTGCGATCGGCCATCCGTTGGACGCGTGGATTGGTTGCGTTGATCGGTGAGCCAGGTCAAGGCAAGTCACAAGTGATTCAGAAGCTGACACTGGAAAGTGCAATCCTCCCACTCACCCTTGAAGGCCGAATCCTCACCGGTCGTCATGACGCCATTTTACGTCTGATCGGCATGGTGGGTTTTCATCCAGAGGGCTCGGATACTGATATGTTGATTCAGTTGCAACACAAGCATCCGGCAGGCTTAGAGGCAGGTGTTCCGGAAATTATTGTCGAGGATGCAAGCCACTTACCCATTGAAGTATTGATGCTGTTTTACGAGCTGGCATCTGGGACCTATGGGCGGACTTGGACAGTATTGTTGGTTGGTGAGCCTGATCTAGTGCCCCGACTGTTGGCTGCCGAGCCCATGCCTGTGATGCCAAGTGTTGTGCGCTTGCCACACTGGGATGTGTATGACTTGGAAGATGCATTGGCCACTCAAACCGATGATTTACCGAGTCCTCAGGTGTTGGCGGCCTTGGTGTCTCAATCCGGTGATGCTCCGAAGCAGTTGGTGCAGCAGGCATTACATGGTCAAGTTCACCAGCATTCAAGTCCGAGTGTGGATGCTGAAGGCCAGCCTCAGGCGCCCTCTCGCCAGATGTTAAAATGGATTGTGATCGGGGCTACAGTCACTGCCATCTGTCTTGGTGCATTATTGATTTGGGAGTTACGCAGTGAGGTGCCGCCCGACGAGCCACCCCAAACGATCCCGCTTCCCGAGGCGTCCTCTCCAAAGCCCGCCAGCTGATTTGCCCAATAGTCTGCACAGACATATACTACGCGGCCTTTTCCTTTTTGGTTCGCACCCAATTGAAATGGAAACAGGGTCGTTGCCGGAGTTACGTTCAGATTCGCGGCACACACAGGTTTCTTGAACACCTCTCGGTGTCTAATTTATAGGTTGCAGTGCGTGCGCTGTGTAATGAGGAAGCATCAATATGACCCAAGGTCTCTACACTCCCGGTGAATTTCGCGACAATTGCGGGTTTGGCCTGATCGCGCACTGCGACGGCGAGCCCAGTCATCATTTATTGATGACCGCAATTGAAGCCCTCACGTGCATGACGCACCGAGGCGGGATTGCGGCCGACGGTAAAACCGGTGATGGGTGCGGTCTCTTACTGCAGATGCCGGACGCGTTTATGAGGCAAACCGCTGAGCGTGCCTTTGGCCGTCCATTGGCTGAGCTCTTTGCCGTGGGAATGGTGTTCCTGCCCAATGAGCCAGACGCCAACCGTCAATCGCGTGACGCGATCGATGCAGTCCTTTCAGCGCGTGGGCTTGAGATTGTGGGATGGCGGGATGTGCCGATTGATCCCGCTAATTTAGGTCCAATTGCCCACGGCAACATGCCCGCGTTCGCGCAGGTCTTTATTGAGCCCAAAGGGCAAGCGCTTGAGGCGTTTGACAATGAGCTTTTCATGGCATCACGCCTGGTTGAACGTGCGCTTGAATCACAGCCTGAGGCCTATTTGTGTTCCTTGTCTCGGCGGGTGATTTCCTACAAGGGCCTGATGATGCCAGTGGATCTGCCGCACTTTTATCCGGATTTAAATGATCCAGAGATGAAGACCGCGATTTGTGTATTCCATCAACGCTTCTCAACAAATACCTTGCCGCGTTGGCCACTGGCGCAGCCATTCCGGTTACTCGCGCACAATGGCGAGATCAATACCATCGCCGGAAATCGAAACTGGTCGCGTGCCCGCGGCCACCTCTTCCAATCAGAGCGTCTGCCTGAGATCGACAAAATTTTACCCTTGGTGAATACCTCAGGTTCGGATTCCTCAAGCCTGGATAACATGCTTGAGGTGCTCGTCGCCGGTGGGATGGATTTGTTCCGAGCGGTGCGGATGCTGGTGCCACCAGCCTGGCAGAACGTGGATGACATGGATGCCGACTTACGCGCATTCTATGAGTACAACTCCATGCACATGGAGCCTTGGGATGGGCCGGCTGGCATTGTGTTGACGGACGGTCGTTATGCGTGCTGCTTACTCGACCGCAATGGATTACGTCCGGCTCGGTGGGTGAAAACCAAGAATGGATATCTAACGCTGGCCTCAGAGATTGGCACCTGGAGTTACCAGCCAGAAGATGTGGTAGCCAAAGGCCGAGTTGGACCGGGTGAGATTTTGGCGGTTGATACCGAGACCGGTGAAATCTTGACGGCTGATCAGATTGATCAACAGCTGAAATCTCGTCAGCCCTATAAAAAGTGGTTGCGTGAGCAAACCATCCGGTTTGAGGCGGACATGAAGGATCCGTTTTCAGATCTCAGGGCACTGTCTGAACGCGGTTTAGATCCGCATTTGAAGCTGTTTAATTTGACACGCGAAGAGCGTGAACAAGTCATCAAGCCGCTTGCCGAAAGTGGCCAAGAGGCGGTCGGATCCATGGGGGACGATACCCCCATGGCCGTTCTGTCGACCGAACAGCGTCATACTGCGGATTATTTTAGGCAGCAATTTGCGCAAGTCACCAACCCGCCGATCGATCCTTTGCGCGAGTCGATCGTGATGAGTTTGGAAACCTGTCTGGGTGTTGAATTGAACCCCTTTGAGGAAACCGCTGACCATGCTGAGCGCATTATTTTGCATTCTCCGGTCCTCTCTGCACCGAAAATGGATCGACTCAAAGCGTTTGAGCATCCAGGGTATGGTCGCGCGCTGATCTCATTGGCGTTTGCGCCAGAGATTGGATTGAAGCGAGCGGTTGAGGCGGTCTGTGAGCAAGCGGTTGAGGCCGTGCGTGCTGGCAAAACGCTCTTGATTTTGAGTGATCGGGAAGTGGATCCGGATCAGTGGGTGGTCTCTGCGACCATGGCCACAGGCGCCGTTCACCATCGCTTGATTCGAGAAGGATTGCGGTGTGCGGCAAACCTTGTCATCGATACTGGAGAGGCACGCGACTCGCATCATTTTGCCGTACTGATTGGATTCGGTGCGACGGCGGTTTATCCCTATCTGTCGTATCGTGTCATCAATGATTTGGTTGACAGTGATGAATTGATTGGCGATCCGCTGGAGCTGCATCGCAACTACCGGAAAGGCATCAATAAAGGATTATTGAAAATCCTCTCGAAAATGGGCATCTCGACGGTGGCGAGCTATCGGGGTGCGCAACTCTTTGAGGCGATTGGATTGTCCACTGAGGTGGTTGATCTTTGCTTCACCGGAGTGCAAAGCCGAATTCAGGGTGCTGACTTCGCTGATTTTGAGAACGATCAAGCGATTCGCCAGCGTCTTGCCTGGTCAAAACGAAAGCCTGTGCCGCAGGGTGGCTTCCTGAAATATATGCACGGCGGCGAGTACCACGCGTACAACCCAGATGTTGTACAAACGCTGCAGCAGGCTGTTCAGACCGGTTCCTACTCGACCTATGGCAAGTACGCAAAACTCGTCAATGAACGCCCGGTGGCCACACTGCGTGATTTGCTGAAATTAAAAGCAGATCAAGGTGACGCCATCTCGGTCGACCAGGTTGAGCCGGTGGAGTCAATTCTGAAACGTTTCGACTCGGCGGGCATGTCGCTTGGNGCACTGAGCCCTGAGGCACATGAAGCGCTTGCACAAGCGATGAACGAACTNGGTGCGCGNTCGAACTCAGGTGAGGGCGGTGAAGATCCCGCACGATTCGGCACCAACCGGACCTCACGGATCAAACAAATCGCCTCGGGTCGCTTTGGTGTGACCCCCCATTATTTGGTCAATGCCGACGTCCTTCAGATCAAGGTCGCGCAGGGCGCCAAGCCGGGCGAAGGTGGCCAACTGCCGGGTGGTAAAGTCAACCAATTGATCGCACGGCTTCGCTATTCGGTGCCGGGCGTGACACTCATCTCGCCACCTCCGCATCACGATATTTACTCGATTGAGGATTTGGCACAGCTGATCTTCGATTTGAAGCAGGTCAATCCTCGGGCACTCGTATCTGTGAAGCTCGTCAGTGAGCCGGGTGTTGGCACCATTGCGGCCGGTGTTGCCAAGGCCTATGCCGATCTGATTACCATCTCAGGATACGATGGCGGCACCGCGGCCAGCCCACTGACATCGATTAAATATGCGGGCTCTCCGTGGGAGCTGGGTCTGTCTGAGGCGCATCAGGCGCTCCGTGCGAACGATCTACGAGATAAGGTGCGATTGCAGACCGATGGCGGGCTCAAAACCGGTCTTGATGTTGTCAAAGCGGCCATTCTCGGCGCTGAAAGCTTCGGTTTTGGGACCGCGCCGATGGTCGCGATGGGCTGTAAATACTTACGGATTTGTCACTTGAATAATTGCGCAACAGGCGTGGCGACACAGAATGAGTATTTGCGCGAACAGCACTTCCGCGGAACAGTGGAGATGATCAAGCATTTCTTCACCTTCGTGGCCGAAGAGACGCGGGAATGGATGGCATCGCTGGGTGTGCGGCGCATTGAGGAACTGGTCGGACGGACAGATTTGCTTGAGCAGATCGGTGGACGCTCACAGCGCCAGTCAAAGCTCGATTTTGCGCCCATGCTCTATCAAGGGCCTGAGCACGCCGGTAAGCCGCAGCTCTGTGCGGTTGAGAAAAATCCGCCCTACGACGAAGCGCCGTTGAACCAAGCGATTATTGAGGCAACCCGAGATGCGGTCGCCTCAGGATCGGGTGGCCACTATGCTTTTTCAATCACAAACTGTGATCGGTCTGTTGGGGCCACGTTGTCGGGCGAGATTTCACTGGCCTATGGGTTGAAGGGATTGCCGAAGCCCATTCGTCTGGATCTGACGGGAACTGCTGGACAGAGTTTTGGCGTATTCAATGCGCCAGGCCTTGAGATGGTGCTCTCTGGTGATGCCAATGACTACGTCGGTAAGGGAATGGCCGGCGGTCGACTGGTGATCTCGCCGCCTAAGGATTCTCAATTCGCGTCCGAAGAGACGGCAATCATCGGCAATACCTGCCTCTATGGAGCAACCGGTGGAACACTCTATGCGGCGGGCCAAGCGGGCGAACGCTTTGCAGTTCGAAATTCTGGTGCAACCGCGATCGTTGAAGGGGCCGGTGATCACTGCTGTGAGTACATGACCGGTGGGTTGGTCATCGTGTTGGGTGAGACAGGTCGAAACTTTGGCGCGGGCATGACAGGTGGTTTCGCCTACGTATTGGATCAGTCGCGCGCCTTTGTTGATCGATACAACCATGAACTGGTTGAGATCGCGCGGATTTCTACAGAACAGATGGAGCAGTATCGAGGTCATTTGCGTGGCCATCTGGAGGCCTACGTTGAGGCAACTCACAGTGCATGGGGCCAGAAGATACTGGATGATTTTGAGAGCTATGTTGGCCGTTTTTGGTTGGTCAAACCAAAGGCCGCGAGCTTGTCTGACTTGTTGACAAGCTCACGTGCTGACGCGCAATAAGGAGAGAGGCATGGCAGATAAATTAAGCAACACCTTCCAATTTGTGGATGTTGGCCGCGTCGATCCGAAGAAGAAATCGGTCGAGGCGCGGAAAGAAGCATTTGTCGAGATCTATGACGAATTCAAACCAGAGCAAGCTTCGAATCAGGCGCATCGGTGTTTGTCGTGTGGCAATCCATATTGTTCGTGGAAATGTCCTGTGCATAACCACATTCCAAATTGGCTCGAGCTGATCAGTCAGGGCAATATCATGGCGGCGGTTGAACTCTGTCATAAGACCAATTCACTGCCCGAAGTCTGTGGTCGCGTGTGTCCGCAAGATCGATTGTGTGAAGGTGCGTGCACTTTGAACGATGGGTTTGGTGCGGTGACCATCGGCTCGGTCGAGAAATACATCACCGATACAGCCTTTGCATTGGGTTGGCGCCCTGATATGTCCGACGTTGAGTGGACCGATCGTCGCGTTGCTGTGGTTGGAGCAGGCCCTGCGGGCTTGGCCTGTGCCGATATTTTAGCGCGTGGTGGCGTGAAGCCGGTGGTGTTCGATCGGCACCCTGAAATTGGTGGTCTGCTGACATTTGGAATTCCCGAGTTCAAGCTTGAAAAGTCGGTGATGACGCGACGCCGCGAAGTGTTTGAGAGCATGGGCGTTGAATTTCGATTGAACTCCGAGGTTGGCAAGGATGTCGCTGTCGGCGAGCTGATGGAAACCTTCGATGCTGTTTTCCTGGGCATGGGAACCTACACCAATATGGCAGGTGGTTTCCCCGGTGAGAGTTTGCCCGGAGTGTTCAAAGCGCTCCCGTTTTTGATTTCAAACGTCAATCGATGCCTCGGATTTGAGAAAGATCCAAGCGAATACATCAACATGCAAGGTAAGCGTGTGATCGTTCTCGGTGGAGGCGACACGGCCATGGATTGTAATCGCACATCGATTCGCCAGGGCGCTCAGTCCGTTACCTGTGTGTATCGACGTGACGAAGCCAATATGCCCGGATCGCGCCGTGAGGTGGCCAATGCGCGCGAAGAGGGAGTCACGTTTCTATTTAACCGCCAACCGGTTGAAGTGGTGGGTGATGCCACAGGCGTCACAGGCGTTAAATTCGTCAGCACTCAACTCGGTGAGCCCGATGCCAATGGGCGCAGACGTCCCGAGGTGATTCCAGGCTCTGAAGAGGTGATTCCGGCGGATTGTGTGTTGATCGCGTTTGGATTCCGTCCATCACCGCCTGAGTGGTTCACTGATTTGGATATTCAAACGGCAGACTCAGGTCTGGTGTATGCGCCGGAAGAGATTGACCTGCCATTCCAAACCACCAACCCGAAAGTGTTTGCAGGCGGCGATATGGTCCGAGGTTCCGATTTGGTGGTGACAGCCATCGCTGAGGGTCGTGAAGCTGCACAATCGATTT
>PR_CR_10_Liq_2_inCRDRAFT_1000453_pt1 | contig 11358 bp, 11 predicted proteins | sample PRCRCaboRojoPR_FD_10245 | JGI IMG/M metagenome (IMG submission 10245) | reverse complement strand
ACACATCTCAACGGGGGGTGGGGCTAGCCTTGAGTTCCTTGAGGGCAAACCACTTCCAGGACTGGAGGCATTAAATGACTAGAACACCCCTTATTGCGGGCAATTGGAAGATGAACCTTGATCATCAGCAGGCAATTGCGCTAATACAAAAAATTGCATGGACACTTTCTGATGCCGACTTTGACTATGAGGCGGTGGAGGTTGTGGTAGCACCACCCTTTACTGACCTGAGAAGCGCTCAGACGCTGATTGATGCTGAAGGATTCAATCTCGTTCTTGGCGCTCAGGATCTTTCTGACAATGATTCTGGAGCGTTTACAGGAGACATAAGCGGTGAATTCCTCTCAAAGCTCAACTGTCAGTATGTGTTGGTTGGCCACAGCGAGAGAAGAACCATACACGGTGAGGATGACGAAAAAGTCAGGCTAAAGGTTCAGGCGGCAGTAAGGCATAACCTCATACCAATCCTTTGCGTTGGAGAGACACTTGAACAAAGAAGTTCCGGCCAGATGGATCTTTCTGTAAAACAGACCCTGGCCGCCCTTGACGGTGTCAATCTCGAAAACCTAGTGGTGGCTTATGAGCCTGTATGGGCAATTGGAACCGGAGAGGTAGCCAGCGCTGAACAGGCTGAAGAGGTTATCTCGATGATAAGAAAAGGCTTGGAAGATTCCAAGGGAGCAGATTTCGCTGAAAAAACAAGAATTCTCTACGGAGGATCGGTGAAAGCTAATAATGTCGCTAGCTTCATGAAGATGCCAAACATAGATGGAGTATTGGTCGGGGGAGCAAGCTTGGATAGCGAAGAATTTGCCAACATTGCTAGGTATAAAGAGCACATCGGCGTATAATTGCAGACCGTTGAGAGGTAATTTTGGAAGCACTGCACACAGCACTACTAGTTTTATTGGCTATCACTAGCGTCATTTTGACTCTACTAATTCTTCTTCACAAAGGACGCGGTGGTGGTGTTGCCGACATGTTTGGTGGGGGAGTTTCAAATGCGATGAGCTCTTCCGGAGTAGCCGAGCGTAACCTAAACCGAATAACCGTAATTCTTGGATTGGTTTGGGTGGCGGTAATCATTGTTCTTGGTCTTTTCACAAGGTTTGGTCTGGCATAAATGAGCAGTCACTCAATAAGAGGTGCCAGGGTTGGCGCAGGCCCTATGGGCGAGCGTTTCAGGGGAGTGGAAGCCGAGAGGGTTTCTCGTAGCTATTACTGCTCAAATGGGCATGAATTTCACCCACAGTTCGCAGCTGATGTTCCGATTGAGGAAATCCCCGTAGAGATTGATTGCCCAAGTTGCGGTTTGCCATCGGGTCAGGATAAAGCAAACCCTCCGCAGGTGGCGAAAGTAGAACCTTATAAAACTCACCTGGCATATGTGCAGGAGAGAAGAACGGAAAAGGAAGCCGAGCAGATTCTGCAAGAGGCCCTAGATAAGGTTAGACAGCGCAGAATCGCAATCGAAAAAGCAGCCGGTAAGCGCTAGGCCAATTCTTCAGTAATAAACCATTTTGTAGATGTCAGACCAGTGATTCTGCCAGCTGGGAGAGCTTGGGTACCTATCAGCGCCTGACTTACAGCTGTTGCTTTTTCAGCACCGCTAGCGCTAAACCAGACATGTTCTGAATTCGAAAACGCCGAATATCCAAAGCTGATTCTTTTTGACGGTGGCTTGGGAGAATCCACCTCTGCGACGCAAGTTTGGTCAGGGTATTCATGGCCGGGGAAGAGGCTTGCCGTGTGCCCATCAGGGCCACAACCCATCAGGGCTAGATCAAAACCGAAATCTATCCCAAGGTCTGCATTTGCGGCGCTCACTGCGGTCTGGATATCAGCCTCACTGGGTGTTTTGAATCTGTATACGTTCGGCTTTGCATCGCCAATCAAACCTAAAATCTGACCAAGATTGCTATCTGCATCTTCAAGCTCAACAAAGCGTTCGTCAGCCATGAAAAATTGGACTCCGTCTAACTGGTTGGCCTTGTTCAGCTCATTGATAACCCCGGCAGCGATAAGTACTCCAGAAGTCCCTCCAGAGAGTGCCACCTTGGGTGAATTTATGCTTGAAATTAGCTCTACTGCCTGCGCTACCTCGGCATCCACCAAAGTCTTGAGATCTTTGTGTATCTCTACCTCTCTCATCTAAATCCACCTTTTAGAATCTCGGCGTATGTCTCATCTGGTCCCATAAATCGCATCTCTTCAACGAGACAATCCACCACCGATCGACGAGGAAGCAAGATTGAGGCACTTGGCATGCCGGTTTGCTTGATTTTTGCAACCTCAGCACTTCGCATCATCTTCAGCTCTCCACCCTCGTAGTGAATTTTCACCCCACCGATGCCTAAGACATTCCTGCCCTTGTGCTTTCTAGAAATGTTTGTGGGCACCCCAAGTTTCACTCGAAACCAAGCCGCCAACAAATCTGCGCTTGGACTCAGTTCCGACCCTATGATTTCAACCTTCTCAATTTTTTGTCCACTGACTCGCTCAAATAGCGACGCTAGTTGGGATCTCCAGAGGGTTAGGCGAGTCCATGCCATATCGCCATCTCCAGGCTGGTAATTCTTGGCTAACTGTTTGAGGTATTCCTGCGGATCTGCCTGATTAGCACTGTCCGTAATCCGCCTAGTTGCGATCTGTCCAAGATCACTCTCAGCAGGAGCATCAGGGCATGAGTTTGGCCACCAAACCACAATGGGAGCATCAGGCAGTAGGAGCCCGCCAACCAGTCCGTTTAGCGACTGCGCTAGCCCTCCGTAAGCCCTCAGTATTACTACTTCACTGGCGCCCGCATCGCCGCCAACACGAATCTGTGCGTCGAGTCGAGCTTCTCCCGGCACGTCAACCTCATCTGCAACAACTATGACCCGCGCAGGGTGCGTTCGACTTGAAGCGTTGGCGGCCTCTACCACCTCTTCAATTCTTCTGAAATCCGTCTGGATGACCAGAGTAAGCACTCGTCCCAGGGCGACCACACCGCCTTCTTGACGAAGTTTGGATAGTTTTTTGCTGACTTTAGAAACAGTGGTGTCAGGAAGGTCTACTATCACGGTCTCCTCCAAACGCGTCCGTCTCTTTCGAGCATCCTGTGAGCACTGTTGGGTCCCCAGCTACCCGGAGTGTAACCCTCGGGAATTCCCTCTTTCTGCCAATGCTTGACAATCGGGTCAAGAATTTTCCAGCTCAGTTCTACCTCTCGCTGTCTAGGGAAAAGTGGTGGATCACCAAGCAAAACGTCAAGAATCAATCTCTCATAGGCCTCGGGGGAATCCTCTGTGAAAGCATGGCCATAACCGAAGTCCATGGTCACATCACGTACCTGCATCCCCACTCCTGGGACCTTAGAGCCAAATCTGATTGTCACACCCTCATCTGGTTGAACTCTAATCACTAGTGCGTTTTCACCCAATAAGCGTGTCTGAGATTCGGCGAAGAGCTGTTGGGGAGCACGCTTGAACACAACCGCAATCTCAGTCACCCTCCTTGCCAGCCTTTTGCCAGTTCGAAGATAAAAGGGGACACCTGACCATCGGCGGGTGCCAATTTCTAATTTCATAGCAGCGAATGTCTCTGTATTACTTTTTTGGGGCATTCCAGGTTCATCAAGATATCCACCTACCTGCTTAGCACCCTGCCAACCGGCAAGGTACTGTCCACGTGCGGTGCCCTGAGATAGGTCGTCTGGAAGCTTCACAGCATCAAGGATTTTCTCCTTCTCTTGACGGAGATCGTCCGCTTTGAAGCTATTTGGCTCTTCCATAGCGGTTAGGGCAAGAAGCTGAAGTAGGTGGTTTTGAATTACATCCCTGGCGGCGCCAATTCCGTCGTAATAACCGGCGCGGGAGCCTATTCCGATTTCCTCGGCCATTGTTATTTGCACGTGATCAATATGACTTGAATTCCAAAGAGGCTCGAACATTCTGTTTGCAAATCGCAACGCAAGAATATTCTGAACTGTTTCCTTTCCAAGGTAGTGGTCAATCCTGAACACACTCTCTGCGTCAAAAACGCTCTCAATCGTGTTGTTCAGCTCCCTAGCAGTCTCAAGGTCTGAACCAAAAGGTTTTTCTATAACCACCCTTCGAAACTGACCAGGATCCGCATCCGCAAGACCGCTATCAGAGAGCTGCTGGGCAACCTTTGGGAAATCCGCTGGGGGAATGGAGAGGTAAAAGGCGTGGTTTCCAGCTGTTCCTCTTTGTTTGTCGAGGCTTTCTATTTCCGACTTGAGTCTCTCAAAGGCATTTGCGTCATCGAACGTCCCGCTTACAAACCTGAAACCCTCTGCAAGTTGGGACCAAACCTTCTCGTTGAAGCCAGTTCTGGTGTGGTTTTTGACAGATTCTTGTGCCACATCGATAAATTCATCATGACTCCACTCTCGTCTACCGAAGCCAACCAAAGAGAACGAAGGAGGGAGGAGGCCTCGGTTAGACAGATCATAAACCGCCGGTAAGAGCTTTTTCTGAGCGAGATCACCGGTAATGCCAAAAATTATTAGCCCGCTAGGGCCCGCGATACGGGCCAGTCTTCTGTCAAGCGGATCCTTGAGTGGGTTAGTCAACGAGCTTCTCCAGCATGTCAATAACATTGTCCGTCTCTGAGACCTTCAATCGAACAACCCTATTTCCCTTTTCTTTGAGCACCTTCGCATCACCCGCGGCTTGCGATTCAATTAATTTTTGAAATCCAAAATCCCGTCCAGGGATCTCTAACTCAAGGTCATCTTGAATCAACTGAATAAAAACGCCACCGGGGGTGCCACCTTTGTGGAATTGTCCAGTTGAGTGTAAAAATCTTGGCCCCCAACCAATCGTGACCGGGACTTCGCTGATTTTCACAAATCTCTGCCGCAACTTTTCAATCTCGGGCGATTCTCTCCGGTCAGCATAGAGCTGAATTGAGAGATAACCATCCGCTGAAATCTCTTTCAGAGCCTCGCGGGCCAGATCCATGCTGTCAAAGTTGCTCTCTGCTTTGATGCTTTGCAGGCTCTCTCTGGCTGCGTTCTTAGCTGATTCCACATCCGGTTGATCGAAGGGGTTTATGCCTAGCAGCCAACCGCTTGCAGCAGTAGCCACCTCGAAGGCCAGAAATAGCTCCGCAAGATTACCCGAGACATTCAACCCATCACCCTCACCCCTGGCGGAGCTAACCAGAGCTGGAAGAACGTTTTCAGCACCGGCAGAGATCTCAGCTTCGGGGTTTCCTGCAACCGGCAAAATTCCCTTCCCTTCTTTGCCTGTTGACTCTGCAATCAATTGTTCAGACCAATCAGCGAATCCTGGGATACCTCGGCTGTCATCAATTACGAGCCTTGAACGCACCCCTGTCATGGCTGCAGCAATGACCAGTGCTGGGTTATCCGAACTGTCCTCAGCGAGGTAGGGGAGCGCGGTGTTTGCATCTGAGATCAATTTTGCTATGTTCGCTCCAGCCAAACCAGATGGAACTAGACCAAAAGCGGTAAGGGCAGAATACCTGCCACCAACATTTGGATCAGCTTCGAATACCGTATATCCCTTGGATTTCCCATCTTCCATTAGTGGCGAATTCGGATCAGTCACGATCACCATTCTGGAGCTAGGGTCGATGCCCGCCTGCTCAAAGGCCTGCTCAAATATTCTCTTCTGGCTATCCGTTTCAACCGTGCTACCGCTTTTTGAAGAAACAACCACAGCGGTGATCTCCAATTGATTCAAGGCTTTTCTGACGCTTGTAGGTGAAGTGCTGTCAAGGATAAGAAGCTCGACCTGTTCAGCTTTACAAATTACTTCTGGAGCAAGAGAACTGCCGCCCATGCCACAAAGCACCACTCGAGTGATGCCCTGCGCTCTAAATTCGTCTCGAAGCTTCAGGATTGCAGGAATGAGGGCATTGGCGGTTTCAATCGGTGCNGTCCAACCGAGCCTGATTGATGCCTCCGGTTGAGCATCTGCACCCCAAATAGAGTTGTCTTGCTCAAAGATTCGAGAAGCAATTTTGTTCTCTATCAGTTTTCCAAGTCGCTGCTTTGAATCTTCTAATAACTCTGGGCCAACATTGACAATCATTTATTTGTTATCCAAAGCCTTTTCGACTGTTTCAATCAGCTCCTGCCAGCTTTGCTTGAACTTCTCAACCCCATCCAGCTCAAGATGATTTGTTACGGCCCGCAAATCAACAAGCTGACCGATTGCCTGCCATTCAGAGGCTGCATTCTCCAAGTTGGGGGTAATCGTATCGCCGCTAAATGAACCTCTTTCATGTGTGGCATCCAGAGTCTTTTCCGGCATGGTGTTCACAAGATTTGGCGCTGCTAACTCGGTCACGTAAAGCGTTTCGGAGTACTCGGGGTTTTTGACTCCCGTAGAAGCCATCAGAGGACGCTGCGGGTTTGCACCCAGATCAGCCAGCGGCTTCCATTTGGCAGAAACAAACTCATCTAAGAAAAGGCTGTAAGCCAGTCGTGCATTAGCAATTGCCGCTTTTCCCCTAAGTTTTGCTGCATCTGCGGAATGTTCCTCGAGCAATTTATCAACACTTGCATCCACCCTCGAGACAAAGAATGACGCAACCGAGTGAATCTTGGAGACATCGTGTGCGTTTTCGTTTGCCTTCCTTATNCCCTGCATGTAGGCGTCAATCACCTCTGCGTACCTGTCCAGCGAGAATATGAGAGTTACATTTACACTTATACCTGAAGCCAGCACCTCTGTGATTGCCGGCAAGCCCTCTTTCGTTGCGGGAATCTTAATCAGCAGGTTTTCGCGTCCAACTTTGTCCCAAAGAAGTTTTGCCTGTTCGATGGTTCGCTGGGTGTCGTTGGCCAGCAATGGGCTCACCTCAATCGAAACCCTTCCGTCAACGCCACTGCTTTGTTCAAACAAAGGCATGAAGATGTCGCATGCCATACGAACATCCTCACTGGTTATTTCAAAAATGCTCTCTTCGGCGTCAAGTCCCTTGAACTGCAGCTAGCAACAGCATCACTGTAATCGTCGGCGTTAGCCAAAGCTCCGGCAAAAATTGTCGGGTTGGTGGTCACTCCGCGAACGCTTTTATTGTCAATCAAGGACTGCAAATTCCCAGATGTGATTCTTGATCTAGAGAGGTCATCCAGCCAAACGCTGACGCCCAAATCCGTTAGTTGTTTTAGTGTTTCGGTCATTTATTTCAATCCTTCATACTTTTCAATCACAGCTTCAGCGGTAATTCCATACTTCTCGTAAAGAACCTCGTAACTTGCGCTTGCACCGAATGTCTCAATCGAGACACTTGCGCCGGCTGTGCCTACGTATTTCTGCCATGGCATCGACAGCCCAGCCTCGATGCTAACTCTTTTGGTCACCGAAGCTGGCAAAACAGATTCCTTGTATTGCTCATCCTGAGCTTCGAAAAGCTCAAAGCTAGGCATTGAAATTACATTGATTCTCTCGCCCTTGGCCTCAAGCGCTCTCTTGGCCTCGAGGGCGATTGCGACCTCACTGCCGGTTGCGATCAGCAAGCCATCGGGGGCTTGGTGACCCTCGCCAACGACATAGGCTCCTTTGTGCAACAATTCTGGCCTTGGGTTTGTGTCTTTGTCCATCACAGGCAAGTTTTGCCTAGTTAGGACCAACGCGGTGGGTCCTGATGTGTTTTTCAGTGCTGCAAGCCAAGCCTGTGATGTCTCGTTGGCGTCGGCTGGACGAATGACGGTCAGATTAGGTATGGCACGCAAAGCAGTTAGATGTTCAATTGGTTGATGGGTCGGGCCGTCTTCGCCAAGAGCAATTGAGTCGTGTGTCCAGACATAAATTGCCGGCACCCCCATCAAGGCGGCAAGCCTGACCGCCGGCCTCATGTAATCACTAAAGACCAAAAAGGTTCCTGCGAACGGTCGAGTGTGGCCACTGAGGGCAATTCCATTGAGAATTGAACCCATAGCGTGCTCGCGAATCCCAAAGTGTAAGACCCTACCGCCTGGAGTTGCTTTGAACATGTCTGTGGAGTGCTCAGAGGGTGCAAAGCTAGTTGCAGATGTGATTGTTGTGTTGTTTGAACCAGCAAGATCAGCACTTCCTCCCCAGAGCTCTGGCAACGCATCAGCCAGGGAGTTGATTACTTTTCCACTGGCCGCTCTGGTTGCAATGCTTCCTTCGTCGAACTGGGGGAGTACTGACTCGATGTTCTCTGGTAATTCACCGCTCATCAGTCGATCTAACAACTTCGACCTATCGGGGTTTGAGTTGCTCCACTCCTGGAACTTCTGCTTCCATGATTCCTCCCAGCGCTTACCTCTTTCAAGAAGCTTTCTTGAGTGGTCTAAAACCTCGGGGGCAACCTCAAAATTCTTATCGGGTCAAAACCCAGAATCTCTTTTGTCGCCCTTACCTCATCTTCGCCAAGCTTGGCTCCGTGAATTCCACCAGTGTTCTGCTTATTTGGTGCAGGCCAGCCAATGATTGTTTTCAGCGTTATCAAGGAAGGTTTGTCACTTACGGACTTAGCGTTTTGAATAGCATCGTAAAGAGCGTTCAAGTCCTCGTGGTATTCAGGCCCTGATTTCCAATCGACAGTCTGGGTATGCCAGCCATACGCCTCGTAGCGCGCATTCACATCCTCGGTGAAGGCAATGTCTGTATCGTCCTCGATCGAAATCTGATTTGAGTCGTAGATAACCACAAGATTTCCAAGTTTTTGGTGACCAGCCAAAGATGCTGCCTCACCGCTCACACCCTCTTGAACGTCACCATCGCTGGCCAAGACGTATGTGAAGTGATCGAAAGCTGAGTCATCATTGCCACTGTCGAATAATTCCTTTTCGAATCTCTGCGAGTAGGCAAACCCTGTTGCGCTCGCAAGCCCTTGGCCGAGTGGTCCGGTGGTTATCTCAACCCCATCGGTGTGCCCAAACTCTGGATGACCGGGAGTTTTTGATCCCCATCTCCGAAGGTTTTTGAGGTCATCTAGCTCCAGTCCGAATCCACCAAGAAAAAGTTGGGTGTAAAGAGTCAGAGAGGAGTGGCCGACACTGAGTATGAAACGGTCTCTACCAAGAAACCTTGGGTTCGAAGGGTTGTGATTCATGACCTTTTGGAAAAGCAGATACGCTGCTGGAGCAAGACTCATAGCTGTTCCGGGGTGGCCGTTACCAACACTTTCAACCGCATCCGCAGCCAACACTCTCGCGGTATCTACCGCGCGATTATCTAGTTCATTCCATTCGAGCACGATAGCGCTCCTTTCTTAGCTTTTGAGCGCCCCAACAGGAGGTGTTTCGAATATGTGATGAGTCACGCTCCAGTCGGCAGAAGGGCCATCTGGTGTAAACTATACAGGTAATGACCACGCTACCCACCGCCACAAAAGGTTTTTCCCTGTTTTCTAAATTCAGGGCTTATTTTTTGCTGACCAAGCCTCGGGTCATAGAACTGCTTCTGATTACTACGGTGCCAACAATGATTCTGGCCGAGAGGGGACTGCCTGATCTTGGACTGATTCTCGCGGTTCTCTTGGGCGGTGCCTTGAGTGCCGGGAGTGCGAATGCATTTAACTGCTACATAGATGCAGATATTGACAAAATCATGGGGCGCACTAAAAACAGACCTCTAGTCACGGGAGAACTTACAAAAACCGAAGCGTTCGTATTCGCCTGGGCAATTGGAATATTTAGTGTTTTGTGGCTGGGGCTGATTGTCAATTGGCTGGCGGCACTTCTTTCGCTGGCGGCAATTCTGTTTTACGTTTTCGTCTACACACTTGGTCTCAAGCGCCGCACCCCCCAGAACATCGTTTGGGGTGGTGCCGCTGGATCGATGCCGGTGCTGATCGGCTGGGCGAGTGTAACAGGAGACCTATCGGCTGCAGCCTGGGTGCTGTTCGCCATCATTTTTCTATGGACTCCGCCGCATTACTGGCCCCTGTCAATGCGTTACAAAAAGGATTATGCAGATGCATCCGTGCCAATGCTTCCAGTGGTGGCCCACAACAAGACTGTCGGTCGACAGATAATTCTTTACGCCTACGCGTACCTTGCATCAACACTGTTGCTAATTCCGATTGCGGATATGGGATTGATTTACGCATCGGTGGCGGTAATTGCTGGGGTCTGGTTCACATGGGAGAGTCACCTGCTATACAGACAGGCTTCGATCGGTGAAATTAGGAATCCAATGAGGCTATTTCACGGCTCTATTACGCACCTCACACTGCTATTCATTGCGGTGGCGGTTGACCCGCTAATTGTTTTTTAGTTCTTGAAAACGCCTCAGGGTTTCTTCACGCTCTTGAGCGTGATCCACAATTCTTTCTGGATAGCCCTGGGCGTAGCCGTCTATCGCAAGCCAGGGTTCATGGATTGTCTTTTTATCCAGGTGCGCAAGCTCTGGAACGAATTTACGAATGTAATCTCCCTCGGGATCAAACTTTTTACCTTGCAAGACAGGATTGAAAACTCTGAAATAGGGAGAGGCGTCCGTGCCGCAGCCCGCCGTCCACTGCCAGCCGTGAGAGTTACTTGCAGGGTCGAAATCTGTCAGCTGGCTCTCAAACCACTCGGCACCCGTCTGCCATTCCAAATGCAGGTCTTTGATAAGAAAGCTGGCAGTTATCATTCTCGCCCGGTTATGCATCCAACCAGTTGAACTAAGCTGCCTCATCGCGGCATCAACAATCGGATAGCCAGTTGCCCCGTCCTTCCAAGCTTGCAGTGACCTATCTGCGTTCTCTCCAGAGTCATATTCCATCTGCGAAAAACGGTCATCGTAGTAATCATCCAGTGTGTGCGGATTTCTAAACATCACATCCGCATAGAACTCACGCCAACACAGCTCCTTTATGAAAACCTCGCTGGCTGTTCCCAATCGATTGATTATTGTTCTTGGGTGAATCTCGCCATGAGCCAGAGCATGTGAGAGATGGCTGGTACCAGAAATCGCCATCAGGTCTCGAGTTGACTCATACTGCTGAACTTTTTTTGCAAACCGCTCTAAGGTCTGCGCCGCATGGTCTTCTCCAGCTTTGATGTTGATTGTCGGCTTGGCTTCGATATTCGGAAAATCCCTAACTTTAGGTTCCATAATTTTGAGTTCTGGTTTGGGAAATGGATCTGGGGTGTCAATCTGCGACCAAGCCCGCCAGAAAGGCGTGTAGACCTTGTAAGGACTGCCATCCGGTTTCACAACCGTGCCCGGTGTAACCACGTAGTAACTCCCAATCAGTTTGAGGGCAACACCTTTTTGTTGAAGCGCCTCAGCCACCTCGGCCTGCTCCAGCATGCCGGATGTGTCATAGGCTCTTGCCGCGAAAACAGTCTGAACACCATACGCTGTCGCCAAATCAGATATGGCCTTGGCTGGATTTTCAAGTATTAGGTTTAGTTTG
>PR_CR_10_Liq_2_inCRDRAFT_1000451_pt1 | contig 11418 bp, 10 predicted proteins | sample PRCRCaboRojoPR_FD_10245 | JGI IMG/M metagenome (IMG submission 10245) | reverse complement strand
TGATCCAGCATAACGCCCTGAAGGCGGCCGTAGGGGCAAATCGTCACGCATACCTGTTCGCGCAGGTAGGAGAAAACGAAGTAAAAAGCGCCGGAGAACAGGATCATCGCGATGAAGCCCGAGAGGTTCTGTGACACCGGCTCGGTGGCAATCTGAATCACTTCATCGACACCGATGATATAAGCCAGGAAGGTATTGGCAACAAGCACGGAGATGGCAAAAAATATGGCCTGCTTGCTGACTTTTTTAATGATTTTCTGAGTCGTCCAGGGGGCTTTGTTAAGTCTTTTCTGAGCATTGGCGTCGCCTTCTATGGCGTATTCGATCTTACGGAAAACCATTTCCATGAAGATGGTCTGTGGGCAAACCCATCCGCAGAAGAGTCTTCCCCAGACAACGGTAAAGAGCACAATGAAGACAATAAGCGTCAACATGGCCAGTACAAAAAGGTGGAAGTCCTGCGGCATAAACTGAATGCCGAAAAGGATGAACTTCCGCTCCAGGATATTGAAAAGCAATAAAGGGTCTCCATTTACTTTGATAAATGGCATCCCAAACAGGAAAGCGAGCAATACCCAGCTTAGGTAAGTGCGCGCATTGGTGAAGCGACCCTTAGGCTTTTTTGGATAAATCCAGACGCGCTTGCCCGACTCATCCACCGTCGCGATTTTGTCACGATAGTCTTCAGTGTCTATGATCGGATCGGTTGTATTCATAACGTAGTATGATTAAAGTGTGTTAAGCGCTGGGTGGTGTTTATTGGGTTACGTGAGGGTGACTTTGGCTTTGGAGGAATTGTAGTTGGGAAAGGAGCCCCGCTTTAGCAGAGCTCCTTTTAATAATCTATTTGTTCATGCCCAGGGCATCTTCCGGCTCAGCAGCAGTGCTGGTGGAATCTGCGGCGGGTTGTTCCACCGCATCCGCCTGAGGCTCGTACAGGTCGCCCTGTGGCTCCTTGGCATTGGGTGGGTTAGTGCCCACAAGGGTCAGGATGTAGCTGGATACCTTGTGCATGTCAGCTGCGCTCAGCTGAGACTTCCAGGCAATCATGCCTTTTTCGGGCACACCATACTTCACGGTCTTGAAGATATCCTTGATATCGCCACCGTGGATCCAGTAGTTGTCGGTCATATTCGGCCCGACACCGCCTTCGCCCAGCATACCGTGGCAGGCTGCACAGTTGGCATTGAAGATGTTCTGACCCGTTTCCAGGCCAGCTGCATCAGTCAGCGCTGTTACATTAGTCTCATCAACCAGATTGGCCTGTGTGGCAAGGTAAGCCTGAACCGCCTTCTCGGCACGCTCCATTTCCATCTCGTACTCTTCAGCTGACCCGGCACCGGCATCGGTAAAGTGGTAGTAAGTCATATAGACTACCGCAAAACCAATAGTAATGTAGAACATAGCGACCCACCAGGGTGGCAGGCTGTTGTCCAGCTCCTTAATACCATCGTAATCGTGGTCGAGCATAACGTCCTGCTCTTTCTCCACAGGCACTGCATCGGTCCACCGCTTGTACATGCGGTCCCAGAAAGGCTCTTTGGCTTTCTGCACTTCTTTTTCGTAAGCTTCCAGCCCCATCTCCTGGTAGATGCGGATCTGATTGACCTTCACCATCACATTGAGGAGGTGGAAAAGCGCAACTATTGCTGCCACAATCACTGTGCCGGCCAGAGCCGCCAGCGACCAGAACAGGAAGTTGTCGTAGAAGTAAGGGGTCGCGCCTCCATCTGCGGCTTCCTGTGCCTGTGCTGCGACAGTAAGCAGGAGCAGCGGCAACATCAGGGGCAGCGCCTTAAGTGTTTTATTTTTCATGTCGATCATTTTCAGCGTTAAAAGATGGGATGGAGTCATCAAGTGGCATATTCGCCATCTTATCAATGAATGCAGGCTTACTGCGGAAAGCCATTACCGCACTGACAAGGAATACGGCCATGAAGGTCAACAGGGACGCGATCGCCATCCAGTTGATGTTGCCCGCACCTTCTAGAATGTATTTAAACATGGTGATTTTTATTTGAAGAGGGCAGGCCTGCCGTTGAGGAGGCCCGCCACCAGTTCGTTAATTTTAGTTGCCGGCCTGTGGCGCAGGCTTGATATCTGTACCAAGGCGCTGCAGGTAAGCGATCAGGGCAATGATCTCTTTTTGCTCCAGATTGTCGCCTTCAATGCCATCCTTGCGCAGGCGGGCAGCCACCTCGGCAGCTTGCTTCTCAGCATCTGCAATGGCTTCTTCTTCATACCCTTCTTCGTAAGGTGTGCCAAGTGTGCGCAGCACGGCAATTTTTGCAGGCAGCAGGCTGTTGTCCAGGTCATCTTCAATCAGCCAGGGATAAACCGGCATAATGGAGCCTGGAGACATACTCGTTGGATCAAGCATGTGGTTGTAGTGCCAGCTGTCTGGGTATTTGTTGCCCAGGCGGTGCAAATCCGGGCCGGTACGCTTGGAGCCCCAGAGGAATGGACGGTCGTAAATGAACTCTCCAGACTTGGAGTACTCGCCGTAGCGCTCCGTCTCTGAGCGGAATGGGCGCACCATTTGAGTGTGGCAGCTGATACAGCCTTCGCGGATGTAAAGGTCACGGCCTTGCAGTTCCAGCGCGGTGTAAGGCTTCACGGATTCAATCTTAGGAACCTGATCGCCAATCATGACCATCGGGAAGATTTCCACCATACCGCCGATCAGAATCGCAATCGTAGAGCCGATCAGCAATTGTACCGGGCGGCGCTCTATCCAGCGGTGCCAGTGTTCGCCCTTGTGGGCACCGGCAGTAGCGACCCGTGCAGGCGCCTCAGCCGCTTCGTAAGCCTGGAACGTACCAGACTTGATCGTCTTCACCAGGTTGTAAAGCATCACAAAGTAACCACCAACGTACAGTGTGCCACCTACGGCACGCAGGGCGTACATTGGGATAATCTGCGTAACAGTTTCCAGGAAGTTGCCGTACTGCAGGAAGCCATCAGGAGTAAACTGCTTCCACATCAGGGACTGTGTCCAACCTGCCCAGTACAATGGGATAGAGTAGAACATGATACCCAGCGTGCCGATCCAGAAGTGCGCATTGGCCAGCTTCTGAGAATACAGCTGCGTTTGGAATATTCTTGGGATCAGCCAGTAGAGTACACCGAAGGTCAGGAAGCCGTTCCAGCCCAGTGTGCCAATGTGTACGTGGCCTACGGTCCAGTCGGTAAAGTGGCTGATTGCATTTACAGACTTGATGGAAAGCATCGGGCCTTCAAAAGTCGCCATACCATAAGCGGTAACGGCAACCACCATGAACTTCAGGATGGGGTCCTGACGAACGCGGTCCCATGCCCCCCGCAGGGTCAGCAGGCCGTTGAGCATACCACCCCAGGATGGTGCGATCAGCATAATGGAGAATACCGTACCCAGCGACTGTGCCCAGTCAGGCAAAGACGTGTACAGCAAGTGGTGAGGGCCTGCCCAGATGTAGATGAAGATCAGGGCCCAGAAGTGGATGATCGACAGCTGATAAGAGTAAACCGGGCGGTTCGCTGCCTTAGGCAGGAAGTAGTACATGAGGCCCAGGTAAGGCGTGGTCAGGAAGAATGCCACCGCATTGTGGCCATACCACCATTGAATCAGGGCATCCTGTACACCAGCGAATACCGGGTAGCTTTTCCACATGCTCACCGGGATTTCCAGGTTGTTGCCGATGTGAAGTACCGTTACGGTTACCCAGGTAGCGATGTAAAACCAGATGGCTACGTACAGGTGGTTTTCCCGGCGTTTGAGGATGGTTCCGAACATGTTCACACCAAAGGCGACCCATACTGCTGCAATAGCAAGGTCAATCGGCCACTCCAGCTCGGCGTACTCGTGAGAGCTCGTCAGGCCGAGAGGTAGGGTAATCGCCGCAGCGAGGATAATCGCCTGCCAGCCCCAGAAGTGAAACTCGTTAAGAAATTTGCTGTACATATTCGTTTTCAGCAGTCGCTGCAACGAATAGTACACACCCATGAAAATACCATTACCAACGAAAGCGAAGATCGCCGCGTTGGTATGCAAGGGGCGGATACGCCCAAAGGTGGTCTCTGCAGTAGCGAAGTTCAGTGCCGGGAAGACGAGCTGCAGGGCGGCCAAAAGCCCTACCAGGATGCCTACCGCACCAAACACCATCGTCGCGTAAGCAAACTTACGCACAATGGCATTATCGTACTGGAATTGTTCTACTTGCGCCATTTTAGGTTACGATTTTGTTGTTGTAGTATTTTTGTTGTTGTCCGGTTGGTCGTCGTCAAAGAGTATCCGCATGGCGGGGCTGACGTCGTCATCAAACTGGCCATCCCTGACTGCCCAAAAGAAGGCCGAAAGGAAGCCTAAAGCCACAATAAGGCTTAGTATGATCAGGAGGATAATGATTTTCATATCTTGTGTCTAATTCAATTTGAGTGCAAGATAGAGGCGGCGGCAGGGGGCTAAGATGACCTTAGTCAAAGCCTGAGGGTGATTTTTGTCATCCCTCGGTCAGGGTATTGTCAAAAGAAGGCTTTTTGTGTAAGTAAACATATTGTTAGGTTGAACGAAATTACTGTGACCGATACGGTTTTTTATCGCATTGCTATTGTTTATAGCTTAATGGCCGGGGTGTTGCTCATGGGTTGCAAGCCGGAAAAAGAGCCCCGCCGCTTTCTCTTCCTGGGGCACCCCTATGAGTGGGGTACAGAAGATCAGGTGGACCCCCGCCTGAAGGCTTTCGACTACGAGCCGTATGAGGCTGTTTGGCTGGGTGGTGACGTTTGCGCCCGTACGGCCAGGAACCCTGCGACGATGGACTACCTTGACTCCGTATTCAATCTGGAGCGCACCCACTGGGCTCCGGGCAATCACGACTGGGACTATGGCGAACGGGAAAACGTACTAAGCCGCTTGCCTTCCCCACCTTATTATACAGTATGGGAAGATGGCTTCTGCCTGACGGTGCTCAACACCAACTTGTTCTGGCCTTACCCTTCCACACCGCCACAGGAAAACTGTGCGGATAAAATGGCGCAGTGGCAAATGGTGCAGAATGTGGCGGATACCATCAGCGCGGCCACGCACTGGGTGATTCTGCACCACCACGCACTGTTCAGTGATCTGATGGTGGAGCCACAGGGTGGCGATACGCTACGGGCCTTCAATGTGAACCCTACGCCGTTTTTTACGACTTGCGACAGCCTTTCGGAGCTCACCGCCACCTGGTACCCTGAACTGGTCCGGGTGAAGCAGCGCGGTGTGGAGGTCATGTGCATCGGCGGGGATTTTGGTATGCGTGCCAAGCAATTCGAATTTCAAACCCCGGAAGGCATCTGGCTGCTGGGCTCGGGCATCAATAACACCGTTTCGAGGGAGTATGCCCCGGACTATGTAACGGACTTTGGCCCGGACCACATCTTGGAGTTGTGGTATCAGGAAGGGCGGTTGGAGTGGGCCTTTGTGCCGTTGGGTGGGGATTAGGTTCTGTTGATTTGATATACTCCTTGCATGTGACTTGAAGGTATCAACCCACGTCTTAAAACAGGACTCGGAGAATGTATAAAGAAAGGTTGTGCTGGGGGCCTATCTTATCTGCGAGTGCGTTTTCAATGAAATAACAGGGGATAAGCACCTCCCGGTTGTGAAATAATTAGGAAAAGTAATACTTTTATCCGTGGTATTATTGCTAAACATTACTCGGATATACGAGTGAACTAAAATAGAATATGAAACTTTCTATCTTCTTCCGAACAGCGTACTTATTAGGCGTCGTTGGCATGATGCTCCTTTCTTCCTGTGGGCAGGAAACGGCCTCTAAGTATCCGGTGAATGACCAGTCCTTTGTCATGGAAGGGCCGCTTTTTCAGGGGCCTAATACCGCACAGGCCTCTTTTACGCCTGCCATGAATGCGGAGGGGGAGCTAACGAGTGCAACGCTTGCTTCCGCCGTATTGAAAGCGCCGGAGGGGCAAAACTTTGATGCCTTTTCGGATGTCGTGTTGCAATTGGTAACAAGTTCCAGCGACATGATTCAGGTGGGAGTGTTGAACCCCGTGCCCAAGGGCCAGTCAAGCCTTACCCTGCAGGTCTCCAATGAAGCGGACTTATCAGAATTGCTGTCCTCCGGGGAATGTGTGTGGGTCATTGATGCCAATATTCCCGTTGACATGATGGACACCACGATAACCTTTTCGGGAGATTTTACGTTTGATGTAACCCATACCAAATAAAGGAGTTTCCCGTTGGTATGAGGTCCCATTTTTTCACCCAATTACCACTTTTAACCAATTAAAATCATGATGAAATCGATATTTCTTACCTTCTCTCTCGCTATACTCACAGTGGGGGTTGCTTTCGGGCAAGACAAAAAAGCTGATCAAAAAGAAGCAGACCGCCTCATCGGCGTTTGGGCGCCCAGTAATGGCCGTGCACTGGTGAAAGTTCAGAATATTGCTGGCAAATACTACGGCCGCATCGTTAAGCTCAAAGAGCCCAATGATCCGGAAACAGGAAAGCCCAAACTGGATAAGAACAATCCGGACGAGTCTTTGCGGGATACGCCACTCCTGGGTTATCGGATGCTCAAAGACTTCGTTTACGCTGGCGACGATGAATGGACCGAAGGAACGATTTACGACCCGCTAAGCGGTAGCCTCTACAGCTGTACCATTAAAATGAAAAAAGATGGCAGCCTGGATATCCGAGGGTACATCGGTGTTAAGGCACTGGGCCGTACAGATGTATGGACCCGGGTCAAATAACCCGTCACAATATGCAGGGAGCCCTCCGTTTCCTGCATATTTTTTGCACTTGATTGAAATTCTAACGCTACAAAAAGCACTACCGCAATGTCTTATCGTATCTTGTTGTTGCTTTTCGCATGGATGTCATGTGGATGGCTCTTTGCTCAGACGCCTGACAGCACGGCGCAGGAAGATGACCTGGATTTCGGCGAATTTGATGATTTTGACTTCGGAGATGTAGAAGTGAAAACCTATTGCTCCTCCAAAATTATCGGGATTAGCCCGCAGCAGCTGATTTCCCTGGGCTATGACTTTCAGGGGAGCTATGATGCCAGTTTTTCTGCAATTGGTAGCTTTGAAGATGGAGCAGATGTGCCTCAGGAGACCTATCAGATCAATTCCACGCAGGGGGTACGGCTGGTCGCCAATATCCCGGTCTATTCGCGCAATAGCCTGGTGGTTCAACTCGGGGCCAATATATGGGATATGCGGTACCAATTTGATGAGCCTGATGACCAAATCAGCAATGAAGTGGCCCGCTCCATCAATCAGAACGGCCTGCGCACTGCCGGGCTAAATACCACCATTTTCAAGCCACTTGATGAAACCCGTTTCCTCCTTTTTCAGGGAAGTGCCGATCTGAGTGGAGACTATACCCTCGATAATATGCAGTCCCTGGAATACCTGCGGTACTCTGCCGCAGCTCTGTTTGGATGGCGGAAAAGCGACTACTTCCAGTGGGGGGTAGGATTGTCGCGTACCTACCGGGTCGGGGAGCTGAATTACATCCCGGTTGTCCTGCTCAACTGGACCGCAAAAGACAGTCCCTGGGGGGTAGAATGCCTGCTGCCGGCCCGGGCACACGTACGCTACAGCTTAAGCCCGCGCAATATGCTGTTTGCGGGCTTTGAGTTAGAAGGCCAAAGCTACCGCATCAACGGGGTTTCTGAAACCCTGAACAATCAAAGCCTGGAAATACGCCGGGGCGAAATGCGCTGGCGGGCGATGTGGCAACGGCAGCTCACTGGCTTTATATGGCTGCAAGCCCAGGCCGGGTACCGCATTAACTGGAGCTATAACGCAGACACCTTACCGGGTGGAGATGAATTTTTCCGGGGCTTTTTCGGTAATCAGGAGTATGCTATGCTCAACTCCCTCACCAATCCCTTTTATGCCAATATCAGCATCAACCTGGTAAGCCCGTAAGGGACAGTTTGGGAGAGCCACTTTCTAAAGGATTGAATTTTAGTTGTTTACCATGGTTTATGTGTGAAGCCCCCCGGTTTCAACATAAAGCATTCGCAGCTATTAAGTACTCCCGATCTCCCATTCTTCTCCAATAAAGCCCTCGAAAAATAAAAGACAGATGGCCACAAGCGCTGTGCATTTGAGCAACCGGTCGCTACGCTTTGTGAGGACGTAAATTAAAGAAGCTGCCCTTTTACCCAATACCCCACCCGTGCTACCCACCCCCAGCTCACCAAAACACCACAAAACCAATCCCCAAACTTACCGCCCACCCCACCACACCACCACAATACCAACCCCAAGCCCCTCCCCAGCCCACCACAATACCAAAACACCCCAAAACCCCAAAACACCCACCGCCCGCCAAAGCCACAGGCACGGCGAGAAAACACCTTTTATTCCCAAAACAATCCACACCCTTCGATCCTTTATTCCTCAACCAACCTACAATTATGAAGCATAAAATTGCAATCGGCATCGGTGGCTCAAGCGGGAGTATTTACGCCAAAGTACTGCTGGACCGCCTGGTTCAGGTACAGGGTCAACTGGAAGCAGTAGGCATTGTGATGAGCGATAACGCCAAATTCAACTGGGAATACGAGCTGGGGGACAAAAGCTACGAAAACTATCCTTTCACCTTTTACGACAAGCGGGATTTCATGGCTCCTTTTGCGTCCGGCTCTGCCCGTTACGGTACGGTGATCATTTGCCCTTGCTCCATGGGGCTGCTGGGGCGCATCGCCACCGGGGTTTCGACCGACCTCACCACACGTGCCGCTGATGTGGCCCTTAAAGAACGCCGCCGCCTCATCCTGGTGCCCCGGGATACCCCCTATAGCCTTATACACCTTAATAATATGAAAGCAGTGACGGAAGCCGGCGGCATCATCTGCCCGGCGAGCCCATCCTTCTACAGCCGTCCCCAAACTTTTGAGGAAATGGCTGCGACCGTCACAGACCGGGTGCTGGATCTCGCCGGCCTCGATTTGCAGAGTTATCGCTGGGGCGAAACGGAATAAGATGTCCGTTAATGGCAAAGTGGCAGGGTAGGACACGCTGCTCTAGGCAGGAAAAAGGATTTTACTTAACTTGCTGAGAAATCACCCCTGACTTATGAGAAGATTACTTTTTGGGGCCACCTTGCTTCTGGCACTGCTCTCCACTGTTACCGGCTTTGCGCAAGACGACTGTGGCTGTCAGGAAGAAGAAGTCATTACCGTTTGTTACCTGTCCAAACAAGACTACTGTGGTGCCTTTGGTGCCAACTGCGAATACACCTTTGATGGCGATTTCTTTGAAGGTGGGCTGGTGGCCAAGCTGCAAAACCCGGCATTGTTCGGTGAGAATGGCATCTCCTGTGACCTGGAGCTGAAACGCGCTACCCCGGCAGACCTTAGCAGTGTACAGGCTATCAACGATTGTGGCTGTGATATGATCTTTGTGGGGCAGTTTCTCACCCTGGATGTTTTTGGGCAGCCCGATCTTACTGAGTCCGCAGTCCCAACTCAAACACTCAATAATATCAGAGACTGGTCTCTGGCCTGTGAAAGCAACCTTGTGATCGTTACTCAGGCTGAAGCCCGCCCATGGGGCTATATCACGGCCAATCAGAACATCAACCCCAATACCCCCGAGGAGGAAACCTCCGTCTCTTCCATCTTCGACGGGCCCTTTGGGAGCCTTAGCTTTTTCAATCAGGGGGGCTCTTATCAGGGCGTTTTTACCGGTTTGCCGACGACGGGTTTCGAAATCCTCGCCAATGATGTGACAGGCGCACCTACGGTCGCCCTTGACGAAGCCACGAACGACATCATCCTGGGCGACGTGGGCATCCTGTGTTCCAACGGGGCGGGAGAGATATCCCTGGGTAACAGCATTGTTAATAACAACGACATTCTGGCGGCCAATATCTTTGCATTGGGCTGCCGGATTGCTGAAGGTATTTCCACTTTGGACCAGGCGTTTACGGTTTGTGAAGGGGAGCCGGTCGCGCTTCCGGATGGTGGAGTTGCGAACGCACCGGGCGAATACCTGGATACCCTGACCGCTGCGAATGGCTGTGATTCCATCGTGCTTACCCAAATCACCTGGCTTCCTCAGGATACCATTAACCTGGGCAGGACTACTTGTTTCGAGTCTGGCTACAGTATTGAGGTAGATGGGGAAGTCTTTGATGTGGACCGCCCATCTGGCAGCGTACTGTTGCAAAATGCTTCAGGCTGTGACTCCCTGATCAATGTGAACATCAATTTTGTGGAATTCCTCAGTACGACTATTCAGCAGGAAGTCTGCGAGGACAGCGGCTATAGCATTACGGTCAACGGAACCATATATAACGAAGCCAATCCCGATGGGCAGGAGGCCATGATTACAGCTGATGGCTGTGATTCTATTGTCACTATTGATCTCAATTTTGTCCCATTCCTTACCGACACCCTGTCCCTGGAAGCCTGTCAGAATAGTGGCTTCAATATTACGGTCGGGAATACCAATTACAATGAGTCCAATCCATCGGGAGAAGAGGTACTGCAAAGCGTTGACGGTTGTGATTCCATCGTCACGGTCAACCTATCTTTTAGGCCTGTTAGTACTACTTACATCGAAGTGCCCGTATGTGAGGGTGAGACGTTTATGGTCGGCGGAGTTCCATTTCCGGCCGGGACCTCCACAGAAGTGTTGCTTACCAATCAGTACGGCTGCGATTCCATCATATTTGTGGAGCTGCCCGAGCTGCCCGCACCGGTAGTAGGCATTGATACGGTGGTGACTATTCAGCAAGGGAGCGCGCACACCTTCAGTGCATCAGGCGACCCTGCTTTCAATTACACCTGGAGCCCCGCTGAAGCCTTAAGCTGCAGCAGTTGTATGTCTGCTGTGCTGGAAGTGGGCAATTACCCGGCAGTTGTAGAGCTGAATGTGACAGACTCACTTGGGTGCGCCTCCATTTACACGATACAGCCGGAATACATTTGCACGCCTTATTTGCCCAATGCCTTCTCTCCCAATGCCGATGGGCGCAACGATACCTTCTTCCCGTTTGTGGTTTGCCCCAACGCCACATACACCCTGCAAATATTCGACCGCTGGGGCAATCTGGTTTTTGAGTCTTCCGATAGCAACCTGGCGTGGGACGGGCAGATCAACGGCAAGGCCGCACCGATTGGCGTGTACGTCTACGTGGTACAACTGGAAACCGCCTTCACCCGGGAGACTTTTTCCGGAGAGCTGAACCTGGTGCGCTGAGGGAACGATATGGAGCGAATAAGAGTTTAACTTAAAAATCACTTAAATTAGGATAGAATATGAAAGCATTAAACCCTGAAGGTGCCCCGCTGACAAACCTCCAACTAGTGGTCTGTCAAGGCTAAAACTAGGGGTTGCCTGCGGCGACTTTTGAGGCTACTCTTCGTTGGATAACCCCTTACGTAGCGCTGCTATGCGCGGGAA
>PR_CR_10_Liq_2_inCRDRAFT_1000450_pt1 | contig 11432 bp, 9 predicted proteins | sample PRCRCaboRojoPR_FD_10245 | JGI IMG/M metagenome (IMG submission 10245) | reverse complement strand
CGTCAACCGCCTGCTGCATCTTCCTCGCTAGCTCATCTGCTTCTGCCCCGGGTGTACCTTCCGGAAGCGGCTCGTTGGCCAGCCAGACGGCACCTACGGCCAGCAAGATTAACGCGGCAAATACGATTCCAATAATCTTCAGGGTCTTGCGCATAGGTAGTAATTTGAGATCGGTTTAAACAGTATAGTATCCATACAGGAAAGATCGGAAAGGAAAAAAAGTTGGGAATAGGCGCTTTTTTTAGTCAATTCCCTACTGATTCCGTTTGTTAGCTTTAGAAAATATTTATCATTACACTGTATAAACACCAAAAGGGGCAACGGCAAAACTGCCGTGCCCCTAAGTTTCTTTTTGAAAAGATACGATTGTAAGTGTTTTTGAACGTTATCCTCTATCCTGAGATTTCAGATATGCTTTAAAACCCTTACTTTTGCAGTTATAGTTTACTAATGCATTATTGACCTGCGCTTTGGTGAAAACCTGAGTGCAGGTTTTTTCTTTGATGCAAACCGTATCTTAAGCGTTGGTTGCCGCTTTGCCTGCTCCGGCGCCTACTGTTTCTTCTGCGCCTTCAGCTGACTTGGAAATAGCAAGTGAATAAATCACCAGACCAAAGCCAATCTTGTTTACAGCATCACCGATGTTGTAGATGATGTCCATAGATTCGCCAGGGATAACACCGGCCAGCCAGCCTGTGTCGATAGTCATGTAGCCAATCGGGTAGATTGCCCAGCCTGCAAATACAAACCATGCCAATGCATTGAAACCTTTCTGCAGCTTAGGATCGTTGGAGTTTGAAGACAGGCGCTTGGCAGAACCAAACCATACTTCATACAGGATACCGACGTAGCCAATAGTAGAGATGAAGCCCCAAAGTGGAGACTGATCACGGAATACCGTTTCACCGAGGTATCCGGCTACCAGCATCACCAGTGAATAGAAGATCATCTTCCAAAGCAGACCGACTTTTGCACCGAAAGCGCGCAGGATGAGGTAAAACTCAACGCACATCAAAGGCACAGTCAGAATCCAGTCAATGTAACGGAACTCCGTTGGAGAAGCCTGGTTCGTTGCCCAGAAGTCTCTCATGTAGAAGTAGTGTACCGCTGCAATGAAGGTAATGAGGCCAGACACTAACATAGAGTCTTTCCACTTGCCTTTCACCTGGCTAAACTGGAAGAAAAAGAATACCGTGGCAGCTGCCATGGCCATTGAACCGATGAAGAAGGTAAAACCTACGTAATCACCGGACTTAAGCTGCGCAAGCAGCAAGGGTTGGATGTTTACTAATGCGTCCATGATTTAGATTTATTGAATTACGTTAAAGAACTGTTAAAGGACACTGCACTAACAGCGCCGGAAAAAAATGGTTTAAAAATTTGTCAAATTTTCAAATCACCGAACCAAATGATTCAAAACTCTTTGTCTATGGAATTATATGCCGAAACTAAATCATCTTCCTGATACAGCTGATCAATCAAAATCATGTGCGGGAGTGTAACCACGGAGATAAACACAAACACCACCCCGATGTTGAGCGGAATATCCATTTTCACCTGTGCGAAAGCAAATATCCCCAGGCTAGCGATCGCAGCCAGGCTTAAAGGCAATGCATTCTTAATGTATTGCACTACATTATAGGATTGTGCCTGCCGCCGGAAAAACCGGATCTGATCCATCATCGAACTCAGCGAGTGCCAGCAAACAAAATAAATGGCAAACCCCAGCAGCAACGGCAGATTGATTAGCAAAAGTGCCAATGCAAAAAGATTAACAACTTCATCCATGAATTCTTTTCTCGTAACCCTGTTTTGCACAAAGTAGTAAACGCAAAGCCATAAGTTAAGTACCAACAAAATAATGCTGACCGCCTCTCTCCATGCTCCGCCAATCTGTGGAGCAGGAGCCCCTGTTATACTGCCGATAATTGGCGCTGCGGTTTCATAATGCCAGAGTATGGGCACGAACAGCACGAAGCTTCCCCATAAGACATGCGTCCCTGTAGCTTCCAGTTTGGATTGGAAATCTACGTAATTCCAGTTGGACTGACCAAAATGGTAAATCGAAATACCAAGGAACACAAGGAGGGCAGCTTCCGGCAGTATCCACCATAATAAAGCGAAGGCAGCCATCAGCAGAATATAGTTGATGTAAAACCGGGTCAGTTCGCGACTGCCCCAGAGCGGCCGGGAGAGTTGCTGAAAAATAAGATAATCCGTGGCTCCGTGAGGGATCCCGATCAGCAGAATCATAACCAGCGCAACAATCAGCTGTACATTCAACAGCCACCCCGGCAACAGCACACTCAGCAGCACAGCTAGCAGTGCAATTCCCTGAATAGAACGGTAAAGTACAGGATACCTTGATGTCATGGTGTCTGCAATTTATCCTGAACAGGAATAGCCCAGGCAACCGGAGGCTGCTCAGTTGAGTCAGCTACTTTTTGCCTTGGAGCCTCTTTCAATGGACCGAATACACGCCAAACTGCTTTGAGGAACGTTGGAACGGGCAACCGCAAAAATATTTTTGCTTCCTGCTGCAGCTTTGTCCCTTCACCAAGGAAACGGAATATTGTCTCGATGGGCGTGTAGCGGAACAGGCTGGAAAATATCCCTTTCCCCAGACCGCCTCTGGTCTGCAAAATATTGAGCAGCAACCGATCGTAGAACCGAAAACGCCCGGGGCTTTTGACTTTGCTGTCCGGATACTGACCCGACTCGAGCTGTGCACAAATCTGTGCTGCTTGCTCCCGTATCCTGGTAAAAGCGTAACCCGTAGTGGGCTTTACTGCTCCTCCCGCTGTTCCGACGTTGATCACATTAGGGTACATCTGATTTGGCATTATTTGATCGGTCATGGGAATAGCTCCCGATTCGTGTTCCATGATGGTGTAATGCGAAATCCCTAAAAGTTGTTCAACATAATTTTTCAATGCAGATTGATACTCATAGGACTGAAGGCGAACAGGAGAAAAAACAGTGTATTCCACCAGTGCCCGCCGCTCGTCAATCGGCAGGAGGTAGAAAAAGCGGGTACTCCCCTTTTGTGGGGTACGGAAGTCCATCAAATAGCCTTGTTGAGGGTCGAAAGCCGGCGTTTCGGTCTGTATCCACCAACCGGCAAAATGCTGAAGGAGAAAGTGTGCCCCGGGGTCAGGCTTTGGCAACTTACAGCTGTTGAAAATGTACTTTCCGGTGTAAGTTGCCCGGTCGGTCACCACCCCGGCTCCATTTGCAGTGGGATGATAGTGAAGTACATGCTCCTGCCGGAAAGATACATTTGGGCAATTGCGCAGCTTAGTCCAGGCATCTGCGTAGAAATCTTCACCCCTGATCATCTTGTAAGTCAGGTTGCCCAGGTCACCACCGTGTTGGTGAACCTCGTTCAGGAAAGAAAGATGAGACCAGGACTTATACACCAGGTGCTCAAGGTCATCCGCTTCATCAGACCAGTAACACCAGGTACGGTCATTACTTTGCTTCAGGTCCTGATCTATCAGCAGAATCCGGGCGCCGGATAGCGCCCCCTCTACCATATTACAGGCAAGGCTTAACCCCGCAGCACCTGCCCCGGCGATGATGTAATCGTAGTGCTCCGACATGTTTACTAATGCATCTTTTGCAGTGCCAACACAGGCACCACTAAATTATAGAAGTGAGACAAAGCACCTTGAAAAAGGTTTAGAAAACAGAATTCTTTTTGGAAAAAATACAGCTTGATAATATCTAATTCCGAAACTTTTATCGGCACCTCCCTTGCCGTCAGCCTTATGATCACCTACTTTTTTCATGAAAACCAAAAGTACGAAGAGGAACAAGCGCAGCTAATGAAATCGCTGAAAGCCTCCAACGCTGCACTTCAAAAAGCAAATATTGAGCTGAAACGGTTCGCTTACATCGCCTCTCATGACCTGAAAACCCCCATCCGGAATATCTCCAGTTTTCTGGGACTGGCAGAACGTGATTTGGAAAGGGGCAAGTACGATGACCTGCATACCTACTTCAGGTTTGCCAGGGCAGGCGCCCGGCAAATGAATACTCTTGTTGAAGATATTCTTGACTTTTCCCGGCTGAATAACCCCGATAAACACCAGATAGAGTCCACTGACCTGAACAAGCTGCTAATGGATTGTACCAAACAGCTGCGCGGGACCTATGGCAACGAATTCGAGGTGAAGCTACAGGACTTGCCCACTATACAGACTTCGCCCAACCTCCTGTCCATACTCTGTATAAACCTCCTGGACAATGCCATAAAATACAATACGACTGGACATCCGGTCATTGAAGTATCGGCCAGCGCCATTTCTGCAAAGTGGGTCATCGCATTTAAGGACAATGGCATTGGCATCCCTGCCGAATTTCAGGAAAAGGTATTTGACATGTTCCAGCGGCTGCACCCCCCTGACCAGTATAGCGGTACCGGTATAGGACTTGCGATGTGCAGGAAAGTAGCGGAGCGCCTCGGAGGAACGATTACCCTTCAGTCGGAGCCAGGCAAAGGCAGCACTTTCTTGGTAGCTCTGCCCAAAACCCCGCCTGCCGGAACCGCCTTACCGGCTTACGATTGACTTCAACTTGCCCGGCACACTGAAGCGCTGCCCGTATTTCTTTTTAAATACGCCACAGCGCTTGATAAAGGCTTCCACGCCATAGTCATTGACATACTGAATCACGCCTCCCTTGAAAGCCGGAAAGCCCCAGCCAAAAATACTGCCCAAATTAGCAGCAGGTACAGAATGAATGACCTTTTCCTGCATGCACCACACCGCCTCCAGGACCTGAGCGAACAGGAAGCGTTCCATTAACTCTTCGTGCGTAGCCCGTTTCTTACTGCTGGAAAATGCCTCCTCCAGGCCATTCCAAAGTCCGGTGGGTTGCTCCCCCTGATAATTGTAGAAACCCGCCCGTTTCTGCTGACCCGGGCGTTGCAGCTCTTCCAGCATGACCCGCAGCACCTCTACAGCGGGATGCTGAATGTACTTCGAACCGTAGTGCTCTGCGGCCTGGTTTTCGTAACGCAGCACCATATTCAGCCCCAGGTTGTCAGCCAGGGCCAGGGCGCCCTTAGGCATGCCAGCCTGAACGCCGAGGTTCTCAATCAATGCCGGAGGATAACCCTCTGACAGCATGGTGATGCCTTCCAGAATGAAGGTGTTCTGTACCCGCGCTGCAAAGAACCCCCAATCATCCTTCACCACAATTGGTGTCTTCCGGATCGCCCTCACAAAATCAAAGGCACGAGCCACCGATTCGTCTGAAGTTTCAGCCCCCCTTACGATCTCCACCAGCGGCACTTCTTCAGCAGGAGGGAAAAAGTGCAGCCCGATGTAATTCGCTGGCCGGAGTGACCCCTGAGCCAGTTTCGTAATGGGGATTGAAATGGTATTGGTCCCAAACAAGCTGTAATCATCAATGTATTCTTCGGCCTCCCGCATGACTTTCTGCTTCACCATACGGTTTTCAAAGACCGCCTCTATGACCAGGTCACAGTCTTCAAAATCAGCGGAAGACTCCGTAGTCTGAATTCGTTGTAGCATGGCTTCGCACTCTTCGGGCTTCTTGCGCCCGCTGGATTTCATTTGCTCCAGCCGTTTGCTAACGTAGTCGCGACCGCGTTCGGCAATGGGCTTAGATACGTCCTTGAGCACCACTTCCATACCGTAGTCCAGACACACGTAGGCTATCCCGGACCCCATGCGCCCGGCGCCGATGATCCCCACTTTACGAGGTCGGAACTTCCCAAAGCCCTTCGGCCGGTTGCCACCATTTTTGATGAAATTCTGGTCCGACCAGAAAGCTTTGATCATATTTTTAGTCTCCTTGCTGCGCAGCAAGCTGGTGAAATACCGGCTTTCCAATCGGCAGGCCGTATCAAAGTCGACCTTTGACCCTTCGTAAAGAATGCTGAGCAGGGCACGCTGAGCCGGTAACCGGTGCGCGCCCGTAGCAAACAGCCGGGCCGATTCATTGCGCAAAAAGATGGCTACTGCCGGATCCTGCGCGGTACCGCCCGGGATTGTTGCTCCCTGCTGATCCCACGGCCGGCGGGCTTCCCGGGTATTCATGATCCAGGCTTTGGCTTTTTCCTTCATTTCCCGCTCGTTAGCGGCTAATTCATCGATCAGCCCCAATTGCAGGGCTTCCTGAGGATTGTAACGATGCCCCCCGGTAAGAATGGGATAGGCTTTCTGAACGCCCAGCAGCCAGGTAAGCCGGGTGATGCCTCCACCTCCGGGAATCAGCCCCAACTGTGCTTCCGGAAACCCAAAACGAGTGGTATTCTTGTCAATGGCAATACGGTGGTGGCACGCCAGCGCCAATTCGAAACCTGCACCCAATGCAGAACCGTTGATCGCAGCTACTACCGGAACCCCTGGATTTTCCAGCGCCCGGAAAGTGGCCTTTAGTTGTTCTGCCAGTTCGAAGATGGCTTCGGGGTCATCTGTTTTGGAAAGGTACTCCAGATCCCCACCCGTGCAGAAGGTCTTTTTGGCAGAGGTGATGACCACGCCCCGCAGCGTTCCTTTCTGCTTTTCTGCCCGCAGGTGCTCAATGACCGGCAGAAAGGCACGGCTTACTTCGTGGTTGATGATGTTAGTTTCCCGCCCTGCCCTGTCCAGGGTAAGGGTGACGATATGGTCCGTATCTTTTTTGTAATAGATCATTAGCGTATTGATTTGGCACTGAGCATTAATTCATGGAAAACGGGCACAGCTAAAGCCGTTCAATAATGGTGGCGATCCCCATCCCTCCGCCTGCACAGAGCGTTACGCAGCCGGTTTGCTTATCCTGCCGCTCCAGTTCATCGAGCAAAGTCCCCAGCAGCATGGCGCCGGTAGCGCCCAGCGGGTGCCCCATGGCGATTGAGCCACCATTCACATTTAGTTTGCCATCAGGTATTTTGAGCTCACGCTGGAATTTCAGGACCACCGAAGCAAAAGCTTCATTGCACTCCCAGAGGTCTATATCCTTTACGGTCATCCCCGCCAGTTGAAGCGCTTTCTCAGCTGCAGGTGCCGGCCCGGTCAGCATCAAAGTAGGATCTACGCTAACCGTCGCAGCAGCCCTGATCTTCGCCCGGGCCTTCAACCCGGCTTCTTTTCCTGCTGCCTCACTTCCTACGAGCACCAGCGCAGCTCCATCCACTATACCAGAGGAGTTGCCGGCTGTGTGGGCGTGTTGGACAGATTCCAGCACCGGATAACGCTCCAGGGCCATATCGTCGAACCCCATCCGTCCCAGGTGCTCAAATGCAGGCTTTAGCTGACTGAGCTTGTCCATTGTCACTTCCGGGCGGACCGCCTCGTCCCGGTCCAGGATCAATAAGCCATTGCGATCGTAAATAGGCACCAGTGATTTTGAAAAGTAGCCGGCTTCCACCGCGTGCCGGGCCCGCTGCTGAGACTGATAGGCATATTCATCAAGCATTTGCCGGGAGAAGCCCTCCAGGGTAGCAATCAGGTCAGCCGCAACGCCCTGTGGCAGGTAGTGCGCTCCGGCCATCACCTCAGGATCGAAGAGCAAGGCACCACCATCTGTGCCCATGGGGATACGGCTCATGCTTTCCACCCCGCCCGCCAGCAACAGGTTGCCCCAGCCCGAACGGATTTTCATTGCCGCCAGATTGACCGCTTCCAGCCCGGAGGCACAGTAGCGGTTGATTTGCAGGCTTCCGCCTGAAGTATCCCAGCCGTTGTGCAGCAAGGCCGCCTGAGCAATATTATAGCCCTGATCGTCGATGGGCGTAACGCAGCCGATGATGGTATCGTCCAGTTGAGCTGGATCAACGGGGTGGCGGCTTTGCAAGGCCTGCAGAGTGGCCGACAGCAACTCAACGGGCTTGACTTCGTAGAGCGCACCGCTGCTTCTTCCCTTCCCCCGGGGCGTGCGCAGGGCATCGTAAATGAAAGCTTCTGGCATAGCAGTAGTTTTTGATGAGCGGGCATGCCCCCGCCCTGCACAAAAATATCATTTTAATACCCCCATCCTAAATAAGAACGATCAATTTAGGGCCTGACCAGAGGCCGTATATCGCATTTCTGCCGGATTAAGTAGAAATATCTGGCAACTCGTTCGCTCAGAACGTACTTTTGTACCGTAATCAACACAGAATACTACCGATGCCAAGAAGAAAAGTTACACCATTCGCCCGGTTCATGCTCGCTATGATCATCATTTTGCCACTGGCCTTTGCCGGCGCCTCCTACATCAACGGGGAAGACCCGATTGCCAATTTCAAATCGCTGACTGGCATGGAAGCCAAGGAACAGCCACAGGAAGCACCCGCCCAGGACAACAAGCCCAAAGAGCAGCCTGCTGATAAGCCTGCCACGGAAGGCATGGAAGCGCTGAAAAAGGAAAATGCCCGCCTCAAGCGCGAAATCAAAGAACGCGATCAGGCCATCAAAGACTTACAGGAACAACTGAAAAACAGTCAGTAATGGAATTGCTTTTACTCGATGCCCACGGCCCCACTTACTGGGCGCTGAAGTTTATCCTCAACGCGCTGGCACTCATGGCTGGCGCCCATTTTCTAAACGGCGTTCGCATTGACGACTTTGTACGGGCTATGCTGGTGGCTATAGTGCTGGCCGTCCTGAACGCTACGCTGGGCGGTGTGCTGGACTTTATCACCACGCCCCTGCGCTACCTCACCCTGGGGCTCTTTAGCTTTGTGGTGGATGGTGCATTACTGCTTATTGCAGCTTACTTCCTAAAAGGGTTTCATATTGATAATTTCAAATCTGCCTTTTTCCTGGCCATCCTGCTGGCCATTTTCAATACGGTGCTGTACGGAATATTTCTTTAACGGCTGTCTTCGTCTCTCCGTAAAGCCACCTGCAGCCCCAGGTAGACATTCCGCCCGGGTGCTGCCTCAAAAAAGCGCCCCCCGAAGGCATTCAGCCGGACGTTGCTAACATACCGGGCATCCAGCAGATTATTGATGCCGCCAAAGGCTTGTAGTCCGCCCCAGGAAAAGGCCCAGCTGTAGGTCGTCCGAAGGTTGAGCTCCAGAAAAGCAGATGCTGTTGCCATATTCGAGTCATCGGCAAACAATTCACTCAGGTAACGCCCCTCCAGAGTTACACTGCCTTTCGGCAAATACTGCCACGCGATCATGCCCGACCAAAGGTGGCGTGGAAGGCCCGGCAGGATATTCCCATCAAACGCTACCCCTGACGCTTCATAGTCCTGATAGACAAAATCTGAAAAAGTGTACGACAGCCGCCCCTTCCAGTTAGAGAATGGCGACCATTGCAGCCAGGATTCCACGCCTTGCCGACGGGAGCGCCCTGCATTGCGATAAAATACGCGGCCCGGGCTATCGCTCAGCTCATAGGGCAGGCGTTCCTGCTCCAATTGAATATAAAAAACAGCGATCCGGTATTCCAGCGCTGAGGGGAACTGCCCCTTCAGCCCCACCTCGTAATTATGGGCCTGCTGTGGCTGTAAATCTTCGTTGAACCCCTGCGCACCGCCCGGATTAGCCGATAGCTCGCTGAGCGTAGGCGTCTCAAAGCTGTAGCTGTAGTTGAAGTAGGCATGCTGCTCCGGCGCAAAACCATAGCTGATGCCGGCAGAAGGGCTGAAATTTTGGTACGCCCGGTCGCCGGAGTCATTACCATCGGACAGGAAAGCATCCTCTGCCGAAAGGTAATTAGCATCGTAGCGCAATGCAGCGGTCAGCCAGATACGGTTGACCGGCTGCCACTCCTGCACCGTGTACAAGCCCAAGCTCCGGAACACTTCGTCCTGATTAAAGACAAGATCGCCCCGTTCGCCCTCAAGATTATCGAAGCGCTCCCGCTGATCGCGCTGTACCTGTGCATCTACCCCCCAAACCTGACGCCAGGGCTGCCCAAGCAAGGTTCCGCTGTGCCGCAAGTGCCCGCCCAGCCCACTGAACTGTCGGAAAAGGTCTACTGCCCCTCCCCCTTCGAATGGTAACAGATTGGAAAAGTCCCGGAACAACGCAAAGCCATAAGCTTCCAGTTGCCAGTCCTCTGTCAGGGCATAGTCCAGCGTCAGCCCTGCCCTACCCTGCTCTACAGATTCCCCTGCATCGTAGAGCAGATTACGTCCCCAGGCCTGTCGGCGGTCTTCTGACAGGGCATCGGCAGACAACCCACCGGGATCCTGTGCGATGGGGCTATTGACATAATTCAGCAACAGCTCTATCTGCCCGCGATCGCCCAGCTGCCGACGCAACCGGCCATTGAGCAAGGTGTTTTCTACCCGACTGTGTCCCCGATAGCCTTCCTGCCGCGTGTGAGCGCCATAGGCCAGCCAGCTGTAAGCCCCACTTCGGCCACCGCCCTTCAGCGTGTATCTTTGAAAACCATAGCTGCCCGCACTTAGACTGGCTTCCGCCATCGCCGATTCCGGGGGAGCTTCTGTTTGCAACTGAATGACACCGCCAGCTGCATTGCCATACATCCCAGAAGCTGGCCCGCTGAACAGGCTGGCCTGATTTAAAATACCCCCATCAAGGTTATCGACCTGCCCCTGCCCGTCGGGTGTGGTCTCCGGCAGCCCGTCCACCCATATCTGAATCCCACGGATGCCAAAAGCGGAGCGGGCACCAAAGCCCCGTACCGACAACCGAAGGTCCTGCGCAAAATTATTGGGATTAAGGACGAGCAAGCCAGGTAACAGATGGAGCGCCGGAGCCAGCGAAAGGTGCTGCCGCCCGTTCTGCCAGTCCGCTTCCTCTAGCTGATGGATACTGTAGGGCGCTCTGATGACGGGTACCGGCAGGCGTGTGGTACGAACGACTATCGCAGAGTCCAGACTTGTGGTGAGCAATGTATCTGACTGCGCAACAGCAGTAGCTACCCATAGTCCCTGCAGAATAAGTATAAATAGGAAGGAGCGGAACATGCTTTTTTAGGAGAGAACCCAAAAGTCTACTAAAGGTTTTACTAGCGCTGACCGTCCCACCTTAATCAATATGAGACATTTTTAGAAAGCAGCGATTAGCTTTAGTCGTTTGCATAATATGTGGTATAAACAAAATACCGGACACTCTAGTGAATGCCCGGTCTCCTATATGTGCACAGGTTTCCCTGAAACTCCCTAATTTATAGCTCCCATCTGCTTATCTGCATAGGGTCTTTGCTGCTACTATGTAAGATAACGTAGTAATTACCCGCTTCGGGGCTTCAAAATAGAGGTTATGAATACAGGTTTTGTATAGACAATTAATCAAGATTTTTCGTCAGATCAAAGAGCGCCCGGAACCTCGTAGCCTGAGCTACGAAGGTGAGGACGTGATGCAGAGCTGGCGGAAAAGATTATTCAGGGGCATACAAAATTTGTGTTCATAACCTCTAATAAGTTTGCAGAATCTGCAAAACAAAATGCCCCACACCAAATACTTGTGCGGGGCGCTTTGAATGAGCACAAAACTGTCTCACAATCACGAGTAA
>PR_CR_10_Liq_2_inCRDRAFT_1000449_pt1 | contig 11444 bp, 8 predicted proteins | sample PRCRCaboRojoPR_FD_10245 | JGI IMG/M metagenome (IMG submission 10245) | reverse complement strand
GCGCCCGCCGCGATCCCGCGCGCGGTCTTGGGCCTTGATCATAACTCCCGCCACCTTGGCCGCTGACTGCGAAGTCAGGCCATCCTGGCCTGACACACGCAGGGCTGGAAGCCCTGACCACGTTGGGCGCGCCAGCGCGTGGACGGAGGACCTAGGGTGGATCAGTGACGCGCATCCACCCCAGGCCAACGCGGCTGATGCGCTTCGCCCTGGCTTTGAGCAACGCCAGACTTACCGACACATGGCTGGATCGCCAATTGGCCCGGACCTCTCGCGGCCCCGGCCACAGCGAGCGCCGCCCGCTCGCACTCCCTCCGCCCATCAGGGCCGTTAGCTCAGCGGTTAGAGCAGGGGACTCATAATCCCTTGGTCCTAGGTTCGAATCCTAGACGGCCCACCAAGTCCACCCGACTGCCGGGTTCGGCGTTGTCACGATCCTTTTACAGTGGCGTGCCCCAGGCAGCCTTCGATGCGCTGTTGCGGCCACCTCTGGTTCCCAGGTACTTCCGTGATTTGTCAAGTACGGCGGTATCGCGTTTGTCCGGCCTCTCATCGGTTCCGGCTGTCGCATGGGTGTCGATTGCAGCGATCCATCTGGCGGTGACGCCCGTGCGCTCGACGCGCCCCGCGTTGGGATGTCGCCGCTACGCCCTGCGAGTCGCCCGGAGTGTCCACATTTTTTACAATCCTTCCTCCGCGGTTCTGGCGCCAAATCGACAAGGGCCTGTAACACACTGAATAAGCGAGCGATTATAAATAAGGTGTGATACTTGCTTAGCGGTCAGTGGTACTCTTATCTCTACATCAGTGAACCGCGCCAAAGCTGGTACAGTACCGGCGCTGATCCCCCTGTCGCTCCGGAGCTCCCGATGCCCAAGCGTATTCCCCTCGCTGCTGCCGCCCTGCTGGCCGGTGCTGTGACGCCCGCTGCGGCCGTCCAAACGGTCCAGCTTGGCTCCATCACCGACGTCGAAACTGCCACATCGGAGGTCGCCGCTTACAACGAATGGGCTGCCAACTGCCCGAACGTGTCCACCAGCGGTCTCGGCTGCGGTGCGGTGGTCGCTCCGCTAGACAGCGATCGCACCCTCTTCTTCTGGGGCGCGCGTGGGAATACCAACAACACCACCATCGAAGTGGAGTGGACGGGCACGCAGCCGAGCGAAGTGATCCGAAACGTCGCCATTCGTACTGCGGACACCGAGCCCATGGGCCCGGCAAGCGGCCCCCGATCCTTCCGCTTTGCCCCCAGCTTTGTCCCGGGCACTTGGGAAGCGAATTTTGGCGCGCCGACACAGGGAGAGGGGCTCTTCCTGGCGTATGGGCGGAACGAATATGCGTTCGATTCCTCTGGCGGCGCCGCAGAGTGGGAATCCACCAGAACTGCGCCGTACTTCGTTGCAAGCTTCAACGCCTCGGTGAGTCTGCCTGGGCTCGCCGCGGAAGACATCGTGGTCGATGGGACACCCTTCCAGCTCTTCGATCCTTTTCCCAACCAAGATGGTACCGCGATCAGTACGGCGCAGCCCTTCCCAGTAGACATTCTCACGGAGCTTCCGCAGAGCAAGCGGGGCAGCCTCAGTAATGGCGACGTATTGACCATCGAGTTGTTCGTGGGCAGTGCAACCTCTCCCGTGCCAGGCGACGTGCCGGTCGGCTTCATGGATGACATCAGCATCCAGCTCAACGTGGGGCCGCGTCTGGAGCTGGACCCGGCGAAGGCGACCACACCCGGTGTGCCGGATGTCGAGCTCGGGGACGTGCGTGCGGGGACATCTGGTACGGCGGGCGACATCACGGCGGAGAACACCGGTGAGGCGCTGAGCGGCAACCCCACGCTGGAGCTGACGTTCAATGCGGTCACAGGTGATACGACGCAGATCGCAGCCGGCGACGGCGGCAGTTTGAACGACAGCATCGACTTGGCGCCGGGCGACACCTTCACCCGCAGCTTCACGCTCGACGGCAGCGGCATCGACCTCGATCTCACGGACACCGACGGGCAAACCTTCCAGGTGACGCAGGAAGTGAGCCTGCGAAACCCGAACGACTTCATCCAGAATCCGGATGACCTCGCTGACCCGACCGGCCCGCAGACGCGCACCGTGTCCGGGACGGTGGTGGGTCCGATTCTCGGCGTCAGGGCCGACGACGGCGCCCGGTACCTGCCCTACAACTCCAGCGCTGACGCAGATAAGATCGACCTCGGCACGGTGGAGATCGGAACTGATCCACCGGGCCTGCAGAAGCTGCTCATCGAAAATTTGTTTGGCGCCGATCTCGGTATGCTGACATCACTCAGTCTGCTCAATGTGGGCATCGATGACGCCTCGGATCCGCGCAACTACTACTGCATTCTGACCGCAATGACCGGTGACTGTGCCAGTGGCGCGGAGATCGCCAGCGCGTTCGAGAAGATCATCCTCGGTGACGGCAATCTGGTGTCCACTGACGGCTCGCAAGGAAGCGGGACGACCCCCCTGCCGGACATGTGGATCCAATTCGACCCGACCCGCAACGTCACGGACTACGAAGCCATCCTGTTCTTCGAAACCGACATGAATACCGCCTTCGGCAACAACAGTGGCCGCCTCAGCTTCACGCTGACCGGCTCCAGCTTCGGCTATGAGCCGACGCCGACGCCCGCCTCCCTTGCCCTGATCGGTTTGGGGCTGGCGGGGCTTGCGGGTGTGCGGGCGCGGCGCGCGTCGGCGCGGCGGTAAGCAGGAGTGATGACAATGACGCAGCAGCAGATGCCGCCTCGGCGCCAGCTCAGCGATGAAGTGACCGTGCCGGTCGAAGTGCGTTCGCGTAAGTGTCAGTACCGCCGGCTCGGCGCACCACTCGCGGCCGCCGTCGCCGGTTGCTTTGCGGTGGGCTCGGCGCAGGCGGTGATTACTCTTGACCCCATCGCTGTCAATCTCAGCGCGGCGACGCCGGAAGCGAACAGGACGTTTTCGGTGGGTCTTGATCAGACCTATTGGACACGGTTCTCTGAAAACTGTGACAACGCAGGTGGGACGGGCGGCGGAACTTCACGATGTGAAGGATCAGGCTTTCCAGCGCAGCCGGCGCCAAACCCGACTGCCCAAGGCGGCACAGCTCAGGCCCTCCTCTTCAGTTGGGGCACCTACGACGAAGTGGATGCCGGTGGCACCTCGCTCAACTCCGTTCTTCAAGTAGAGTATCGGGGCGACAGCGGGGGGCCGCAGTCGTTCACCTTAGATTCCCTTACTTTTGTGTCAGGCACTGACCGATTAGGCCCCCCTAATCCTGACGGCGATAATCCCGCGGGACGCAATTACACTCAAGCTGGACGTCGAGACTTGGGGCAGGGCTCTATGATCGCCTACGAAGTAAACGGAAGTGAAAATCTGTTGGGTTACTTCCCTAACGACCCGAACAATAACGCACACTTTATTACCGATCAGCTGATGGCCGTCCGTATCTACGACGGCGACAACGGTGGAGTGAAGGCGGAAGTTCGGGACTGGATTGTGGCGCGTCCGGAGTCGGAGGCGGGGGTGCGAGACGAGTCGACTGACTACTTTGAATTCAATAGCCCGTCGGATTATGGTTTCCCCGATTATCGGTTTGTGGGTGTCTCCGGTAACCCGGCGGATGGGAAGACCTATTTCTTCACCGACAATGGCACGGCCGATCCGAATACACCGTCGGACGCGAAGACGACGGTGATGATCGATCCCGGAGACATGATCGAGTTTCAATTCTACGAAGCGTCGAATTGCGGTCCGGGCGGCAACGAGTCGTGTTGGAATAATGCGACTTCGGCGAACACGGACTTTCTTCCGCCGCCGGATGCGTATTATGGAAGTTTCGACCTGATTCTGAATCCTGCTGCGGCGTCGGAGCTTCGGGTCACGCCGGATGACACGCTCACCCTACCGAACGCCCGCGCCGGCGACCCGACCGCCACCACCGACAGCATCCAGGTCGAGAACGTCGGCGGCGGAGTCATCACTGGTGAGTTTGCGGCGCTCACCGGTGACACAACGGAGATCGGGCCGTCCGGCACCCAATCCTTCTCTCTTGCCGCGTCGGGTTCGGCCACGGACCAGCGCGATTACACCTTCGATGCGTCGGGGGTGATCTTCGACGTCAGTGACGCGGGTTCCACCGGCAAGAGCTTCACGGTGACGCAGGACATCACCAGCGACGCCGATTTGAGTCCCGACCAGACCCGTACCGTCCAGGCGACGGCAAAGAGCCCTATCCTCGGCGTCTCCAACGTAGCGTCGCCGGACACGTCTGGCTCCGCGGACTGGTTGGCGTATGGCTCGACGATCGACCTCGGCACTCTCGACGTCGGCGATGACTTTCTGGTCGCCGATCTGATTCTCGGCAACTTGTTCGGCGTGGATGAGGGTGACATGACGGACCTGACCCTGTATAGCGTATCGATCCCAGCGCTGTCGAACCCGAATGGGTTGTTCGAGATCGAGTCCGGTGAAGTCAGTGGCACGGAGGAGACCATTGTTGCGACGGATACGCGGTTCCCGGCGGTGCGCATCCGCTTCGATCCGGACGACACCGACATCGGCACCTGGACTGCGCAGCTCGACTTTGTGACCGACATGTATCGCGCCCACGACGTCGGCGAGCCCAACGCATCAACACTGTCGTTCACGCTTCAGGCGACCTTGCGGGAGGCGCCGGCCCCAGGGGCTGTCGCGCTCATCGGCATCGGTTTGGTGCCACTCCTCGCGGCGCGGCGGCTGGCGTCGGCGACGTCTGGGCGCTGAGGCGCCAAAGTCTCGACTGCGGCGCAGGGACGCGGCCGGTGCCTTTGCGGGCGCTTGCAAGTGCGCCGCAGTCATGCCCATCGTCCCCTGCTTCGACAGGGGCGAGGCACGCCGAGCGGATGCCCCCTCTCAGGCTCCCTGTCGGGGATTGGCGCAGGTCAAGCCTCGCGGGAGCGGTGCCAGACCGCTCTCGGCTGGACCTCTTGCAGGCCATGGCGGTCCGGCGGCCTAATACTTTATGCTGCGCGCTGGAAGCATTAAGCAGCCTGACCCGTCAGCCCGTTCCCGACCCGTGCACTTCGACATCCAAGCCTTCCGCAACTGGCAGCACCGCAGCGTCACGCTGCTCGGCATGTCCGGGGTCGGCAAGACCTACCTGTCCGCCCTGCTGCGGCGCAGTGACTGGTTCCACTACTCCGGCGACTATCGTATCGGCACCCGCTACCTGGATGAGCCCATCCTGGACCTGATCAAGTCCAAGGCCATGGAAGTGCCCTTCCTGCGCGACCTGCTGCGTCGGGACTGGATCGCCATCCAGAACAAGATCGCGGTGGACAACCTGGGCCCTGTGCTGAGCTTCGTCGGGCAGCTCGGGGACCCGGACAAGAACGGGCTGTCCTTGCAGGAGTTCAATCGCCGCCAGGCCATGTACCGGGAGGCCGAGATCCAGGCCATGCGCGACGTGCCGGCCTTCATCGACAAGGCCCGGCGTATCTACGGCTACAGCCACTTTGTGAACGACGTGGGCGGCAGCCTGTGCGAGCTGGAGGCACCGGAGGTCATCGACCTGCTCGCCCGCCACACGCTGATCCTCTACATCCGTGTGCCGCAGCAGGACGAGATCAAGCTCATCCGCCGCGCCCAGGCAGACCCCAAGCCGCTCTACTTCCGCCCGGCGTTCCTCAAGTCCGCCGTCAAGGATTACCTCGCCGAGCGCGGGCTGACCTATGTGGCGGACATCGACCCGGACGACTTCACCCGCTGGGTCTTCCCGCGGCTCTTCCACTCCCGTGTGCCCCGCTACGAGGCCATCGCCCGCCCCCACGGCTATGTGGTGGAGTCCACGGAGGTGGCCGCCGTCCGCGACGAGCAGGACTTCCTTGCGCTCATCGAAACGGCCATCGCGCGCAAGGCGGCCGGCGGCGACACCGCGGGCTATCCTGCCTCCACCGGCGCCACACCGCCGCCCGCGGAGCCCGACGCCACCGCCTGAGAAGCCCTCGCCTGAGACGCCCTCGACCGAGCCAGATCCTTGCCCATCGTCGCCCACAACGACCTGCCCACCTTCGAGCGCCTGCGCGCCGAGGGCCAGAACATCCTGCCGTCGGACCGCGCCATTGCGCAGGACATCCGCGAGCTGCACATCGGGCTGCTCAACATGATGCCGGACGCGGCGCTGGCGGCCACCGAGCGCCAGTTCTTCCGGCTGGTGGGGCAGAGCAACCAGATTGCGCAGTTCTACGTGCACCCCTTCACCCTGGACGAGCTGCCGCGCTCGCCGGATGCGCGCGAGCATATCCGGCGCTGGTACGAGCCCTTTGCACAGGTGCGCGAGCAGGGGCTGGATGCGCTCATCATCACCGGCGCCAATGTCGCCGGACCGGACATCGCCCGGGAGCCCTTCTGGCGCCCGCTGAAAGAGGTGGTGGACTGGGCCTGTGAATCCGTCACGTCCACGCTCTGCTCCTGCCTCGCCACCCACGCCGTGATGCAGTTCCGCTACGGGCAGCCGCGGCGGCCGTTGGGCTTCAAGCGCTGGGGCGTCTATGCGCACCGGGTGGTGGACCGCAGCCATCCGCTGGTCACCAGCGTCAACACCCTGTTCGATGTGCCGCACTCGCGCTTCAACGAAGTCGGTCGCGACCAGTTCGAGGCCGCCGGCGCGCGGGTGCTGGTGGAGAGCGGGACCGCCGGCGTGCACCTGGCGGTGAGCGGCGACGGACTGCGGCTGGTGATGTTCCAGGGGCATCCGGAGTACGACACGGTCTCGCTGCTGAAAGAGTACAAGCGCGAGGTCGCGCGCTACGCCACCGGCGCACGTCCCGACTATCCACCATTCCCAGACAACATCTTCAGCCGCAAGACCCGCGCGGTGCTGGACGAGTACCGCCACCTGCTGGAGCACGAGCTCGACCGTGGGCGCCCGCCACCCGAGCTGCCCGAAGCGCGCATCGCCGAGACCCTCGACAACACCTGGCGCGACACTGCGGAGGGCGTCATCGGCAACTGGATGGGCCTCATCTACCGGGTCACCAACAACGACCGGCGCATCCCATTCATGGACGGCGTGGACCCGGATGATCCCCTCGCACTGCGTCGCTGACGGCCCGCGGCGGCATCGGAATGCAGCGCGCAACGGGCGCTGCTCCGCCTCCAGATGTTACAAGCTTGTCGCCTAACTGCAACATTACGGACTGATGGCAGGGTGGGCGAGGCTGTTTGTCAGGCATTTAAGAAATTCCTTACGAAACCGTCATTCTGTGGGGCTCAAACATGCGTTGGTTACCTGCTTGTCAAGGTCCGGACGGCTGCCTACACTTGCCTTAACAGACCAACTGTGGCCCAACGGCCACATGCGTGGTTTGGAGCTCCGGGAAAACCCGAAATCCGCAGGCAGATCAAGGGCGAGGCCCGCACCGAAAGTAAGCATCACTGAGAACGATCAAAATGTTCGACGAGCAAGAGAACGTCATCCGCTACAAGTGGGACCCATGGACCGGCTCCGGCTACCGGATCCGTTGCGCAACCGGCGGTGGTGAGCACCACTACTTCGTCGAGGACTGGAGCAACCATGTCGTCGTGGACGACTACGGCTGCCACGACCTCGACGAAGCGCTGGGCGTATTGAACCGCTACTGCGACATCGACGTCGCCGCGGAGCGCACCCGCATTGCCGCCTGGCTGCCGGAGAATCTGCAATAGACCATCCGAGCCCCTGCAGGCCGCCGCATGCGGGGCTCAAAGGTGCAGATTGAAAGAGGCCGCCTATGCGGCCCCTTTTTTGCCGAGGTTCGGTCGTCGGCGATTGCGCGCGCGGGTCATCCTGTCCTTGACGAGGATGCGCTGATTAGGTTCTAATGACGGGCTTCGTACGGCAACACTGCGTGCGTCCCGCCCCCGCCCAGGTAGCTCAGTTGGTAGAGCAGGGGATTGAAAATCCCCGTGTCGGCAGTTCGATTCTGTCCCTGGGCACCATTTTTCAAGCATTTAACCTTTTCTAGGGTCTCATCAGCTGCGGTCTGTCGTGCGGTTTGCGCGCGCCTGTGTGCTGCGCCAAAAGCCTCGGATGCCTCGCCGTCGCTGGGCTCCGGGGCTTTTGCCGTTTGGGGCTTGGCGAAGGTGGGGACTTCTGCGTGTGTTATGGGAGCAGGTGCCGGTAGACGTCGGGAGCCGGGCTTGCATTGCCTTGAATGGGGCGGCACGCTGGCTTTGCCTGACACCCCGGATGCTCTGCCCAATAGACACCCATGTGCCGCGTCGGGCGCACCCGTACGCGACCTTTGCTGGCCTGTCTGCTGCTGATGTCGGTCCTGGTCGCGCCCGCCATCCTCCCCGCCGAGACCGCGGCGCCCGATGCCGGTCAGCCGGCAATGGTCTCCATGCGCCCGGCAAGACTGAAGTCCAGCTCCGTGATGCCGCCGGCATCATGGGTGGCGAGGTCCACCCGCACGGTGCGGTAGACATTGAACCATTCCGGGTGATGGTCCATGGCTTCCGCCACCAGCGCGGCACGGGCCATGAAGCCGAAGGCCTCGTTGAAGTCCTTGAACTGGAATTCTTTGTGCAGCTTGCCGTCGACGACCTGCCATGGTGAGGGCACGGAGGCGTTGAGGGCGGCTAGGGCGCTTTGGATCTCTTGGTCGGTCAGCTTGGTGCGGCTCATCGGGATCTCCTGGTTTGGGGGTGACGAGAGCGGAGGTTGCCCCGGTGCAGCCTGGGTTCAAGTGGGGGATTGGGTTGGGCGGGGCGAGGGGCGAGGGGCGAGGGAGCAGACTAACGCTTCGTTAAGTGCAGAAGTGCACCGGTGCCCGCTTGCGGGGCGTGCGGCAGCGCGGCGCTGCGGTGGGGGCAGTGCGGGTGGCGGATGCGCTTCGCATATCCGCGCTGCGGCGACAGTGTTCTCACATGGGTCGGGGCGGAGCCGGCGGGCGGTGGATGGCGGATGCCGGCTTCGCCCCTGTTACCCGGTGTCAGGCGTCCTGCTTGCCTTCGGCGACGTCGCCGGCGGCCTCTTCGGCCTTCCTGGCGGTGCGCTTGGCTTTCTTCATCGCAGCGTCGACGACGGACTTGGCCTTGGCGGAGACGCTCTCGGCGCCGTGCTCGACGGCTTCCACCGCGGCGGCGGCCGTCTGCTTGGTGCTGCGGCCGAAGGCGGGCACCCATTCGGCCACCTTGCCCGCACCGGCCTTCACCCCGCTGACGACCTTGCCGGTGAGCTGAGCGGCCCGCTCGTGCAGTGCCTTGTCAGTGGCGCCATAGGTGGCCAGCGAGCCGACGGCAACGCCCGCGGCGAAGGGAATCAGGGGAAATGCCATGGAGACCTCCAGTTGGGTGGCGGGCACCGCACAGCGGCCCGCAGGTCGGGGGAAAGACACGCGCTGCCGGATCTGCTGTCCGGGATCTGCCTTCGCGCATGAGCGGGCGCATCCGGATGCCTGCGCCTTCCGGCGCGCTGCTGTTCAAAGCCTAAGCTTAGCAGATGACAGCAATATGACCGTTCTGCCCATGGGTGAACGGATCTGTGGCGGTTGCCCGTGGAGGGGACTGACGGGGGCCGACGGCGTCCGTCGCCGACGCAGGCGAATCGACACCAAGGTTGGGCTGCCGAGACGCCGCCGACGGCCGTCTGCACTGCTGCCGGCGGCCGTCGGGTTGTGGCGAGCGCCGGCGTCAGGCCGCCTCCCGCTCCTCCAGCTTGCGGATGAGCGGATAGAGGTGCTCCGTCTCGCGTTGGATGCGGTCGAGCACCAGACCGAACATCTGCTCGGTTTCCGACAGGAACTCGCCGTGGTTGCGGATGGTGAGGCGGCGGCTTGACTCGTTGCACCAGTCCTTGAGGTAGCGGTTGAAGATACGCTTGATCTCCGTGGAGCCGGACAGGAAGCGGTCAGCGGTGTTCTTGACCGTCTGGTCCGGATAGGAGATGAGCTTGCCGCAGAGCTCGCGGTCCACCAGCTCGATATGCTCCTTTACCTTGCCGGTGTACTCGAAGAAGACGTCACAGGCGGTCTCGGTGTCGCACATCTCCCGGTTCTGCACCAGGTACAGGAAGACGTTGGAGAGCTCGGTGATCTTGTGGTTCTGAGCATGCAGCTTAGAGAAGGCAGTCATTGCAGGGCATCCTCCATCGGAGCGCTGTCGTTGTCTGTGGTGGTGAGGCAACAGGATTTCGGCTGTCGGCGCTGGCGTCGCGCCGACGTCTGCGGCTGGACATCGGCGGCGCGATGGCGCTCTCGCAAGCCTGCGCCGCGCTGGCCTTTACCGGAGAAAGTGTAGCTGAATTGCGCGGGCGCCGTCGCGGCCACTTTGGTACAAGACACTGAATCCACTCATCAACTTTCGATCATCGCCGTCAGCCGCTGGCCCGGGGGGACCATCGGCAGGACATTTTCCGCCTTGTCCACCCAGACATCCACCAGCACAGGTCCGGGTTCTGCCAGGGCCTGCTCCAGGACTTCGTGAAGCTTGGACGGCACACGCACCCGATAGGTGGAGAGGCGGGGGTAGACGGCCTTCAGCGCCGTGAGATTCGGCAACTGGCGGCGGCAGTTCTGGTCCAGATCGATGCAGCCCGCATCGCAATCCCACTGCCGGGCGAGGCAGGTCTCGTGGTGATGGCCGTCGTCCATCATGTCTTCCCACTGACGCACCATGCCGAGGAAGCTGTTGTTCAGGACGAACATCTTGAGCGGGACACGATTGGCGACGACGGTGGCCAACTCCTGCATGTTCATCTGGAAGCTGCCGTCGCCGTCCACCAGCACCACGGGGTGCTCCGGGTTGCCGTACCAGGCGCCGATGGCGGCCGGCAGGCCATAGCCCATGGTGCCGAGCCCGCCCGAGCTGATCCACTGGCGCGGCCGGCTGAAGCGATAATACTGCGCGGCCCACATCTGGTGCTGGCCGACGCCGGTGACCACCGTGGCCTGGCCGTCGGTGAGCGCCGACAGGCAGGCGACCACCGCCTGGGGCTTGATGTGCTCACCCTCAGCGAAGGGCAGCGGCATCTGCTCGCGCCAGCGCCGCACGCGCGCCATCCAGTCCGGGTGCCGGGCACTGCGCCCGGAGGTAAGGGCGTAGTCCAGAAAGCGGCTCAGCGATGCCACCAGCGCCAGCTCGCACTTGATGGTCTTGTCGATCTCGCTCGGGTCGATGTCCACGTGCGCGATGCGCTTGCCATCCGCGAAGCCCCGCACGGCCACCCGGTCGTCGAAGCGCCCGCCCAGGGTGAGGATCAGGTCTGCCTCGCGCAGCGCGTAATTGGCCGGCACGCTGCCGTGCATGCCCGGCATGCCGAGGCTGTGCGGCGCGCCCATGGGCACGGCGCCGAGGGCGTTGAAGGTGGTGGTGACGGGGGTGTCGAAGCGCTCGGCAAAGGCGCACAGCGCGTCCGCGGCGCCGGCGTGGATGACGCCGCCGCCGGCCTTGATCACCGGGCGCTCGGCGCCCGCCAGTGCCGCC
>PR_CR_10_Liq_2_inCRDRAFT_1000448_pt1 | contig 11448 bp, 8 predicted proteins | sample PRCRCaboRojoPR_FD_10245 | JGI IMG/M metagenome (IMG submission 10245) | reverse complement strand
CCTGTAAGTGGGATAAGCGTTTGATCATTGTTATTGGTTTTCGTACCTCTCCTCTAGGTTGTGGGTGCATGGCCCACAACTGTCATAGTGGTGCGCGTAATCCTTTTGCCTCGAGGCGCGGCAGAACCTCTTGCCGAAAATACGGGAACTCTTTGGCATAATCCACAAACGCGAGCGTCGTGCCGGCGATACCCGATGCGCTCAGTTGCTCGAGTTGATCGGCGATGTGATCAGGCGTACCTACCAGCGGGTAGCCACCGTGACCTGCGGCGAAGCGGTCACGGAACGTGGCCAGCGCTTCTTTTGTGAACGACTGTGCATGTAAACCTTGCAGGGTCATTAGATTATCGACCGCAGCCCAATCGGCATTTTGGTTGGCATACCAATCGAGATAGTCCTCGGCTTCTTTCTGGGTAGGACGACACACAACCGTGCAGAAAGTCAGTACGTCGACATGGCGTTGCACACTGGCGGCTTTCGCTTTTATGTCGGCCACGGTTGCCGCCGCCTGGCTAAAATCGAACACGGGCGTAAACAGAAAATCGGCGTTACGCATAGCGAACTCACGACCTTCGCTGGATGCAGCTGCGTTAATCACAGGTATTCTGCTTTGAACCGGGTGGGGTAGGCTGTAAATCCCTTTGCCCTTGTAATACTCACCGGCCCAATCGAAGGCGCTGTCTTCACGCCAGAGCTTTTGTACGTAGTCGAACCACTCCTGTGCCATGGCGTAGCGATCGGCGTGATCTGACGGCAAATCCACACCGAAAGCGTCATACTCGGGCTTGTTCCAGCCAGCTACTACGTTGAGCCCGATACGCCCGCCGGAGAGCTGGTCGAGTGTAGCCAGTTGCTTTGCAATCACGACAGGGTGGTTATAGGCGGTATGTACTGTGGCGAACACTTGAATGCGCTTAGAGTGCGCAGCAAGTCCGGCTGCCCAGGTGACTGTCTCAAGAACATTGCCATGGAAGTCGGTGTCGCCACCATAGCCAATCCACCGGGCAATCGGCAGCATAAACTCGATGCCGGCTTCGTCACACTGACGGACCAAATCGATGTTGTTGTCCCAGTTATTGTTCCACCGTTCTTCAACCTTGGTGACCGCCATGCCACTTGAACAGTTGGCAGAAAACGTGCCGAGCTTAAGTTTGTTGCTGTTGAACATGGCTGATTGTCCGGTCATTTTGCCCCCGTCACGCTTCTGTCGTGCTTTGCCTACATTTTAGGTTTAAAATATATTTATCAGTGCGGCGCGAACCATGCAAGCATTTCTTGGTATTGTTCGACAAATTGTTGGGCTCTCGGAGGCGATGTGCGATATCTCGAAGATTTTTCGGTGGGTGAGTGCATACCATTGTCGCCCCGGCAGGTATCAGAGGAGGACATTGTGGCTTTTGCTCAGCAGTTCGACCCACAACCCTTCCATACTCATCCGACGCACCCACGCACACAAGCATTGGGCGGTTTGCTGGCGAGCGGCTGGCATACGGCGGCATTGTTCATGGCAATGGCCGTGGAAGCTTACATGGCCGATGCCGCCATCATGACATCGCCGGGGGTAGATAAGTTACGCTGGTTGGCGCCACTGCGCCCGGGGGATACCGTGCAAGGTGAGGTCATTATCACTGGGGTCAGGGCATCGCGCTCTAAACCCGACAGGGGCATTTTGACGACATCGGTACGGCTTTGGCAGCAGACTGGAGTCGATGTGTTGACTTTAGAGACCACGGCGTTTGTGGCGAGTAAAACCACGTTGACGTCGGAGCATTAGCGCAGCGCCGTTACTTCCACTTCCACCAGGGCTTGATCTTCAATGAGTGCCGATACCTCAACCACGCTCATGGCCGGGAAGTGCTTGCCCATGACATCCCGGTAGGCACGCCCGACCTCACGGATATTACTTAAATAGGCCTGTTTATCGGTGATGTACCAGGTCATACGCACCATATGTTCCGGGCCGGCATCGGCTGCTGCGAGGACATCGCGTACGTTGAGCAGCGCTTGTCGCAGTTGACCGACAAAATCCCTGTGCTCGAACACCTCGTCTTTGTTCCAGCCAATTTGACCGCCGCAAAAAATGTGCTGTGACCCTTGTGCCATGATGCCATTGGCATACCCTTTGGGTCTTGGCCAACCTTCCGGTAGCAAAGTACGGTGCATTCAACTCTCCTGTTGTATCGGTGTGCCGATTCATTATATTTTAGGTTTAAAGTATTGGCTAGGCATGTTTGCTTACTCGCGACGCACAGATCCCGCGCCGGCGATTATCAGTCCCTGTCTATGCTCACCAAACGTCCGCGTTAGGTGCCAACGGCAACAGGCGATTCATGCCCCAGGTAAAGCCACAACCGAAACCCGCAGTCGGGTAGATTAACAAGTTAGCGACGGAAACACCCATGGCAGAACGATCGTTTAAAGAGGAAGTCAAAAAACTGCGCGCCGGCGACGGTGATCTGTTCAAGGGCGAGGGCATTCTTGCTATCACCAAAGCACTGCTACAGTCGGGCGTCAGCTATGTGGGTGGCTATCAGGGCTCACCCATTTCGCATTTGATGGATGTGCTCAACGACGCCCAAGATATCTTGGGTGAGCTGGGTGTGCATTTCGAGGCCAGCGGTTCAGAGGCTACCGCCGCTGCCATGTTGTCCGCATCGATTAACTATCCGCTGCGAGGTGCAGTGACCTGGAAGTCGACGGTGGGCACCAATGTGGCCTCGGATGCCCTGTCGAATTTAGCATCAGCTGGGGTCACCGGTGGCGCCATGGTCATCGTCGGTGAGGACTACGGTGAAGGCGCCAGTATCATGCAAGAGCGCAGCTACGCGTTCGCCATGAAAGCTCAAATGTGGCTGCTTGACCCGCGACCTAACCTAACCAGTATTGTCGATATGGTTGAGAAGGGCTTCGCCCTGTCTGAAGCCTCTAATACACCCATCTTTTACATGATGCGTATTCGAGGCTGTCATGTTACCGGCGAGTTTTTGGCGAGGGACAATGTGGCCCCCCGCTACAGTAATCGCAGTCCGGTGAGCCCCCAGCGAGAGCCCGAAAAAATCATTTTGCCGCCCTATGTTTACGCCCAAGAGCGCGAAAAAATCGCCCAGCGGCTGCCGGCGGCCATCGACTTTATTCGGCGCGAACAGCTCAATGAAGTGTTTGCGGGCAAGTACGAGCACTTGGGCATCATTACCTGTGGCGGCTCTTATAACACCGTCATCCGAGCGCTAGAGCGCCAAGGTCTGTCAGACGTTTATGGCAATGCGGATATTCCCATTTATTGCCTCAATGTGGCCTATCCGCTTATCCCCGATGAGCTCGTTGAATTTTGTGTCGGCAAGGAACAGGTGCTGGTATTGGAAGAGGGCCAGCCCGAGTACATCGAGCAGGGAATTCAAACCATTCTACGTCGCCGCGATGTACAAACCCGGGTGTTCGGTAAAGACATTATGCCGATGGCAGGTGAGTACACGGGGCAAGTAATGCTCGAGGGCATTACCCGGTTTGTGTTGGCGTCAAGACGCGAAACCGTGCCTTTAGCCATGACCCTAGACACGGTGCTTGGACGTGAAACGCCCCTCAGCGAAGAGGATATCGCTGCGCTCATGAACCAGTTACCCCCGCGTCCCGCGGGTTTATGCACCGGCTGCCCCGAGCGCCCGCTGTTTTCAGCGATCAAGCAATTGCAGCAGGACATGGGGCCGTTCCATATTTCCTCGGATATCGGTTGCCATTCCTTTGCCACTGCCGAGCCGTTTAATCTGGGCAATACCATCATGGGCTACGGCCTGTCGCTGGCCAGCTCATCGGGTATGCGCCATGCATTGCCTCACAAGGCCATCAGCATCATGGGTGACGGCGGGTTTTGGCATAACGGCTTAACCAGCGGTGTCACCAGCGCTGTATTTAACGGCCACGACGGCCTGCTCATCATCGTCGATAACGGGTATTCCGCGGCAACAGGGGGGCAGGACATTCCTTCGTTGGTCGAGCCTAATTTGATCGCATCAACCCTCGATGCCGAGCGCCCTAAACGCGAGCAGTGGCAGAGTATCGAAGATGCCTGTCGAGGTGCCGGTGTTCAATGGATTCGGACCGTTAGCACCTACAACATCGAGTCCATGAAGCGAACCTTGCGCGAGGCGCTGACCACCGATACAGCAGGGTTAAAAGTGGTTATCGCGGAAGGGGAGTGCATGCTCAATCGCCAGCGACGGGTAAAACCGCTGATTCGCAAAGCGATCGATGAAGGTCAACGGGTTGAGCGCGCACGTTTTTACGTTGACCCCGCGACCTGTACCGGCGATCACGGATGCATCCGTTTGTCCGGGTGTCCATCGCTGACGATCAAGGAGAACCCTGATCCACTGCGTATCGACCCGGTGTCCTACGTCGATAACAGCTGTGTCGGCTGCGGCGTCTGTGGTGAAAATGCCCACACGGCGGTGCTGTGTCCGTCATTTTCACGCATCGATGTTATTCACAACCCGAGCCGTGCTGATCGTGTGCTGCAGCGCGCCCGGGATCGCTTCCGCGCTTGGTGGCGCCGGCGAGATGAGCGACGACAACAGGCGTTAACACTATGACGGACTCGGGACACACAATTAATCTACTCATCGCCGCACTGGGTGGTGAGGGCGGTGGCGTCTTGACCAACTGGCTTATTGAGGCGGCTGATCGCAGCGGTTGGCAGGCCCAAAGCACGTCTCTGGCCGGGGTTGCCCAGCGCACAGGTGCAACCATTTACTACCTGGAGTTTTTTAAACGCAATGCCGATGCACCTGCGCCGGTGATGTCGCTGTTTCCTGCTCAGGGTGATATCGATATTGCTGTGACGTCAGAAATTGCCGAAGCAGGTCGTATGCTGAGTCGCGGTTTCATTAGCCCCGATAAAACCACCTTGATCAGCTCGGATCATCGGGTTTACGGCATCACTGAGAAAAGTGCCACTACCGACGGTACCGCCGATCCAGCAGTTATTGCTGAGCTTTGCAGTCGCTACGCCCAGCGTTTTATTCACTTCGATATGCTCGAGGTGGTTCAGCGCTGCGGCACGGTTATTTCGGCCGCCCTGTTAGGTGCCATCGCCGGCGCTCAGGTACTGCCCTTTACCAAAGAGGTATTTGTCGAGGTCATCGCCGGGGGTAAAGGTGCCGACGCGAATCGCAAAGCCTTCGAAGAGTGCTATCAGGCCGCCGCGGGCGGCGGTGCAAAGCTTGTGGAGCCTGCTGCGGGCTTTGTATTGCCTTCCCCCACCACGGCCATTGGTCGGGTTTTGATACCCCGTATTGCTGGCTTCCCGAGCAGTTGCCACGAGGTACTTTTTCACGCCGCGCAGCGCCTCGTTGCCTATCAAGATGTGCACTACGCCACCGATTACCTAACCCAACTCGAGCAATTACTGGCCCGAGATGAGGGTACTGATGACTATTATCTGACCCGTGAAACTGCCCGTTGGCTGGCGTTGTGGCTGGCTTACGAGGACATACCTCGGGTGGCGCAGCTGAAGTTACGCCCCGAGCGTGAGTCATCGATAAGAGCCGAGGTTAGGGCGGGTGTCGATCAGCCCTTGCAGGTCACCGAATTTTTTCACCCGCGGGTAGAGGAGGTGGCTGCGCTACTCCCGAAATCACTGGGAGAGCGCTTGCTGGCATCGGCGACAGCTCGCCGTGCGCTGGGTTACGTCCTGGGTCCACGTAAATTACGTACCGACACCATTCTTGTTCAGCTCGTACTGCGGGGACTTGCCAGCTTGCGTCGCTGGCGCCGGGGTAGTTTTGGCTACGCCGAAGAGCGGGCAATGATCGATCGATGGTTTGATGCGGTCTGTTCACAAACGAACACTGACATGGCCCGTGCGCTGGCAGATTGTGGTCGGATGGTGAAGGGCTATGGTGCTACCCGTTATCGAACTACCTCCCGCTTGATGGCCATTATTGATGCGGTGGAAACTGGCATCGCCGCTGACGCTGCGGCAGTGCGTCGCTTAAATGAGACGGCCATGATCGGTGAAGAGTCAGCACCCTTTGACGAGGCCATCGCCGCGCTGGGATAAACCCAAATAGCCCTGTTTGATGGTCACTGTCACTAGCCCTTGGCGGCGGACACTATTTTGCGCAAACTGCACGGGTGTAGCGTTGTTCAGAATAAAAAAGTCTTTCACGACAGAGGAGCGCAAGGGGTGAACTACGATCTGTGTATTTGCAACGGCACGGTATACGACGGCACGGGCGCCGACCCCATACAGGCCGACATTGCCATCAAAGATGGGATGATCGTGGCAGTAGGCGCAGTGACAGGCAGTGCCAAAGAAACCATTGACGCAAGTGGCATGGCGGTGACACCTGGCTTTATCGACCTGCATACACACTACGACGGTCAGGCCTCTTGGGATAGTGATTTCCAGCCCAGCATCAATCATGGGGTCAGCACCGTCGTCATGGGCAATTGCGGTGTCGGTTTTGCGCCGGTTCGTCCCAGTGACCGAGAGCAACTCATTCGCTTAATGGAAGGTGTCGAAGATATTCCCGGTAGTGCCTTATCCGAGGGCATCGCTTGGGATTGGGAAACCTTACCCGAGTTCATGACTGCGCTCGATGCCAAGCCTCATACCATCGATTTTGCGGTACAAGTCACCCACGATGCTCTTCGGGTGTATGTCATGGGTGATCGCGCTGTGGCCGAGCAGCAGGCCACAGACGACGATATTGCCGCGATGCGACGATTGACCCGAGAGGCCCTTGAGGCCGGTGCTATTGGCTTCTCCACCGGTCGNTCTGACGTGCACCGAAGTGCCGACGGAGCATGGACGCCTGCTTCGGAGGCGTCGGCGGCAGAGCTTGTAGGTATCGCCGAAGCATTTCAGGGCCTCAATCATGGTGTGCTGCAGGCGGTGAATGACTTCGATTTGGAACGCGCTGGTGATGCCTTCGAGCGGGAGTTCGATCTGCTTGAGTCTTTTGCGAGAGCCAGTGGTGGGCGTCCGTTTTCCCTGTCGCTTATGCAGCGAGATTTTGCTCCGGATCAGTGGCGGCGCATTATTCATCGAGCGGAACACGCTAAGTCTCAGGGGATCGATATGCGTCTGCAGACGGCGCCTCGGGGCATTGGTGTAACCACGGGGCTGCAGTGCACGTTTCATCCCTTCATTGGCTTCCCTAGTTACAAACGTATTTGTCACTTGCCCCTGTCGGAGCGCGTGGCCCAGATGCGTGATCCCGCCTTCAAAGCCCAGCTATTATCCGAGTCGTCCGAGCCTTTGGCCGGCGATGGCACACCGGTGCCCCCCATCGTCGATGCTTTAATGGCCGCTATGGATTACGTGGCAGGAAAGACGTTCCTGCTAGGTGACAACCCGCGGTACGAGCAATCTGCCGAAGATTCCGTGTTGAGTATGGCCCAGGTCCGGGGTGTCAGTGCTCTCGAGATGATGTACGACTTGCTGCTTGAGGACGAAGGCAAGGCACTATTGTATTTCCCCATTTACAACTACACCGATATGAACTTCGATGCGGTGTATACCATGATGACCCACCCTCAAGCCATTATGGGGTTATCCGATGGTGGCGCTCATGTGGGCACTATTTGCGATTCAAGCTTCCCCACCTATTTGTTGAGTTACTGGACCCGAGATCGAAAACAGGGCCAGCGCCTGTCGGTACCCGAAGCGGTGCGCCGACTCACCTCGGATATCGCCGATTACTGCGGTATGGCCGACCGAGGCGTTTTGAAGCCCTGCCTCAAGGCTAATGTCAATGTCATCGATCTCGAAAACTTGCGACTGCATGCGCCGCGCATGGTGCGCGATTTACCCGCTGGCGGGCAGCGCTTACTCCAAGATGCCACCGGCTACCGCGCGGTTGTGGTGGCGGGGGAGCCGGTGTTAATGAACGATCAACTCACCGGTCGCCTGCCTGGTCGCTTGTACCGGGCGGGACACTAGTTAAGCCCCCTGGTGCTCACGCTCTTCGTGCTGTGATGCGTACATCGCCGAGTCGGGCCCGTTAAACATCCCCCGGCTGCAGTAGCACTTCGTCCGCGCGTAACCCGCTGACAACCTCAACGTTATCGCCGACGATGCTTCCTGTTCGAATAAAGCGTCGCTCGGCACCGGTGTCACCTCTAACCCAGACCAATTCCAACTGGCCCACCCGGCGCACATAGTTCACGGGAATACGGAGTGACGTTCCCTCGCCTGCGGGCACCGACAATCGTGCATACATACCGGGCATCAATCCATCGATGACAGGCATAAGTAAACGCACTTTGAAGGAACGGGAGCCTGGGTCCGCGGCGGGCACAATTTCTTCGATATTGGCATCGGTTGTGGCGTTAAGCGTAGGTACTGACACTGATAACATCTGCCCTGGGGCTAAACCTACAGCCAAGGTCTCGCGCACCCATGCTTCCACTCTCAAGGTACTCGGATTGTAGAGTGACACCAGCGGTTGACCGGGATTGACGGTGTCGCCGGGCTCTACCATGCGCTCAACCACACGTCCGGCGATGGGGGCCACAATCGTCGACCATGAAAGCGCGGTCTTGGCCTCTTGGATACCTTGCTCGGCTGCGCGGCGCTGTGCCTCCAGCGCTGCCGCATTCGCTCTGGCAGTGTCTAGATCTGCTTGAGCGATAAGCTGCCGTTGGCGTAAGTTTTCAGCACGATCGAGTGCTAGCGCTGCTTCGTCGACCCGCGCACTGATGCTGTTCAGCGCTTCTTCCGCCTGCTTCAAACGGGCGAGTAGATCACTTGCTTCAAGTTGCGCTAGTACCTGTCCTTGCTCTACGAGATCACCAGCTCGAACAGATAATGTATTCACCCGCGCCAGTAAACGAGAGGCCACCAATGTGGTTTCCCGGGCTTCAACAGAGGCGGGTACGCTTTCTAGTTGCTGATACGCCACCGCTTTAACGGTGACCGTCACTGATGGCTCCGGCTCAGGTAAGGGGTCTAAACCGGGTGCCACCCTTGGTGTGAGTAAACCTGCCATCCATGCCACCATGACAATCAGTCCCAACAGTGCTGTCACTGTCATCAGCATGCGCTTCATAGGGTTAACTCCTCTGGTGTCGACACACCGTCAATTTCTGCAGCCGGCGCAAATACCAACCAGTACACCAGTGGTACCACCACAAGGCTGAACAGCGTCGAGGCCACAATGCCAAAAATAATGGCCAGAGCCAGTCCGTTAAAAACCGGATCCAATGTAATAACCAGATTGCCCAGTAGGGTTGTGCCAGCGGTGAGTAACACGGGACGCATGCGAACTGCACCGGCCTCAAGCACTGCGGCAGTGACCGTCGAGCCCGTATTTCGCGCGCGCTGTATGAACTCGACGAGAATGAGTGAATTGCGTACGACGATACCCGCCAGGGCGATCATCCCTATCATGGCAGTGGCGGTGAACAGTACTGGGTCGGGTGCTCCAGCTACTGTTCGCTCACCCAGCTGATTCATAAGCCAAAAGCCCGGCAGGATGCCAATCACAGTGAGTGGGATGGCGGACATAATAATGAGGGATAAACCGACCGAACGGGTCTGCAGACGCAGCACGACAAAGATACCCAATAGCGCAAACCCATAGCGCAAATAGGTAGCCCAGCCCCATGTCTCGGAACACGTCAAGGGTGATATCCAGCTCACCTTCCCCAGTCCAGCTGACCGATGTGCCCACGGGAAGCTGCCATCCGTCGTCACCGCCGCTTTTAAAATAGGTGCGCGCTGACCAGTCGTTGGCGGGGCCTCGGGGGGCGTTCAGATCAGCCTGTACATCGGCCACCACGTCGGCGGGCGTGCGTCCGTTTAATTCTGCCGTGACGTACACGACACGGCGTAGGTCTTTTCTGTGTATAGCGGGTTCTACTGTTTGGCGCTCGAAATGACCCAATTCCCCCAGCGCCACCAGTGGTTGGGCGGCGCTCTCGAGTCCCTGCTCGGTCGTGGTTTTAGTAATGCCCGGTCGACCTCGGACCAGCAGTCGCTCTAGGTCGGCGGCTGAATCTTTCAGCGCCAAGGGTAACTTGACCGTTATCGGTAATGGATGGAGTTCATGCTCGGCTTGTAAATAACCTGCGATAAAACCTTGCTGGGTCATGCGCAAAGTGCGTGCAACATCATCGGTGGACACCCCTGACAAGGCTGCTTTCTGTTTGTCAGCGATAAAGCGAACACGCTCGTAGGGGGCTTCAAGGGTGGTGTCCACCTCCACCACATGAGGTTCCCGTTGTAGCCGCTTGGCAACCAGGGCGGCGGCTTGGCGCTGAGTCTCGTAGGGTGTGATGAGATCGCCATACACTTCGGCCACGAGCGTGGACAGCACCGGAGGCCCCGGGGGCACTTCTACCACTTTCAAATGGATACCATCTACCGCCAGCGGTGCCAGTAGTTCGCGCAGTCGCAATACAACACTATGTGATTGATGGGCGCGTTCGGACTTGTCGAGTAACACGACCCGAAGTTCGGCAAGATTCGCTGCATGACGTGCATAGTAGCGGCGTACCATGCCATTAAAGTCCATGGGGGAGGGCTGACCGACAAACGCTGCGATGGTGGTTACTTCGGGGAGTCGGGCAACCTGTCGCGCCACGGATTCGGCCACCGCTGCCGTGCGCTCGACACTGGATCCCTCGGGCATATCGATCAGTACCTGGACCTCTGAGCGGTTATCGAAAGGCAGAAGCTTAAGCGGTACCCAGCGCATGGCTGGCAACAGACAGACGGCAAAAAACAACAGGACAACCACGAATAAAGTCAGATGAGCTCGGCGTCGGCTGGCCATTATGGGCTTGAGCAAGCGACTGTAGACACTGACAGTGCCTCGGGTACTCGGCATGTCAGCCTGACTATTTCCCAGTAATTTCAGCGCGAGCCACGGCGTGACAAAAAAGGCCGTCAGGGTACTAGCGATGACAGCCGCAGGTACGTTGAAGGCCATGGGTGCCATATACGGGCCCATCATGCCGCTGATAAATGCCAGGGGAATGAAGGCAAGCACAATGGTCACCGTCGACATAATGAGTGGACCCGCTATCTCACGCATCGCATCGGCTACCTGCTCCGCCGCGTTTGTGCGTTTTTGCTTTAGGAAGCGAGAGATGTTGTCGACCCCAGTGATGGGATCATCGACCAACAGACCCAAGGACAGAATCAGGGCGAATAAAGTCACTCTGTTGATGGTGTATCCCAGCGCATAATCAAGCGCGAAGGTAATGCCGTAGCAAACCGGGACCGCAAGACCCACTACTAAACCCGGACGCCAACCCAGGAACAGCGCAATAAAAACCACGACGGTTACCACGGCAAATAGCAGTGACTGGGTAAGGTTGTTTACCTTGTCGTCAGCGGTTTTGCCGTAATCACGCAATACCGCAACATCGACACCCGGCGGTAGCAGCCGCTCCCGAAGGGTATCGATTAATTGGAGGGTATCTGTAGCAACAGCGACGGCG
>PR_CR_10_Liq_2_inCRDRAFT_1000447_pt1 | contig 11471 bp, 10 predicted proteins | sample PRCRCaboRojoPR_FD_10245 | JGI IMG/M metagenome (IMG submission 10245) | reverse complement strand
TTCTTGCTGACAAAACCGCAATCTCAGATTCAAAATCAACCAACTGCTCGGCCAACAATGATCCGCCGAGCTTATTCAAACTTGAAAACCAATCGCTGACCTCGTCTGCATTTGAGACAAACCTGACGCCCTTTCCGTCATAACCGCCGATTGGTGTTTTGACGATAACTTTGCCGCCCTGTGTAGCGATAAATTCATTCAGTTGTTCAGGGGTCTGCACTTCAAGCCATCCAGGCATTGGCAACCCGGCTTGGGATAGACGCTGGCGCATAAAAAGCTTGTTTTGGGCAAAAACTAATGCTTTCGAGGGGGGTTGGACGCTAATCCCAACTCTTTCCAACTGCTCAAGCGCCGAAGTTGGGACATGTTCGTGGTCAAAGGTTAGAACATCGACACCATCGGCGAACCAACCAAGCTCCTCGGCTTCGTTGTAATCACCAACGTTGACTGTTGCAATTGAGGCAGACATGCCCTCGGCCTCTGCAAAAACTTTGATTTCGATTCCCAGTGCGATTGCCTCGGGAATCATCATTCGCGCGAGTTGCCCTCCGCCAATAACGCCGACTCTCAAACCTCTCCCAACCTTCGAAGGTGCAATATATCCCCTGCTGAGATTATTTCTTCCCCATCATTGATAACCAACCGTCCCTGATTGTCAATATCGGTAGCCAGCCCCTCTATAACTCTGTCATCCGTGGTTACCCGAACCTCAAGACCAAGGGTATGTGAATACTTTCTCAATCTTTCCAAAACCGCCGCAACGCTGCCCACATCGTAGTCCCTTCGAAGGGTTGAGAACTCCCCCAAGATTTTTGAAAGTTGAAAATCGAAATCCTGGGTCAAGCCAATCTCCGCAAGTGATATTGAATTATCAATCTGGATTGGCTGAAGGTTGAGGCCTATTCCGACCACGAGCGAGTCTGAGCTGGCCTGACCTAGAACTCCAGCCAACTTCTTTCCATCTACCAAAACGTCGTTTGGCCATTTCAATCCAGCTTCAACCCCCTGAGATCTGAGAGAGATAACTGCTGCCATGGCAAGCAAAATCCCAAACCAGTGAGCGGCACCTCTGGGGTTTCGAATAAGCAATGAACAGGAGAGGCTCGCCCCGCTCGGGGATGACCAAACTCGGGAATGACGTCCACTACCGCTGGTTTGCTCGCTAGCGCAAACAACGCTCATGTCAGGCCAGTCTGCAGAGTTTTGAGAGATTTTTTCTATCAGATACTGGTTGGTTGAGCCGATTTGGTCGAAATAAACCAGCTTGCTTGAATGAGCAGTTGATAATTTAAGGTCCATGCATTCCCTTCGGACCATACAAACATTACTAAAGTAGTGCGCATCATAAAGTTGGAGAGATCTTGACAGACCATCCAGAGCTGGACACAACGGCCGGCAAAATAGCGGACCTCAAAAAGCGCTACCAGGAGGCGATGAATGGTGCGGGTGAAGAGGCGATAGCAAAGCAAAGAGCAAAGGGAAAGCAGACCGCTCGCGAAAGAGTGCAGCAATTGCTCGATCCAGGTAGCTTCGTTGAAATCGATGAATTCGTCCGGGATAGATCGTCTGAGGGAAAATCCAGGCCCTATGGAGACAGTGTTGTCACCGGATTGGGAACCATTCACGGAAAGCAGGTCGCGGTATACAGCCAGGACTTCACAATCTTTGGGGGGTCATTGGGTGAGGCTGCAGGCAACAAAATCATAAAGATAATGGAAATCGCGATTGACACCGGGGTTCCGATAATCGGAATCTTAGACAGCGGTGGCGCCCGAATCCAAGAAGGTGTAGTTGCCCTGGGCAAGTATGGAGAAATATTTAGAAAAAACACCCTCGCCAGTGGTGTGGTTCCGCAAATTTCGATTGTGATGGGGCCAGCTGCAGGTGGTGCGGTCTACTCACCTGCGTTAACAGATTTCGTGGTGATGGTTGATAAGACCTCGAACATGTTTGTCACCGGNCCNGATGTGATTAAGACCGTCACCGGAGAAGAAGTCGGTATGGAGGAGCTAGGTGGAGCAAGAGCCCACAACGAAACCAGTGGTGTTGCCCACTACCTTGCTGAGGATGAGGAAGACGCCATCGATTACGTGCGAACAATGATTGGCTTTCTNCCTGAAAACAATCTCTCGAATCCACAGTCCTATGAACCAGCGCACGAGCTGGAAATCACAGAGCAAGACATGAGGCTTGACCAACTGATTCCGGACAGCCCAAACCAGCCCTATGACATGCATACGGTTATTGAGGCCACAGTGGATGACGGCGACTTCTTGGAGGTGCAGCCGCTATACGCACCGAACATAATCGTAGGCTTCGCTCGCGTGGATGGTGGAACAGTTGGAATCGTCGCGAACCAACCTCTGCAAATGGCGGGCACTCTAAACATTGACGCTGGAGAAAAAGCAGCTAGGTTTGTGCGCTTTTGCGATAGTTTCAACATTCCAATCCTGACTCTCGTGGATGTTCCTGGTTATCTACCAGGGACAGACCAGGAGTGGGCGGGTGTAATCAGAAGAGGTGCGAAGCTTCTTTACGCCTACGCTGAGGCCACGGTCCCACTAATAACAGTGATAACCCGAAAGGCCTATGGTGGGGCATACATCGTTATGGGTAGCAAGCAGTTAGGCGCCGATATAAACCTGGCTTGGCCAACCGCGGAAATCGCCGTAATGGGAGGTCAGGGCGCTGTGAACATTCTTTACCGAGACAAACTCAAGCAAGCAGCTGAAGCCGGTGAAGATATTGAGCAGGTCAGATCGCAACTGGCGAAGGAATACACCTATAGTGTCGCAAGTCCTTTCCTAGCTGCTGAGCGGGGCGAGCTGGATGGAATTATCGAACCCTCAGCGACCCGACCCAGCGTAATCAAGGCCCTGCGAGCACTGAGAACCAAGCGCTCAGAATTGCCTCCAAAAAAGCACGGAAACATTCCTCTCTAATGCCTGAAATTCGAATCCAAACGCAACTGAGCTCGGCAAAGAAGGCAGCACTGATTTCAGTTATTAATAACCTTGAGGGTCGAGGTCAATCAGCCGAAAAACCCACTGGTTACGAAGCAAAACGGGAATGGAAGCGCTCCTCCATGACTAGAAAAAAGCCCGGGCAGTAGGGCCGAGAGCCCAGCATACTTGTCCCCCATTAAGGTGAACACTTTTTCCTGAAAACCGCCACCAGCTCTGTAAGGCTCTTGAGAAACTAAAAGAGTCCGAGCCGGGTGGCTGTTGGGGGGTCACCCGTTTCGGACGTCTAAATCCTCTCCCAAATACTCATTTCTTCTCTTGAAGGGCTCATTGCCGCAATCGAAACTTTCCAAGACTCTCCCTGTGGAGAGCGAATGGTAATCTTTCCATCCACTGCGGCATCTATGGCCTTTGCCACCTTCTCGAGAATCTCCGCTCGTTGAACCTCATCCACTTCTTCAAGTCCACCCTCATCCAAAAGCTCCACCTTCACCCCTCGAGCTCGCGCCTTTTTTGCCGCCTCGCTGACCCTTTCGTTAATCAGACCCCGGCCCCGAATCAGATCTCGAAGCTCTGCCTCCAACAGTCTTGCGCTTTCAGATCGGTCCGAGTCTAGATGCCCCTGGGTTTCGACGATTTCAGTGAGAATTGGCTCTGCCTTTTGAAGGGTCTGTTGAATTCGCTCTTGTCGAAATTTTCTAGCCGCGGTTCTGCCGGCTGCACCGACTTCAAAAGCTCTTTGAGACTCAATTGACTCAGCTGCCTGACGATCCGCCGTTCTAATCGCGTAACCTGAGGCGTGACCGGCAAAGACCATCAAGAGCGCACCCACGATTCCTGCGTTGAGAAGCGTTCCAATTCCTCCCCAGATGATGACCTGGCTGGCGATGGCGAAAAATCCTAGCCAACCGATGATTACGTGCCCCCTGAAGGATGTAATTCCAAGCAGGGTTGCCAATCCAACCACAAACCAGGTCGAATAACTCGCCGTTTCATTCACAATTATCATCTGCGTGAAAATCCAAGGCGTGGCCATTACAAAGGCCAAATTAGTGAGAGCTAACCAGGTTGGGATTCTTAATCCTGCGTAGAAAGAGATACTAATAAGCGAAAACACCAGGTAGGCGACGATGAACCCAATTGCGAGGCTGGGCATCGAATACGCATTAAGGCTGGATAAACCAAGCCAAGCGTGGTAGCAACTGTAAAGGAAAATAACCACCGAGATGGTGACCCGAGAGACCATTAGCGAGTCCATGAAAGAAACACCTCCGTGCCCACATTCGGAATTGAGTGAATTTTTGCAGTGCCACCAACTGCCTCAACTCGGCCGATGATGCTCAATCTAACTCCAAGCCTGTTTCTACTCACGCGGGATGACCTGAAGCCTCTTCCGTAGTCCTTGACACTAATAGTTATTCGCTCGGAGTTGCTCTCCGAGTGCAAATAGGTCCTAGGCGCGAGTGAATGCTTCCTCGAATTCTCAATGGCCTGCAAAGCAGCCTGTGTCAAAGCCTCGCCCACTTCAGCCGGAACAGCAACAGAACCTGTTCCAGAGCTACTTATGACAACATCACCTATTTCCCTAGCTGCTGAATTCAATGATTTCACCAGGGCCAGCGATGAATATGAAGACCTTTCCTCGGAGAGCTCCCGCATGCTGGAAAGTTCCACCAGAGCCTGTTGGGCCGAGTCGGCGGCCGACCTATGCTCCCCGGTGGATTTAGCTTTCGATGCCAAAAGAAGGGTGTTGAGGACCCTGTCATGAACCAGCGCATCAACCAGTCCTCGCTCGCGCTCTGTTGCATCGACCTGGGCTCTGGCCACAGAATCACGTAAGCTCTTTGAGTTTGCCTGATCAACTTTTCCAAATTGTTCAATGATCAGCCCCGCTAAAGATCCGAAGACGCCCCCAAGCATCAAAACCAAAACACTGTCTTGAATTCGACGCTCCAGTTCAATCGCTCCTCCCAGTTCAGTTGCCGAGAAGAAAAACCAGAAAAGTGTTACAGCAATTGCACCAATCAGACTGAATGGTTGCTTGAAAGCAATGCTGATGGATATGGCACTCATACCCATTGCCCACCAAACCCAAGGTCTGAAATCTTCTGGAAGGCCAGAGCCGTCTGTGGCCAAGATCGGCCAAAGCAAGATAACTACAGCTGGAGTAATCCCGTGAAAAACCATCCACAATTTTGGCTTGGTTCCAAACCACGCCCCATAAACCAGACCAAGCTGGCTAGCCTGACCAAGACAACCAATATCCAGTTTGTTGGCAGTAACACGGAGCTTTGAAAAATGGCGTTTCCAATAATCTCGATTCCGGTCAAGATTACAGCGACACTAAATGCTCTGAAAATTATCTTTTCAACGTTGCCTCGAGCTGAGTAGGAAAGTGATTCCACCTACAGCATCTCCTCGTTGATGTAGCCATCCTCGATGGCTCTCCTTAGCAGATCTATTTTGGTCCCGGCATACCTTCCAAGTCTGGAATACTTTCGCCTGACCCGATCTATGTGCTCTTTGGCTGTCGATCGTTCAACCCCGAGTTGATAGGCCACCTGCTTCAGGGCGAGGCCACTTGCATAGAGAGTGAGAACCTCTCGCTCTCTTTCGGTAAGCTGCGCGGCCTTGAAATCTTGATCGGTGTCAATTGCCGCGGTGGTCTCTGAATTATTTATGAAAACTCCTCTGGAGGTGAGCTCGATTGATTTCATTAGATCTTTCATCGATTCACTTTTTGGAACCACCGCATGAGCCCCATTTTTCATAGCCGCCCTCACCAGTTTTGGTTTGTCCGCTATGGAAAAAACTAAAACAGGCATTCTCTTTGAGATTATGGACCTGACATTTTCGCTTATCAACGACCCGTCAGCCAGAGATAAATCCATGACCACTACGTCTACCCGTTTTCTGCCCAACTTCTCCAAAAGTTCCGGAATCGTGGCTGCAGAAGCCACCAGAGTGTGTCCATATTCTTCACATGCGCCAGCGAACCCATATCGGACAGCCTCATGATCATCGACTATCGCTACTGAGACGCCTCGCCTTTGCATACTAAAACCTTAGCGAATTACAGGGACGTATTATCCTTACACGATGACCAAGATAATTCTGGCCAGTCAATCGCCCGCTCGTCTAAAGATTCTTAGAGATGCTGGGCTATCACCGATTGTTCAACCGAGCGAAGTTGATGAGGATGCAGTCTTAAAAGGTGTTGAAGCGCAAAACCCCGAGCACTACGTCACAACTCTTTCTCGTGCCAAAGCGGAGGATGTGGCAGAAAAGACTACGTCAGAGGAAGACACTCTGATACTCGGAGCGGATTCGGCTCTTAGTTTTGAAGGTCAAATTTTGGGTAAGCCGGGAGTGAGTGAACTGGCAATTCAACGCTGGCAATCCATGCGTGGAAAAACCGGCATGCTTTACAGTGGACAAACGCTGATCGACTTAAAGACAAAAAGATCAATCACCAGGTTCAGCGCAACAAAAGTTTGGTTTTCAGATATAACTGACAACCAAATAGAAAAATATGTCGCCTCCGGCGAACCTCTTCAGGTCGCCGGTGCGTTTACCATCGATTCCCTGGGAGGGGCATTCATTGATCGCATTGAGGGTGACTACCACACAGTGGTCGGACTTTCACTNAAACTCTTACGGGAAATGATCACCGAACTCGGCCACGAATACACCGATTTCTGGGAATAATTCCAAGCTTTCAGTCTCTGACCAATAAGCTTTCCCCTTATGGAACGCAGAATTCAAAAACTGCTCATCGCAAACCGTGGCGAGATTGCAGTCAGAATCATCAGAGCTGCCCACGACAGCGGTCTCCCCACCGTTGCAATTTACTCGGATGGCGATAGAAACTCCGTGCACGCACAGATGGCCGATGAGGCTCACTCGCTGGTGGGGCTAACAGCTGCCGAGAGCTATTTGAATATTGAAAAAATCATCAGAATTGCTCAAAAAACAGGTGCAAACGCAATCCATCCCGGGTATGGATTCCTAGCTGAGAATGCAGAGTTTGCAAGGGCGGTAATAGCCGCAGGAATCATTTGGGTAGGGCCATCACCGGAGGCAATCGAAGTACTAGGCGACAAAATAAGCGCTCGACAGATAGCTGAAAAAGTTGGAGCACCGCTGGCGCCAGGAACAAAAGAACCGGTCAAGAGTGCAGCCGAGGTGACAGACTTTGTCTCGCAATATGGACTCCCCGTTGCCATTAAGGCCGCCTACGGTGGCGGTGGAAGAGGAATAAAAGTTGCTCGCGAGGGGGATGACGTTGAGGAGCTTTTTGAGTCTGCAACAAGAGAGGCTGTACAGGCATTTGGACGAGGGGAATGCTTTGTTGAAAAATACTTGGACAAGCCTCGCCATGTAGAGACCCAGTGCCTTGCAGACGAGTTTGGAAATGTAGTGGTTATCAGCACCAGGGATTGCTCAGTTCAGCGAAGACACCAAAAGCTTGTTGAGGAAGCCCCAGCACCATTTATTTCAGATAAACAGAGCGCAGAGCTTTACGAGGCATCAAAAAAGATTCTTAGGGAGGCCGGTTACACCGGTGCCGGAACCTGCGAATTCCTGATTGGAGCCGATGGAACAATTTCGTTTTTGGAGGTGAATACCAGGCTTCAGGTGGAACATCCCGTCAGTGAAGAGGTAACAGGGATTGATCTTGTTAGAGAGCAGCTGAGAATCGCGGAGGGCGGGAAGATTGAGTATTCCGATCCAGAAGTCAGAGGTCACTCCATTGAGTTCAGAATCAACGGCGAGGATCCCGGAAGAGATTTCCTGCCAACTCCCGGCAAGATTCAAAGTATTCAGCAACCCTCCGGCCCCGGAGTTAGATTTGATACCGGAGTGAAATCTGGTGACCAGGTCAGTGGCAACTTTGACAGCATGCTGGCGAAATTGATTGTTACTGGCGAGAGCCGGGAGCAGGCCCTTGAAAGGTCCCGCAGGGCTTTAGAAGAGATTCAAGTTCACGGAATTCCAACCGTGATCCCTTTCCACAGACTCTTGGTCAATGAATCGACCTTCACCGCTGAGGGAGCAGACTTTGGTGTTTACACCCGATGGGTTGAGACCGAGTGGAACAACGAAATCGCACCCTGGTCCGGCATCGCCGAAACCGAGGAGTTAGAAACTCTAAAAACAATCAGCGTAGAAGTAGATGGTCAGCTTGTATCGGTTTCAGTTCCAACGAGGATGTTGGGAGAAGGTACAAACTTTGGAAAACCGCCGAGGCGCAAACAGTCTCACCATCAAACATCGCACTCTGGAATCAAGGGGAACGTAGTTTTCGCCCCAATGCAGTCAAATGTGGTCAAGGTTGCCGTAAATGAAGGTGATCACGTAAACGAGGGTGACCTGTTGCTGGTTTTGGAGGCCATGAAGATGGAGCAGCCAGTAACCGCTCACAGAAGTGGAAAAATCTCTGGCCTCACTGTTGAGCCGGGAACTACCCTCTCTGCAGGCACGAAAATATTGGAAATCGAAGACTAAATTATTGGCACGTGCAATGCTCTGGCGGCATCAGATATTGAGCCAGAGAGCGATGGGTAGACAGCGAAGGCAGCACTGACGTCATCGACTGTTAGACGATTCTCAACTGCCACCGCAATCGAATAGATCAGCTCACTGGCTCTTGGCGCAACAACCACCCCACCGATAACAGTTCCGCCGGTGGAGGCGAAGAGCTTGATAAACCCGTCCTGAACCCCCATCATTTTCGCCCTGGGATTGCTCTCTAAGTCAATTCTGTGAACAAACCCTCGAACCTCATCGTTTTCAATGGATTCCTGAGACCAACCAACAGAGGCAATTTCGGGTGAGGTGAAAACGTTTGCGGTGACATTTCTAAGCTGTGTTGGGGTGGAGACATCTCCCATTGCGTGAAATACCGCAGTTCTTCCCTGCATGGCTGAAACCGAAGCCAGCGGCAAAAAATTCGTGCAATCGCCTGCGGCATAAACATTTGCTCTTGAAGTTCCAGCGACTTTGTTCACAATGATCTGACCGTGCTCGTTTGTATCCACACCAGCTTCTTCAAGATTCAGTCCCTCGGTGTTGGGGATTGACCCGACCGCCATTAGACAGTGAGAGCCGATTAGCACCTCTCCGGTGTTGAGTGTCACCCGAACCCCGTCTCCGGTATTTTCAACGCTCTCGGCACGAGACTTGTTCATAATCCGCATTCCGCCACGCTTGAATACGTTTTCCAAAACCATGGCAGCATCCTTGTCCTCACCCGGCAAAACATAATCTCTGGAGGAAACAAGAGTCACCTTTGACCCAAGTGCTAGGTATGCTCCAGCAAACTCGGCTCCGGTTACACCAGATCCGACCACAATCAAATGCTCGGGAAGGCTTTCGAGATTGTAAAGCTGCTTCCAGTTGAAAATTCTCTCACCATCCGGTTCAGCTGATTCAAGCTCTCTGGGTCGTGCCCCGGTGGAGACAATGATTGTCTTGGTCTCTATTCGCTTTTCTTTACTTCCATCATTTGGCGAGACGATAACCGCGTGGTTTCCGTCTAACCTGCCTGTGCCCGTAATCAGCTGAACTCCAGCTTGTTCAAGCTGTTCCTGCATATCAAGCGACTGCTCCCGAGCCAAATTCTTCAGACGTTGGTTGACAGCTTTCAAATCAACCTCAATCTGGGCACCAGCAGTTTTCAAACCCAATTCTTCGATTTCTGAAAAACGCTTGGAGATATCCGCCACCGCTATCAGGGTTTTAGAGGGAACAACATCTGTTAGGACCGCCGATCCACCCCAGCCTTCACGTTCAACCAGGATTACCTCTGCCCCGAGCTGTCTGCCTGCGAGGGCAGCCTCGAATCCTCCCGGTCCTGCGCCGATGATTACTATCCTGTGCGATGGAAATTTTTGAGCCACGTCTCTATTGTCTAACACTTCGCCAATCTTGGCTTGCATGATTACAAATAAACTGTTCGGATGGAAACTGCCAAAAAGCTCGCAGAGGACGCGGCTCAAAAAATAAAAGATGATGCAAATATTGAGTCGATAGATATTGGGCTCACGCTCGGTTCTGGCTGGGCAAAGGCTGCCGACCTTGCAGGTGAAGAGATAGCCAGCATTGATGCATCCGAGATACCTGGTTTTCACAAACCAAGCGTTGCTGGCCACACTGGCAAACTGCGGGTCATAAAGCTAGCCAGCGGAAAGCATGCACTGGTAGTGGGCGCAAGAACCCACTTCTATGAGGGATATGGAGTTGATGCGGTAAGCCACGGGGTAAGGGTGTCTGCAGCTCTTGGCGCTGAAGTGATGGTTCTTACAAATGGAGCTGGGGGCATCAAAGAGAGCTGGTCACCGGGGCAGCCGGTGATTATTTCTGATCACATAAATCTCACTGCCCACTCACCACTGAGTGGCGCAAACTTTATAGACCTAACAGATCTATATTCACCAAGAATTCGAAAAATAGCCCTTGAAGTTGATGAAACTCTTGACCAAGGAGTCTATGTTCAGTTCCCAGGTCCCCATTATGAAACCCCTGCCGAAGTGAAAATGGCCAAAGCAATGGGCGGGGACATAGTTGGCATGTCCACGGCCCTGGAGGCAATCGCCGCCAGGGAGGCGGGCCTTGAGGTGTTTGGCATGAGCCTGATTACAAATTTGGCCGCAGGAATTCAAAAAACACCGCTGTCGCATGCCGAGGTAATTGAGGCTGGTCAAAAAGCAGAGCCAGTCATTGCCAGGCTATTAGCCCAGATAATCAACAAACTGTGATGAATCTAGATTACGTAAAACAATGGATCGATCAAGATCCGGATCCTGAAACAAATTTCCAATTGCAGCGCATGCTGGATGCAGGTGAGATTGCGGAGATTGAGCAACTGTTCTCATCACGGCTTAGCTTCGGAACTGCTGGTCTCCGAGCTGAATTAGGTCCAGGTCCGATGAGAATGAATCGGCTGGTCGTCAGTCAAACAGCCAAGGGGCTGGCTAATTTCTTGCTCAAGAATCGAGATTCTTACCTGGATAAAAATGGCGAGCTGAGCGCTGTCATTGGCTACGATGCCCGAAAAAATTCAGAGGTCTTTGCCAAAGACTCAGCAGAGATTTTGGCTGATGCGGGTATTCAGGTGAAACTCTTCGATCAACAGGTTCCAACTCCAGTCGTTGCTTTTACTGGCAGAAGGCTAAATAGCTCAGCATCAATCGTGGTCACTGCAAGCCACAACCCACCGAATGACAACGGCTACAAGGTATATCTCGGTGGGGCAAATGGCAGCTCTCAGATTGTTCCTCCCCAAGACCAGGAAATTGCAGCTGAGATCGATCAAGTTGAACAGATAAACCCAAGCGGTAGATCAAATGAATACTCGCTAATCGGAGATGATGAAATTGAGCAGTATTTACTGCGCTGCAGCCAATTAGCGGGAGATCAAACCGAGTCGGAGCTGAAGGTTGTCTACACAGCAATGCATGGGGTTGGCTGGAAGCTTGCAAGCAGGGTTTTTGAATTAGCCGGATT
>PR_CR_10_Liq_2_inCRDRAFT_1000446_pt1 | contig 11498 bp, 15 predicted proteins | sample PRCRCaboRojoPR_FD_10245 | JGI IMG/M metagenome (IMG submission 10245) | reverse complement strand
ACGATCTCGGTATCCAGCCCGCGGTCATTGAGATCCTTGACGATGCGCGGAAAATCGGCGAGCGATTGCGGCCGGTTACGGGCGTCGATGCCGATGGCGTAATCGTTCTCCGGTTGCGTATCGGCAATATGCCGGCCGAGCGCGTCGAGCAGGGCAACGGGCAGATTGTCGATGCAGTAGAAACCGCCATCCTCGAGGGTTGCCAGCGCAACACTTTTGCCCGAGCCGGAGAGTCCGCTGACGATGATCAGGCGCATGCAACCGGCCTCTTGGCGGCGATGGTTTGTGCCAGCACGGCGACGGCGGCGATGATCAGATCGGCAATCGGCCGCTGCGGGGCAAGGGCAAGTCGGGGGCAGGCGGTGTTCATGATTCGGGTTGTCTCCCAGCTGCCGGCGGCCTGATCCGTCTGCGCTCGGTCAGTGAGGTCCACGACCAGATCGATGCTTGCCTCTTCGGCGACCGACGCCGCACCAAAGCACTGGCGAACATTCAGCAGGCCCGGGCCGCGCAGATACAGCCAGCCGTGGCCTGCTGCCGGTGCCCGACCAAAGAGAACATGATCGTGTTGCCGCAGGATGACAGCGTCATCGGCCACCAGTTGCTGGCCCCGGCCAATCAGCGACAATGCCGTGTCGCTTTTGCCACTGCCGGCGGGACCTCTCAACAGAACGCCCATTGCATCGACGACCATCAGTGTCCCGGCGATACCACTCATCCGTCTTCGCTCTTCGCCTGCCAGTCGTCGATGGTGGCATAGAGTTCCTGGTCGCTCTGGCACTGCCGCAGCCTAGTGCACAGCGCCTCGTCCCGGAACATTTCTGCAAGCTGCGAGAGGATGCGCAGATGCTCGTCATTGCCGTGTTCAGGGACCAGCAGGCCAAACAGCAGATCGACCGGACTGCGGTCAGGCGCATCAAAATCGATGGCCTGGCTCAGTCGGATGACAGCGGCTCTGGGCTGCTCGATATCCGCCGCTCGGCTGTGGGGCAGGGCGACGCCACGGCCAAGGCCGGTGCTGCCAAGCCGTTCTCTGACGCAGAGTCCTTCAAAGACGGCGCGAACGGTCTCATCGGTTGGCTGCTGATCGGCCATCAACAGTTCACTGAGTTGCTCCAGCGCCCGTTTTTTGCTGGTCACTTCGACGCCGCATTGCACCCGCGCCTCGGTCAGTAGGTCTGATACCTTCATCATCGCTGGCCGTTCACGTTTCGATCAGTGTGCATGTTAATCCTCAATGTCGTCCTGTCAGCTCAGGCGTCTGCGATCCGTCGATGAGGCGATACCCATCGCTTCCCGGTATTTGGCGACAGTGCGTCGGGCAACATGAATGCCCTGCTCCTGCAGAATGTCGGTCAGCTTGGCATCACTCAAGGGCCGGGCCGGATCCTCTGCCGCCACCAGCCGACGGATGCGGGCGCGGATCGCCGTGGCGGAGCACTCGCCGCCATCGGCGGTCGGCACATGACTGGAGAAGAAGAATTTGAACTCCAGCGTCCCCTGCGGGGTGTGCATGTATTTCTGGCTGGTGATTCGAGAGACGGTCGACTCATGCATGTCGATGGCTTCGGCAACCTCCCGCAGAACCAGCGGTTGCATCGCTTCCTCACCGTGCTGCAGAAAGGCCTGTTGCCGCTCCACGATACATTCGGCCACTTTGCGCAAGGTGTCGTTGCGGGACTGCAGGCTTTTGATCAACCAGCGGGCCTCCTGCAGATGTTCGCGCATGAGGCTGTTGTCCGCCCCTTGATCGCCGCGGCGGACCAGCCCGGCGTAATAATCATTAATGCGCAGCCTTGGTGATGCCTCGGGATTGATCTCGACCACCCAGCGGTCATTCACCCGCTGTACCAGACAGTCCGGGATGACGTATTCCGTTCGGGTTTCGCCGAAGCCTGAGCCCGGATGCGGGTCGAGGCTGCGGATGAGGCCCACGGCGGTATCGAGCAGATCCTGATTGACACCGAGCATGCGCTTGAGTGCAGCCGTGGCGCTTTGGCCGAGCAGCTCCAGATGCTGGTCGATAATGCGGTATGCAACGTCACGGCCGGGTGTTGATTCCGGCAGGGCACTGACCTGAATCATCAGCGCTTCGCGGGCATCCCGGGCCGCCACGCCCAGCGGATCGAGATGTTGGATGAAGGTCAGCACCGCGCGAATCTCATCGCTACCGGCTTCAAGATCAGCCGGGAGTGCCGCGGCGAGGGTTTCCGGGCTCTCGGTGAGCCGGCCCTGATCGTTGATGGCGTCGATAATCAGCTCGGCGATGCGTTGGTCGCTCTCACTCAGGCCCGAGAGTTCGATCTGCCAGTTGAGATGCTCATGCAGCGAGGCTTCAGGGGCGGCGCGATTATCGAGCAGATCATTGATGGCGCCGGGCTCGGGGGCGCTGTAACTGGTCATGCCATTGACCGGTTCGTCCCAGCGCTCATCAATCGTGATGGCCTCCCCCAGCCTGACTGCATCCTGCGCATCACTGCCGAGTGTGGTCTCCGATGGGTCAATGACGCCGGTATCCTGTATCGATGGCGTTTCCTGGTCCTCTGCGACCTCCACGTCTTCCTCGACCTCCAGCATGAGATTGGACTCGAGGGCCTCCCGGATTTCGAGATTGAGCTCGGCCGCCGGCAGTTGCAGCAGACGTATGGCCTGCTGCAGCTGTGGCGTCATGGTCAATTGTTGCCCGACTCGGAGCTGTAAGGACTGCTTCATCGTTGTCTATGCGATCTGCCTTGCGCCCAGAGTAACCCTGTGGGTGGATGACTGGCCAGCACTAGAGTCTGAAGTCCTCGCCGAGATAAACCGCGCGCACCTGAGGATCAGCCAGAATCGCCTCGGCGTCGCCTTCAACAATGACCCGGCCTTCATTGAGGATGCTGGCGCGGTCAACCAGGCCCAGTGTCTCTCTGACATTGTGATCGGTGATCAGCACACCGATGCCGCGGCCGGCGAGGTGTCGGACAATGGTCTTGATCTCACCCACGGAGATCGGGTCGACACCGGCGAAAGGTTCATCGAGGAGAATGAACTGCGGCTCGGCCGCCAGCGCCCGCGCAATTTCAACCCGTCGGCGTTCTCCACCGGAGAGGCTGACGCCGGATTGTGTCCTCAGGTGGGCAATACCGAATTCTTCCATGAGTGAGTCGGCCTGATGCCGACGCGCCTCTCGACTGAGTCCGGCTCGCGTCTCCAGGACGGCCAGTAGATTGTCTTCCACCGACAGACGGCGGAAAACCGATGCTTCCTGCGGTAGATAACCAATCCCCAGGCGGGCCCGTTCATGCATGGGTGCCCGGGTGAGGTTGCGGTCATCCAGCGTGATCACTCCCTCATCGGCACGAACCAGGCCGACAATCATGTAAAAGCTGGTGGTCTTGCCGGCACCATTGGGCCCGAGCAGGCCGACGATTTCACCGCTGGCGAGGCTGATGGAGACATCCTCCACCACCCGGCGGCCACGATAGCGTTTGCACAGGCCCTCGGCCCGCAGCAGGCTTTGGCTCATGGCGATTCGTCCGAGTCCGGATAGACTGTGACATTCACCCGCCCGCCCTCGGCCTGGCCGCCTTCGGCGATGGTGCGCTGCTCAGCCGGGTAGTGTGTGATTGTCTCGCCCAGAACCTCGTTATCCCCCTGCCACAGACGCCCGCCCTCGAGCAGGATGATGCGCTCCGGCCCGCTGGCATAGTATTCCATACGCGGCGCTTCAGCCTGTCGGGTGGGTGCATCGGGCAGCGTTTCGGTATAGCGGGCCGGGCTGCCCTCCACCACGATGCGCTCAAGTTCTCGATTTTCATCGGTGGTGACGGTCATGACAGCGCCGATGATCTCCATGCGGCCTCGGGTCAGAATGACATTGCCCCGGTAAATGCTGACCCCGGTGGCGTCATTGACTTCGGCGGTGTCAGCGCTGAGCTCCACGGGCGGTGCCGGTGCCTCGGTGGTCTCCTGTGCGGTGGTGAGGCCGACTGTCCCGAGCAGCAGGAGCGCCAGTGCGATACGCGGGGCGGGATGATCAGTTGCTGGCTTCATAACGGCCTCTGGCATTGTCGGTGAGTTCGATGCGCTCTTCGGCGAGCCAGGCGCGGGCGCCCAGCGCATTGATGCGATAGCTTGGCGAGTCCAGGCTCACCGCTGCCGTTGTCTCGGCGTAGCGCTGCGGCAATTGCATGTCGATCCAGTCGGTGGTCATGACGGTGTCACCCTCTGGATGGCGTTGATGCAGTCGAACATTGCCCGTGAGCCGTGCCTGCTGCTCATTATCCCAGCTGCGCGCCTGATCGGCCCGACCGTACCAGGGTGTTCCCTGTTCGGTCTGAATCAACCAGGTCGGAGAGTCCAGTTGCCAGAGGTCGCTTGCCTGGAAATAACGGGCAGCCGGTGCGCTCACCCGCCAGGCCTCGCGGCCCTGTTCATCGGTGGCCATGAGTTGCACGTCCCGGGCATAGGCGGTCATGGTCAAGCCGCTGTTGGATGGCTCGGGTGAGGGCGCAGGTGGCTGCTGACTCCAGCGCCAGAGCATCAGGCCACCGAGTATCAGCAGCAGGGCCAGTCCGACACCGAGTCGCCGTTGCATCGGTCAGACGACTCCGGCGCGCAGTAAATCGTGCATGTTCAAGGCACCAACAACCTGTTGGTCCGCATCGGTGACCAGAAGCGCATTGATGCTGTGCTGCTCCATCATTGCCAGCGCCTCGGCGGCAAGCAGACCGGGTTGGATGCACTGGGGTGATGGCGTCATTACCGCGCTGACCGGTGTCGTGTGAACATCGATGGCCTTATCCAGAGCCCGACGCAGGTCGCCGTCGGTGAAAATGCCGGTGACACGCGTGTGATCATCAACAATGGCGGTCATGCCAAGGCCTTTGCGCGTCATCTCCAGCAGGGCCTCGGCGAGCGGCGTTTTCTCATCGACACGGGGGATGGCCTCGCCGGTGTGCATGAGATCATCAATGCGCAGCAGCAGCCGCCGGCCCAGTCGGCCACCGGGGTGGGAGAGGGCAAAATCTTCGGCGGTAAAGCCACGGGCATCCAGCAACGCGACCGCCAGTGCATCACCCATGGCAAGCGCTGCGGTCGTACTCGCCGTTGGCGCAAGACCCAGCGGACAGGCTTCGGCATCGACACTGACATCCAGATGCACATCAGCGGCCGTTGCCAGTGTTGAGTCAGCGCGACCGGTCATGGCGATCAATTGGATCTGTCGACGCTTGATCAGCGGGAGCAGCTGATTGATTTCCTCGGTCTCTCCTGAATTGGAGAGCGCAATCAGCGTGTCCCCGCGGGAGATCATTCCCAGGTCGCCATGACTGGCTTCACCCGGGTGTACATAAAATGCCGGAGTGCCGGTGCTGGCCAGTGTCGCAGCAAGCTTGCCGGCGATATGCCCGGATTTGCCCATGCCCGTGACCACGACACGGCCCTCGCAGGCAAGCAGGTCTCGGCAGGCGCGGGCGAAGTGTTCATCCATGCGGGCGGCCAGGGCATTCACCGCTGCCGCTTCAGTTTCAACGACGGCCCGGCCGAGCTGGCAGAGATCCTTGTCGTTGAGGGGTTTGTGCTCTGCCATTAGCGTCCCATTACAAACAGCAATACCTGGTAGCTTACGAACCCGGTGAGCAGCAGGCCGCCCTCCAGACGTCCGAGATGCCCGCGTCTGCCGACGACAAAGCCGATGACGGCAATCGCGAGCATGAACGCCGTCATAATGCCGTAGTCACGCGCAAGACTCACCCCCGCCACCGAAAATGGCGCGATGGCAGCGGCAATACCGAGCACGGCGAGCAGGTTGAAAAGGTTGGAGCCAATGATGTTGCCAATCGCCAGCTCGTCTTCGCCTCGTCTGGCGCTGGCGATTGAAGCGGCCAGCTCGGGCAGGCTGGTGCCGACGGCAACAATGGTCAGGCCGATGATCAGATCGCTCACCCCAAGCTGTGTCGCCAGCGCCACGGCGGACCAGACCAGCAGCCGCGAGCTTGCGATCAGAATGACCAGACCGAGCAGCATCCAGAGGGTCGCGCGCTGTTGCGGCATGTCCGGCGGAATGGCCGCTTCGACTTCGCGGGCAATGATGTCGTCCTTCGCGGCCGGGCGGCTCGATTGATAGCCCATCCAGGCGAGCACCGCGACCAGGCCGGCCAGCAGAACAAAACCCTCCAGTCTCGTCAGTGTGGCATCAATCAGCAGACCACCAGTGGCCACCACCACGATCATCAGCAGCGGGAATTCCCGTCGCAACAGCCCGGAGCGCATGGCAAGCGGCGAGATCAGTGCAGTCACCCCGAGAATCAGTCCGACATTGGCGACATTCGACCCCAGTGCATTACCGAGGGCCAGTCCCGGGTTGCCGTTCAACGCCGCGATACCGGAGACCAGCATCTCCGGCAGTGAGGTCCAATGCCCACCACCGTCAGGCCAATGAGCAACGGCGAGACACCCAGGTGACGCGCAGTGGCCGATGCGCCCTCGACAAAGCGCTCCGCGCTCCAGGCAAGGGCGATGAAGCCAATCAGAATCAGGGCAATCAGCACTAGGAGGTTCATGGTCGGTCGCAGCATTGCCGGCGAAAGCGGCACCATACCCCATTTGACCGGCCTTATGCCTTGTCGGATACTCGCAGCCTTATTCAGTCAGCCCCCGGGCAAGCAGTCGGAACGCATGTCGCCATCCCAGTCCAGTGTTGATGAAAACCCGCTGATTGACATTCGCGGGCTGGTTTTCAGCCGCGGTGGGCGGCGTTTGTTCGATGGCATTGACCTGAGCGTCCGGCGCGGGGAAGTGGTGGCCATCATGGGCCCGAGCGGCACCGGCAAGACCACCCTGTTGCGATTGATCGGTGGGCAGCTGCGCGCCCAGTCCGGTGAGGTCCGGGTGGCTGGCGAATCGGTGGGGGATCTGCGCCGCCGCGCGCTCTATCGGTTGCGACGGCGGATGGGCGTTCTGTTCCAAAGCGGTGCCCTGTTTACCGATATGACCTGCTTTGACAACGTGGCCTTCCCGCTGCGGGAACACACGGATCTGCCCGAGACGCTGATCCGCAGCATCGTCTTGATGAAGCTCCAGGCGGTGGGTCTGCGGGGCGCCCGCGATCTCTACCCCGCTGAGCTCTCCGGGGGGATGGCGCGTCGGGTCTCGCTCGCCCGGGCACTGGCCCTCGACCCGGAGCTCATGCTCTATGACGAACCCTTCGCCGGTCAGGATCCCATCTCCATGGGCGCGCTCATGCAGGTGATCCGTCAGCTCAACGATGCCCTGGGCCTGACCAGCATCATCGTCTCGCATGATGTTGATGAGACCCTCAGTATCGCCGACCGGGCCTATGTCATCTCCGAAGGCCAGGTGGTTGAATCCGGGACGCCGGAGGCCCTGCGCAGCAGTCAGTCAGACTGGGTCAAACAGTTTATTCAGGCGCTGCCAGACGGGCCGGTGCCGTTTCATTACCGGGCGCCGTCCATGGCGGATGACCTTGGCATGGGGCGGTCATGACAGCCGTATTGCAGCGCATGGGCGCCAGTACGCTGGCCGTACTCGCAACGCTCGGCCGGGCAACCCTGTTCTTCCTGCGCGTCCTGCTCGGCGTCGGGGAGATGCTGCGACGCCCCGGGCTTTTGCTGCGCGAGATCTACTCGGTCGGTGTGCTGACGCTCGTCATTATCCTCGTCTCTGGGCTCTTCGTCGGCATGGTCCTTGGCCTGCAGGGGTATTACACCCTGGTCGACTTTGGTGCTGAGCAGTCTCTGGGCGTGCTGGTGGCGCTGTCGCTGACGCGGGAGTTGGGTCCGGTGGTTACGGCGCTGCTTTTCGCCGGCCGCGCCGGTTCGGCGCTCACCGCCGAGATCGGGCTGATGAAGGCAACCGAGCAGCTCTCGGGCATGGAGATGATGGCGGTTGACCCGGAACGGCGTATCTGTGCGCCGCGTCTGTTCGCTGCACTCATCTCTCTGCCGCTGCTGGCGATGATCTTCACCCTGCTGGGCATTATCGGTGCTTATCTGGTCGGCACCGCCATGCTGGGAATTGACGGGGGGTCATTCTGGTCGCAGATGCAGGCGCAGGTGAGCTTCGTTGATGATGTGCTCAATGGTTTGATTAAAAGTGTGCTCTTTGGCCTCGCTGCAGGCTGGATTGCGGTGTTCAACGGGTATGATTGTCTGCCGACCTCACATGGCGTGAGTCGGGCGACAACACGGACCGTGGTGGTGACATCGCTGGTGGTGCTGGGGCTTGATTTTGTCCTCACCGCGTTGATGTTCGATTAAGGGAGGAAGTCCAGTTGGAGAATTCTCGTTCGATGGAAATCACGGTTGGCGCTTTTGTCGCAGCCGGGCTTGCCGCCCTGTTTGTGCTTGCCATGCAGGTGAGCAACATCACCGCTTTTCAGCGCGCCGATGGCTACAATGTCTACGCTTACTTCCAGAATGTCGGCGGGCTGCGTGAGCGCGCCCCGGTCAATCTTGGCGGGGTGCAGATCGGCCGGGTGGAGGCCATTACGTTGGATGCCGCGCGATTCGAAGCCCGTGTCACCCTGAATATCGATCGGCAGTTCAACGATCTGCCAAGCGATACGGCGGCGAGTATCCGCACCTCGGGCCTCCTTGGCGAGCAGTATGTCTCGCTGGAACCCGGTGGCATGCCGGACTCTCTGGCGGAAGGCGATGAAATTACGCTGACCCGTTCAGCGCTGGTGCTGGAGGATATTGTCGGGCAGTTCCTCTACAACCAGTCAGCCGGTGGTGAGGATTGAGTGCGGCCGCCGGGCAAGCCGATGGGGAACAGCCGATGGCAAGTTTGAATGGCGATGCGCAACAGGGTTACTCCCTGAGCGGTGAGCTGAGAGCACCCGCGGTCACCGGATTGCTGGCGGACCTGCCTGTAGAGCATGGGCGGCAGCGCCTGGACCTTGCTTCGCTGGAGGCCGTGGACAGCGCCGGTCTGGCTCTGCTTGTGGAGTGGCAGCGACAGCTCAAGGCGCTCGGCGGTGAATTGATCATAAGCAATGCCCCGAGCGGGCTCGTTCGACTCGCGCGTATCAGCGGGGTTGATACACTGTTGGGGCTGACTGCCCGTGACGATGGAGATGACTGAGTAATGATGGAGCCCGAGGCCATTCGCGCCCTGCTGCAGGCGGGACTGAAAGACGCCGATATTGAAGTGATTGGCGACGGACGGCATTTTCAGGCGCGGATCGTGACTGCTGATTTTGAGGGTCTGCCTTTGCTGAAGCGGCACAGGCTGGTTTATGACCTGCTGCAGGCGCACATCGACAGCGAGGTGCTGCATGCGATTTCCATGCGTACATTAACGCCCGCGCAGGCCGCGGCAGAAAAGGACTGAGCGGGTGGAGCGTTTATTGATTCGCGGCGGCAAGCCGCTCTCGGGTGATATCCGTATCTCCGGGGCAAAAAATGCCGCCCTGCCGATTATGGCTGCCACGTTGCTGGCCGATGAGGCCTCCGTGATCGGCAATATCCCCGATCTGCACGATATCACCACGACCATGGAGCTTCTGGGTCGCATGGGTGTCCGGCTGACAGTCGATGAGCGCATGCGTGTTGAGCTCGACCCGACCCGGCTTGATAACTGTCATGCGCCTTATGAGCTGGTGAAAACCATGCGCGCCTCGATCCTCGTGCTCGGGCCCTTGCTTGCCCGCTATGGCGAGGCGGATGTTTCCCTGCCGGGCGGCTGTGCCATCGGCAGCCGACCGGTCAATCTGCATGTCGAGGGCCTGCGGGCGCTGGGTGCCGAAATCAGCGTTGAGAATGGCTATATTCGGGCCCGCTGCACCCGCCTGCGCGGTGCCCGGCTGGTCATGGACCTGGTGACCGTAACCGGCACCGAGAATCTGATGATGGCGGCGACCCTGGCCGAGGGGACTACCGTCATCGAGAACGCCGCGCGGGAGCCGGAGGTCGTTGATCTGGCCAATTGCCTGAACAGCATGGGGGCCAGGGTCAGCGGCGCCGGGACGGATACCATCACCATTGAAGGGGTGGAGCGGTTGAGCGGAGCACACTATGACGTGCTGCCTGATCGTATTGAAACCGGCACATTTCTGGTGGCTGCCGCCATGACCGGTGGGCGGGTTCGGCTGAAGAATACTGCGCCGCATCTGCTCGATGCGGTGATCGGCAAGTTGCGCGAGAGCGGCGCCGAAGTTGATCTTGGCGAAGACTGGATTGAACTGGACATGCAGGGCAAGCGGCCGAAGGCCGTGACCGTGCGGACGGCACCCTATCCGGCTTATCCGACGGATATGCAGGCGCAGATCTGTGCCCTCAACGCGGTTGCTGATGGTGTCGGCATGGTCACCGAGACCGTGTTCGAAAATCGCTTCATGCATGTCCTCGAGATTCAGCGCATGGGTGCTGATGTCCGGTTGGAAGGCCACACGGCCATCAGCAATGGGGTTGACCATCTGACCGGAGCGCCGGTCATGGCCACCGATCTGAGAGCCTCGGCAAGCCTGGTGCTGGCAGGTCTGGTCAGCGAGGGCGATACCCTGGTGGATCGCATCTACCACATTGATCGCGGGTATGAGTGCATCGAAGAGAAGCTCGCTCAGCTGGGGGCCGATATTCGCCGCATGCCCGGGGAGACGGCCCGAAGCCATGCCTGATTCGGTCACCATTGCCCTTTCCAAGGGACGCATTCTGGAAGAAACCCTGCCGCTGCTGCAGCCGCTTGGCATTGAGCCGCTGGAGGATCCTGAAAGCAGTCGCAATCTGGTCCTGCCAACAACGGATCCCAACGTTCGGCTGATCATTGTCCGGGCGACCGATGTGCCGACGTATGTCGCCTATGGCGGCGCGGATCTGGGTGTGGCGGGCAAGGATGTGCTCATGGAGCAGGGCGGTCATGGCCTCTATGAGCCGATCGACCTTGGCATTGCGCGCTGCCGGCTGATGGTGGCCGGACGGCCTGATGCCAGGCTCGATGGCCGGCGCATTCGCGTGGCCACCAAATTCGTCAACATTACCCGACGCCACTTTGCGGCTCAGGGCCGGCAGGTGGATCTGATCAAGCTCTACGGCTCCATGGAACTGGCACCCCTGGTTGGGCTTGCCGATGCCATTGTGGATCTGGTGGACACCGGTAATACGCTCAGGGCGAATGGTCTTGCGCCGCTTGAGCAGATTGCGGATATCAGTTCGCGTTTAGTGGTCAATAAGGCATCGATGAAGCTATCCCACGGGACCATTCGACCATTGCTCGAGCGCATCGAGGCTGTGGTCGCCAAGCAGCAGAACAGGTAAGCGACATGCTCGAGATACAACGGCTGAGCACCACCCAGCCGGATTTCGCCGATCAGCTCAAGGCATTGACCAGCTGGGATGACGGGGCCACCCATGGTGTTGAGACCGCGGTCGCCGAGATCATTCAGGCGGTCCGCTCCCGCGGTGATGCGGCCCTGTGCGAACTCACCGCCAGATTTGATGGCCTCACCGTGTCGGCAGCTGCCGAGCTTGAGGTCCCGGCCCAGCGCTGGCAGGAAGCAC
>PR_CR_10_Liq_2_inCRDRAFT_1000445_pt1 | contig 11542 bp, 7 predicted proteins | sample PRCRCaboRojoPR_FD_10245 | JGI IMG/M metagenome (IMG submission 10245) | reverse complement strand
CCGCCAGTCTTACAGAGGCCTCAGCCGTCAAATCAGACCATCCTTCGACTGCATTTAAAGCCAGAGGCAGGTGCAATTCCTCGGGCTGAATCACAATTTCAGGATAGGCATCTGCCTTGAGTGCCTCATAGAGGTCTTTATTCATAATGCGGTTGCCACAATCCAATGCGCGGACGGGGATCCGCAGGCGGGTACCTTTAAAGATGTAGTGCCCGTCGCAGTGCTGCTCCAACTCATAGGTAATGGGCTCGAAGTCTTCTTCGCAAACGCAGGAGAAGGGCTTGATATTGGACGTTCCAATGAGCGTCAGTTCAGACTCTTCAAGAATGTAAGCCCGCTCCCGATCGGCATATCCGGAAAGCAGGACAACCAGCACCAACAGCAGGAAAGTAAAGCTAACAAGGTAACGCATGGCTTTGGGTTTGGGTGATAAAAGGACTCCCGACAGGCATGGAGCGCCGGCCGGGAGCCTGTTTTTGCAAGTGCCTCGGGTTTTAAGTCTCTGACACCTAAGTTGAAGTTATTTTGCTGTTAATCGAGGCGGAGGTTCCCGCGCATAGCAGCGCTACGTAAGGGGTTCTCTAACGAAGAGTAGCTGCAAAAGAACGAAACTTGGGGTGTCAAGGATTTAGGGCCCGAGGCACTAGTCTTTCGACTCTACGTTTTTCTTTTCCCTAGAAGCCAACTACTGCTTCAATCATCAGGCCGCTGAAATTGCCATCAGAGAGCAATGAGCCTGGTGCAAAGTCAAGGTATTCCTGGTTCACATACTCCGCTTTCAGGAGGATGTTGTCGATCACGAACCAGCCACCGCCGATTTGATAGCGGTTAATGGTTACGGAAGCGTCACTGGATACATCCGCATTAACGGTATTGTAACGGCCACCGATGTAGAAATCCTCATTCTTGCCGAAGCGGTACAGTACATCTGCAGCAACCTGCGTCATGTTGCGCTTTTCAGGTTCGAACCAGTTACGTCCGCTAGACATTTCGTAGGTTCCGAAGAACTCGAATCCACCGGCTTTGACAAATGCGTTGCCCATGAAGGCAGTCACTTCGTCCATGAAACCAGGGCTGTAACGGCCGGAAGAGAAGATACCGCGGTCGCCAGCGCCTACACCCGGAGGAGACATCACGAGGTAGTAACGGGAGCCGCCACGGTCACCACTGTAAAGGTGGTTAACAGCAGAGCTGGCAGTGTGGTAGGCAGAACCGGTTATCCGGAGGCGTACGTTATCTGCTACTTCGCTGTCGTAGCCAATCTTACCAATGATAGAAGGGGCACGCTTGGAGTTTTCGTCTACTTCACTGGTGTTTGGTGCAGTAATGTTACCGTTGATTTCACCACCGGTGATCCCCAGCATGGCAATCCAACCTTCTTTCTGGTAGTAAACTTCACCACCAATCTCTGTATTGAAGGCATCAACGATGTAGTTGCCTACGAATGGGTTGTACATGGCATTACCGTTGTCCGTACGGCGGAAGTGGGCATCACCGTAGTTGATTTCCATGTGACCGGCACGGATGGTGATGTTTTCCATCAGCTTGTCCGCAAAATCACTGTTGAGGAAGGACAGGTCATCAACTTGAATGAAACCGCCTTTTACCCATGCTTCCGGGTGGTGGCGGGAAGACAGGTAGGTCACCAGGTTCAGGCGAACGCCCTTAGCCAGTTCCACATCGATGTTCAGGTTAGCTGTGGCCAGGTTAAAGCCGTTTTCAAGATTGTACAATTCATTGTCAAACTGGCCGTCGCCGTCCACATCCATCAGGGTGTTGCTGTGGTCGAGTGCCTGGAACTGCTGTGCAAAGTTACCGCCTATGCGGACTTTTACACCTTCGAAGTCAAGGCTGTCCTTTTTGAGGTATTCGAATTCATTCACACCTTCCTGATCGTAAGGGCGAAGGTTGTCAATCCTGGCTTGCTGAGCCATCAGTGAGGTCACCGCGAGCAGTGCGATGAAGCTAAATAGTGCTTTGAATAATTTCATGACGAGTAGGTTTTTTAACGTGGTTGTTTTATGTGAATCGCTAACACACGCACCGTTCAGGCAGGACCGGGCATGACTATCCCGGTCAGAAGTCCTGTTAGCAAGGGCGCTGTTTTTCGAGAAAATCCAGATGAATCTTTAAGTCTTACCGGTCCAGGCTTGCGTTACCATTGGAAGGCACCATATTGACACTATAATCAATGGTGACTTTTTCGCCGGTTTTGATGGAGCCCATTAGTGCAGTGGGAGGTTCCACTCCATAGTCGGGCATGTTGATGTCATAGCTGCCGGAGAAGACTAATCCGCCGTTGGCTACCGGCTTCCCGTTCGCTTTGAGCGTGACGTTTTTGGTTTGCCCGGCCACCGTAAGCTTACCGTTGGCAGTGATCAGGTAGTTACCGTTAACCCATTTCACATCCGCAGCGCTTGCTTTAAAGGTGATGTTGGGGTGCTTGTCTTTTTTGAGGGCATCCCAGGTTTTGCCGTCCATAATCCGGCCTTTGGTACTGATAATACGCTCAACTGGTACAGTCACCGACAAGTTTCTGATGTTGCCTACCTTACCATCTGTCCAGTCGACGTAAGCTTCAGCATTTATTTTGGTAATATCCGATGTCCAATCGTGCAAGGTGGATGTACCCGATACGGTCATCTCAAAATGCGCTACCTCATAGGCCTGCCCGGAAAGTGAAGCCGCAATAAGTAGTGCGATTAAGTTCAATAGCAGGTTTTTCATATCTCTCTGTTTTTATTGATAGTTCAAAGATATCCTACTTAGCGGGTGGGGATTGGTGACATTCGTCAAAACCCTGTGTGACCTTTATCACTCAGGCGTCAAAGGCTCAACAATGCTAAACCAAAAAAGTAGTTTTTCAAGCCTTTTTACGATATTTAAGGTGCATTCGCCTTGGTAAAATTTCCAAATCACCATAACAAACCTGACTTTATGAAACATCTTTTGTGGGTTTTCACCCTTTTGCTGCTCTCTGACAGTCTTTTGGCACAAGCCCCATCGGGCTACCAAATGCCCCCGAAGGCCATCGCCGACCTTGCCAACGCCCCTCTGCCTCCCGCTCTGCGCATCAACAGCAGCCGGGAGTGGATGATGCTGATGGAGCGCCCCGGCTACCCTTCCATTGAGGAACTGGCACAACCGGAACTGCGCCTGGCGGGCCTGCGTATGAATCCCCGGACCAACGGGAGCAGCCGGAGCTACAGCTATTCCAGCCTTACCCTGAAACACATGGATAGTGGAAGAACCTTCAGCGTTTCCGGATTACCGGATGCTGCGCAGATTGAAAACCTGAGCTGGTCACCCGATGGTAAACGGTTTGCCTTCACCATTACCACTCAGAAAGGCATTGCGCTCTGGACAGGCACCGTAGCGGGGAAGTCAGCCAGCGCCCTTACCGATGACCGCGTAAACGACGCCATGGGCGGCACGCCTTACGACTGGATTGGCAGTGATCAAATCCTGGTCAAAATGGTGCCCAAAGACCGGGGCGAACGCCCGGAGGAAATCCTGGTGCCCGCCGGGCCGGTCATTCAGGAGTCTGCCGGGCAGAAAACCACCCTACGTACCTATCAGGACCTCTTGGAGAATCCCTACGACGAAGAACTATTTGAATACTACACCACTTCCGAGCTGGTGATGCATGATCTGGAAAAAGGTACCTCAAAGCCTTTTGCGAAAGCAGGAATGATAGCCGGTGCCAGCCCCTCGCCTGATGACCAGTATATTATGGTGGAGACCATCCACCGGCCTTTTTCCTATCTGGTGCCTTATTATCGCTTCCCAACCACCACGGAGGTATACGACCTGGACGGAAACCTGGTCAAGCTAATCGATGAGCAGCCTTTGATCGAGCAGTTGCCTAAAGGCTTCGGGGCCGTACCGGAAGGCAAGCGACGCATCAGCTGGCGGGACGATCAGCCGGCAACGCTGTACTGGGTGGAAGCTCAGGATGGTGGCGACCCGCAGCGGGAAGTGGACGTCCGGGACAAACTCTTTTACTGGTCAGCACCTTTTAAAGATGGTGAAGTGAAGGCGGGACTTGATTTTGAGCTCCGCTTTAGCGGCATCGTCTGGGGCAACGCTTCCACTGCCATTGCCTATGAATACTGGTGGGCGACCCGAAATATTAAAACCAGTCTGTTTGCACCGGGAAAACCGGATAGCAAAAAGGTGCTGTTTGATCGTTCCTATCAGGACCGCTACAGCGACCCCGGCAGCTTTGAAACGACCTACAATGAATTCGGCGAACAGGTACTGCTCATGGCAGATGGCGGGCGCACCCTCTTCCTCACCGGGCAGGGCGCTTCACCGGAAGGGAACCGGCCTTTTGTCCGCACTTTTGACCTGAAGACCAGTGAAACGGAGGAGCTTTGGCGTTCTGAGGCTCCTTATTACGAATCCCCTGCTTTCATTTTGGATGCAAAAAAAGGCCTGGTCGTGACCCGCCGCGAATCACCGGACGATCCGCCCAACTACTATATCCGCAACTGGAAGACCGGCGACCTTGATGCCATCACGGACTTCCCCCACCCCTACCCGGCCCTGGCAGGCATCGAAAAGGAAGTCGTACAGTACCAACGAAAGGATGGGCTCGACTTGCAGGGCGATCTGTATTTGCCAAAAGGCTACAATCCGGAAACGGACGGTCCGCTGCCTGTGATCATGTGGGCCTATCCCCGGGAATTCAAAAGCAAAGGAGATGCCGGTCAGGTACAAGGCTCGCCTTATGAGTTTGTGCGCTTATACTGGGGTTCGCCTCTCTATTGGCTTACGCAGGGCTATGCGGTATTCGACCGGGTAGCCATGCCTATCGTCGGGGAGGAAGATGAGGAGCCCAACGACTACTTCCGGGAGCAGCTGGTGGGCAATGCCGAAGCCGCCATTGACGTACTGGCAGAGCGGGGCATTGCCGACCGCAACCGCATCGCCGTGGGCGGGCATTCCTACGGCGCCTTTATGACAGCTAATCTTCTGGCTCACTCAGACCTCTTCGCAGCGGGCATTGCACGCAGCGGGGCTTACAACCGGACGCTGACTCCATTTGGCTTTCAGAGTGAAGAGCGGACGTACTGGGATGCACCGGAGGTCTATTACACCATGTCGCCCTTCATGCACGCCGACAAAGTCAACGAGCCACTCCTGATGATTCATGGAGAGGCAGACAACAACAGTGGGACCTTCCCGCTGCAGAGCGAACGCATGTATCAGGCCATCAACGGCCTGGGCGGTAAAGCCCGGTTGGTCATGCTGCCCCACGAAAGCCATGGCTACCGCGCCAAAGAATCCATCATGCATATGCTGTACGAGCAGGATGCCTGGCTGGAGAAGTATGTGAAAAACCGGGAGGTGAAGCCTTAAAGGGTTTGCTGCAAACGGACTCCTGAATCCGTGCTTTTCCGGGAGCCCCCGCTCAGTTGCGATAATGCAGGAGCGGGGGCTTCTTGTTTGCCCGGTAGCTTCCTAACAAAATTGTAAGCAATCCTCTTCAAAACCAAAATGCGCTCCTCAACCTTATTATTTCCAAAACTATATGCGATTTTTTGTTTTTGCAATGGCCTTGCTCATCAGTAGTTGTGCTCAGGGCCAACAAACAACTCAGGACAAGCCGCTTCCCAGGTTGGAAGCCGCCTATCAGCAAGCGATGGAATAAGCGTTACAAGGCACGACCAGCAGGCATGCCCGAACGGGCATAAGATGCGGCAAAGGGGAAACTGCTCTTGTCAGAAAGCCTTACTGCCGCATCGCCTCCACGGGGTCCATACGGGAAGCCTGTATAGCAGGGATCAGCCCGGAGGCTACACCGACCAGGACGGAAACCACCACGCCCAACACCATATTCCCAAAGGACAGGTACATGTCAAAGTCGATGATGTTGGATAGCATCGTAATGATGGCGTAAATCAGACCCAGCCCCGCCAGCCCGCCGATAAAGCAAAGGACCACGGACTCGATCAGGAATTCCAGCAGGATGACAATGCGTTTGGCGCCCAGTGCTTTTTTGACCCCTATCAGGTTGGTGCGCTCCTTGACGGAAACGAACATGATATTGGCTACACTGACGATGCCCACCAGCATAGCAAACAGCCCAATCACAATACCCACCAGGTTGAGAATGCCGAAGAAGCTATCGAAGACACTGGAAATCATGGACAACTCGTTGAGCGCAAAGTCATCATCTGCACGGGGTGGCAGGCGGTGGTGGGCTCTAAGAATGCCTCTGATTTCGTCCTTCATTTGCTGCATGCTGACGCCTTCTGCTGCTTTGGCATTTACGGAAGTGTCGAAAATCTGACGGGCTTTCAGGTTGGCCAGCCCCCGGGCGTTGTTGTAGGAAACGAGCAGGCAGTCATCAAAGTCGAGTGGATTTAGCAGGGCATCTCCTGATTTTTCAATCACACCGATGACTTCATACTTACGCCCCATCATTTTGATGGTCCGCCCAATCGGGTCAATCTCGCCGAAGAGCTCCTCGGCCACTACTGCCCCTATGACCATTTTATTGCTGCCGTAATGGTATTCGGCCGGAGAAAAGTAACGCCCTTTTTCGAAGTCAATTTGAAACATCTCCACAAACTCCAGGGAGGAGCCAATCAGGACGGCATTTTCAACCGTATTGGACTTAAACCTTACGCTTTTATAGCCAATCACCACATGGAAGGAAGCCAGGTCAACGGTTTTCGCTTTTTCGTTGATCACCTCGTAATCAGAATGGTCCGGGTTGGGGCGTTTGATGTAGTGCCACCAGGCGCCGCTGACATCCGCCCAGGGCCACTTCTTCACGTACACTACATCGCTGCCCAGTTTGTCGAGGCTGCCCCGGATGTTGTCTTCCAGCGAATCCACTGCCGACAGTACACCGATAATGCAAAAGATGCCGATGGAAATGCCCAGCAGGGAGAGGAGGCTCCGCAGGCGGTTGGAATAGAGCTGTTGCCAGGCTTGGGCAATGGCTTCGTAGATGATGCGCAGTACAATCATGGTAGTGGCTTATCCTTTTATGGCGATGGCTTTTTTGTCAAAGGGGTTCAGCGCAACGCCTTCCACCTCTGCTTCGGCTTCCACGCGGAACTCAGAACCCACCGCATTGATGGCTTTGGCGGCTTTCGCTAAACCGCTAAACAACAAATTGCGCTTGCCAAAATCATCGATGCCCGAGCGGACAAGTTCAAAGGGCAGCTCAAACGGCAATTCGCGCACCTCACCGGGCAGCACTTCCAGCCGGTGGTCCAGCTGTACCTGCCCCAACTCGTATTCATCCACCAGCTTTTCCTTGCCACGCCCGCGGCTGTACCGCTCAATGAGGATGATACGGATGCGGCGGACAACCTGTGGGTTTAAGGATTGCAGGCGAACACGCCCCTGAAGCACACGGTCAGTCCCTTCCAATGTTTCAGGAAGGACCAGCTCCAGTTTGACGCCTTCAATACCCAACCATTTTTTGACTCGTCCGATCATGGTGTATTGCAAATCTGTTGTTTCGCATCAGCCAAGGTAGACTACCCCAGTCAAAGCGCCATGCTTTTTCTATCAAGGCAGGTGGAAATTATACCAATCGCGCGTGCCAGCTTTCACTCAGCGGCTTTAGCCAGCCTGCATCGAAAGCCGCCTTTGATTCAACCAGGGTATCAAAAACCAGGGTATGGTCATTGATTTGCCCTTCGGCATACCGGCGGGCAAACTCCTCCCGGCTGACGGTGTGCACGGCATCGCCATCCTGATAACTGAAGTACATGCGGTCGAATAAATCCACCCCGTATTCCGCCTGCAGCTTCTTCAGAAAATGTACGGAGGAATCAATGGAGCAGCCACTGGCATCGGCCTGGCTTTCATCCACCATAAGGATCACAAACCGGTCGTGCAGCACATCGGCATCCGCTTTCAGCTGACGGTTGTGGCTCACCCATTGGCGGGCAAAGGCTTGCAGGTTCGATCTGATCTCCGGCACCGCGTCCGCCGGAAATGGCTTATTGGCCTGGTATACCCAGAGGCGGGTGGTATTGGAAAGGGTATCGGGAAGTGTCATTTTGCTTCAATTTTACCTCAAACATAATTAATGTGCGTCAATAATTAGGTATACAACTGAGGTGGGGCAGTTGGTTCAATTTTTGTGTTTATCGAGCGCATCACAATTTAACTATTTTCCCCACCCCCAGCACCTGCCCACACTGCACCACCCGCCAAACATATACCCCGCCAGCCTGCCCGACCAGCTCCACGCCATTTACCCCCGCCCGCAACGGCTGACGGTGTACCCGCCGGCCCACCGCATCGTATACCTCCACCCAGGCATTCACCGGCAGCCAGCCGGGGCGCAGGGAGAGGCTGAAGCGCTCCTGGAAAGGATTGGGGAAAGCGGTGGCTGATGCTTCTGCTTGTTCTTCCTCTGCCGTGCTATTAGGCATAGTGAATTCCAGCTCCTTGCACTGTGTGCCGCTGCCATTGGCGTTGCTCACCGTGAGGCAGACCTCATAAGTGCCGTAGCCGGGGAAGGTATGCTGGGGCAGGGTATCCGTGCTCGTGCTGCCGTCACCGAAGTCCCACAGCCAGTCGGTTGGCTCGTAGTCGCTCAGGTCATAGAACTGTACTTGAAAAGGCTCCAGCGTATCCTGCTCGTAGCGCCAGCGGGCCAGCGGAATATTGTCGATGCCGAGCGTGTCGCAGGGGCTGCCGTCTATGGGGCCCAGGCGGTAATTGGGCTGGTTTGGGATGGAGAAGGCATTGAAGGTGGGCAGCTCGATGCCGTGCTGCTCGATGCGGCAGTCCGGGCAGTCGGCATCTGGGTTGTGGATGACGTGCAGGCTGGTCACGCCGTTGTTGGAAGCGATATAGATTTTGCCGTCGGGGGCTAGCTGACCCTGGAAAAATGTGGTGGGCAGAGGATCTAAGTGCCCATCGTAGTCGGCTACCAAAGTACGGGTGGCTTCGATGTCTTCTGCCAAGAGGTCGTATTGGTATAAATCTAGGGATGCCATAATGTAAAGATATCGCGAATTTTTTGATATTGTTGCACCGCCACCTGTGCCCTCTTTTTCGTAGTTACCTTGCCGAAAATTACTAAGCAGACCTGTGCAGCGGTCGAAGTCGTAGATCGTTACATAGTCACCTGCTGTACTGCTAATACCGTTATAGCGAACATGCTTGGTGCCATCGGGAGAAAACAAGGCCTGACCAAGACCGGTAGGAACGGCCTCCCCTACTTCCTGAATCCCTATCAGTTCGATACCCGCAGGTGTAAGGAAATAACGGTAGTAACGATTGGAGTTGAAAGCGGGCAGGATGACCCACCAGTCGCGTCCGTTGGCGTGGCGGCAAGCACTGAGCTTGCCTACGTCTAAAGTGCCGTTTAAAAGTAGTTCTTTTCTTAATGTTACTGCTCCCTTGCCTTCAGCAGCGGTTTTGTCTATCTCTGAATAAAAAAGGTTTTCGCCTACGACCTTTAATACCCCCTCCACTTCGATCAAATCAACTTCGGTGTTGAGTAACACCAATTTGTCAGCATTTCCAGGAAGTGGAAGGACTAAGCCTGACTGAGGAAATGCCCACCCAAGATCCAACTCTTCCTGATACCATTCATCTCCTCCTTGCATAATTTCATGGTTACTGCTATATACCCCCTCACCATTAAACGTACAAAATAATTTCCCTGAATCACTACTATAGCCAACATTATTTGCATCAAAGAGCATGCTCCCTTCTTCTTCATTTGACTCAATATGCAGTGTTTCATCCTTGAAAGAAAGTATAGAAAGTCCAAAGGAATCATTAACCGGGGTTCCCGGTCCACCACCATAGCCCAAAACCCAATTATAATCGTGCAGTTGAGCGGATATCGTAGTCGTGGGAAGCTGTATACATACTACTATAATAACCAAAATGTTATATAACCAGCTGTTTCCTAAAGTGACTGAGCCTTGTTGTTTTTCTGCCATGAGCACGATCTGTGCTTTTAGGGTAAAAAGATAAACCAAGGCACTGCAAAAAACAGTGCCTTGGCTAAAAAGAGCATTACTGCTTGATCAATTCAATGGTAGAAGAGCTGCCATCCTTTAACTGCAAAGCCAAAAAGTATAAACCTTTTGTATAGTTTTCTAGACTCAACTCGAACATGCGCGCTCCTTCGTCTAGCGGATGCTGAGCCATTAACTGCCCCATGGCACTGTATACCTGAAGCTGTCTAGCATCAGCTGCCCACTGTAAGGTTATTTGCGCTTGGGCTGGATTAGGGAATACCTTTAAATCAGCAACCTGCTCAGAGCGGATTGTAGTGTTGCCTGGCTGAGCGATTAGCTGTTTTACACTGCAAAGCAGGCTGTCATTGTAGCTGGTAGATTGGTAGGCAGACAGCACAGCACGGGCGTGTTGCACTCCGGGGCCACCAATATCAGGGCATTGGTTGGCGATGCCCTTTAGCGTATCCAACTGTAAGCTATCCAATTCCCAATCCCCTTGAGCTACATTGAAGAGCAGTAATTGATAGACCTGTAATTCCAAATCAGCAGCAAGGAGTATATCTGAAGCGCCTTGCCCGTAGGCAGTGAGGTCCATTGCATTCGAAACAGACGCTTCCTGCCACTGTAGTGCCCACGCCCGGCGGGTAGCCATTGTGACACCCAGTAGGGAGTCAAGGTCACGGAACGCTTCGAATAATGCAGCGGAGTCGATGGCTGTGGTTGCATTGTGCAAGTCTTCATACACCCCATTCAAATCTGCGTACAACATCGTTACACTATCTTGATTGGCAAACCAAGCTTCCTGTTCGGCCAAGGTGAGGGCAAACATGCTGTTGTGCCCCCGCTCCAAGCTATCTAAAGTCTCCAATGTCTGTCCGGTCTGATCATTGTAGAAGGTATCCAACTCGAGGTGTTCAGTGAGTAAACTTGGGTTTTCATTTATTTTTTGGTACAGGCTGCGCTTCAGCCGCCAATCCATGACCGGCTCACTTTCAAACGCGCCCGTCATTAATAGCGAGTCCAGGCGTGTTTTTTCTTCTTCTCCTACGTATAAGCTACACCCTTCATCTATGGCGCAACTGTCGGCTGCTTGGCCCGAGAACGGCTGAAACCACTGTATCGTAGAATTAGGTACATCAATACTGTTAGGATATAATATACTTCCTTGTGAACCTTGTACCCGATAACGAGAAAGGAATACAAACGTCTCCGTTCCCAAATGCCGAGCCGAGGCATCACTATAAGTCCCCAGCCACTGATTACCTGGATGCTCTTGCACCCCTATGGCTGTATTGGATTCACAAAGCAGCCCAATATCATGCGTATTCAGCTCATTCTGCCGGATGCTGGCCGGGCTATTGCCTCTGAAGCGCAGTCCGACTGTATGGCCGTCGGTGCTGTTGCAGCAATAGACTCCCTGGGGATGATTGATCGCCGTTATGCCCCGGCTATTTGCTTGTCCCGGAGTAATGGCGTAATCAATAGTATTGGCAAAGATGACATTGCTTTCGCCTTCTTCCACGAAAATGCCAGAGGGGCCGCCTCGGGTCATGAGGATTTGCGTACCAACGTGGTCAATATCGTTT
>PR_CR_10_Liq_2_inCRDRAFT_1000443_pt1 | contig 11564 bp, 8 predicted proteins | sample PRCRCaboRojoPR_FD_10245 | JGI IMG/M metagenome (IMG submission 10245) | reverse complement strand
TCGACCTCCAGGGCAAGCGCATCCAGGCCGCCGGCCAGGTCATTGCCATGACCCCGGCCAACCTCGCCTTCTATGCCGTCTTCGCCCGCCGCCTGCTCAAGGGCCAGCCACCCGCCCGCCACGACACCGATGGCTTCACCGGGCACTACCTCGACGAGCTGCGCCGAATCAGCGGCCCAGACTCCGGCACCGTCGCCCGCGCCGAAGACAAGACCTACGCCCGCGGCATGGACGACGAGCAGTTCCAGGTGCTCAAGACCCGCACCAACGCCGCCATCCGCGCAGCCCTCGGCCAGCAGCTCGCCGCGCCGTACCTCATCGACGATGACGGTGGGGAGCGGCCGTATACAAGATACCAGTTGGCATTGCCGGGCGAGGGAGTTGGGTTTACAACTCTCGGGGTAGGAGATTGACACTTTTCTCACCCACCCGTGAAGTGCAGCAATAAGGGAGAAATCCTGACGTGAACGCGGAGAACAATGGTTACAACTTCCTGGTCCTGATCGAGACATCCGGCAACCAGCGATACCTTTTCAAGACGAATAAATTGCGCGAGAACGTCGGCGCTTCGGAACTGACAAGACGCGTCGGTGAGTGGGTGAAGAGCGCGGTCACTGATCAAGCCGGCATCGTGCTGGCTACGTCCGGAAAAGCGCTGGTCCAGGTGCGTGAGCGCACTGATGGCGAGCGCCTGATTGCGGAGATCACCACCAAGGCGCTCAAGGAGGCACCCGGTATGCAAGTGGCAGGTGCAATCGCGCCATTGAGCGGGTCGCACGGAGACAGCATAGCCGCGGTGCATAAACGGCTCGATGCGAATCGGGACGCGATGGGCTCGATCCGCGCGCCGGTGCTCCCTTGGACGCACCCCTGCGCGACATCCGGACTTTCTGCCGCTGAGTACTGCACGGAAGGGAGGACGACGCTCCCCTGTTCGGCCGAATCTGCCCGTAAGCGCGAAGCCGCCAGCGGGTGGAAGCAGTATATCGGCCGCTTGATGCAGCGTGTGTCACAGCAAAACGACTGTTCACAACTCTTTCTCGCAGGCAATATTGATAAGCTTCAGAATTGGGTCGATGAAACGCAGTGGCTCGGGGTTGTCTTTGCCGACGGTAATGGGCTGGGTCAGATTTTTCTGAATCTGGATGAGCATCTGACAGTACTCAAGCAAAACGGCGGAGAAGAGCTGACCGTTTTCGAGGCGATGCGGCGTTTTTCAGAGGAATTGGAAACGGCGACCGAGAACGCTTTCTTTGCCGCCTGTGAGCACGTCCACTGGCTTGGCGCATCCAAACCAGAGCGACACCGCTATCGCGGCTTCATCCGTGACAACCGAATCGCGGTTCCCGTCATTCCGTTGGTACTCGCCGGCGATGATATGACCGTTCTCGTCGAAGGCGAGTATGCCCTGGCCTTTACCCGGACATTTCTCCGGAGCTTCGAAGAGGAGACCCGGAAATGCAAGACAATCTCAGCCATCGCGGACATCGCTCTCGGCGGCCCGCGACTCTCGGCGGGTGCGGGTGTCGCGCTGGTCAAGCATCACTTCCCCTTCCATCTCGCGCACGAGCTGGCGGACGATCTCCTCAAGTCCGCCAAGAAGGTCAAGCAGAACGTGGTCTATCGCGACTCAAGTGCAACAGCTGATGCGACGCCGCCGCCGTTCCCTGCTTCAGCGTTGGATTTCCACGTGCTTTTCGACGCGTCCTATACGGATCTGGAATCGATTCGCGAGCACCGCATGACCACCCATGGCAAGGCGCGGCTGTACGGGGGACCTTACGTCGTGACTTCGCTGGACGATTTGCAGAACGCACCGCCGGCAGGTCGCGCTTGGGCGAGTTCCCACCACTTTGACAAGCTTATCAAGCGCTTCGAAGCCCTGAACGCTGTTGATGAGGACTCACAGCGGGCGTGCCTGCCCAGCACGCAGATGCACGCACTGCGAGAGGCAGTCGGGCAAGGCAAGACCGTCGGCGATGCCCGGCTCAAGGAGTTGCGCTGGCTGGACGGGCAGGGGCTTGCCACCCTGGTGGAGACGGGCGAATCGCTGTTTGTTGAGCGGTCTGACGTAAAGTCGGGCAGCGTGTGGGCAACACGATTCGTCGATGCGGTCAACGGCGCCGGGTTCTGGCCTGCGGATGATGGAGCAGCGACCGAGGGTGGCGAGCACGCTGAGGACACCGAGAGCCTGCGACAAAGCGGAGGCCCACAATGACCGACACCTTGACCTTCAAGCTGCGCTTCCTGTCTGACTGGCACATCGGCGACGGCGCCGGGGCGCGTGGACACGTAGATGCGGTGGTACGCCGCCATCCTGAGGACGATTTGCCCTACTGCCCGGCGAAGACCTTGACCGGCATCCTGCGAGATGGCTGCGAGCGCATCGCTTATGGGCTGGATCGCGGCGACGCCGCCGGCCCTTGGCACGAAATGCTGCGAGAGATCTTCGGCAGCAACCAGCAGGATGGCGAAGCTTATCGCGCCGCGCGCCCCGCAAAGCTTTCCGTCGGTGCCGCCCGCTTTGCGCCGGAGGTCCGCGATGCGATCGCGAATAAGGCCGACATGCGCGAGGCACTGGTGCTGTTGAAGCCGGGCGTCAAGCTCGACGCTTTTGGAGTTGCGGAATCCCAGATGCTGCGCTTCGAAGAAGCGGTGCTCGCGGGTGCTGAATTGAGCGCGGAATCGGCACTGGCGCTTTCCGGGCCCCGGCGGCGCTCGGCCCTGGCACTGCTCGCCGCCGGTACACAGGCGGTAGATCGATTGGGGGCGAAGCGGCGCCGCGGTGCGGGACGTTGCGAGCTTACGTTGGAAGGCGGGTTGTCCAGTGACAAGCTCCAGGCAGCGCTCAAGGAGGCAACACCGCCTTCCGACGACAAGCAGGCGTCCACGCCGGCACTGCATCTCGGCGGTGAGGCCGCTGGAGGTGCCGGTGCGCACTGGCGGATCGTCCGCCTGGTATTGGACCTGAGCTCACCTGTGGTCGTGCCCGCCGATACCCTCGGCAACATGGTCACGACCCACGACCATATTCCTGGATCGCTGTTGGTGCCGGCGCTGAACCAATGGCTGCGCAAGCTTCTCGGGGACAAGACGACCGGTGCACTCGCGAGTGGCGCCGTTCAAGTACGCAATGCGTACCTTGCCGCCGGCGGGCGACGCTTGCTGCCGGCCCCGGCCGCGCTGTTCAAGCTCAAGGAGGGCATAGAAACCATCAGCCAGCTCCACGGCCCGCCCGACGACAAGCGGCAGCGAAAGCAGGTGCGCTTTGGCTTCGTGGCCACGGACGGTCTGCCCAATGGCGATAAAGCCGCCCTGACCGCCAACACCGTGGCGACGACCCACGCAACCATCGATGACGATGTGCAGCGGCCCACGTCGGGCGTTGGTGGCGTCTACAGCTACAAGGCGCTGCGCCCTGGGCAGCGACTGCTGTCGGAATTGTGGATCGATGCGGGACTGATACCGACTGACGTCGACTTCGACAACTGGCTCAAGCAGGCACCGCGGTCACTGCGGATCGGACGGGCGAAGAAGGATGACTACGGGCGGGTCGCGCTCACCTGCCAGCAGATCACAGCGCCCGGCAAGCCCACGGCAGCAGCGCAAGGACTGACGCTCTGGCTCGCATCGCCCCTGCTGCTGCGCGACGAAGCGCTCTCGCCCGTGTTGAATGCCCATGGCGTCGCCGAAGCGCTGACGGCAGCACTGGGTGTGGCCGTCAAGGTACGCAACGACGGCGAGGGGATATTCCTCCGTCCCTGGCGCGACGACGGCTGGAACAACGCCTGGCAGATGCGCCGGCCCACCCGCTTCGGTCTGGCGCCGGGCTCTTGCTTCGCCTTCGATGCCGAGGCAAAGCCCAGCGCTGATGCGCTCGCACGAGTGCAGGCGCACGGGCTCGGCGAGCGCCGCGGTGAGGGCTATGGTGAGATCGTCTTCAACGCACCGTTGCTTGCGGAGCCGCCCCACAAACCGTTAAGCCGCATTGAGCTTGCCGCAGACAAGCCGTTACAGCAACCCGCCGGGACCCTGCAACCGACCGAGTTCTCTCAGGCATTGCAACGCCGCGCCGGCCGACTCGCCATCCGGCGTAAGGCGCTTGAGCAGGACGCCCGGTTCCGAGAGACGCTCGGCTGGCGCAGCGGCGACGCCCCCTTGCCCCCCAACACCCAGCTGGGCGCGTTGCGCGCGCTGCTGGAGTCGTTGCACGACGTCGGGGGGCTGAACCGTATCCGCTCCTGGCTTGCTGCAACCCAGAACAACGACAAGCGACGCGACAAGTGGCCAAACGCGACAATCCGAACGCTCAACCGCCACCTGGGGGATGACACCCCGAACAGCATCTGGGCATCGCTCGAGATGCCGGGCGGTCCGGAGCCCCTCGCCAACCACAACCGGGAGACCTTGGCCGCAGAGCTGCGCATCGAGGCCATCAAGACGCTCTGGCTCACGGCCATCTCCAGACAGCTGAACGCGAATAATCGCGCACAAACCGTCGGCAGTGCCCGCCAGGAGGCCAGCCATGGCGCGTAAGATTGCCCGCACACTCACGATCAAGGGGCGGCTTGTGTCTCAAACACCAATCCACGTCGGCGGTGCCGAGACCGGCGCCATCACCGACATGGCGCTGGCGGTAGATGGGCTCGGCCGCTATTACATCCCCGGGACATCCTTGGCTGGGGCCATCCGCGCCTACGCCCAAGCTGCGCCGGATGACGCCCTCTGGGGTTATGCACTGGGCGAGGACCAAGGCACGGCCTCGCGGGTGGTGATCGATGATGCGCCGGCGCTGGATGCCCCGGCATCGGAACTCTGGCACGGCAACGGCATCGACCGGCGTTCCGGCACCGCGGCAGACAACATCAAGTACGACCGAGAAGTGCTCCCAGAAGGGACAGCCTTCGACTTCAGGCTGACGCTGGAAGTGCTGGAAGACGAAGACGCCGATCTGCATCGGGGCTTGCTCGCGCAACTGTTGGACGCCCTGGAAGCCGGCGAGGTGCCGCTCGGCGCTTCAGCTACGCGCGGATTGGGCCGGGTCAAGCTGATCGGGGCCGAATGCACGGAGCAGGACTGGGCGACCCCTGAAGGCATTCTCCACTTGCTGTCGGGAACGCCCGGAACTGACTGCCGATCAGGCTGGCAGACCAATCGGGATCTGCATGCGCTCTCGTCTCCACCACGCATCCGCATCACAATCCACTGGCAGCCCAAGGGTCCCTTGATGAGCCGCTCTGCCCGGGATGGCGTGGTCGTGGACAGCCTACCCTTCGTCAGCCGCCGCAACGACGGCAGGCTCGCCTTGGCCCTGCCGGGTGCCGGCATCAAGGGTGCCTGGCGCGCGCATGCAGAGCGTATCGTCCGCACCGTACTTGATCGCGATCACGTTGCCGACAAGCATCACGAACAGGTGGACGTCCCGCTCGTGTCCGAGCTCTTCGGTCGCGCGCGGCGCCCCGACCGGCGCGGCGGCAAAGCCGCTGGCGGGTCGCCGGCAAAGGGCCAACTCGCGTTCGAAACCTGTTACGCCCGCTTCGCACTGTCGTCCCAGCAATGGGATGAGCTGGAGCGGGAAGAGAGCTTGTGGCGACCGGCTCCCAGCTCAGAGCGCCCGATGGCAATGGCCATGCACGTTGCCGTGGATCGCTGGACCGGGGGTGCCGCGGACTCTTTACTGTACAATGCGGTCGAGCCCATGGGCATCGCTTGGGAGCCCCTTGTGCTGCGGCTGAAGCTCGCGGACGAGCCTCGCGCACAGTTAGCCCTGCTCTGGCTTGTCCTGCGGGATTTTTGCACCGGACGCATCCCGCTGGGCTATGGGGTCAACCGTGGCTATGGCGACCTCGAAGTCGAGCGTGTAAGTATCGATGGCCTTGGGGCGGTCTGTGACGGCTGTCCGGATCCGCTCACCCTGGAAGTACAAGGCGGCGAGTTCGTTGATACGAGTATCGAGCCGTTGATCAGCGCCCTGAGAGATGCCTGGGCAACCTGGCTCCGGTCCGAAACCGAGGGAGCAACAGCATGACCTGTTTGTACCGCTTCGCCTGCGCTGATGTGCCGCTGGCCGACTGTCTCGCAAAATCCTTCGCACAGGTGAAGCTGCACGGGCTGCTCCAGGCGCCCGGAGCCATCCGGTTGGTCACCTGGCCGCACCTCCATGACGACGAAGCCGGCTCATTGCTCTCACAGGTCTACGAGGCAAGGCTGTTCAACGAAGACGGAGAGCTGCGCTGGCTTCGCGACCCCGAGGCACCCGGCACGGGACGCGCCGCGTGGATCACGGAAGCTGACGCGCCTGCGCCAGTGGGCTTTACGGCGCTGCCGAGCCTCACTGACCTTGAGACGCTGAGGGGCGGGAAGATCCTCAGCTACGGTAATGATTTTCCGGGCGCGCAGGTCCCGGGCGGACTCGGCGGATATAGGGTCTGTGAGTACATCGGACGGGCGCCGGAGCCAGCGGGTACTGACGGAAACCGCATCATCGTCGAGCATAGGCTGCTGAGCATCCTGACACCAGCAGAAGCGGCTGAAGAGATTGCACGAGATGAGGGAGTGGCACCATGAGTGACCAAGCGGCAAAAGCCGAAATCCAGGTCCGAGACGTCAAAAGTGGCCCGCAGGCTTACATCGTCGTGCCGACGAAGAAAGGCACACGCGATGTCCCGCTGAACAAGGACAAGCTGAGCCGCGAGCTCGCCGATGTCTTTGCCAATGCGCCAAGGTCCTTGGCAGGTCGTGAAGTCGAATACCTGATGGAGGGCGGCCAAGTCCAGAAGGTCTGGGACGCCGGCAAGGAATGGGATGGCTCGCATGTGTCTGCGCCGAGTGCCAGGCGGGATTCACAGAGCGGCGGTGGGCCTGCCCGGCCAGACCAACACCGCCCCGAGAACCCCGACCGACGACGCGCGGAGTCTCAGAACACGGGCGACAGGGGTAAGTTCGAAAACCCCTACAACTTCATCCCGGTGTTGCCCAGGACTCGCGAGCATCCGACCCTGGGCGACAAGACACCCGCAGGGCATCACCGCTACCACCCGGGACACTGGAGCGGCAGCATCACCGTTGAGCTGACCACAAACACGCCGCTGCTCGTGCCGGATCTGGGCCGTGCAGATGCGAATGACCACAAGACGTTCGGGCTGCGGGTGGACGAGCACGGCAGTCCGATCCTGCCCCCGACCAGCATCAAGGGTGCCTTGCGCTCGATGTACGAAGCCTGCACCAACAGCCGGATGGGCATCCTAGAGGCCCATGATGAGCGGTTGGCGCTGCGCATGCCTGCGCCGGAAGGCGTCCAGCTCATCCCCTGTCGCATCGTCAACGCGAGTAACGGCGCCCTGAGCGCTGAGCTGCTACCGGGGCTGTCGGATGTCGGGCGCGATGGCAGGCCTAGAGGTCGCGGCGAGGACTCGTTGATGTACGGGGCGTGGCTTCACCGCTACCGCAAATACGACCGGACCTCCCAACCCAGACGCGATAAGCACGAGGGCCAGGAAGCCCTGCGCTATCCCAGTGGCAGCTTGCCCGCGCACGGCGACCACGTGTACGTCCGCCTGGAGCGGCGATCCCATCGCTCGCGCCGATTCTCGTTTCTCGCCGTACGAGAGATTGTGCCCGCGGCGCAGCAAGCGGCCTGTCCTAAGGGATGGCACGAAGGCTTCGTCTTCGTGTCTGGCCCGAACATCATGAACAAGCACGAGGAGCGGGTGTTTCTCCTCACACCGAAGCGAATCAGCCTGCCCCTGCAAGAAGAGCATATACAGAACTGGAAACGCTTGATCGAAGATTATCAGGCCATTCATCGCGACGAGATCCAGCAGCGGAAGGCGCATAACACATCGGCCTCTGACTACCTCGACCACGAACCTGGCAAGACGGGATTCTCGCGCCACGTTGTCACCACGGGCGCCGAGACCCTCAACGCAGGGACATTGTGCTACGCGCGCATCGAAACAGATCGCAACGACCGGCCTCAGCGAGTCCTCGCCCTCTATCCTGTTTCCATCACGCGTATGCTTTTCGATGACCCGCCGAGCAAGCTTCTCAATGAAACCCTCAAGCCCGCAGAAGCGCCGGAGGCCCTTTCGCCTGCCGACCGGGTGTTTGGCTGGGTAAACCAAAGCGGTCATGGCAGCTTCAAGGGACAACTGCGTATCGGCGCAGTAACTTGCCCGGACGGCGCCGGTGCCGTCGAACGCTTCGATCCCAACTCTGGCGTACCGCTCGCCATTCTCGGCCAGCCGAAGCCGGCGCAAGCCCGGTTCTACGCTGCTCGCAACTCCCAAGGCGAGCCCCTACCGCGGGGCGTGGACAAAAGGGACGCATACCGAAAAGGCGGCGGGCTGCGCGGACGCAAGTTCTACCCACATCAGCGGCAGGCTGAGCTGTCGGGGTACTGGGAGCAGAGCAACGATGTGACGGAGCCGCTGCAAGCGCAGCTCGACAATCGTCAGGTCTATCGGGAATGGCTGAGCCATGAGGGCGAACGTTCGGATCAAAACCGATCCATCACGGCTTGGATCAAGCCAGGGACTCGCTTCGTCTTCGACATCCATGTTACGAACCTGAATGATGTCGAGCTCGGAGCGCTGTTGTGGCTGCTGCGGGAATTCGAGACGGGTCATCTGCGCATCGGCGGCGGCAAGCCCCTTGGGTTCGGCTCGGCAAACCTGAGTGCCACATCCCTTGACCTGAGAGACGGCGAGGCGTTGAAGGAAGATTACGCTGGCTTCGGCAGCCGCAGCAACGCAGGGCGCCGCATCACTGGAGGTACGCACGTCGAACCTGTCATTTCTGCGTACCAGGCCGCCCTCGCCGACGCCATCGGAACGGGCGGCACGGGGTTTGATTCGCTGCCATTGATCCGCGCCCTCCGACATGCGCTCCGGGGCGGCAACCTGCCAACCCACTATCCGCGTACGGACGATCAGAACGGCCCCGTCGGTGACAGCTACAAGTGGTTCGTCAAGAATGAGGCAAGGGATCGCAGACGGGATGAACGCTACAGCCTGCCGGATCTCGCAGCAGAGGATCGCGGTCTGCCTACACTCATCGAAAACCCGCAATAGACATTTGCACAAGCTAAGGCGCGACTCCGCTTTGCGGCGACGTCGACGGATAGTCTGTTTGGCTCACTTCCTACGCACGTTGCTCGGCCGAGTCCTTTAGACCGAGAGCGGTGGTCGAACCATGCGCTACGCCTGCGGAGGCGGCTCACCATGCGAAAACTGGTCGTTTCAACCTGCGGCACCAGCCTGTTGACGAACCTCGCCGGTAACCAGCGCGGGCTGGTGATTCGCCATGCGAATGCGCGCGAGCCGGCTGAAGTACCGGCAGAGGACCGTGCGGCTTTGGAGCAGCTCATCCAGCGCGGCCGGTCTGAACTGGCCGGTGCGGATGCGCAAGCCCAGGAACGCCTGTCCGCGGAGCTGAACGGGCTGTTGCGCCTGTACGACGGGCGGCTCGGCGACGGCGGGGACCATCACTGGCTCATCGCCACCGACACCTGGCTCGGAACTGCCATTGCCGAGCTCATCTCGGAGGTGCTGGAGACGGCCGGGCACGGCGTCGAGGTCAAGCGCATCGCCGATCTGCGCACCGACGACCTGGGCGAGTTCCGCGCGGCCATGGCTGAGCTTGCGCGGCTGTGCGCCCAGGAGCTGCGTGGCATGGCACAGGGTGGCTGGCGGGTTGTTTTCAACCTCACCGGCGGCTTCAAGAGCGTGCAGGGATTCATGCAGGCGCTCGGCATGCTGTACGCGGACGAAAGCGTGTACGTCTTTGAGCGCACCCGAGAGCTGCTGCGGCTGCCGCGTCTGCCGATTGCCATCGACGCCGATACACTGGTTCACGAGCATCAGCACGTCTTTCGGCGGCTAGCGGCGGGACTGCCGGTGACGGTGGCAGACGCAGCCGAGCTGCCTGACACGCTGACGATGGAGCTGGACGGCCAAGTGACCTTGTCCGTGTGGGGCGATGTCGTCTGGAGTCAGGCAGGCCCCGAGCTGCTCGGAGAACGGCTCTGGCCAGCGGTGGACGACAAGCTGCGCTATGGGGAGGAGCTGGAGCGCAGCGTCGCCAAGTGCAGCGCCGACGAGCTGCGCATGGTGAACGAGCGCCTGAGCGATCTTGCGCGGCGCCTGCATGACAACCAGTACAACCCGGATCGCCTGGACTTCACGAAGCTCAAGACGCCACATGGCCGCTGGACCCACGAATGTGATGCCTGGGCCAGCGGCGCGGCCAAGCGACTGTTCGGCTATTTCGACGATGGGGTCTTTGTGGTGGATCAGTTGGCGGCGGCGTTGCACTGAGTCTTGCCGGGCGACCCTTCAAGCGCAGCGCAACGATGCTCGACCTCACCCCCCTCGCAAAAGCCCTCGCCGCCCTCGACCGCGGCCTCGTCCGCTGGAAGGCGGCGCCGCTGGACGAGGAGCTGCGCGATGCCTGCATCCAGCGCTTTGAGTTTACGTTCGAGCTGGCATGGAAGATGCGCAAGCGACGATTGCAGCTCGATCTGCCGGATGCGCAGGAGGTGGACCGCATGACCTGGCGTGGTTTGATGCGGGCCGGGGCCGAGCAGGGCCTGGTGAACGATGTGGATGCCTGGATGTTGTACCGGGAGAAGCGCAGCATCACGTCGCACACCTATGACGCGGCCAAGGCAGCAGAGGTCGCCGCGGTGATCCCCGCCTTTGCGGCCGATGCCCGTTCGTTCTATGACCGACTTTCCGCCCGGGGTGGCGCCGATGCTTGACCTGACGCCGGAGCAGCTGGCCGCGGTCCGTGCGATTCTGGCGCAGCGGGTGCCGGGGCGGGAGGTGCGTGCCTTCGGCTCGCGGGTGACCGGCCGGGCCTGGCGTTACTCGGACCTGGACTTGGTGGTGATGGGCGATGCGCCGCTGCCGGCGCTGACCCTGGCGCACCTGCGGGCGGATTTCGAGGACAGCGATCTGCCGTTTCGGGTGGATGTGGTGGAGGCGCGGGAGCTGCCGGCGGACTCGCCCGCGGCGGCCGGCGATGAGACGGCGCTGATTCAGCCGGCGGCGGGGGGCTTGGATGCTGCGGCGCGTTGAGTCGGAACGGTTTGCGCAGCTCGCGGTTGGGTATGGGCATCCGGCTTTTCTTCGCGCTCCGGGGCGGGTAGGGGGCACCGCGCAAGCAGTTGTACGCGCCGTGTCGCCCGGGGGCGCGGGGCGGACGATCTGGGCCGAAGCGGTCGGCGCGGGTGGAGGACTGGCGTTCGGGTCGGAACGGCGGGCATGGCGGCTCGACACTGTGCGGAGCACGAGATCAATCAGCATGCACGCGTTTATCGAAGCCAATCGCGACAGGATCACGGCACTGGCCGCACGCCGCGGCATCCGCGAGGGGCGCGTGTTCGGCTCCATGGCGCGTGGCGACGCGACCGACGACAGCGATGTCGATCTGCTGGTTGTGCTGCCGGCGGGACAGAGCGGCTTGATGCTTGGCGGGTTCTGGCTGGACCTGGAGGCGCTCTTGCATCGCCGGGTGGACCTGGTCACGGAGGCCGGTCTGCATCCGCTGCTGCGGGAGCGCGT
>PR_CR_10_Liq_2_inCRDRAFT_1000442_pt1 | contig 11573 bp, 9 predicted proteins | sample PRCRCaboRojoPR_FD_10245 | JGI IMG/M metagenome (IMG submission 10245) | reverse complement strand
CGCACGCAGTCGGCGGATTTCTGGGTACTGATGCCACAGGCCGATCCAACGGCCACCAAGGCACTCATCGAGCAGTTACAGGCGCTCTTTGAGGCAAGCGATGAGCTGCGGGCAGCGAATCTGCGATTCAGTGCGCGAGCGCTCGAATCCGGCCACACCTCACTCACCGAGACAAGCGGCAATGCCCTGATGCAGAAACTTGCCGAGCAGTCGGAGGAAGTGCTGCATGCTTGAGACTCTGCTTTATCAACCACTCTACCCGGCCCTGATCCGCCCCCTCTTTCCGGTGCTCATGACCATTGAGCTGCCACTGTATATGCTCATCCTCACCGGGATTCTGCGCTACCGCATGGATGCAAGGCGCTTACCACTTGTCCCCGCGGACAGCGCCCCCCTGGTGAGCTGCATCATCACCTGCTACAGCGAGGGGGATGCCGTCCGACGCACGGTTGAAGGGCTGGTAAACCAGATTTACTCCGGGCCGATTGAGATTCTTGCCGTTGTTGACGGCGCGGACCGCAACCACCACACCCTTCAGGCACTGCAGCGGGTGCGCCCCCAACTCCCGCTCTCCTCCCAACGCACCCTCAAGATCATTCCGAAATGGCAACGCGGCGGCCGGGTGTCCTCTTTGAATACCGGTTTGTCGCTCAGCCGGGGCGAGATTGTCATGGCGCTCGATGGCGATACCAGCTTTGACAACGACATGGTGGCGACCGCCGCGCGGCATATGCGCAATCCCAATGTCATTGCCCTCACCGGGACACTGCGTGTGAGAAATCGACAAGCCGGAATCTGGACTCGACTGCAGGCGCTCGAATATCTCATCGGACTGGTGGCAACCCGAACCGGGCTGGGTGCTTTCAACGTCATTAACAATGTCTCCGGTGCTTTCGGCATTTTTCGCCGGGAAGCCCTGATCCGCGTCGGTGGCTGGGAATGCGGCACCGCTGAAGATCTGGACATGACGCTGCGGCTGAAAAGGCATTTTGCCCGTCATCCCGAATACCGCATCGAGTTCGCGCCGACGGCCATTGGCCATACCGACGCGCCTGCAAGCTTCACCGAGCTACTCAAGCAAAGACTGCGCTGGGACGGGGATCTTTACTACATGTATGCCCGCAAACACCGCAGTGCCATCTCACCGACGATGATTGGCTGGCGCAATACCATTGCAACCCTGTGGTACGGACTGCTGCATCAGATCGTCCTGCCTTTCGCCATTGCCCTTTACTTGCTCTATCTGGCCCTGACCTATCCGGCTGTGAGTGTCGTCATCGGCCTTGCCGTGGTCTATGTCATCTACCTGCTCATCACGGTCGTGATGACCGTCTTTGCCCTCGGGCTGCTCTCAGAGCGACGCAAGGCGGATATGCCGCTTTTACTGCTCACACCCCTGTACCCCATCTACCGCGGCGTCATGCGCTTATGGGCGGTTGTCGCCATTCTCGCGGAGATCGTACTGGATCAGCACAAGGATTCGACCATGGCCCCCTGGTGGGTCCTGAAAAGGAGTCAGTATTGATGTCTTTCCTTCCACGCACACTGGTTTGCCTGACCGCCCTGCTGCCCGTCGCCAGCCCGTTATTCGCGGCTGAAGAGCCGGTCATTGAGCGGTCGATGCTCGAGCAGCAACTGGTGCACTCACCACTCGCCCAATCGGCCCGGAGCGATGTGCAGGTTGTTGAAGAACAACGCCAACAGCGCTCGGCAGAAACCGGCTGGAGAGCTTTTGGTGCACTGAATGCCGCTGCGCTGAACGAAATCGAAGGAGAGGATAATCGTCGTTATGACCGTCTTCAGGGTGACATCGGACTCCGGCATCCGCTGCTCGGCAGCCAACGCGCCGAGCAAGAGGCAGTGCTGGATCTCGAGCGGCTGCAATTGCGCACTCAAGGCGAAGCGGATGCACGCATCGAGCAGCTGGCCGTCGATTTACGAAAACGCTATGCCGATTACTGGCTCAATGAGCGTTTACAACAACTCAGTGAGGACTGGCTGCAAACGGCCGAGCCTGAGTTNAGGANGCTTTCCGCNCAATCAGGCCGCACGGTACTCAACAGTGAATTTGCNGCGTTGGCCTCAACNGTTGATCAGGCTCGCGTCGACCGGCAACAGGCCANCGCGACGCGTGAGGCTGCAAGNCGCGGCATGGAGGCNTTGCTCGGGCAATCCATCANCGCTTTCCAGGCTGTCTGGCCGGGCAGTGATGCCATCTGCCGCAGTGAGCCTGATATTCGNAANGCCNTCTGGAGGCAGGACCCNGAAATAAGGGCGCTGAAGGCGGAACTCGCCGTACTCATCGAACAGGGCGGGTATCGCTTTAGTGATGAAATCAACTCCAATCTCACNCTGACGCACAGTCAGATCCTCGAGGAATGGGATGATCGCGGTCATGAGACCAGTATCGGTCTCACCGCCGAGATGCCCATCGCGGTGGCAAAGGCGCATGATCATCGCACCGCCTGGCGTAATGCCCAGATCCTCCAGTTGCAGCGTCGCCTGGAGGTCGAACGTCAGGCAGCGGTTGCGATGATTGCCGGGACGATCGCCCGCCTGCAGGCCACAAGCGCAGCAAGAACGGCCACTGAGAACCGATTACGGCGCGCTCATTACACCTGGGTTGAATCACGAGAGCGTACCCGGGCATCAGTCAACACCAATCCACTCCTGCCCCTTGCGCAGAGTGTGAATTGGTATCAAACGGCCCGTGAGCGCCTGCAGCAGGAGGCCGAGTGGCTGCGCGCACGCGCTGAGCTTGAAGGTATACGAACGCCTGAATGCCCGCCCAGCCTTGCAACCGCGCCTGAAACCGCATGGCTGACACCCCTACCACCAACAACTCAGCCAATTGAGTCGCCCCAATGACCATGAAGATCAACTTCCAGGGTCGAGGCCTCGCGGCGGGGCCGGATGGTCTACCCGTGCGCTATGGGCCGGCGCGGCGCAGTATCCCGCGACTGCGCTGGTTGCTTGTCATCCTGATTGCCTCAAGCCCGCTGATCTACGTCCTCTGGCTTCTGCTTCGCGGCGGCCTGGTTGTCGATGCCGCCGGCAGACTCACCTATGAAACCCTGCGAGCCGGGTCCGTGGTCAGTGGTGTGGTCGAACAGGTTCTCGTCGAAGAGAACGACAGCGTGCGCACGGGGACTCCCCTCATCCGCCTTGAGAATCCTGAGATTCGCGGCCGGCTTGCCCACTTACAACAGGAGCTCAGTCGACTCGAGGTGGAACAGAACACCGCCAGGGAGCGCGCCGAGCGGGAACTCACAGCAATCAATCAGGAAATTGAAACACTGCAAAGACTGATCAGCGCCGAAGATCAATGGCTCAGACGCCTGGATGAACTCACGACAGCGGGGCTTGCCACCGAGCGCGAGCAATACCAGGCCGCCGCGGAAGGTCAGAAAACACGGCGGCAATTAATTGAGGCACTGCACCGGCGCAGTGATCTGGAGCGCATCCGCAGCCAGGGCGATATCAACCTCAGGACCCGAGAAGAAGAACTTCGACTGGCTATAGATATTGCACGTAACAATCTGAATTATTTACTTATTAAGGCGCCCTCTGACGGTGATATCGTAGCGCTTCAGGCCGAGCCGGGGGACACCGTCGGCCCCGGCAGCACCCTGTTGACCATGACACGCCCTTCCGAGCCGGAGCTCATCGCCTATCTACGCCCATCCGATGGCGGCTTTGCCCGTCAACACAGCCGTGTGAAAGTGCGTCTGCCGGATGGCAGCCATATCAACGGCCAGGTGGCAGAGCGCCCGAGACTGACCGGGCGCATTCCCGCCGCCATACAGTCCATCCTTCAGGAATCAAGTGCTGCGCTGATGGTAAAAATCGCCCTCGTGGAACCGGTACCGCAGCCAATGGCCATTCATGGCCTGCCGGTGCGCGTTGAATTTGCCCGCGGCCCCTCGGTCGCACTGTCACGCATGCGTTTCCCCAGTGCCATTGCCGGACAATCCGATGCCAACGCGTTACAGTAGTCGGATAACAAACAACCGGAGGGAAATCACGTGGCCGATTCAATCAATACGCTTTTTGTAACAGGCGCGACATCCGGCTTCGGCCGAGCCACGGCCCGCCGCTTTGCCGCCGCCGGCTGGCGCGTTGTCGCCAGTGGCCGTCGCACGGAACGACTGGAGGCGCTGGCCGAGGAGTTGCGTGCCAACGGCGCTGAGATTCATATCATGACCCTGGATGTGCGCGATGCTGATGCGGTTAAAAAAGCCGTTGCGGCACTACCAGCAGACTTCGCCAAAGTCACCTGCCTGGTGAATAACGCCGGCCTCGCACTTGCCCCGGAACCGGCCCAGAAAGTCGATCTTGCCGATTGGCATACGATGATCGACACCAATGTCACCGGCCTGGTCAATGTCACCCATGCCCTGCTGCCGACACTCATCGAGAGCGGGCGCGGAGCGAGCATCATCAATCTGGGTTCGGTTGCCGGCCAATGGCCTTATCCGGGCGGCCATGTCTATGGCGCCAGCAAGGCATTCGTCGAGCAGTTCGGCTATAACCTGCGCTGCGATCTTCTCGGGACCGGCGTTCGGGTCACCGATGTTGCACCGGGGCTCTCCGAGACCGAATTCACTCTGGTACGGACCAAGGGTGATCAGGCGGCTTCTGATCGGCTTTATGCCGGTACGGAGCCCATGCAGCCGGAAGACATTGCCGAGCAGATTTTCCACGTCGCCACGCTGCCCGCGCATGTCAACATCAATCGCATGGAGCTCATGGCGACCCGGCAGGCCTGGTCGCCCTTTGCCATTGACCGTGACTAGGCGGTATTGCGCTCGGGCTCACCGAGTGCAAACTGCTGCAGACGCTTGATCTCATCACGCAGCTTGCCCGCTTCCTCAAACTCGAGGTTGCGGGCGTGCTGATGCATTTCCTGCTCCAGCTTCTTAATCCGCTGCACCGCTTGCGCCACTGTGAGATCGGCATAGGCTCGAGCCTCTTCGGCCACCTCGGCATAATGCGCCGGTGTATCCGGCGCACCACTACCCCCGCGCTCCATGACATCGGCAATTGCCTTGCGAATGCCCTGGGGAGTGATGCCATGTTCAGCATTATGGGCAATCTGCTTGGCCCGTCGACGCTCGGTCTCATCCATGGCACGACGCATCGAATCGGTAATCGTATCGGCATAGAGAATNGCCCGGCCATTGACGTTACGTGCCGCCCGGCCGATCGTCTGGATNAGCGAGCGCTCCGCGCGAAGGAATCCCTCTTTGTCCGCATCCAGAATTGCGACCAAAGAAACCTCAGGAATATCAAGNCCTTCTCGCAATAAATTAATGCCAACTAAGACATCAAATTCACCCAGGCGCAGGTCACGAATAATCTCCGTTCTCTCAACCGTATCGATATCCGAATGCAGATAGCGCACCCGCACGCCATTCTCTGAAAGGTACTCGGTAAGATCCTCGGACATGCGCTTTGTCAGCGTTGTGACCAGAACCCGCTCACCGGCCTCGCTGCGCTCACGGATCTCGCCCAATACATCATCCACCTGCGTGGTGGCCGGCCGCACGTCCACCGCCGGATCCACCAGCCCGGTTGGCCGGACCACCTGCTCGGCCACGACGGTGGAATGCTTCTTCTCATAATCCCCGGGCGTCGCGGAGACATAAATCCGCTGCGGGGCCATGGCATCGAATTCTTCGAACTTAAGCGGGCGGTTATCCAGCGCCGAGGGCAGCCGGAACCCGTATTCAACCAGGGTTTCCTTACGCGCCCGATCACCGCGGTACATGCCGCCGACCTGACTGACCGTGACATGCGATTCATCAATAAACAGAATCGCATCCTCGGGCACATAGTCGAAAAGACAGGGTGGCGGCTCCCCCGGGCCACGGCCGGAGAGATAGCGCGAGTAATTCTCGATGCCGTTGCAGTACCCAAGCTCCTGCATCATCTCAAGATCAAACCGCGTGCGCTGCTCCAGGCGCTGCGCCTCCAACAGCCGTCCGGCGTTGCGCAACACCTCGAGTCGCTCGGCCAGCTCAACCTTGATTTTCTCAATCGCCCCGAGAATCGTCTCCCGGGGTGTGACGTAGTGGGATTTCGGGTAGATCGTCAGGCGCGGCACCCGGCGCAGGATCTCTCCGGTGAGCGGGTCGAACCAGGCAAGCCGCTCGATCTCATCATCAAACAACTCCACCCGTACCGCTTCGTCCTCGGATTCAGCCGGGAAAATATCGATGACATCGCCACGGGCCCGATAGGTACCGCGTGAGAAGTCATGATCATTACGCGCATACTGCAACTGCGCCAGCCGCCGCAGAATCTGGCGCTGATCCACTACCTCGCCTTCTTGCAGATGCAGCACCATCTCCAGATAAGCCGTCGGGTCGCCGAGGCCGTAAATCGAGGAGACCGAAGCGACGATAATCGTATCGCGCCGCTCAACAATGGCTTTGGTGGCTGAAAGCCGCATCTGCTCGATATGCTCGTTCACCGAGGCATCCTTCTCGATGAAGGTATCCGAGGACGGCACATAGGCCTCGGGCTGGTAGTAGTCGTANTAAGAGACGAAATACTCCACCGCATTGTGCGGAAAGAATGCCTTCATCTCCCCATAGAGCTGAGCCGCNAGGGTTTTATTCGGTGCCAGAATGACCGCCGGGCGCTGTTCCTGGGCAATCAGGCTGGCCATGGTGAACGTCTTGCCCGAGCCGGTCACACCCAGCAGGGTCTGGTGCATGTGACCTTCACGCAGACTCTCGGCGAGCGTGGCGATGGCCTCGGGCTGGTCGCCGGCGGGCTCGTAGTCACTGGCGAGCTCAAATTCAACACGTGAATCAGTCATGGCAGTGCAGTCTCCGGCCGGATTGGCGTATGATTCGGGCGTAAACAAAAAGGCAATGGAGGCGATCCTTGGATATTCAACTGGCCGAGCGGGTCAAGCGCGTCAAACCCTCTCCCACCATGGCTGTGACGGCAAGAGCCGCAGAGATGCGGGCCGCCGGTCACGACATCATCGGGCTGGGCGCCGGTGAACCCGATTTTGATACGCCACAGCATATCAGCGAAGCGGCGATTGAGGCGATTCGGGAAGGACAGACACGATACACCGCCGTTGATGGCAGCCCCGCCTTCAAGCAGGCCATCGTGGATAAGTTCGCGCGTGAGAACGGCCTGAACTACGAAGCCAATCAGATTCTGGTGTCATCCGGGGCCAAGCAGAGCCTCTACAACCTCTTCTGCGCCGTTCTCAACAGCGGCGATGAGGTGGTCATTCCAGCCCCTTACTGGGTCTCGTATCCGGACATGGCATTACTGGCTGACGGTGAACCGGTTGTTGTCACCGCTGACCAGTCACAGCGCTTTAAAATCACCCCGGCGCAGCTTGAAGCGGCCATGAGTGAGCGCACCCGCATCGTCGTGTTGAACAGCCCCTCCAACCCGACCGGCAGTGCCTACAGCAAAGCCGAGCTCCAGGCCCTGGGGGCGGTCCTCGCCCGTCATCCGGATGTCCTGGTTGTCAGCGACGACATCTATGAGCATATCCTCTGGAGCGACGAGCCGTTCTGCAACATCGTCATGGCCTGTCCCGAGCTCGCCGAGCGGACCGTTGTCGTGAACGGGGTCTCCAAGGCGTATGCCATGACCGGCTGGCGCATCGGTTATGCCGCCGGCCCGGCCGGGGTAATTGCCGCGATGAAGAAAATTCAATCGCAGAGCACCTCCAACGCCAGCTCCATCTCCCAGGCAGCCTCAGTCGCTGCGCTTAACGGTGATCAGAGCGTCATTGGCCCGATGGTCAAGGCCTTTCGGGAGCGGCATGATTATGTGGTGGGCCGGCTGAACGCCATGCGCGGTGTCAGCTGCATTGAGGGTGACGGCACCTTCTATGCATTCCCCGATATGAGTGAGGCGATTGCCGGTATTGATGGGGTCGATGATGACCTCGCACTGGCCGAATACCTCATTGAGAATGCCGGCGTTGCCCTGGTCCCGGGCACGGCATTCGGTCTGCCGGGCCATGCGCGTATTTCCTATGCGACCAGCATGGAGAACCTGGAGAAAGCGATGGATCGCATCGAGGGTGTTTTCGGGCGNGNCTGAGCCGTGACAGGAGGCCGTGCCGGTTGACGGCACGGCCCGATCCGATACACTACGCGCTTCACATCAAGGCCATTCCCCGGTAGCTCAGCGGTAGAGCGAGTGACTGTTAATCACTGGGTCGGCGGTTCGAATCCGTCCCGGGGAGCCAACTCTCAGAGCGCTAAGGCGCAATCCACTGCCCCGCCCAGTCATCACTGCGATGAAACCGTGCCCGTCTGTGCACATGCCCCAAATGCAGAAGATCAAACTGCTGGATGGCAAGCTCAATCACCGCGAAATCCTCAAACGCCGGTATCCGCTCATAATCAAGACCGTCATCAAGCAACGTCCCCGGACGGGGCTGGGTGCCGTAATTGCAGCGGGCATGCTCAGGGATTTTCTCCCACAGCGCAGCCACCGAACTGCCGGTCACGATGCTTGCCACGGCAACGGCCCGAATCTGCAAATGTGCTTCACGATCCCAGATATGAACACCAGCCGCCGGGTTGGCGCGCAGCTCGGCGACCTTGGCGGCGTGACAGTCGCTGTAGACCCTGAGCATCGAGGCCTCGGGATCCGCTGAGCGCAGGACAATTGTGCGTAGCTGCGGCGTCCCCTGTGCATCGACAGTGGCAAGCGTTGGATGTCGACCCGCGGCACGGCGATCATTGACGCCGCGCAGTAACCGCTTCCAGGCCTGGGCATGGAGACTCTCGAGTGACTGGGCCCACTCATGTACCTGCGCTGCCATGACGATCAGCGGGACTCCACTTCACGCCAGAGCTGTTGCAGGAATTGCAGATCCTCACCCTCCAGGCTCGGCGTGAATGCCAACACGGCCAGCTCCTCATCCGTTGGTGTGATCGGCGGCTCCTGGAGGATGTCCTCGAGCAGCGGAATCGCCGCCGCATTGGGGCTTGAGTAATAGTTCCAGTTGGATAGCGCCGCGCCCACCTCAGCCCTGAGGATATAGTCGATAAAGGCATGGGCGAGTTCAGGATTCGGGGCTCTCGCCGGAATCATCATATTATCCACCCAGACCTCAGCGCCCTCTTGCGGAATGACGAACTCGATATCGGCAAACCCTTCCGGGTCCTCTGATTTGAAGAACAGATAATCACCGTTGAAGGTGATGCCGGCGCTGACCGACCCGCGGACCAGCTGCTGCAGCACCGGTGTGCCCTGGATGAAGCCGACAAAATTATCCCGCTGCTTGGTCTCGAGCATCAGGCGAGCGGCTTCCTGCAGCGCCTCGCGTGACTGACAGTCGTAACCATGGCCGAGATAAGCACAGGCCGAGCCGAGCGAGACCTGACTGTCCTCCGGGACGGCGAAAGGGGCATCCGGATTCATCTGCGGGTCAAACAGTACCGACCAGCTGGCTGGCATCTCTCCCAGCGCTCCGCGATCGTAGACAAGCCCGGTCGTTCCCCACTGATAGGCCACCGAATAGGCATTCCCCGGATCGAAGGACGGGTCCTGGAACGTGTCCATCAGATTATCGAGATTGGTGAGCCTGTCATGATCGAGCGGTTGCACCAGGCCACTTTCAATCAGCCTTGGGATGTAATAGTTGGACGGGACGATCACGTCATACTGACTCACACCGCCTGCCTGCAGCTTGGCGAACATCTCGCCATTGGAGTTGAAATAGTTCTCAACCACTTCAACGCCATATTCCTGCTCAAAATTCTCGATAATCGCCGGGTCCATGTATTGCGACCAGTTGAACAGATACAGCGTCTCGCCTTCGAACTGCGCGACAGCCGGCTGGATCCCGGCCGTCAAACCGGCGGCGAGCGCAAGCGTGGTCAGTATGCGATGGGTCATGAAAAGGCTCCCTCAACAATTAAGTGTCTGATGTCCTGCGGCGACGACCACCGAGCATGCTCAGCATGGCGATCAAGAAGACCGTCGCAATCATTAGTGTGGCAATGGCATTAATCTCTGGTGTCACGCCCTTGCGAATGGCGCTCCAGATATAGATGGGCAGTGTGGTGCTCTCAGGGCCTGCGGTAAAGAAGCTGATGACAAAATCATCGATCGACAGGGTCAGCGCCAGCAGAAAACTCGCGGCGATGGCCGGGCGCAGGGTGGGCAATAGAAAAGCGGATAAACGCTGCCAGGGTGAGGCATACAGGTCCTGAGCCGCCTCGAACAGGCTCGGATCGAGCGCCAATAACCGAGCATTGACCAGCAGGGCAACAAACGGCACCTGAAAGGTGACATGGGCGATGATCATGGTGCCAAGCCCCGGGGCGAGAATGCCAAGCCATTGATTAATCAATACAAAAAACGTCATCTCAGCGATGCCGAAGACAATATCGGGCATGATTACCGGCAGATAGATCAGCCACACCAGCCATGAGAGCCGGCCCAGGCGATAGCGATAAAACCCGTAACCGAGCATGCCGCCGATCACAACGGCAATCAGCGTCGAGACCGTGGCGAGCACCGCGGTATTCCAGAGCGCCTGCATGATCACATCGTTGGCGAACAGGCGTTTGTACCAATCGAGGGAAAAGCCCGCGAAGCGCGCCGATGAGTTGATGCTGTTGAAAGAAAACACCACAACAACGAGCAGTGGCGCATACAGAAACAGCATCAGCGCGTACCAGAAGCCGCGCAGAAAGGCTGTCAAACGCCCCCTGCTCACAGCACCACCTCCCGATCTCCACCCAGGCGTCGGCCCAGATTGCGCAGCACCTTAAGCCCGATCAGGGTGACCGCGATCATAATCAACGCACCGGCCGCCCCCAGCGGCCAGTTACTGGCCTGTGCAAACTGTCGGGCCACCAGATTGCCGATCATCATCGAGCGCCCACCGCCCAGCAGCTCGGTGACCACGTACATGCCGAAGGCCGGAATCGCGACCAGCACGACACCCGCCATCAGCCCGGGGAGCGTCTGTGGGAAAACCGCATGCCGGAACGCGGAGAGCGGTGAGGCAAAAAGATCCCGAGCGGCTTCCACCTGAGCCATATCAAGCTTTTCAAACGCGGCATAAAGGGGAAGCACCATAAACGGCAGGAAGTTGTAGACAAGCCCGATGATCACTGCAAACTGTGATGGAAAAAGCCCCATCTGCGGTTCAATAAACCCCAACCTCGCAGCGAAATCGGCAAGCGGTGTGCCGGGGGCGAGAATATTCATCCACCCCACCGAGCGAATCACCTGATTGGTCCAGGACGGCACGACCACGGCAAGCAGCATCAACGCACGCCAGCGGGCCGGTCGTGTCGAAATGTAATACGCCGCCGGATAAGCAATCAGGGTGACAATCAGCGTTGCCAGCAGCGTCTGCCAGACCGAGCGCAGCAGGGTGTAGAGATTACCCGGGCTCCAACCCAGAAACCCGAAACCGGCAAGTTCGCGGAAAGCCTGCAGACTAAGCGGCAGGGTCGGCAGTCCATAGGGGCCATTGGTCAGAAACGCCATCCCCATGAGATAGAGACTCGGCAGGACCAGGAACACCAGAATGCAGAGCACACCGGGGGTCACGGTGAGGA
>PR_CR_10_Liq_2_inCRDRAFT_1000441_pt1 | contig 11584 bp, 6 predicted proteins | sample PRCRCaboRojoPR_FD_10245 | JGI IMG/M metagenome (IMG submission 10245) | reverse complement strand
TACGCAGCCCCTTGGAACGGGCTGGGCATTGTTTACGACGACCTCAAAGACTACGACAAAGCCATCGAAGCCTACCGAAAGGCCATTGAGCTAGACCCAGAAAACGCCATCCCTTGGAACGGGCTGGGCAATGTTTACGACGACCTCAAAGACTACGACAAAGCCATCGAAGCCTTCCGAAAGGCCATTGAGCTAGACCCAGACTACGCCACCCCTTGGAACGGGCTGGGCAATGTTTACGCCAACCTCAAAGACTACGACAAAGCCATCGAAGCCTTCCGAAAGGCCATTGAGCTAGACCCAGACTACGCAGCCCCTTGGAACGGGCTGGGCAATGTTTACAAAGACCTCAAAGACTACGACAAAGCCATCGAAGCCTACCGAAAGGCCATTGAGCTAGACCCAGAAAACGCCACCCCTTGGTACGGGCTAGGCAATGTTTACGACGACCTCAAAGACTACGACAAAGCCATCGAAGCCTTCCGAAAGGCCATTGAGTTAGACCCCAACTCCGCCTACCCTTGGAACGGGCTGGGCATTGTTTATGATAACCTTCAGGAAGGCTCCCAAGCCGCCCGCTGCTTCATTCGGGCTGAGAGCTTAGGTCAAGTTGTCGTTGCTTATAACTGTTTCGTAGTTTTTTCTAAGCTTCAGACTCATCCCTTCTTCTCCCACCGTATCATTCGTACCTATATGCCGGAGTCGCAGTATTTGCGTTGGTCAAAGTATTTTCAAACTACGCTGGAAAATTCAACACCCCTGCATGCCTATATCACATGGCAAAGCCTAACCCAAAAAAAACCTTTGGGTTCCAAAGCGCAGTGGCAATTATGGCTTGGTATAATCCACTACTTCATGGGAGACCCCTCCGTTGCGCTCAGGTATCTGAACCAAAGCCAAAGCGAAAAGGAAGGGTTAGACTTGATGATTGCCTACTATCAGCTGCAAGCTTGTTATGACTTTCATGAGCCGGAGGCCCCTTATCTGGAGCCCGCTTTAGAAATAGCGGCTACGTATTTGCAACCCAAGCCTACCTTTTGGCAGCGGCTTAGCGGTGGTGCACAGCGCCTGGATACAGAGGGCGTGTTACAATGCTACTACGCTGGCCAACTCTTTGTTTTTACGGAGGAATACGAAAAAGCGCTGATCTGTTTTGAGCGGGTGGAAGAACAATACCTGCCTGCGGCTTATATGGCGGTATGGGTGTGCCGAGTGCTAAAAAACTATGATCGCAGAACCAAAAAGGTTAAAGCCCTGCTCAAGCGGGAAGCAAAAGAGCAACGTTTTACAGAAGGTCTATCCACGGTGTACTTAGATTTAGACGAGCCGCAGTTCTGGAAGCCTTTCTTCCACGTAGCCCAGTACTTTGAGCTCACTGAGGGGATTGCTGATTTCCGCTATGCTGCCAAGGGGGTAAAGACCGGCAAGAAGCTCCGCATTGCCAATCCCAAAGCCCAGCCCTATTACCACCAGCTCTGGAAAATCCGCCCGGAAGACCAGCAACGCATCAATGATAAAATACTGGAAGAGCTCAACTACCGTACTTTTGACCAGCTCTTCGAAGACAAGCTACAGCCTACGGTACAGTCTGCCCCCAAGCTAACCAAAAAAATCGTAGACAAGCGGCTCGATCAGTATGAGGATACGGAGCTGCGGGCAGCTTTTGAGCGCCTGCTGCGTATGGCAGAAGCCGGTAAAGCCGAGCAGGGGCTGGGGGAGTTGATCAAGGCCGGGCAGTTTGAGGTGGAGCAGTATCAGTTGTTCAACGCGTTTTTCTTCAGCGAAGCACAGCTTTCCGACTACGAGCGCATTATGCTGGATTTCTACATGCTCCTCACCCATCAGGATACGGAAAAGCAGTTGACGGATTCCCAATCTTCTGTCATCAAAACCGGGGCAGGGGCGGTGATTTCTGATAGCCTTTCGTACGCTATTGGCTTTGGTGCAAGCCTTGCTGTGCCGGGTTTACCTCCGGTCGCCGTTCCTTTCACCGGGGCCTTGTCAGGTTATGCCGTCAAGATGGCGGCGGGTGCCCTTACGGAGCAGCTTATGAAGTTCCTGGAAGAAGAGCGCCCTACATTCGAGTCTTACGCGGATTTCAAAGCGCAGTTTGAGCAGCATATCGGACGAGAGCGGCGGGAGCTGGGCGAGGGGGCGTTTTTTGAGCGGTATCCGATTGGGGTGTTGTATGGGGGACCCAAAGAGTAATATGCAGCTCTGTTGTATATCTTTAGTATAAGAGGTCGAGTTAAGCAAAAGAGAATCATATGGGAAAAAAGGGGTACAGGGTTCTGGCAGTACTACTGTTTTCGGTTGCAGCAGTTTGGTACGTATATTTTCACAATCAGTTTTATACCCATCTCAACACCGGCAAGATGGAAACCCTTGTTGCGTTTAAGTCGGAACATATAAAGGGATTTAGAGGGCAACAGATATTGGTACATAAGGGCTTTGAGGAAGCACTGAGCCGGCTAGAAGCCTACGCTGCTGCTCAGCATGTCACCTTAGTGGTTAACCAAAGCTATCGCAAGCAGGGGCAAAAAGTAGACAGGGCGGTTGTCAATCCTGCAAGCCGGTCAAATCATCTTGTCGGCTACGCCATAGACGTCAATATCCGCTACAACGGGAAGAAGTATTTCTCAGAGGACCTGAGGAGAAGTAACTTGGACCAGCTGCCTGCTGCCATCTCAGACTTTATCGATGCGGTAAGGACGGATAAGTCAATCAGATGGGGTGGTGATTTCAGAAAGCAGGACCCTGTACATTTTGATGTGCCCATCAATCATACTCAGCCGAAAAATTGGACTGCTTATGCTGAGCGCTGTCGTATGGAAGTGGATAGTGCACCTTACGTTTGGGAGATATGGAACTGGTGAGGGATTGATTCCTAATTAAATCCTACCTGCTCCAATGTCCAAAATGTTCTTCCTTTAGCTTAAAGATGTATGCAGTCTCCGGACTCCATACGACCACCCACCCGTCTCTGACGGAAGCAAAACAACCCTTTTCGAGGCAACCTAAGATGCTGAAAAGCAAAAACGTTTTTCAAAAGCGGCCTACCCAATAAAAGTGGTTCGTACTTTTATCGAATAGCTATCGCCCCAACCCATCGGATGGACTGTAGCCAGACGATGGGTTGGGGCGAGGCAGCGGCGAACCTGCCACACAGTGGGAAACTGTACAGCAGAAGCAGCCCGACAAGGGTTTTCCTCCTCAAGCCTGCTGACGGGGCAATAGGCGCCCATATACAGGCGGTGCGAAAAGTCTATACTGACTTCGAAAAGTTAGCGGAGCAGATTGCTCGTCGATGCGCGCTTGAGCAGCGGGCTTACGGCCTTTGAAACACTGCCCTGCCCCTCCCCGAGCAGCACGCCATCGTGCGGGCGGTGGAGGAATTGCTGGGTTTGTGCACGGCATTGGAGGATGCGGCCGGGCGGCGGGACGTGGTGTTGGGGGTTTGGGTGCGGGCGGTGGTGTCTGGGGTGTAGTGCTGAAGGTTTATTTGTAATACCACCCACACATACAGACAAAAGCAATAAAGACCGGCTTGTCGTAGTCCGGCTTTCCCCATCAAAGGCGATTTTCTTTATCCATTTTCAGTCGTGCGCTCTTGATTCCTGTAGTCTTTTCTCCGGCAGACGCGCTGTGAACTCTTCAAAAAGTTCATCATCCATATCACTCCAGGCACCAAAATACCTGAGCACACTATGCTCTGATGACTTATCTGACAATTCCAACTCCTTAACGTATTCCAGCAAGCTTTCAAGCTTTTCAGAGGGTATTTTTCTACTCTAGCCCTAATTTCCTTTCTAATTTTTTGGTCAGCTACCATACTCTATTTTTTGGTCTTAATCCTACATCATAAATCAAGATAGCAAATTTCATATTCTCCTTCAACTGAGGATTCTAAACGCTTCATCCTTTCTCATAAATGACGGCAATGTGGTCAACTTGCGCTTATTGTATAAACCAGTATATTTGAGCCATCAAAACCCGCCTCGCCTCTTCTGGTTTCACCGGAATGCGCATGTTTGGCGGGTTTTCTGTTTTGTGCTTATGCCTGGAATTAATATTGGTAACTCCAGTAAAGCGGCATTGCAGGGCAGGGCATTTTGCGTTATATTTAGCAAATGCAACCCAAAAAGGTGAAATCCCAACACAATCTTTTAAATACCAAACATGAAAGCTAACGAATTACCGATCAACGATTTCCTCAAGAGCCAGGAGGTGCAATTCGTCATTCCGGTGTACCAGCGCAATTACGACTGGACCACGAGTGAATGCAAGCAGTTGCTCGATGACATTCTTGCAATCGGCAAAGCCGAAAAAGGGACACACTTCATTGGGAGTATCGTATTCGTGTATGAGAATGCCTTCACTACTGGGTCGGTCAAGGAGTTGGTGATCATCGACGGTCAGCAAAGGCTTACTACTGTTAATATCCTATATGCTGCGTTACACCGCTTCGCCAAGCAGGCGGGGAAGGAGAAAGAGGCTTGAGCGTATCATGAACCTCTATCTGACCAATCAGTACGCTGAGCGGGAAGCCCACAAGCTCAAGCTCAAGCAAACGGATGCTAACGGAGCAGCTTTTCAAGCCATCCTGCTGGAGACAGAGAAAGGGCTGGGCTTCTCTAATGTGACAGAGAACTTCCGGTACTTCCGTAGCCGGATCAACGCGGATAACTTCGGTACCATTCTGGAAGGCTTACAGCGCCTTATCTTCGTGGAAATCTCGCTGGAGCGAGGCAAGGACGATCCACAACGCATTTTCGAGAGCCTAAACTCCACGGGCCTGGACCTGACTCAGTCGGACCTGATCCGGAATTTCATCCTCATGGACCTGGAGCCTGCCGAACAGCAACGCCTCTTTGCCCGCATCTGGAACCCCATTGAAGAAAACGCCCGTGATCTGACCCGGCAGAAATCGCTGGTATCCGATTTTATTCGCGATTATTTAACCTTGCGCAACAAGAAGATTCCCAATAAAAGCAAGGTCTATCACGAGTTCAAAAAGCGCTACCCTCACAAACAAGATTCAGTCTACATGCAAGACCTGGAAGACATGAAGTCTTTAGCGATGCACTACCGCAAGTTTGTCAACCCGGAGGTAGAAGAGGATGTAGCGATCCGGAGAGCATTGCTCCGTATCAAGACGCTGGAAATCAACGTAGTCTATCCTTTTCTACTGCAGCTATTTGAAGACGTGGAAAACGGGCGGCTCGAAACACCTCAGTTGCTGGAAATACTCAAACTGGTACAGAGTTATGTCTGGCGGCGCTTCATCGTGGGCCTCCCTACGAATGCCCTCAACAAAGTATTTATGACGCTTTACGCCGACGTAGATACCGAAGAATACTACGACTCCGTAGCCGTAGCGCTGCTCAAGAAACGGGGGAACTCCCGCTTCCCTACAGACGAAGAAGTCCGTAATGCCCTTCAGGATCGCGACCTGTACAACATCAAAAACAAGAATCGTAACTACCTTTTTGAGCTCCTCGAGAACCATAATAATCGGGAATTCGTCGATACCAACAATGAGCACATTACCGTTGAGCACATCTTCCCGCGCACTCCGCACGAAGCCTGGCGGGAGGATTTATCCGAAGAATCCTACCTGTTATTTAGCCAGAAATACCTGCATACAATTGCCAACCTAACGCTGTCGGGCAATAATGGTGCGCTGGGCAATAAACGATTTCAGGAGAAAAAACACATGAATACCAAGGGCGGCGAGCAGGGCTATCAGTACAGTCGGCTGTGGCTCAATCAGTACCTAAAAGAGATTGACCACTGGGACGTGGACACCTACAAAAGACGCCTTCAGCTCATCATCGAGCGCTTCCTCGATATTTGGCCATCGCCGCAAGTCGATCTTCCAACTGCGGAACAAACGGAAGAGCAAAACATCTTTGAGGCCGAATCCCCACGTAACCGGAAGCTTGAGTACTTTATTTTTGAAGACACCAAAGTAGAACAGTATCACGTCGCGCAGATATACTTCCATGTCATAGCTAAACTATTCGAGCAAAACCCACAGCTTATACTGGCACAAGGTGAAATTCTAAAAATCAGTCAGAATCCAAACGAATTCAGAACTCCACAGGAATTGACAAATGGCTATTTCATTGAAAGCAATATAGATAGTAGCAGTAAATTTCGGGTATTAAAGAAGCTGCTCACGCGCTTTGATCTGGAAGAAGAACTACTCATCAAGTACGCCACGCCAGAAGACAAAACAGCGCCCAGCCGGTTCAGCCTACGCCGAAGGTATTGGCGACAGTTGTTACCCCTAATCGAAGGAACTGAGCTATTCGCAAACGTCAACCCCACTAAGGATCACTGGCTAAGTACAGGCGCGGGAGTAAGCGGCCTCTCCTTTACCTTTGTTATAGCAAATACTTTCGCCCGTTTGGAGTTAACCATTGGTTCATCCGACAAATCACGGAATAAGCGCTATTTTGATCAGCTATTTGGCAGGAAGTCAGCCATCGAGGCTGTTTTCGGACACCCATTAGGCTGGGAGCGGCTGTCCGACAAAAAAATGAGCCGTATCAAGTATCAGAATGATGGGCTTAGCCTCGCACGGGAGGAAGACTGGCCTGCAATGAACGATTTTTTTATCACGCATTTGCCTACCTTTGAGCGGGCTTTAAAGAACGAGATCAGGATGCTAAAGTAGCTTTTACCGTAAGTGATGGCATACTCAGCCGTATTGCACAACCCTTGCAATTCGAGTTCTTTGAACATATTCTTCGGTTTAAAGCGAATTCCAGGTCTCCATCAGCTCAGATTTCTAATTGCTCTATTATCTTTCGCTGAGGGTGGTATCGAAAGTCATCTATACCACTGCCCTCTAATTTCTACCAAAACCCCATTCACCCGCTCCATATCCACCGCCGGCGGCAGCGTACTTTGGGCGTAAGCCTCCTCCAATTCCGCCATTTTATCTTCTGCCATGCCGAGCAGGGTATCGTAATCGTACTTCCCCCGGCGAATGTCCAGCAGCTCGGCCCGGTTTGGCCGGCGCACGCGGATCACCCCCTCACGCAGGATCTCGATGCCCATCTCCAGCAGGCGATAGGTGTGCATCATGTTTTTGGAATCGTACTCGGCGCCGTGAGCCAGGTTGGTTTGGTAGCGGGCTTCGTTGCGCTCTTCCACCCAGTTCCAGTAAGCTTTGTAGTCTTTGCAGTAAGTGGCGTAGCCGTCCTTGTTGAAGTGGAGGTAGCCAAGGATGGGCGCGCCTTTGGGGATGCTGCTCAGCGATAAATCATTGGAGGTGGGCTTGCGGAGGATGCCGGCGTAGCCAAAATTACCGGTAGGATCATAATGAATGGCGTAGACCTCCCGGAAGTGTGGGATGGCAGAGAGGCCGCAGCGGGACTGCTCCAGCCCATTGTCGTCCAACCACTGCCGGAGGGGGACGGAGCCGTTGCCCCTGAGCACGTAGCAGAAGTCCAAAGGCGTCTGCCGCTCCCGGGGCATAGGGTTGACGATTTTCTTATTCAGCCCCCGGGCTTTTTTGATCTGTGCGTAGGCGTAGCCGCCAAAGGTGTCTTTGCACTTTTTGGAGAGGAAGAGCTCGGGTGTCAGGTGGTCCATGATGGGGTGACGGTAGCGGATGCAGGCCGGTGGGGTGGCGAGCAGCTCCAGCATATTGGGGTTGTTCTTGGCCAGCAGTTCTACGAAGCGGCCGAGCTCGTAGTAGATCGTGTCGTTGGTCTCGTCCGACAGCTGCGGGGTGTAGTGCAGGCCGTAGAACTCGGCTTGGGGGAGGATGAAGACACCGCGGATATCGGTGTCGGAGGTGGGCAAATCGGTACCGTAGGCGCGGCTGCCGGTGATGCAGTCGTAGAGTAAAAGGTCAGGGTTAGATTGAAGGTCTTGATAGGTCATTTCTTCTCTTTCTAAAGCAAGTAACATGGAACATATGAAACAGAGTTCCCTGTTTGTCTGCTTAGTATTTATTCACGACCTGACCTGTGATAATTACTTTGTATTGAGCCATTGTGCAGCCTGACTTTTGACTTGGTCAATAGTATAATACTCGCCTCTGGCTATTTGCTCTTCAGCTTCTGCTATACTAGTATCTGTTTCTTCAGTAGTAACCGGCAGCCCGGGAATGGCTACTTCAGGATTAGCTTTGCTGCTGCGCTGTACTTCCAACAATCTCTTTACTACATGATGATCTTGTAGGCTTACCAACCATTCAATGAGCTGTAATTTTTCAGCTTGTAAGTTCATTGTATGAATTTTTTAGTACTGTGAATATAACGGTTTTTCAGTCTAAAAAGGTCGTTGTGTTAACATCTTTACTCTACCGCTCTATGGTAATGGCGCGCAGTTCCCTATAATTCATTCGAAAATCCCAGCGTATAAGGCGAGACAATAAATGTGACAACATTGCCTATTTCATCCAGAGTTCCCGGCATGAGAGTGAATGGATTAGGCTACTATACTTGCATCTGGCAGACGCACCCCAGGTTTGCCACATTACAGAAAAAACAAAAAAGGCAGCCCGAAGGCCACCTTCCCAAGATATACTGACGATTAAGTGGTTTGCCATAGCAAACCTACTCAATGCTTGCCCGTGTCTCGCCGCCTTTGGGCTTTGGCCACCTTAAAGGCAGGAGGGTCAGCATTTACGCTGAGAAGTGGCTTGCGCCTGTCCTGACAAGCTACGCTTCGTCAGTGGCCGATGTCGCAAATCCAAGATCCCGACATTTATCGTCGGTGACCACTTCGTATTGCGTATAGTTGCAATTATATCCAGGCTGTAGAAGCCTATTTAAAATTCTTAATTACACCCCAACTGCTCCTGAGACAGCGGGTCGTTATTCGGGAAGCAATTGCCCGACAGGACGGCTTCCGGCACGAACCGGTCCAGATTAGGGTCGTAAAGGCCATGCTCCTGGAATTCCACGAGGTCGGTAATTTCCTGCTCCGTGAGGTTCAGCGGGTGGAAGAAGGGAGAAATTTGTGTTTCCGGCACCCGGTCGTTTTCGGGTACGCCTTCATTGAAGTATTCCACAACAGACCGCAGGGAATGCCGGCTGCTGCCGTGGAAATAAAAGGGTGAATTTTTCATGTTGTAGAGCTGAGGCACCTTAAACTTGTAGAAATCCTCCTCAAAACCGGTAAACCCGCCCCGCCCAAAGTTCCGGATGTCGTTGGGGCCGGTAGCAAAAGCGCCGGATTCCCACAGATCGCGCACTCCGAGGGCATGAAATTCGTTACTGCTCAGGGCGGCACCTTTATGGCAGCGGTAACAGCCCGCTTTGGTGAAAAAGACCATTGCACCGGCTTTTTCCTGATCGCTCATGGCGTTCTCTTCACCGCGCACCCAGCGCTGAAAGGGCGCCTCCGTGGTGGTCAGCGACCGCAGGTAAGCGGAAAGGGCAAAGCTAGTGGTGAGCGGAGAATAGCGGTCCCCTTCCGGGAAATCCGCAAAGGCAGCATCGTACATCGGTAGATAGCCCAGGGTGTCGAGCCAGCCGACGGTCACCCGCATGCGGTGCAGGGCAAGCCCTTCGATAATCTGAGCCTCCAGCCCATCCAGGCCCAGTTCATTGACTTCGGCGTCGCCCACCCAGGCGTGCTCCGTGCCTCTGTTGGCGTGATTAGCGCCAAACTTACCGCTCCAGGTGGAGTTGGTAACAAAAGCTGTATTGAGCACACTGAGTGGACGAGCGCCTTGCACGTCAAGCTCTTCTTCGGCGTAGTCAATGAGTTTGCCTCTACTTTCCCCGTTTTGGCCAAACCCTACGCCTCCGTCTGCGATGCCTTGCTTTGCGCCGGGCATGAATCCGGCAGTGGGTACATGACAACTACCACAGGAGTAAGTGCCTTTACCGCCTTCATGCATGGCATCGGCTGCCAGGCCGGTCTCAAAAAAGAGCATCCGGCCCAATGCTATTTTTTCTCTGGTTAATGGGTTACCCACTCCTGCCGGAACGGCACCTAATTCAGTTTCACTATCGGGCAACCGAAAGTAATCCAACGAACCATCCGGTGACAGTTCCACCAACCGCCGCTCCAAACGGGTGTCCAGTGGATTCGGCAATTGTTCGCTGGTACAGCCGGCCAAAAAAGCCAGTACAGCGAATACCAATAGTGCTAATGTTTGTCTTAATTGTGCTTTCATGGTGCTGTGCGGGAGGCTGTGTTTCGAGATTCACCGGGGGGAGGGATATGAGGTAATACGGGGAGGCGGGCCCGATGTTTCATCTTTTTATATTTTTTTATCAATAGCCCTAATTCTGAACCTTCACTTCGGTGTATTCCAAGAAATAACATACTGTTAACCTCCAGCCCTGTACCTTTGCGGAAAAATGCGCGGCTACCTGCTTTCCTTACTGCTTTCAGTTGGTTCTTTGGCTGTTTTTCACGCCTGCCGGCCCACTGCCGGGCCATCCCAATCTAATCTCACCGGAGCGGAATGGGCCCGCATCCACTGCGCCGCCTGCCATCAATACCCGGAGCCGGAGCTCCTGCCCAAATCAACCTGGGAAACCCACGTCCTGCCCCGCATGGGCTACTTTCTGGGGCATTATCCGGATGCCGACACCCGTCAGCAAATGATTGAAAGCGGACCGGGAGGGCAGGCGGTGGAAGCCCGCCGGGTTTTTCCCGAACAACCGCTCATTGACTCGGCAACCTGGCTGGCTATTCAGGGCTTTTACCTGGAAAATGCCCCCGCCGTATGGGACCTGTCTGCTCCATTAGCATTGGACACTACCTCACTTTTTCAGGCCCGCTTTCCCGACTACTTCCTCTCCCCTCCATCCACCACCCTGATCGATGCCTTCCCCGGAGGCCTATACCTAGGCGATGCCAACAAGCAGCGGCTGATGGTCTTCGACCAAAATCTAAATCTCCGGCAACAGGCGAAAGTCCGGGAAGGAGCGGTCAGCCTGCAGGACAACCCCACCGATCTGCTCCTGACGGTCATGGGGTCCTTCTCCCCTACCGATGCGCCCGAAGGCTTTCTGCTTCAATTGCCCAAAGGCGGTGGGTCGCCTCCTCAAATCCTCATCGACAGCCTGCAACGGCCCGTGCATAGTGCCTATGCCGACCTAAATGGGGACGGCCGTATGGATGTGGTGATTGCCGAATTTGCCAAATGGACCGGGCGGCTGGCCTGGTGGGAACAACATCCGGATGGCACCTTTACCCCACACACCCTGCGCGCGCAGCCCGGCGCCATCAAAACCGCCATTCAGGACTTTAACGGGGATGGGCAGCCGGATATCCTGGCGCTCTTCGGGCAGGGCGATGAGGGGTTCTGGCTGTATGAAAATCAGGGCAATGCCACCTTCCGGGAAAAGTCAATCCTTCGCCTGCCGGCCTCCTACGGCTCAAGCACTTTCCGTTTGCTCGATTATAATCAGGACGGGCATACCGACATTCTCTACACGGCTGGCGATAATGCCGACTACCCGCCTGTGCTGAAGCCCTACCATGGTATCTATCTATTCGAAAATAATGGAGCGTTGGGGTTTGAACAAGCCTTTTTTCAGCCCCTGCCTGGCGCGTACGATGCCATACCAGGGGATTTTGATCAGGATGGAGACCTGGACCT
>PR_CR_10_Liq_2_inCRDRAFT_1000439_pt1 | contig 11629 bp, 10 predicted proteins | sample PRCRCaboRojoPR_FD_10245 | JGI IMG/M metagenome (IMG submission 10245) | reverse complement strand
CGTTCAGCTAGACGAGCCGCTAGCCGATCCCGCGCCGCTGAATGTCCTTCACATCAGCCGATTGGCGCGCGAGCAGGGAATAAAGGTGCTGCTGTCCGGCGCCGGCGGCGACGATCTGTTTACGGGTTACCGCCGACATCGCGCACTGATGTTTGAACGCTGGTGGGCGTGGCTGCCCACGGCGCTGCGCCGACGCTTGGCATCGGCGAGCGCTGGTATCGACCAACGGCGGGCGTGGGGCCGTCGCACGGCAAAGCTATTCAGTGGCGCCGAACTAGACAGCGATGCGAGGCTTGTGAACTATTTCCGCTGGATGTCACGGGTTGAGCTAATGAGCCTCTACTCCGCCGACCTTCGCGCGACAATAGGTGAGCAACATGCAGAACAGCCGATGATGGCCTTTCTTGGGCAGTTGCCTGCGCATGTCAGCCGACTGGAGCAGATGCTAGCTCTCGAGCAACGTTTCTTCCTCTGCGATCACAATCTGATCTATACCGACAAAATGTCGATGGCATCTGGGGTGGAAGTGCGCGTGCCTTTCCTCGACATTGATCTGGTCGAGCTCGCGACGCGCATTCCAACCCGCTTGAAACAGCGCGGAAGACAGGGCAAATGGGTCCTGAAAAAGGCGATGGAGCCTTTATTGCCGCATGACGTGATCTATCGACCGAAAACAGGTTTCGGCGCGCCGCTTCGACGTTGGATGCGTTACGACCTCCGGGAGCTCTTGGGCGATTTGTTATCTCAGGACAGCTTGAAGCGGCGTGGGCTGTTCGAACCGGCCGCGGTGCAACGACTGATCACGGCGAACGACGCCGGCCAGGTCGACGCCAGCTATGTCCTACTGTCGCTGCTCTGTATTGAGATATGGTGCCGATCATTTCTTGACCAGACCAGCCTGCAGCGGCCTTTATGGGGCAGCCTTGGGGCATGATGACCAATTATAACAAACAGCAGGTACATGATTTCTGGAACCGCGCGTCTTGCGGCGAGGACCTGTATCTTTCGAATGATGACCGAGCCGGCTATCAGGCGCAGAGCGAGGCCCGCTATGCGCTGGAGCCCTACATACCCGGTTTTGCAGGTTTTCAGCAGGTCCGGGGATTGCGGGTGCTGGAGATCGGGGTTGGACTCGGCGCCGATCATCAGTGCTTTGCTGAGGCTGGGGCTGAGCTATGGGGAATCGATCTAACGGACCGTGCGGTCACACACGCTCGCCGCCGACTGGCGGCGTTCGGGCACACCTCGCACCTGGCCGTAGGTGATGCTGAGCAGTTGGGCTTTAAGAATGATACTTTCGACCTTGTCTATTCTTGGGGAGTGCTCCATCACAGCCCAGATACGCCGAAGGCCATCGCGGAGGTCTGGCGCGTGCTGAAATCTGGCGGAATGGCGAAGGTCATGATCTATCACAAGTGGAGTCTGGTTGGACTGATGCTCTGGACCCGCTACGCGCTGCTCCGCCTGAGGCCTTGGCTGCCGCTGGCCGCGGTCTACGCTCGCTATCTGGAGAGTCCGGGGACCAAGGCCTACTCAGTCGCCGAAGCAAGAGATCTCTTCGCCGACTTTGGCCATGTCCAGATCGATACGGTTTTGACTCACGGGGACCTGCTTGAATCGAATGCCGGCCAGCGTCATCGGGGGGCTTTTCTTCAAGTGGCTCGAAGGGTATGGCCGCGTGCCATTATCCGCCGTTTTCTGCCTCGTGCCGGACTATTCATGTTGATCCAGGCACGAAAGTGAGTCGTGAAGTCCTTGCTCGTTTCGGTTAACGTGCAGGCCTAGCGGCTTTTTCTGCCGCGCGGAACGTTCCTTGACTCTATCACACGCGGCCAGGGGTCGACCGACGGCGCGCGCAATGCGAAATCGCCTTGCCCTCGCGCCCGTGAAGCACTGAAGTTGATATTGCAATCAAGCATGCTACGAGTCAACATCGGTTGTGGTCAAACTCCAACCCCCGGGTGGGTTAATTTTGACAATTCTCTCAGTTTGCGCCTGGCCAGGGTGCCTTTCCTTCCGGCAATGCTGCGTAGCATGCACCTGCTCGGCGTCAAGCAGAATGCGTTTATCCAATTCGCTCGAAATAACAACATTCAATACGGCGACGCAACGCAAGGATTGCCATTACCAGCGGAGTCATGCGAGGTAATCTATAGCTCCCACATGCTAGAGCACCTCGACCAAACAGGCGCGGCGCGTTTCCTTGAGGAAGCGCATCGTATCCTATGCCCAGGTGGCATCATAAGATTGGTTGTCCCGGACATCCGCCATTTAGTCGACGAATACAACGAAAGCGGCGACGCTGATGCGTTTGTAAAGGCAACGCTTATGTGTGCTCCGACACCACGGTCTCTATTGCAACGACTCTCTTTGTTATTCGTTGGAACTCGTCATCACCTTTGGATGTATGACGGCGAATCGCTTCGAAAGCTCCTCGTTCGGAACAGATTCGTCGATGGGGAAGTGTTGCCGGTTGGTGAAACAAAGATCCTCGATCCGGGCTGGCTTGACCTAAGGGAGCGCGAGGCAGGTAGCGTCTATGTTGAGGCACAGAAACCGCTAGAGTAAGCATTATGTGTACGCGGCTTTGGTAATCGCTTCGCCCATAACCCTATGGATCTCTCCACTTTGACTTTAGTCGCGGTTGTAAAACCAGTGCCTTGCACTGCTATGGGCAGGGCGAAGCCCGCAGGTGGACGAACTGGCGATCAAGGCCACGTTGGCAGCGTCCCGCTGCATGACAGTCAGCAGCGACAGAGGCATCGGGCACCAGCTTCCCTCGCACAGTTTACGCTTCCAAGCGTACGCCTCCCCGGTGCGCCTGCCACTCCCCCATCAGCCGCAATTTCTTACCGAAATACCCTGTTTTGGACCAATCGACGATCGAGGACCTTCTCCGGACAATCGCATCAACCGGAACTAATGTTCGAGACATGTGCTGTTTGGCGTTTCCTCAGCGGGCCGGGATCTTCCGACGAGAGCGTGGCGAAGTAGCGCGCATCCCGAGCGGCCTTCAGGCCCTTGTTCTGGATGCCGAGCCTGGTGCGATCGTGTTCGAGCCGGTTCAACGCAATATGAAGCACCGCGGCAAACTTCTCCTCGCTGCTCAGTCCCTGGCTCGGTGCGCCGCTCACCGCCGCCCCAGGGCCTCTTGGCGGGCCTCGGTGCGCCAGGCCTTAAGGGTGTGGGTGTTAGTCTCCGCTGTCTGCTGCGGGACTGGCACGTTATTCGGTGAGAGCATCTTGGCAATGATGCTGGCTTTGAATTCAGGGAACTAATTTCTCGCCATTGGTTTGTTTTCGCTGTGGAAACTAAAATGAACTCTCTTGCACACGGCATGATACGCAAATTGCGTAAGGGAGTAGCAAACCCTAGAAAAGCCGTAGCGATTGTAGCCTGCAAACTGTTGCGCCCATTTAGTTCAAGCAAGTATAAGAAGTTTGTTGTTTTGTCCAGGTCCCGAACAGGCTCCAATTTGCTTATTTCATTATTGAATTCACATCCTCAGGTTGTTGCCGGCGGAGAGTACTTCAGAAGACTACACGGGTTGGATCATAATGAGGTTCTTAGAAAGGCTTTCTCTGGAGAACCTTTTCCCATAAAGGCTAAAGGCTTCAAGATCTTTTATTATCACCCGGTAGACGAGCCCTCAAGTGGTGTTTGGGATAAACTTCGGGCAATGGCTGATCTGTCTGTCATACATTTGAAGCGAAAAAACCTTCTTCGTACGTTGGTATCGAGAAAAATCGCCGGCGTTGAAGACGTTTGGCTGTCTATGTCAGAGCATAACCCGAGATCCTCAGCCGGCCATGTAAATATCAGCTTTACTGTCGATGAATTAACAGATCTATTTAGAGAAACTAGGGTGTGGGAAGAGTCTGGTCACCGCATGTTTTGCAACCATCCCATGCTCACGATCTATTATGAAGATTTGGTAACAGATCGTGCAAAGGTTTTTCGCCAAGTCACACAATTTCTTGGCGTTTCATATATAGAACCGAAAACTGAACTAAAAAAGCAAAATAACCGCAGTCTGAGGGCAACTATAATGAACTATGACGACTTGAAACTTAGGTTTTCTAGTACAGAATGGGCGTTGTTTTTTGAGGAGTAGGGGCGGCCTGGTATTTGACAATGCTACTCGCGTGTCACTCATAGGTATCAGCAAAATCCTTCCTAGCTTCCTACATGAAGCAGGGAAGCGTCTAACCGATACTGGGCAAAGCACAACAGACACCACGCTCGGTCCGAATCATTTTCAACATGTATAGCCCGACGCTGTATAGCCGTGACTCCAATGACACGAAGAATATTGTAATCGCCGGCGAGATTCATAGTGATAACTTGGGTGACCGAGTCATTGCAGATTGCATGCGGCTTCTCATCCAAAATGCGTTTCCTGACGCCAACGTGCGTACTATCGATGTGTCAGGTAGAACACCTCGCGAACCTGCAGTAGCGCGGAAAAGGTTCGCGCGGGGCATAAAAAGGCTGTTCCCGCCCAGAATAGCAAATCTTATCATTTGGGAGATTACTGGAAAGCGCACCTGCCAACAATACTGGCGTCCATTCATTGACATGGCGGACGTGCTGATCGTTGGTGGCGGTCAGCTATTAATGGACAACGCTCTAAGCTTCCCTCTGAGGCTAAGCGCTCTCGCTTACATGGCGAGTGCCAGAATGCCCATGCATCTAGCGGCATGTGGTGTAAGTGAAAACCGGCCTTGGTCTCGATACGGTAGGCTGCTAGTAAAACAGGTTCTTCTTAAGTCACGCAGCATTTCGGTTCGAGATAACTCGTCTCGTCTTGCTCTGAAAAACCTTTTTCCTCAGAATCCCGCGACGCAGGTGCTTGATCCCGCGCTTTACGCGAATCAGATTTACGACGTTTACGCGAAAAGCTCTGAGGTGATCGGATTATGCGTCCTGTCCCCAATTTTTTGGACAAGAAACAATCCCGAACTCCCACCGCTAACAATTTCTTATTGGTGCGATTTTTGGCATGGATTGATTAGGCTTTTACAGGAATCCGCCTTTGAGGTACAGCTGTTTTGCACCGGCGTTGAAGGTGACCATGCTTTCGCACGGGAAGTAGGACGTGCGAGCGGAGCATCGATTGCTGAGCGCCCATTCTCGGCAGGAGGTTTAGTCAATTTGATCTATGGGTACCAAGCGATCGTTGCGACACGACTTCACGCTAGCATAGTTGCAACCTCTCTGCGCATCCCTTCAGTCGGCCTGTCCTGGGACAAAAAAGTGTCATCATTTTACTGCGAGACTAGCCGGGCAGACCTCTGTCTCGCTGCACACGTTGCAAGGCCTGATGCGGTGAGCGCGGCCCTGGCGGAAGCGATCGAACGAGGTATCGGGCATGCGGAGCTTGAAAGGTGGCAGTGTAAGGCTCGTCAGGTCGTCGATACGATCAGGGAGATCTAGGCTCCAACGGGTGAATAATGCCTCATAAGCCCCGCGTGCTCTTCCTCATTGATCGGCGTAGATGGGCGTTCGACTTCATCGCGCAGGCTATCGCGGACAGACTCTCGACAAAGTATAGCTTCATTTTCGGTTACACAGGCGAAGGCTTTAGACCTGGAGACATGCGATTCGACTTGGTTTACGTCTTTTACTGGCGGGACCAATCTTATATCGCAGCGGGCATACCCTCTGATAAAGTCATCAAGGAAGTGGCGAGTTGTCGATGGCGTGAAGAGAACTTTTCCAGGAAAACAGGTTTCGAGGCGCTTTCTTGTGAGCGTTTCGCGGAGATTTATCTTCAAGGGGTATCCGTCGTTACCACCCCTGCCAGGAGTCTTTTTGATGAACTTGCACCATATTGTGGAGAGTTGTTCCTCTGCCCGAATGGATTTGAACCAGCACTTTTCCGCTACCGACGTGATCGGTATAAAAACTACAAAGGCTTGCACGTTGGCTGGGTAGGCAACCCTGAAGATCCTTGCAAAGGGCTAAGCGACGTTGTCGTTCCCGCATGTGATGGCGTTGAACTCGAGGCTACCTCAGGCGGATGGTCACGAGCGAAGGTTTCCAACCTATACTCGCGGTGCGACGTTCTCGCGGTCGCTTCGACTGCCGAAAGCCAGCCGCTTCCGCTCATAGAAGGGATGGCGTCCGGTTGTTTCCCGGTGTGCACAAACGTTGGCATAGTAAGCCAACTGGTGTCGCATGGATATAATGGCCTGATCGTTGATCGTTCTATCGAAGCATTTCGTAACGCATTCGCCTGGTGCAATGCGAATCTTACCCACGTAAGGAGGATGGGTCAGTTTAATGCACATTACATGAGGGTTGTCCGTGATTGGGATCAATGCGCGAGCCGGTTCGACGAGATTTTCACGTACGTGCTCTCTAAGCAGGAAGGGGGCGTTAGCTTGTGCCGCCCAAACAGCAATGAGACGCACCACGGGCCGATGGGGATTTTGCCGCCGACTGCAAAAGATTGGGAGAGTGGGTTTGCCTTGATGCGTTTAAAGAGAAGGTTGCTCCTGCAAGCGAGGGACCTATCCGCTGCGTGGATCTCGTTATTTATGGAGATGAAGTGGCGAGGAGTAGTCAGGACCATGGGCAGCAGACTGCCTGCAAAAGCCAGGAACGCGCTAAAGAGATGGGCTCGTTTCAGGTAGCACGTTATTGCGCGCCGCGGAAAACGGGGTTCCAATCCGCAGTCGTGTTCCAGCGACAAAGGACCGGCGGGAGCTTGAGGGGTACAGCAATGCGGCGAGCACGTCACTTCTTCGCGGACTCTACGTGAGCGCCTCTGTTTTGCATGGTTGCCTTGACGCTTCCGCGGGGTTCTTAGTAGGTGCCCAAAAATGCGTAGTAGGCGACCCACGGCGGTGGACACTAACGCGCGGACGGAGTGCGTACCGGAGAAAGGTGCCCGTGTGTAGTGCTTATGGTGCTTGGCATTATGACAAATACGTTGGACGCCAGAACGCGCTGTGGATCGGCCAGAGCAGCTTTCGGCCGGGTCGGCCCGCACGCGATCGCCGGAGCCTGCGGGCGCGAACCTTCTGGTGAGATGTTTGGCGTCACCCGGCTTTCCGACCTTGACCTGTTGGATTGGTCCGGCCCCCGCCGTGCCGCAACTCCCGTAGGTTCAACGGTAAGCAGTGGTGATGCCGCTCCGCGGGAATGTGCATGAAGTCGTTATACAGCCCCAGCGATGCTGACGCACGGGGGCGGCTTACCCCGAGACCTATCTCCTAGATCAGTGAAACGCCAAACACATCACACCGCACTTCCCGGGGTGCTTCTACCATTTATGCGTGCACCTGATGGGCTGGGGAGTAAAGGTATTCGAGAGAGGCTCCCGCCTCTTGCCGGTGCGTGTTGACTCAACAGCCGGTGAAGGGCTCTGGCATCGTTCGGGCGAAGCAGCTTGCGGACTAGGATCGCGAGCCGTCGAACTCACGTCGCGAGACGCGGCTCAGCAACGGTATTTGTGCAGCGCTGCTCAAAGCAATTTGCTGCTCAGCGGGTGTTATAGGGCGAATTATATGAAGCTTCTCCGATTCGGGCTGTTTTCTGTATTCCTTGTACAGATGCTAACGGGAGTATCCGTGGCCCAAAGCGCATTGCTGCCAAGAGCAAGCCAAGATGAGCAGACGCTTTATGCCTGGCTATCTTCTTTTGACAACAATGACTTCGAAGTTCCTAGAGAGTCGATAACCTACACCGAAGGCGTTTCGAGTTCTCAAGAGTTGTACGCCCTTTTTTATGGACTCTCGGGAGCCGCCCCAGACACCGACTTGATCAACTATCCTTCCCGAGCGTTTCTGCTCGATGATGGGAAGGGCGAGGGAATCGAAGGAAATGGAGAAACGGTACGAATCCTAAGTGCTGCGAGATCAACGACAATTGGCCCACAAACGGCGGGAGCAGATTACCTCCAGTTTACCGGGCCTGGCATTTTCAATCCATACTACCGCGATACCGGCCTCGCGAACAGGTTGGCGACCCAAGCGGTAGCGATGATGATGCGTGTTAATGATGCGCTTTACAATGATGGTGGTGCATCTTTCCCAGAATATGTCGGAATGGCGCTGGCCCAATGTATGAGTGCCTTCGAAGCGGCCAAACCCTATGCGCAAGGGATTACGCCCTCTGTAAGTAAGGCGTTCTACAAGACCGTTGAGTCTGTGATGAACTGGTGGGACACCAATGGTGGGCCCCGCGACGTGAATACAAATATGGACACTAAGGGCTTCTACGGGTTAGCACTGCTTTATGTAGGGTCCAGGGCTGAAGGGATGACGAGCATTTCAGAGAACGCGAAAAATATGGCCCAAAAGTGGCTCCTGGGCGATACGACCGATCCCGGTCGCGCGGAAGGCCACAAGACGGGCGTTATTTTTCACAGCGCCGGCTATATTGGCGAAAAGAATATGCCGGAGACGAGTTATAACGGTATCTCGCTGTACTATATGGTAAAGACCGCAGCGGTCGTGTACGGAGACGGGGAGTGGGAATGGCTTTGGGGACCAGACGGGATCGTGGATCGGATGGCGCGGTTCAAGGCCTATCAGATATTTCCGGACCCGGACGGGCAGTATAACGGTCCTTCCGGCTATGCTGTACGAACAGCTTTTCCCTATGCCGAAGATCAGCACTCTTCGATGGGAAGGGATTTTCTCGTGGCGCAGTTGTCGGATTACGGGCTTCCAATAGTTTACAAGCGCTACAATATGGCGTGGGATTCCACTGATATCACTCCGAAAAGCCTCTCGCTTTTGGATAGCAATGTCCGTCATTACCTCAAGCGGTACAGTTCAGATAAGTTCGCTTTGGCACCACCAGTGTATCTTGAAATGGGCTCTGGTTCGGGCGACTCCCGCTGGTGGCCTTCAGCGACAGGGCTTGTTGCTCAGGAGTTTTACGACCCGGCATTTTATGAACGGGTCAGCAATCTTGTGACAGCGGATGATCCCCTATTGCGACTGCCAGTTCTACGATCGAAGTCGGACTATAACGAAGTTTTTGGTCGAGATCTGGAGCCACCTGAATTTTGGGCGTTTAAGGGAGGTGCTGGCGGACGAGAGTTTTCAGCATTCATTGAGTCATTTTCGATTAATGATTCAGAGTTTGGATATGATTCCTGGCGTGGTGGAGGTTCCCTTCAGTCTTTCTGGACGGACAATGCTGGTTTGGTAATCAATTCCCGGAACTCTGCCCATCACTATGACAGCGTAGAATGGCCCTCTGTTGGGACTTGGGCGACGCACCATATGTGGGGCACGCTAGCGGATGGTAGTCGCTTTTCTTCCGCGCAGCGAGATTCCCGCCGTGCGACACATACCTATGATGATAACTCATCCCCGTCGCGCCTTGTCTCGACAAGCACGCCTGATCGAGAAAAAGGCGAATACTTGGGCGATGTACAGTTCGAAAGAGAGTTTCGGAAAATGGCCGGAGGACTGAGCGTCACAACAAGCCTAAAGACTGATGGCACCGACGCCTTCACAGAGATTTGGGAGTCGATTCCAGTTTACGTTTCAAAAAAGAAGGGCGTCAATGCAGAGACGCAGTTTGCGTATTGGGATGGTGATGCGTGGAACGCAATGCCTGCGCATGGGACGACTGTTCTCTCCAGAGCGATCAGGCTAGAACGCGATCATGGTTCTGGGCCTGGGTATGTTTACATCGCGCTGACAGAAGAAAAGCCAATCACACGGAGTAGTGAATGGCAATGTGATTATCAGGCGAAAGATTTTTACCAGCAGTTGATGATAGATTTGCATCCGAATAGAGGGCATGCCGAAGCGATTTCGTCTCTAGCGGTGGATTATGAGATTTCGGCGACGGAGCCGGACTTGACGCGCCCCATCGATGCACCGAGCTCCCTCCGTCTTTTGCGACCTGCGAATTGATTAAGGGATTAGGTGCTGGAGACCGGGCAAGCACTGGTAGGGCCTTAGCGGCAGGACGAAGAGATCGAGGCGGTTTCGGAGAATCTGGTTCGATGATTTGTTGGACAACGGGGTTGNCGCGCAGGCGGGGCGTGGGTCGCGTCAAATCGATTACGCCAACGCGTCTCGTGTCGACTCGTGTGGCGAAAGGGCAACCAGCCGTTAGGTCTCGGTTTTGACACGCGGCGCCGAGACATTCCGAGACTATTTCTCGTGGAAGGTTGCAACGGTATTCGTGATCGTCTATGTATGCGGAATCTCGAATAGTGTTGCTGGAGCGGTCGTTGTGTTTGGGTTGGCGGTTTGGGCGGCGACGGGTGCGGCGCCAGCCATCATTGCTATGGCCGTTGGGGCGTTACTCAAGTTTGCTAATCCCGCTATTGCTTCTGCCCCTGTGTTCGGCGCTGCTTTATTCTGGATCGTTGCCATGGTTGCGGCCGCGAGACTCTACTTCCGCGGCGGACCGCTCTCTGCGCCGTTCGTCCTTGTCGCAGCCTTTGCTTGCGTGTCTTTACTGCTCTCAATCATAACGAGTCCAGCGGTTGATGTCTCTGTAATGAAGCTTCTGTCCTTCTATATTGTTAGTTCATCGGTACTATTGGGATCTCTCAGTCTTGCTAATGCTGACGTGACACGCCTGCAACATTTTTTCTTTTCGGTCGCGCTTGTCGTTGTCTTTCTCTCGGTTTTGACCCTGCCGTTTCCAGGTGTGGCGTTTAATAGGAACGGGCTCGGTTTTCAGGGGGTCTTCAACCATCCGCAAGCGGCAGGGGTGTTCTACGTGCCTTTTGCGTCTTGGCTGATCGCCAGGGTTCTTCTTGAGCGGTGGTCCTTTTTGCCGCGTTGGGTTTTGGGCCTTGCAGTGGTGTTTTCAGTTATGATCGCGGCCTCCGGTGCGCGAACTGCGATGTTTGCGACGTTCTTGAGTGTTGCTCTAACCTTAATAATTTTTCTGGTTAAGGGCCGTTCGAGCCCTGAAAATCGCACACGGGCGCAGATTATCGGGTCAACGCTCGTTATGGTTTGTCTCGGGCTTGCGATTCTTGCGTCTGGGGCGTTCAATGAAGAGCTAGAGTCGCTTGTTTATAAGTATGACAGTGAAGAAGCGTCTGGTGATCTGAGCGCTGCCTTTGAAGCATCTCGCGGGGCGGCAGTCGATATGCATATCAGGAATTTTCTGGACGCACCGCTTACCGGGCACGGTTTCGGGGTCCACCGGGAGGGGGTAGGAGGGGGAGAAAGGAATATCGTTCGTGTGATGGGCATTCCGGTATCGGCGCCCGCCGAGAAGGGCATTGTGTTCACCGCTGTATTGGAAGAGGTCGGCGTGTTTGGAGGCCTTCTTTTTTATGCATTGTTGATTTCGATAATTGCTGTTGCGGCAGGTGGCAGTTCTCCGGGGGCATCGGCAATGGTGATCGGAGCGATCGCGGTGAATTTCGGCGAGGCGATCTTCTTTGCGACAGGCGGAATGGGCCTTTTTATGTGGGCAGTAATTGGATTCGGATTGGCTCGTGCCCGTGCAGATCGTGGGAAGGCAGCCTGTCGCGCGGCAGACTAGGTTACCGTGGCGAGCTTTCAGGAACTATTTGTCCGGTGTTGTGGATCGATTCTGATCCGGCAAAGCTCGGGTTAGCTCGGCAGTTCGGTTCCGACGTGGACGATCGATCAGCCGGTGAGGATTCGGTCAAGGCCGCGAAGGTCTT
>PR_CR_10_Liq_2_inCRDRAFT_1000436_pt1 | contig 11675 bp, 10 predicted proteins | sample PRCRCaboRojoPR_FD_10245 | JGI IMG/M metagenome (IMG submission 10245) | reverse complement strand
ATCATGTGAATGGCTAAGAGCATGTTGTTGGCGGCTTTGGCTACTTGGCCCGCGCCCGATGGCCCCGCGTGAAAGATTTTGTCCGGGTTACCCATGCCCGCCAGAATGGGTTGTGCTAGGGCAAAGGCATCGGCCGATCCGCCGCACATGAACGCCAATGTGCCTGCGGCGGCTGCTGCAACGCCACCAGAAACCGGGGTATCCATAAAGTGAATACCCGCGTTGTTGGCGGCGATTGCCACAGTTTTTGCGGTGCCGCTATCGATGGTGCTTGCGTCGAGTGCTAGCGTCCCTGGGGGTAAGTGGACAAGAAGACCCTCATCACCCAAGTAGACCGCACTTACATGCTTGCCCGCAGGAAGCATGGTTATCACAACACCTGCGCCCTCGCAGGCTGCTAGAGCTGAGCTGGCGGCGGTTGCCCCTGCGCTGACCACATCGGCCAGGGCGCTATCGGATAAATCGAAGGCGGTAACCGTATGCCCGACTTTTAGTAAGTTCTTCGCCATGGGGCCACCCATGTTGCCAAGGCCGATAAATGCAATGGTCGCCATGCGCCACTCCTGTGTGTTGTGTTTTAGTTATTATCGAGTTGGCTCGTCGGGGAAGTCGATAAGCGGTGCCCCGGCGGGCTCTTCGAAAAAACTGTCGAGTAGGGTGTTGGGGACATCAGCGACTGTGTTGAAAGCCCATTTCGGTTGTCGGTCTTTATCGACCAGCAGGGCGCGCACACCCTCTGCAAACTCGGGGTAGCGCATAATGTTGGCTCCTAGTCGCAGCTCGCTCTCGAATACCGCTTTTAAGTCTCGTGCGCGCGACTCATTGAGTTGCCGGAAGATCCAGCTAGCGGCCAATTTCGAGCCGTGAGCTAGGCCATCCCGCGCTTTGGCAAGCCAGGGGTTATCACCCTCCCAGGCTAGGGTTCTCTCCACAATGGCGGCCAAATCGTCCCCTGCCATCAGCGTATTAACTTGGGTGAGGGTGGGCTCAACTTGTGCATCGGGCTTTGGCTGGGTGGCGGGTACACTTAAAAGTTCTGTGACTTGTTCATGGTGCTCGCTGGGTGCTTGCCAGTGCATACCTGCCAGTTCATCGATAAGCCATGGTTTCTGGTCATGGCCAAGGAAGTGATTCCCCAGGCCGCAAAATAAGGCATCGGTGGCATTAATGTTAGCTGCCGTCAGCGCCAAGAACCGACCTACCTCTCCGGGCATGTGGTTCAAGAACCAGCTGCCCCCCACATCGGGAAACAGGCCAATGGTAATTTCAGGCATACCAATGCGGGTACGCTCGCTGACCACCCGGTGGCTGCAGCCCGCCAAAATCCCGAGGCCACCCCCCATGACCACACCGTGACCCCAGCAGATGATGGGTTTTGGGTAGGTGTGCAGAATGTAGTTCATCCGGTATTCACGGGCGAAAAAGGTTTCCGCGTACTCGCAGGGGCCGCCGGGGTTTTCGATGGAGGAGTTTCGCAGGGCCTGCACATCGCCCCCCGCGCAGAACGCTTTCTCCCCCACACCGTCAATGAGTACAGCGGCAATGGTCGGATCATCGCGCCAGGCCAAAAGTTGCTTGGCCATGATCTCGACCATATCGAGGGTCAGTGCATTGAGGGTGTTGGGGGCATCTAGGGTGAGGTGGCCAACAACATACTCGCCACTGCCAATAGCCGATACCTGCACCGCCCCGCTCATTGGTTTTTCCACTCTGGGGCACGTTTCTCTAGAAAGGCGTTAACCCCCTCGCGCTGATCATCGGTGCTAAATAGGGCCACAAACTCGTCCCGTTCATTAGCCAAACCTTCGGTAATGGTGATGTTGCGGGCCGCGTGAATAAGGCGCTTGCAAGCGGCGACGGATGTGGGGCTTTGGCCACTTACTTTTTCCGCAAGGGCTTTTGCTGTTTCCAAGGCGGTGCCTTTGGCAGTAACTTCCTCCACCAGGCCGATGGCATGGGCCTTCTCGGCGTTGATGCGCTCACCGCACAAAATGATGCGCTTCGCCCAACCCTCTCCTACCAGTTGGGTTAATCGTTGGGTACCGCCGGCGCAGGGCAGTAGCCCTACTTTGGCTTCTGGCAATGCAAGCTGTGCCTGCTCTTCAACAACCCGAATGTCGCAGGCTAGGGCCACCTCTAAACCACCGCCCATGGCATAGCCATTAATGGCAGCAATGGATACCCCCCGGAAATCCGACAAGGCCTCAAAGGCGGCGCCGAATGCGTCAGCCATATTCTGGGCGGTTCTTGGGTCGCCATCGGCGAACAGGGTCAAATCGGCGCCTGCGGAGAAAAACTTCTCACCCGCGCCGGTGAGCACCAGGGCGTAAACGTTTTTATCGGCGTTGAGCGCCGCTATCACCGCTTGCAGTGCGGGAAGGCTTTCGGTGTCCCAGGTGTTGGCGGCAGGATTGTCGATGGTGACGATAGCCACGTTACCCTCGAGGGATACCTTAACTTTGTCGCTTGGGCTGATGCTCATTTAATGACCTCCATAGCGCCATCCATCATCAGTTTTCGGGCAATGATGACGCGCATGATTTCGTTGGTTCCCTCAAGAATTTGATGCACCCGCGTATCGCGCACATAGCGTTCCATGGGGTACTCGCGGATGTAGCCATAGCCTCCCAACAACTGCAGGGCGTTATTACACACGGTGAATCCCACGTCGGTGGCAAAACGCTTCGCCATGGCGCAGTAGGTGGTGGCCTGTGCATCGTGGTTGTCGAGTTTGCTGGCCGCCAAGCGAATCATTTGCCGCGCTGCCACCAATTCGGTGAGCATGTCGGCCAGCTTAAATTGGGTATTTTGGAACTGGGCAATGGCGTTGCCAAACTGTTGCCGGTCGTTCACATAGGCTAAGGCATCTTCAAGGGCTTGCTGGGCGGTACCCACCGAACAGGTGGCTATATTGATGCGCCCGCCATCGAGTCCTTCCATGGCAATCGCGAACCCTTGGCCCCCCTCACCCAAACGATTACTCACAGGTACCCGTACGTTATCGAAGGTAATCATGCGAGTGGGTTGGGCGTTCCAGCCCATTTTGTGCTCTTTTTTGCCATAACCCACGCCCTCGGCATTGGCGGGAATGGCCAGCGCTGTAATACCTTTGGGGCCCTCACCGCCGGTGCGAGTCATCACCACCAGCACGTCGGTTTCGCCAGCGCCGGATATAAAGACCTTACTGCCGTTCACCACATAGTGATCACCTTCGCGCTCGGCACGGGTGCGTAGAGCCGCGGCATCAGACCCAGCCCCCGGCTCAGTTAAGCAGTACGATGCAAGTTGCTCGCCGCTTACGAGTTTTGGGCACCAGGTATCGATAAGACTCTGCTGGCCGTACTTGCCGATCATGGCGGTGGCCATGTTGTGGATGGTCAGAAAGGCTGCGGTGGTGGTGCAGCCCCGACTGAGCTCTTCCACAATAAGGCTGGCATCGAGCCGCGACATGCCCAAGCCACCTGCTGCCTCGGGGGTGTACATACCCATAAAGCCCATATCCCCGGCGGCTTTCAAGGCGTCTTTGGGGAATATTGCCTCCGCATCCCAGTGCGCGGCGTGGGGTGCCAGCGCACCCTGAGCAAAGTCCCGGGCGCTTTCGGTAAAGGCGCGCTGCTCATCCGAGAGTTCGAAGTTCATGGGCCAGCTCCCTTCAGCGCAGGTTGATGCTCATATTAGGTTGGCCGCTTGCTTGCATCTCGTCTTCTGAATAGGTCCAACGTGCGGTAACGGTTTTGGTTTCCGTATAGAAGCGCACTGCTTGCTTACCGTAAGCGTGTAGGTCGCCCCTGAAGGATCCGCGCCACCCGGTGAACGAGAAGAAGGGCAGGGGTACCGGGATAGGTACGTTAATGCCCACTTGTCCGACCAGAATCTCGTGCTGGAATTTACGGGCTGCGCCGCCGTGCTGGGTGAATATTGATGTCCCGTTGCCCACCTCTAGTCGGTTGATAAGGGCAATAGCGTCCTCCAGTGTAGCCACGCTCATGCAGCACAGCACCGGGCCAAAGATCTCTTCCTTGTAAATGGCCATTTCGGGTGTGACATCGGTAAACAAAGTGGGGCCTACCCAATTGCCCTCGGGTAGCTCGGGTAGGGTGTAGTCGGAGCCATCGAGTAAGCAGGTGGCCCCCTCTTCAATGCCCTGGGCAATCAGCCGTGTGATGCGCTCCTTAGCGGCTTTTGAGATAACAGGGCCATAGGCGGCGCCTGGGTCGTTCCAGGCCCCTGGACGCACCTTGGCCAATTGCTCTTTGATCTCTGGAATCCATTCTTTGGCATCGCCTACAAACACTGCCACCGAGATGGCCATACAGCGCTGACCTGCGGCACCCACCGATGCCCCTACCAGCGCATTGAGGGTGGCATTCTTGTTGGCGTCGGGCATCACCACCATGTGATTTTTGGCGCCCATCATGCACTGCACCCGCTTGCCGGCTTTGGTGCCGGTTTCATAGATGATCTGACCCACCCGCGACGAACCCACAAATGATGCTGCGTAGATATCGGGGTGGTTCAAGAGCTGATCAACAGTACTGGCATCACCATGAATAAGATTGAGTACGCCCGCGGGCGCACCGGCTTCAATGAACAATTCCACGAGCTTCACTGCGGTGAGAGGCACCTGTTCTGAAGGCTTCAAGACAAAGGTATTGCCGCACGCAATGGCCATGGGGAACATCCACAGGGGAATCATGGCGGGGAAGTTGAAGGGGGTAATACCCATGCACACGCCTAGTGGCTGAATGTAGCTATAGGTGTCGATGCTACCGGCCACGTTCTCGACGGTCTCGCCCATCATCAGTGCAGGGATGTTGGCCGCTTGCTCGACCACTTCAATACCACGCCATACATCCCCTTTGGCATCTTCAAAGGTCTTGCCGGTATCGTGGGCCAGTATCTCGGCAATATCGTCGTGGTGAGTTTTCAGGAGCGCTTGGTAGCGCATCATCAGGCGAGCCCGCTCCGGTACTGGCACTTCTTTCCAGGTGGCGAACGCGGCTTTGGCAGCGGCTACGGCTTCATTTACCTGCTCGGTGGACGCAAAAGTTAACTCTGCCAGTGTGGCCTGGGTGGCCGGATTAGTAATAAGCGCCTGGGCACTGCCCTGGCCTGTAACGAATTCACCGTTGATATAGTGAAGTACCGCGTGGGTCATAACTGCCTCTTGTGATTGTGTTGTTCAACGTGTGTTGCTGAGCTTGGGCTGCTGGTGTGCTTTCGTAAGGTTCTGAGCTGGTAGCGCTAAATTAACAGCGCCGAGAGCCAATAAACAGGATCTATTCAAGGCAAAGCATGGACTATTTTATGGTTTTTGTCTGTGGCACTCTGGGTGAGTTCTATTAGAGTTTTTTCTGGTTAAAGGCATGGAGCTAAGTGAGTGAGTACGCCCAGTAACTGGCCATTACCTGCGTTAGGCCAGCGCTTATTAACCCCAACGTTCATTAGAGAAGCCTTAGCGCAGCACCCGCTCAGTCAAGATTGCTACCCGACAGCCATGGGTTTTTATCCAGAAGCGCAGGGTCATGTAATGGTGCGGGAGCGGCATGATGACAATCTGTTTATTTTCTGTTGTCGGGGCAGTGGCACGCTTCAGACCCGTTTCGGAGTCAGGCAGATTAAGGCCGGTGACGCCATGTTGCTGCCCAGCCAGCTGCCTCATCGATACTGGGCCGATGACAACAGCCCTTGGACCCTTTATTGGGCGCATTTTGCGGGATCCCTAGCAAATACCCTCATGCGACATTTGGGTAGTCCCGAGCAAATAGTGATTCACCCGCGTGTGCAGCCCACCTTGTTAGCTGAATTTGCGCAATTAATGGCCGTCGAGCGCACCGGTTACAGCATTGGCGCTTATCTCGCGGCATCGGCGCGGCTGCGCCAGCTACTGCTTGCCTGCGCTGATTGGGTTGAACGGCAAACGCGTACAAGCTCAAGAGAGTTCGATGTCGAGCGCATACAGGCGTATATGCGCGCGCAGGTGGCAAGCACGCTTACCCTGACAGACTTGGCTGATATTGCCGGCATCTCCCGTTCTCATTTTGCCCAGCGGTATCGGGAGCTAACCGGTTATCCACCCTTGCGTCACTTCACCCACATGCGAATGGAGGCAGCCTGTCGATTGCTGGATAGTACCCAGCAAAGCGTTAAACAGGTGGCGGCAGAGCTTGGGTATGAGGATCCTCTGTATTTTTCTAGGGTTTTTAGACGGGTTGTGGGTGTGGCACCAAAAGATTACCGGAAGTTGGCGGCGGCGTAGCTCTGCCAAAATGGCCCAGGCTCAACCAGATTCGTTATCGAGTGCGCAGTCCCAATTCAGGTCATCGAAGAATCCACCTTTCATTGTCTGTCGATCGAGGCGAAATTCGGTGCGCGGGTATTTCCCGGTTGCGGTAGACCAAGGGTACTGAAATTGGAACACTAAAAAGCTGGCTGAGCTGTCGAGTTCCGCTTTAACTTGCCGAGTATCGTCATCACTGCACCACTGGGCTTCTACCAAAGCTGTCGCGCTCTGGCGATTCACCAGTGCCGTTCGGTCAAAGCTGAATTGATAACGCCGATGAAAGCCTTTCTCTGGACAACGCTCTAACACGTTGCGATTACGCTCCACCTCGTAATCGTTGCTGATGTGCTCTTTTGCGCGCTGCAAATACGGTTCCAGCGGTTCCTCACACCGATAACTGACACGCGGACTGTCGTTGCTGCAGCCAGCTAGAGAAAAAACGACAAAGGCGACGCCCGCTATAGTCGGTAGCTTATGCACGTGAAGCCTCCTGCCACGGGGTTTCGGATTTTGGAAGTACTGCTAGTAGCTCTGATAACGCCGCTGCCGCCGCATCTTGATAAGGCATGAGGACAATATCGACACCATCAAGTTGTAACTGGTCGTAAGTGGTTTTGTCGGGCGCGGCGATCGCTAAGTGACAGCCGTGTCCTACGCTACGCAGTGATGCTTGCATGAGCCTCACCTGCTCGGTGTTACGCACGGTTGACACCAGCCATTTAGCGTCTTGTAGTGGTAGGGTGCCAAGAAACTCGGCATCGGAAGCATCGCCGTAGGCAATCTCAATATTTGGGTGGTTACAAAGGGTCAGTTTGCTCGGGTCGAGTTCAACAGCAAGCAGTCGATGACCATGTTGGGCCAGCTCCACAGCTAGCTGGCTACCGTAACGACCAAGCCCCACAAATATGATATCGGGGCTGATCATTGATTCTCCACCGGGCGTTCTTTCTCTGAACGGGTCGTTGCGCTCAAAAATCGTGAGGAGGCCTGATAAGCGCGCATACAAGGGGTGAGAGTAAATAATCATGTAGGTTGAGACGCTGATGGTAATAAGTCCCACAAGTGCAATGAGTCCGAGGGTTTGCTCCGACAGATGCCCCAAGGCGAGACCAAGCGCTGCGAGTACCAACGAGAACTCACTGATTTGCGCTACGGTTAAACCCGCTAAAAAGCTAGTTTGGCGGCGGTAGCCCATGAAACCCATGATGCACATGACAATGAGCGGATTGCCCAACAGTACGAATAACGACAGCAGGAGAGCACTGGGTAGTTGCGCGCCCAAATGGAATAGATCAATGGCGGCTCCCAACTCGATAAAAAAGAAGATCAGTAAGAAGTCTCGTAAGCTGGTCAAACGCGCTGCTATTTGTTCCCTATAGGGTGTGGATGCCAGGCTTACACCCGCCAGAAACGCGCCCACTTCTTTGCTGAACCCTAGCGCATCACCCGCAGCTCCACCCAATACCGCCATGGCAATGGCAAATAGCATGAGCAGTTCGGTGGAGGTTGCCAGTTTTGGCATGAGCCAGGGCAGAATGTAGCGCACTAAAAGCGCTACCGCCCCCAGCATGAGTGCACCCTTCAAGACAATATTAAGCGCCTCGACGCCCAGGTGTGTCTCGCCATCGGCGCCCCCGAATGCGGTGAGGGCAATCATGACCAAGACCACCACAATGTCTTGAACAATCAAAAATCCGACCGCGATGCGTCCATGAAGTGTCTCTACTTCCCGCTTATCAGACAGCAGTTTGACAATGATGATGGTGCTAGAGAAGGTAAGGGCAACCGCTACGTACAGCGCGGTTGTAGTGGTCATGCCCAATGCCAAGGCGAGGCCGTAACCGATAAGGGTGGTGAAGAACACTTGCCCCAAGCCAGAGGCCAATGCCACTGGTCCGACTGATTTGATGACGTGTAAGTCGAGCCGTAGGCCCACCACGAATAGCAACAAGGCAATGCCCATCCGGGCAAACAATTCAATTTCGTTGCTAGGGGTAACAACCCCCAGAGCAGAGGGGCCCAAAACAATACCAATGGCAATGAAGGCCACCAATAATGGCTGATTAAGCAGCCGGGCTATGAATCCCCCAAAGGCCGCCAGGCCCAGAATAATACCAACCTGAAAGAACAGGTTTTCAGCCATGGTTTTACCGCTCCGAGTACTGGATTACCTTGGGTGGAAATTAGCACGGAGGTAACGGGGCTGCTGCCGCGGCCGGTCGGCGGGCGACGTTTGCCTCGTAGAAAACAGGATGGTTTATGCGGCTTATTTTATGGGTGGCTGGTAGGTGCTATCGCTCATTCAATCGATCTTTGGTTGTTGTGTTGGTTTGATCTTGCATTATGGTTTACTTATAAATCATATGGTGCTTTTATGGGCTGTATGTAGACCAAAAAATCGAGGGTGCTTATGTCGAAAATATCGGTGCGTACATACTCTCGCTACAGTCTCGAGGCCATCAGCTTGCTTGGTAAATTGATTCGGGCAGCAAGGAAAGAGCGCAAGATGACTGCTCAAGAGCTCTCGGATCGCGCGGGAATTTCTCGTGGTCTGTTGCAGCGCATAGAAAAGGGTGACCCCAAATGCGAGCTCGGTGCCACTTTCGAAGTTGCAGTCATTGTGGGTATCAAGCTCTTTGACGCAGATGCGACGGCACTCACTAGGCAGATTCGCCAAACAGACGAAAAACTCGCGTTGCTTCCCAAGTCTGTACGCAGAAAAGCAAAGGTGGTTGACGATGACTTCTAGCAAGGCCCATAACGAGGCCTTCGTTTGGCTATGGCTACCCGGCGCCGCGGAACCGGTTGTTGCCGGAAAACTTGAAGCTGACGATCGGGGCCGCGTGCTTTTCAATTATGGTAAGAGTTATTTGCAACGTATTGGCGCTGAACCCCCAGCCATTGCCATTTATGAGCCGGAACTACCACCTAGAGCCGGCATCTTACCCTTGCTTGATGGCCTAACCATGCCCGGTTGCATACGAGATGCCGCACTGGACGCCTGGGGTCGGCGCGTTATCATCAATAAAATGCTCGGCCGCAGGGGAACAGATATCGATGCCCTAAGCGAATTAACCTATTTGCTTGAATCTGGCTCAGACCGTATTGGTGCATTGGATTTTCAGCGTTCCCCCACCGAATATGTGCCGCGTTCGGTGAATAACGCCTCATTAGAGGAATTACTTCAATCCGCTGAGCGAGTTGAGCGGGGTGCGCCGCTCACGCCCGAGCTGGATCAGGCGCTTTTTCATGGTACATCTATAGGTGGTGCTCGCCCGAAGGCTCTTATTGAGGACGGGGGCAAAAAATACGTCGCGAAGTTTTCATCGAACACAGATATCTACAGCGTAGTTAAGGCTGAATATATCGCCATGCGACTAGCGGCAATTGCTGGTGTAAACGCTGCGCCGGTAAAGTTGGTTCGAGCGGCGCAAAAAGACATTCTCTTAATCGAGCGATTTGATCGCGAGCAGAGCGCTACGGGTTGGACGCGTAAATCTATGGTCTCTGCACTGACACTCTTTGGCTTGGACGACATGATGGCGCGGTACGCAAGTTATGAAACCCTCGCCGACATCATTCGGCACCGTTTCGATGATCCAGAGAAGACCCTTAAAGAGCTGTTTTCTCGGTTGGTCTTTAATGTACTGTGCGGTAATACCGATGACCACGCTAGAAACCACGCAGCTTTCTGGAATGGTAGAACATTACGCCTAACCCCCGCCTACGATATTTGCCCCCAAAACCGGACTGGAAATGAGGCGACGCAGGCTATGCTGATTTCTGGGGACGATAGATTTAGCAAGCTCTCAACCTGCCTCAGTGCCGCACCCTCTTTTCTGCTGTCTCAAGAGGCCGCTTTAGCAATTTTTCAGAATCAGCGCGATGCGATTGAGACTAATTGGGATAGCGTTTGCGATGAGGCCGAGCTCACCCCGATAGATCGCAAGCTTTTATGGGGACGGCAGTTCCTCAATCCTTTTGCATATGAAGATTGAAGCTGCTAGCGTTTCTCAAGATAGTTGGCACGATGACTGGAAACGCCATTGCTTCTGGCGTTTCCACCCTGCGGGCTTCGGCGCTGTCGCGCCTCGGTGCCAAACGCTCTCGCGTTTGGTCGAACGTGAGCACGTTGCTCGGCCAGACACACTACACATAAAAAAACCCGGCACAAGGCCGGGTTTTTTTATGTGTGGCGCGCCTGGCACGATTCGAACGTGCGACCGCCTGATTCGTAGTCAGGTACTCTATCCAGCTGAGCTACAGGCGCGAAGAGCGGCGTAGTATACCGAAGGAATTGTGTTGTGCAACCGCAGAAGGGGCGCACGTTTCCCCCTGCCCAGCGTGTCTGCCACAATGGTGCTTTAACGAGTCAGCTACTGATGGGTGAACCCTATGCCTCTTATGACGCTTCAAGCTATTGAGTCTCTCTGCTACGACGCTCTTTTATCGGTAGGCGCCAGTGACGCTCAAGCCGCCGTAGTGGCAGAAGAGATCGCCGATGCCGAGGCGGAGGGTATCCGTAACGTGGGCTTGGGTTATATGCATCTGTATTTGAAGCATCTGCGTTGCGGTAAAGTGAAAGCCGGTGCCCAGCCGACCATTGTGAAAACCTCTGCTGCGGCTACGGTTATCGATGCGGATTTTGGCTTTTGTCACCACGCCTATTTACAGGGTGAGGCGCGTCTTATTGAAACCGCTAGAGCGCAGGGTGTGGGGCTTATGGCGATTCACCAATCCTCATCGGCTGGGGTGTTGGGGTGGTTTGTGCGCCGTCTTGCCCGCCAAGGCTTAGTGGCATTGATATTTGCCAATAGCTCAAAAGCGGTGGCGGCCCATGGGGGTAAGGTCCCGTTTTTCGGCACTAATCCCTTCGCTTTTGGGGCCCCACGCGCGGGCGATGACCCCCTGGTGATTGATATGGCTACTGCGTCTACCGCGCGGGTCAACATTGTGAAGGCGGCCCGTGAAGGGCAGCCATTGGCACCGGGTCATGCCATTGATGCCGAAGGTAACCCCACTACCAATGCCGAGGCGGCCTTAAAGGGTGCGCAACTGCCGGTAGGCGGCCCCAAAGGTTTCGGCTTGGGTTTAATGGTGGATGTACTGGGTGGCGTGCTTACCGGCAGTAATTGCTCTTACGAGGCATCCATGTTCGCCACGACCGAGGGCGGACCACCGAATGTGGGACAAACCATTATTGCCATGGATCCTGAGTTTTATAGCGATGGTTTCGTTACGCACCTAGAGACCATGTTTAGTGCACTTACCGACGGCAATGATGTGCGCATCCCCGGTGAGCGCCGCGCCGAGGCTCGCGCGTATCATGAGGCGCATGGTGTTGATGTACCCGACAGTTTACTGGCGCAAATCCGCGAGTTGTCTGCCTAGC
>PR_CR_10_Liq_2_inCRDRAFT_1000435_pt1 | contig 11678 bp, 14 predicted proteins | sample PRCRCaboRojoPR_FD_10245 | JGI IMG/M metagenome (IMG submission 10245) | reverse complement strand
TGAAACGCTCGGGCCTGTCGGCCACGCAGTCCACAATGTCAGCCAAATCACCGAGGTCAGCCTTGTCGACTTCAATCAAGCGCAGGCCGTCGCCGGCGAACTGTGCCAGCATGGCTTTGACCAGCGAGCTTTTGCCGGTGCCGCGTGAGCCGGTCATGAGCACGTGGTTGGCAGGCTTGCCTTGCACAAAATGTCGGGTATTGCGTTCAATGACATTTTTTTGTCGTTCGATGTGTTGCAAGTCTTCAAGCGTGATCCGGTGTGGGTGGGCGATGGCGTCTAGCCAGCCGTGTGCCGTGCCGCGCTTGCGCCAACGGTAGGCATGCGCTTGCCAGTCAACCTCGGGCGGGGCCGGAGGCAACCAAGCTTGCAGCTGTTTCAGCACCCCGTTGGCGCGCTCGATGAGCATTGACAGGTCCGTGTGATTGGTTTGGTTATTCGATGACATGACAGTTAATGGATCGAGGTTTAGGACCGATAGTCGGCGTTGATGCTCACGTAGTCGTGAGAGAAGTCGCTGGTGTAGACAGTTTCACTGACCGATCCGCGGCCAAGCGACACGCGCACCCGAATCTCGGGCTCACTCATGACTCTTTGGCCATCGGCCTCCTGATAGTCAGGGTCACGCCCGCCCGCGCTTGCCACCAACACATCACCTAGCCACAGCCTGACGGCCTGCACATCGAGGTCGTCAATGCCAGCATAGCCAATGGCAGCCAGAATACGTCCAAGGTTAGGGTCACTGGCGTAAAACGCGGTTTTAACCAGTGGCGAGTGCGCAATGGAATAAGCGACCTTCAGTGCCTCTTGGGCGTTGGCTGCGTCTTGAATCTCGATCGTGATGAATTTGGTGGCGCCTTCAGCGTCACGCACGATCTTGCACGCCAGGTCGCGTGCCGCGTGCATCAAGGCAGTTTTAAGTTCAGCGAAACCAGGGTCTTGGTCCGTTTGCACTTTGAGTGCGCCGCGACCAGTGGCCATGACGATAAATGAGTCATTGGTCGACATGTCGCCATCGACTGTGATGCGATTAAAGGATTGATTGGCAATGTCGGGCATTATGGACTGCAACAGCGCCGGATCAATGCCCGCGTCTGTGGCAAGATAACCGAGCATGGTCGCCATGTTGGGGCGGATCATGCCTGCGCCTTTGCTGATGCCGGTGATGGTCACGGGTTTGCCATCGATCTCCAGGCGCGTGCTGTAGATCTTGGGCTGCGTGTCCGTGGTCATGATGCTGTGAGCGGCATCAAACCACCGGCCAGGCGCCAGCCCGTCAACCGCCCTAGGAATTGCCGCTTCAATGCGCTCAATGGGCAGGGGCTCGAGAATGACGCCCGTTGAAAAAGGCAGCACAGCTGATTCGCTGATACCCAGCGCTTTGGCTGTGGCCACACACATGCGTTTGGCGTCCATCATGCCGCGCTCGGCCGTGCCCGCGTTGGCGTTGCCCGTGTTCACAACCAAAGCCTCAATGTCAGTGCCACTGGCCAAGTGTTGTTCACACAAAGTGACCGGGGCGGCCCGAAACCGGTTGGTCGTAAAGACACCGGCCACGGCGCTACCTGGGGCTAAACGAAACACGGTGAGGTCTGGCCGCTCTTTTTTGCGCACACCGGCAGCCGTGATGCCAATCGAAACCCCATCGACGGGATAAATGGACTCAGGTGGCGGGATCACGAGATTGACAGCCATGTTCAGTGCCTTAAGTGTGATGGACGTGATTGACTTGATTGATTTTTATGGGTCTGTGCTTAATTTGTCAGTGACTTAAAAACGTCGTCGGCAGCTGCTAGCGTGGCGTCAACAATTTCATCGTCATGGGTGATTGACACAAAACCTGCCTCAAAGGCCGAGGGCGCAAAGTAAACGCCACGATCAAGCATGCCATGAAAGAACGCTTTGAACTGCTCCATGTTGCCGGCTGACACATCAGGCAGGCCTTTGGGCACTTCGGGCGTGAAATAAAACCCGAACATGCCGCCTTCATGGTCAGCACTCAGGGTCACGCCATGCGTCTTGGCGCATTGAACCAATCCTTGCGTGAGCTTGCGCGTCTGTGTGCCAATGCGCTCGTAAAACCCGGGCTCGCCGATGAGTTCCAGCGTCTTGATGCCGGCAGCCACGGCCACTGGGTTGCCCGACAGTGTGCCGGCTTGATAGACGCCACCAAGCGGCGCAATGTGGCTCATGATGTCGGCGCGCCCACCAAATGCGCCCACTGGCATGCCGCCGCCGATGACTTTACCGAGCGTGGTCAAGTCGGGTTTGACACCGAGCACGCCTTGCACCCCTTGTGGGCCGACACGAAATCCGGTCATCACTTCATCAAATATCAACACCGACTCATGTTCGGTGCACAGCGTGCGCAGCGTTTGCAAGAACCCATCGGCCGGTTTGACCAGGTTCATGTTGCCTGCCATGGGTTCGACGATCACACAGGCGATGTCGTGCCCGTGGGTGGCAAATGCCTCTTTGACCGCCTCGCTGTCGTTGAAGTCGAGCACCAACGTGTGCGAGACAAACTCGGCTGGCACGCCAGCCGATGTGGGGTTGCCAAATGTCAGCAAGCCTGAGCCGGCTTTCACAAGCAGACTGTCGGCGTGCCCGTGATAACAGCCTTCAAACTTGATGATTTTGTTGCGTCCGGTGGCACCGCGCGCCAAGCGGATGGCGCTCATGGTGGCCTCTGTGCCAGAGCTGGTCAGGCGTACTTGGTCCATGCTGGGCAAGCGCTCAATGAGCAATTCGGCAATCTTGACTTCGGCTTCGGTGGGCGCGCCAAATGACAGGCCGTCGACGGCGGCATCCTGCACGGCTTTCACCACTTCGGGATGCGCATGACCCAAAATAGCGGGCCCCCAGGAGTTGATATAGTCGATGTAGCGCTTGCCCTCGGCGTCCCAGAAATAAGGGCCCTGTGCGCGCGCCACAAATCGTGGCGTGCCCCCAACGGAGCGAAATGCCCTGACCGGTGAGTTCACGCCGCCGGGAATGCTGCGGCAAGCTCGTTCAAATAGTTCAGCGTTAGTGGTCATCCTTCTCTCCTGCATGGGTTTTTTGGCCGTCTGGTCATTTTGCGGCAGACGAGCTCATCAGCGCTTGAAATGAACGCGCCGTGGTTTCGATGTCCGGGGTCATAAACAAGCCGCCAACAACAGCCAGGCTGTCGGCGCCGGCCGCCAGCACGCTTGGCGCATTGTCCACGGTGATACCCCCGATGGCAACCACCGCCGTATTCGGTGCCATGGATTGGGTTAGCGCGCGTGCCTGTTTGATGATGTCAAGCGAGGCGCCTGGTGCATGAGGTTTGGTGCCCGATGCGAACATCGCGCCAAAGGCCACATAATCTACCCCAAGTGCCAGCATGCGGCGCGCACGGCCAAGATCGCTGTAGCATGACACACCGAGCAGCATGTCGGCGCCGAGCTCGTCACGAACTGTGGCTGGGTCTTCATCGTCTTTGCCCAGATGCACGCCGTCGGCACCCACGTCCAGTGCCAGTTGCCAGTCGTCGTTGATAATCAGCGGCACATGGTGCTCGCGACAAATGGGCTGCACCCGTTTAGCCAGTCGCGTGCGCAGCTCAGGCGAGGCGGTTTTATGGCGCAGTTGCAGGGCAGTCATGCCACCGGCGATAGCGGCTGCAACCGCTTGCTCGAGCCGCAAGGCATCATCCCAGTCCGGTGTGACCCCGTACAAGCCTGAGGGGAGGCGCTTGGATTTGTTCATGACGCGGTTGTTGGCATGCGATTGGCCAATTTGTGTCCCATACCGGCCTGAAACGCGGCCTGCGCCGCTTGATCAGCGTACGTGAGTGCGCCTTTGACAGCGTCGATCAGATCGCGACCATGAGCCAGACTGCAGGCAATGGCCATGGCAGTTAGGCTGCTGAGTTCTTGCACCCTTGCGGGCGTTGGCTGACAGGGCAGTGCAATGGTCTGGCCTTCAGGCCCGAGTAGCAGGTTGACGCGCGAACCCGGGCGCTGCTCATGGCCAGTGACCAATGCCCACGAGGCGCCAAGTGTCAGCAGCGCCGAAGCGCCGTCGGAGGGTTTGTAATTGCGCAACACGTCATCATTGAGCCAGCGCGCCATCGCGGTGGCTGGCAACACGGCGATGGTGGCTTGTGGCACCAGTAGCTCGAGTATTGCACCCACGCACGGCTCGCCGTCGACACCTTCGTACTCATCNTCATCGCTGGTGTTCAGGTTNTCTTGGGGACCAAGCTGCAGNACCAGCGGCGCTTCGCTGTAGTCAGCGGCAACGCCGGCAATGACGCCAGCCGTCTCAGGACAGCTCAACATGCCCACTTTAAGTGCGGCGATTGGCATGTCTTCGAGCAGATAGCGGGCCTGCTCGTCAATGAAATCCGGGTTGGCCCGTTCAAGGCCTTGCAAGCCTGCCGAATCGGTCACGGCCGTGGCACAAGGCACAGACAAGGCGTGCGTGGCAAATGCCGCAGCCGTGACGCTGTCGGCCGGGATGTCAATACGCCCTGTTGGGTCTAGAAGACCGAAACCGAGCACGGCGGGAGGGGTTGAAGCGAGCAAGGGACACGACATTAGGTAAGATTACGGCTACATTGTAAAAGAACTGTTGGGGTCAAGATGCGTACTTACATGTGTTTGATTTGTGGCTGGATCTACGATGAGGCGGAGGGCTGTCCCGAAGAGGGTATTGCGCCTGGCACGAAATGGGAAGATGTGCCGCCTAATTGGGTCTGCCCAGAGTGTGGCGCGCGTAAAGAAGATTTTGAGATGATGGAGGTATAAGCCTGTTATGAGTGCTTCAGTCGATCTGTCCGGCCACTTTTTGATGGCCATGCCAGGCATGGTGGAGGGGGATCTGGCTGACACGGTCATCTATGTCTGCGAGCATTCAGACCGTGGCGCTCTGGGTTTGGTGATCAATCGCCCCATTGAACTCAGTCTGGCTGGCTTGCTTGAGAAAGCCGACCTGGATATCGAGGCTGGCCACGACGGTGATATGCCCCCGATGTGCCGGTCTACTTCGGTGGGCCGGTGCAAACCGATCGAGGTTTTGTGTTGCACAAACCAGCCGGTGAGTACAGTTCGAGCATTTCGCTGGGGCAAACGCTGGCCTTGACCACGTCGCGCGACGTCTTGCAGGCCGTGGCCAGTGGTCAGGGCCCGGAGAAGATCTTCATCACACTTGGCTACGCAGGCTGGGGTGCCGGTCAGCTTGAGCAGGAGCTCGCTCAAAACGCTTGGCTGTCGGTGCCGGCTGACGAGTCGATTATTTTTGAAATGCCGGCCAAGGCCCGATACCCGGCCGCCATGGGGCTGCTCGGGATTGATCCAGCCCGTTTGGCAGGGTCGGCCGGACATGCCTGATGATATGCCTGATGAAAGAACCGTTCTGGCATTCGATTACGGCACGCTGCGCATCGGTGTGGCGCTTGGCAACTGTCTAATCGGGCATGCGCGCCCGCTAGAAATCATCGACACGCCGCAGAAGGTTAAGCGATTCGCACGAATTGAGGAGTTGATTGTGCATTGGCAGCCCGAGACCTTGGTGGTTGGGTTGCCGTTAACCCCAGACGGTGGCGAGCAGCCGGCGAGTCGGCAAGCCAGGCGGTTTGCCAATCAGCTTGAAGGCCGTTACGGTTTGCCGGTCAGTCTCGTTGATGAGCGCGGCTCGAGTATGGCCGCGCAGCAAATCGTGGGTAACGCGCCCGATGATGCGGTTGCAGCGGCTATTATTCTGCAAAGATATTTCGATGCGCCCAATTTTTCGCTACAGGAACCATCACCATGACCGCATCGGCCAAGAACCTGCCGACCGCTGAAGATCTCTACGCTAGCCTGCGTGAAGGGGTCGCTGGCCTGATTCAGAACCTGCCGGCTGGTCAGGTACATCTGGTTGGCATTCATTCCGGGGGTGCCTGGCTGGCCAACCGCTTGCATGGTGATCTGTCACTGTCAACTGCGCTAGGGACTTTGAACATCAGTTTTTACCGGGACGATTTTGATCGCATCGGTTTGCATCCGCAGGTTGAGCCCTCGGATATTGGGTTTGATGTCAATGACCGTCATCTGATTCTGGTTGACGATGTGCTGTACACAGGACGCACCATTCGAGCGGCCATGAATGAATTGTTTGACTATGGCCGGCCCGCCTCAATCAAGCTCGTGGTGTTAGTTGACCGTGGCCAGCGGGAATTGCCTATCTGTGCCGATTTCGCCGCCGCACATCTACAGGCTTTGCCCGCAGACAACTTGGTGCTGGCCCAGTCTGAGTCAGGTCAGTTCACGATGCATATCGAGACCAAGGAAGCGTGATGCGAAACCCCCAGTTAAACCGTCATGGCGAACTGACGCACCTCATCACCACCGAAGGGATCCCGCGCGACATTCTGACGCACATTCTTGATACGGCCCAGACGTTTGTGCCACTGGCTGACCGTGACGTCAAGAAAGTGCCGCTGCTGCGTGGCAAAAGCGTCTTCAACCTGTTTTTTGAGAATTCCACACGCACCCGCACCACTTTCGAGATCGCGGCCACACGTCTGTCAGCTGACGTCTTTAACTTGAACATCAACGCCTCATCGGCTTCCAAGGGCGAGACTTTGCTTGACACGATTGCCAACCTCACGGCCATGCAGGCCGACATTTTTGTGGTCAGGCACGAGGCCAGTGGCGCACCCTACCTGATCGCCCGTCATGTGCCGCCCGAGGTGCATGTGGTCAACGCAGGCGACGGGCGTCACGCGCATCCCACGCAAGCCTTGCTTGACATGTACACCATTCGTCACTTCAAAAAAGATTTCACCAATCTCACCGTGGCGATCGTGGGTGACGTGCTGCACTCGCGCGTGGCACGCTCCAATATCCACGCCTTGACCACGCTCGGTGTGCCCGAAGTGCGCGCCATCGGGCCGCTGACACTGCTGCCAGGTGGGCTAGACCAGATGGGGGTGCAGACCTACACCAACATGGCCGACGGGCTGCGAGATGTTGATGTCATTATCATGTTGCGCCTGCAAAACGAGCGCATGCGTGGGGCGCTGTTGCCGTCATCGCAAGAGTATTTCAAGCACTATGGGCTCACGCCAGAGAAGTTGGCAATGGCCAAGCCCGATGCCATCGTGATGCACCCCGGGCCTATGAATCGGGGCGTTGAAATCGATTCGGCTGTGGCCGATGGGCCACAGTCTGTGATCTTGAATCAAGTCACGTTTGGCATTGCTGTTCGTATGGCGGTCATGAGCATTGTGGCAGGAGCATCGGCATGAGAGTGCACATCAAGGGCGCGCGTCTGATTGACCCTGGCACCGGCTTTGACGAGGTCTCTGACTTATGGGTGGCTGGCGGACGCATCACCGCCATCGGCGCGCGACCTGACGGGTTTGACGCTCAGCAAACGCTGGACTATGGCGGCCTGTATTTGATGCCCGGCATGATTGACCTTGCCGCACGTTTGCGTGAGCCTGGCCAGGAGCACCGTGCCACGCTGGACTCCGAACTCAAGGCGGCTTTGGCTGGCGGCATCACCAGCCTGGTGTTGCCCCCCGACACCGACCCGCCACTAGACGAGCCAGGCTTAGTGGAAATGCTCAAGCATCGGGCACGGCAAATTGATCGTGTGCACCTGTTTCCGCTCGGTGCCATGACCGTTGGTTTAAATGGCGAAGTCATTACCGAGATGGGTGAGCTGTCGCAGGCCGGTTGCGTGGGGTTTGCCCAGGCGGATCGACCGGTGCTCGATACCTCGGTGCTGCTTCGGGCCATGCAATATGCCCGCTCGTTTGGCTTTTCCTTATGGTTGCGCCCCATGGACCCTTGGCTGTCCAAGGGCGTGGCAGCCAGCGGTGCCTATGCCGCACGCCTTGGATTGTCAGGGGTGCCGGTGCAAGCCGAAACCATCGCACTGCACACCTTGTTTGAATTGCAGCGTGCCACAGGTGTGCGGCTGCATTTGTGTCGCATCAGTTCGGCTGCCGGTGTTGAACTCATTCGCCAAGCCAAAGCCCAAGGGTTGCCAGTGACGTGTGACACGACCATTAATCACGCCCACTTGATCGACTTCGATATTGGATACTACGACACACACTATCGGCTCGACCCACCGCTGCGCGGCCAACGTGACCGGGACGCCTTGCGTGCGGCATTGGCCGACGGCACGATTGACGCCTTGTGCTCTGATCACACGCCAGTGGACGATGATGGCAAACAAATGCCGTTTGCCGAGGCGAGACAGGTGCCACGGGGTTGGAGCTGCTATTGAGCCTGGCGCTCAAATGGGCGCAGCAAGACAAGGTGCCGTTGCCTCAGGCGCTGGCTCGTGTCACAACGGGACCGGCGGCCGTGTTGCGGGCCGCCTCATCGGCCATGCCACCGATTGGCTCACTGGCCGTGGGTGCACCGGCAGACTTTTGTGTCATGGATCCCAACGATTATTGGACGGTTCAGCGCGAGTCGCTCATCAGCCAAAGTCGCCACACGCCGTTTCTGGGCATGGAGTTGCCAGGCCGCGTCAAAGCCACACTCATGCGGGGCCGGGTGGTGTGGGGATCGGCTGGGTGAGGCTGATTCTGTTTGGGTTGCGTGCGACTGTGCTGGCAGCGTGGGTGTTATGCGGCCTTTTGATTATTGCCTTGATGTTTGTTTGGGTGGGGCACGCAGGGCGTCTGGCGCTCAAGCGTCACTGGTCTCGTGTGTTGTTGATGCTGTGCGGCATACGCACGCGCACCGATGGACAGCCGGTCTCAAGCGGTGCGGTGTTGTGGGCCGTTAATCACGTGTCGTGGCTTGATATTTTTGTGTTGAACGTGGTTCGGCCCACGGCCTTTGTGGCCAAACAGGAAATCCGTCATTGGCCATTGATTGGCTGGCTTGCTGCCGGTGCAGACACCATCTTTATTGAGCGAGGTTTCCGCCACGCGGTTCACCGTGTCGGACAAGCCATGAAGCAACGTTTTGAGCGCTCGCAGGCGGTAGGCCTGTTCCCAGAGGGCACCACATCGGATGGGTTCGATGTGCTGTCGTTTTACGGCAACCTCTTTGAGCCGGGACGTACGGCGGGCGTGACGGTCCAGCCGGTGGCCTTGCGCTATTACCACCGTGGCCAGCGTAGCGCTTATCCAGCCTTCGTGGGAGAGGAGTCACTGGTTGAGAATTTGTGGCGAGTGCTCGGCACCACCGGTGTAAGTGTGGAGATGGTTTTTTTACCGCCCGTGGCCTTGGCAGATGACGACAAGCCCCCCCGCGCCGAGCTAGCCAAACTGACCCGTGAGGCGATTCGCCAGGCCGTATTGGTGAACCGGCCGCTTGCGCCTTGCGAGCAGGATCAGGACACGGCCAGCGGATCCATTTCCTGATGACAAGCGACTTGAACCAGTTTACGGTCTTGCAGGCGCATGGCCGTTAAGTGGCCACCCCAGACGCAACCCGTATCCAGACAAATGGCATCGGGCCGATTGAATAAACCCAGCGTTGACCAGTGTCCGAACACCACCGTGACATCGGCAGTGGCCCGGCCCGGCATATCAAACCATGGAATCAGGTTGTCAGCTCTGCCTATTGGCGAAGACTTCATCGACAACATCATGTGACCCTTGGGGTTGCACATCCGCAGGCGTGTCAAGGCATTGACGATAACTCGCAGACGCTTGGCACCGGTATGGCCATCTTTCCAGCGTGTGGGTTCGTTGCCATACATTTTTTCTAGGGACTTGCGCCAATTCGCACTTTGTAGTGCCTGTTCGACTTCGCCGGCCAGCGACAGGGTTTTTTTAACAGTCCATTTGGGTAGCACACCGGCATGCACCATCAGGTGGCCTAGCTCAAAGTGAGCCAGTTTGCGGTGTCTAAGCCAATCGATGATGTCGCCGGCATCCGGTGCCATCAATACTTCCTGAAAGGTATCGTTTTTACCGGGACCACGAATGCCTGCGGCCACGGCCAGCAGATGCAAATCGTGATTGCCCAGTAAAAAAACACTGCGATCCTCGATCGACATCAAACGTCGTAACGTCTGTAATGAGCTCGGGCCACGGTTGACCAGATCGCCAGCAAACCAAAAGCGTGCTTGTGGGTTGTTCGCGATGTCCGGGTGCGTCAGTAGGCTTTCAAGTGGTGCGGCACAGCCTTGAATGTCACCGATCATCCAGATATCAGGCGCGCTCATGAGCTTGTTCCTTGGTTAACGGTGCTAGGGCGACTAGAGGCATGCGCCTTGCCCCATCTGAAGCGCCTCTCCATGGCCAGTAGCGTGCCTAATGCAAGCACAAAGGCCAACGTATTGGGTAGCAGTGCCGTCACAATGGGCTGCCACTGGTACAGCAGACCCATGTTCAAGGTCAGTTGTCCGATCATAAAAAATAGGGTGCCCGCCAAGATGCCGGCGAACACTTTGGCGCCCATGCCGCCACGTCGAGTCTGCATAAACGCGATGGGCGCAGCAATGGTCAACATCACCAGAAGGTGAAGGGATATGCCAGCTTGCGCCAAACGGCTACGACCTGGCGCGTGGCATCGAGATCGTTGCTTTGCAGGTAGTTGATGTAGTCCCAAAGCGTCACGAGAGACATTTTCTCGGGGGTGGCAATACGTGCGACCACACGACCCGGGGTCAACGTGGTGTCAAGCACACGAGATGCTTCGGTTTTTACCACCATGATGGGCTGTTGGTCGGGCATGCCATCGGCTAGCGCATTAATGGCATCTGGGGTGATGAGATTGTCACGTACATTGATGAGCTTCAGCTCACCTTCCTCAAAGATGCCGCGATCGGCTTGTGACAGTCGACTAAGCCGGTTGTTGGGCGCGATGTCGTAGATGGTCAGGTTGGCCAGTTCGCCAGAGCCGAGCAGCTCACCAATGTTCAGAACCCGTGAGCCACCGTCATCCGTTGGCTCACGAAACCAGTACCCACTGGCCAGTCGCCCACCTTCGACCTTGCCGCGCAGTGTCAGGTTGGCTTCGCTGTAGCGAATTTCTGCCGCTGGCGTAATGTATTCTGACAGCACCACAGCGATTGCAATGATGGGATGCATGCCATCCAGAGCATGCCAAGCAAACGCATGGCGCTAACACCCGAGACACGCAAGATCACCAGCTCATTNCGATGTGCCAAACCGGCCAGCGCGAGAACCGCNCCNATGAGCACGCCAATGGGCAGCAACTCATAGGTTCGCGTGGGCAGTGCCAGCAACTCAATGTAGAGCAACGCGGTCAGTGGCAAACGATCGCTGACGCATCAAGCTGGTCAACCAACGTAAAAAATGAAAACAGGCCAATAAGTGCGAGCATGACCACAAGCGTGGCACGATAGAGTTCTTTGGCGATGTAGTTGCGCGCAGTCGACATGGCGTCAGTTTAACGGACAGTGCCTCACAACTGCGCGCGCAATTGTGTGACAACGGGCTCGATATTTGGGCGCTGGCTATGCCAGATGTGGAAACTTTCGCTGGCCTGACCCACCAGCATGCCAAGACCATCGGCAACGTGCAGACAACCACCGTCCTTTGCCTGACGCATAAATGCTGTCGGTTCTTTACCGTACATCATGTCATAAGCGCATACGCTTGGACCAAACAGCGTTGCCGGTATGGGCAACGGTTCACCCTGCAGGCTACTGGAAGTGGCATTGATAATCAGTTCGCAGCCGATGAGCTCAGACGCTTGGTCATAGCTGCTCCAGGCAAGTTTGGT
>PR_CR_10_Liq_2_inCRDRAFT_1000433_pt1 | contig 11710 bp, 16 predicted proteins | sample PRCRCaboRojoPR_FD_10245 | JGI IMG/M metagenome (IMG submission 10245) | reverse complement strand
TTCTGGTGTTAGTTTTTCTGGATTATATATTTCGATAGTATTAAACCATTTTGTATTTTTTGCTTCATTGTATAATCGAATTGCTGAATTTTTAAATTTATTATCTGCGTAAGTAATTAAATGTATCATTATTATATATATAAAATAAATATTTATATATATATAATGTCAAATTATTGAGATAATGTGTTCTTAAAATATTTAGACCCTAAAAATGTAAGAGTAGTGTTTGAAGTTGGTGCAAGATATGGAGATGAAACATTACAATTAAAAAAAACGTTTATCAACATATGAAAACATCATTTTTAATAATGTCGGATTAGGTGATAAAGAAAAAAGTTTACCATTTTATTCATATATTAAAAATAATGATGGTGCATCTTCATTTTTAAAAAGAATAGATTTTGATAGAACACAGATACAAACCGGAACTAATAAAATTAAAACGTTAGAAAATTATGTTAAGTATAATAATATTCAACAGATAGATCTTCTATGTATGGATGTTCAAGGATATGAATTAAATGTGTTAAAAGGAGCTGGAAATTTTATTAAAAATATTAATTATGTTATTATGGAAGAACCAAAACCAATTATTAATTCTCGATATTTACCAGATGGCGTACATTCTAAATATATAAACGCTCCTACGTCACAAGAAATAAACATTTTTATGAAGGACAAAGGTTTTATAGAAATTGAAAGAATAGAAGAAAATAAAATTGAGGATAATGTAATGTACAAAAATATTAGAATTTAAATTAAATATTCAGTATTAACTAAATATTTAAAGGTTTTAAAATTGAAGTCTAATTTGGAAGTAAATTATATATTTCCCAATTTATATCAAAGTATTTACTCATAGGTCTATAACAATGATAATCAGTATAAATGCCATTAGTTATATTTTTTCTGATATCCATATTAGAAATATTAAAAGTATTCCTATCTAATCTATTAAATTTTGTTTTTTTTTCATTAAGACAAATTAAGTTATTCGTTTCTTTATTCCATTTAGTTACTTTATTAAATAAAATTTTTTGGTCAATAGACCAACCTATATCACCATGTCTTCCTTTAATAATATTTTTATTACTTATATTTTTAATATAATTTATAATATCATCTAATGAATTAATTTTAAAAATATCTTTCCATATTTGAGGAGTAGATATATTGTAACACATCGCAAATTGTTGGGAATTAAAACAAACATTATCACGATAATAAATAAATTTATTATTTTCATATGATTTTATGTTTTCAGTATAATAAGTTTTATTCATAGGTAACATATCTATATCAGTGATTAAGACACCGTTTTTGTAATTAAGAATACAAGGATATAATAACCGAATAATTTGTGATGTAAAACTAGTTAATACACTTTCAATTGGTTCAAACACAATCAAATTATTTTTATATGGTAGTAAGTTGTCTGGAATATCATTAGCAATTAATATAATTTTTACATCTATATCTGGATATAATTTATTCCAAGTTTTAATAAAAATAGGAACAAAATCTAAATATAATTTGTTTTCATTTACAGCAGTTAATACACAATCTATTTTCATTATAATATATATTAATATATATAATAATAAAATATAATAATAAAATATAATAATAAAATATAATAATAAAATATAACTTAAACGTATTTAACAATTTTTGAAATTAATAATTTCTACCATTTCCATGATTTGTATCGTAATAAAATAGGGGTATATTTACATATACACAATTTGTATATTCTAATAATCTTAACCAACAATCATAATCTTTTTTACCATTTTTTAAACATTTAAAATTATTTATTTTATTCAATATATTTTTTTCTACTAAAACAGAACTACAAACAATACAATTATGTATTTTTAAAAAATCTAAATTCCATATATTAGGAAATCCATTTTTCAATAAATTGCTATTCTTATTTTTATATATTTTTCGTATTGTTTCTATATGCATTTCTGAATTATATTTTTTATATTTTTTCACAGGATTAAATATACCATTTCCAATTAATCCTTCAGTACAACTTAATTTACAACCTGTTTCATTCATATATTTTAATTGATGTTCTATTTTATTTGGAAACCATATATCATCATCATCACAAAAAGCAATATATTTACCTGTAGCCATTTCAATACCTTTATTTCTAACAAAACCAGCACACGCATATCCAAATTTATGTTTAGTATTAGTTTCTAAATGTTTTATTATTATATTATGTTGTTTCCAATCATACAAATAATATTCTTTTTCATTAGAACAATCATTTACAACAATTATTTCGATATTTTTTTATGTTTGATTCTTAATAGACTCTATTGTATTTAATAAATACTTAAATCTGTTATATGTAGGTATTACAACACTTACTTTATCGTTCATATATATTATTTACTCATATTATATTTAATATTTAAACATATTCAAATTTTCATTTTCTTTGTTAAACTAATCTTTTATACATCTGTGTCTATGGTTACTTGCGTTATCCATAATTATTAGTTTATTTTTGTATTTATTTTAAAAATGCTAATTACTTACAATATATTTTATTATTAATTTCTTATGTTTCTGTGCTAAATTAAATGTATCTTTTCTTAATTTTTTTATCTTTTCTGTTGTTTTTGATTTTAAGAATTGTGCGTCATCATTAATAATATAACGAACATCACCACCATCATTCGTACAAAAATGATTTTTTAAAGGAAATAATAAATTTGGATAATATACATAATTATACCAATCATCACAACACCAATTTATAATTTCTTCTGGAAATAAAAATCCAAAAATATCCATATGTTTTCGTGATACCATACCCTGTGTTAAAATACGTGAATTATTATTCATTGGACCACACAATCCTAAATCATTATTATTTTTAAGTGTTGTAATACAGTCAACAACCCACTCTTTTGAACGAAAAGTTATATCATCACCACATTGAAAGAAATAATTACAACCATCATCGTACGCTTGTTTAAATAAACGGTTCCACATTTTTGTTAAATGACCTTTACGTATTCCTTCCATTGAAATAAATTTACAATGAATATTCTTCATTACACTTAAAAAACGAATAATATTATCACGTTCTTCTTTCTTCATCCATAAACTATCGTCGTCATCATAACCAATATAAAAAATACTTTCTAATTTTTCATTATTATAATTTTGAGAGTATGTAAATAAGTATGAACGAAGTGTTAAATTATATAAATATGTATCTTTAAAACTNGTCCATTGTTTACCTTTTGTTGTNGTCGGAACTAAAATACCTAATTTCATTTACATATTATTATAATAATTATTTATATTATTATAATTATACACTATTTCATCTTACGCTTTATTGATTCACGAATCTTTTCTTCACGAGTATCTAAAATAAATTGACTCATCTCTTTCGCTTTTTGTTGGTCTTTGTTACATAAAACAGTAAGAGCATTTAACAAATGTTTCTTATTTAAAGGCATTTTAACCTTTGTCTGTTGATACATAATCATACCATCATTATGTGTTTTCAAACAATCTATATCATATGATTTCATAATAGTGATCAATTGTTCAGATATATTTTTCTTTTTCTCTCTACGTTCTCTGGATAGTTTAGACAACTCTTTTAATTCATTATCTATTTTTATCCATTCACGAATATAATTTTTTAAAACCTCTTTTTCTTGTTGTTCCATATTACTACTACTCTCATATTCCATTTTATCTTTATTTATAAAAAAAATAAAATATTTTTATAAATAATGACTATCTACTTACTGTGATATTTACAAAANTCATTTACACAATAATTATCACATCTTCTTCCCTTATTCTTACCACGTTTAAATACATATTCACAAGTTTTTACAAATAACGGCGGAAAATCATAATATCTTCCAGATTTATTTACACCAGGAGCGGGACGAAACCCGGTACATGGTGGTAGTAGTTTAAGAATTTGTTTTCTACAAAACGGACATTTATGAATATAACTATTATAAATAGTAAAGTGATTTTTCATTTGAATTTTTAATTCATTATATATGTGTTCATAATTAAATGAATGACCACATGGAAGTGTTATTTTAGACCAATTAAGTTTTTCGTGTGATATTAAACATTTATCATTATCATCGTCATCCATTTCTTTAAGTTTCTCTGCAATAAGTTCTTTAATATTCATTTTTTTGTATATAAATTTATTGTAATAATATATAATTCAATTTTATATTATAATATAAATGTCTAAAATCTGGGGGTCCCCGTGCTGGATTTTTTTTCATTCTTATGCTGAACATGTTCCAGAAGATTATTACAACAGAAATAAAGAAAAAATATTCAAAACATTTTTAAGTACATTATCCAGATTACCGTGTCCATATTGTAGAAAACACGCATTAAATTATCACAAAAATATAAAAAAACCATTTCAAACAAAACAAGAATTTAAAGAACATTTATTTAAGTTTCATAATAATGTAAATCAACGTTTAAAAAAACCAATATTTAATAATTTTCATATATATGAAAAAGTTAATTTAAAAAAAGCATATTTAAATTTCGCTTACGTAATGTCACAACGTTTTAGAAATGGTGTTCAATTAGGTGTTATACAATCTCAAATGATGGTATCTTCTTGGAGGTCTTTGTTAGTTTTTTAGTCTTTCGTTTAGGATAATAAAAGAACCATTTATTCCATTCTTTCGAACCTTTTTTAAGGGTTTTATATTTATCTCTTTTCTCTCTACGTATATCTTGTAATGTTTTTTGTTTACCATAACATCGTAGACTAAATCTTTTCCATAATCCAGTATCACCACGTTTATTTGTCGTTATGATATGATGACACATACATAATAATAAATTTTCGTCGTAATATGGTTTAGGGTAAATTATAAAGGATAAATACATTCTTAATAATGTATCAATTGAAGCGACACGTATAATACTATTCTTTTTATAATGATAAGTATTATAACTATGACACGCTTGTGGTTTAAATAATATCATTAATGTTGTATTATCCATTCTTAATTCATAGTGTTCAGGTATTATTTCACCACTTTGTTTATGAAATACAATGTTCATCTTTTTATTAGGTTCGTCTTTCAATGAATTCTTAATCGTTTGTAAACATTCTTTAGGATTATTATGAAATCCATCTATACGAGGATTTCCGTACCTTCTTGACATTAATAATGAATACGCATATGTTCCAATAACAACAATTCCTTGTTTTTGAACGTGTTCTCTTAATTTTTTAAATAAATATTGTTGTTTATGTTTAGGTAAAGGACAACGTTTAACCTTCTCATCCATAATAGGATAAAAACGATTTAATAATTGAAGACGATTATAAACTTTATTCCATCTTGAAACATCACCTATAGGTGAAGATAATTCAAGATACATTGACATTCTTAAAAAATTAGGAGGAGCATAATAAAATCCACCTATATTTATACTATTTTTAAATAAATTGTTATAAATCTTTTGTGGTATATGTGTAATGTCAACAACAGGTATGAAATCAGAAAATACTTTATATGTCCCATAATGTAAACCAGACTTCGCTTCTACATATTGAAAACCTTCTTTAATTAATATATCAACTAATTTTTTAGCATGTTCAACAGGTTTAAATGAAAATATATCATAATCTGGAAACTCATGTTCTTTATAAAATTGTTCTTCTTGTGGTAATATGTTATTTATCGCTATACCACCATAAATGATAAGTTTATTATCTATTATAAATTGTTGTATTAATTCAATAAGATGTTGTATTCGCTTTTGTTCAATTAATAATTTACCTTTTTTCTTTTCTGCTTTAGATATTGCTTTTTGTAATATATATAATTCACACTCTTCTTTAGACATTGAAGAAGAACATAATGGATATGAATTCATTATATATATTACAATTATAAAAATGTATTACTTGATGATAAATTACGAAACATACTTTCAAAAATCTCATCTATAGAATTTGAAGATAAATCAAATGTTCTCGCAAAAATTCTATTATTATTTGTATTTTGTTCTTGATTTACTGGTTCATTTTCTATATTTTCACGAATGTCGTGACGACACACCGGACACGTTGGACGTGTCTGAAACCATTGACGCAAGTTCTCTTCTAAAAATATATGACCACAATGACGAATACGAAGAAGACGGTCACCGTTATGAAATACTTCCATACTAATCGGACATTGTGTCTGATTCATACTTGTATCACTTTCATTGAATATAACTTGTTCTGTTGATTGAGATATTTGGTGATTTGTCGCTGGGACAGGAACATCCTCGAAATTATGTTGTTGTAATGGAATTTGTGTTGTAAATAACCACGTATACTGATTATTACCATTACTAAACGCGTTTCGTCTACGACGTATTGTATTATGTAAACGATAATTATACATATATTCATTGTGTAGTCTTCTCTGTTGTTCTAAAATTGTATTCAATAATGAATGTTGTTCACGAATAAACTGAAGAAGTTGAATATAATCATCATTACGCGTTGATGATGTCATTATATACTACTAATATTATTATACTTTTAAATATAAAAAAAATTGAATTATTATATTAGTATATTTCTCTGTATATTATAATAAAGAATATGGAACCACCATCATGCTCGGGATTGAGAAATTTAGGAAATACTTGTTATATGAATAGCATCCTTCAATGTTTATTCCATACTGATAAATTAAATTCAGTATTTGAAGAAAAAAATGTTAGAGTTAGAAAAGATATACAATCTATCATTACGATTGAATATAATGAACTTCGTAAATTAGCAAATAAAAAAAGTAGTATCATACAACCAACCAGATTTTGGAAACGTATGCAACAAATCGCACAAAAAACAGGATATGAACAGTTTGTAGGTCAAGAACAAAATGATTCTAATGAATTCTTAAACTTTATTTTAGATTGCTTCCACGAATCATTAAAACATAAAGTGTCTATAAATATACAAGGACGTGAAACAAATCGTATTGACCGTGTTGTGAATGAATTTTATAAACAATTTAAACAACAATATGAAAATGAATATTCAAAAATTATAGAAATATTTTTCAATTTACAAGTAACGATTATTACAGATATTAACTCATCTCCCAAAATATTATCAATTAAAGCAGACCCTACAATGATGCTTTACCTACCTATACCAGACCAAAAGTTTATTTACAAAAATCATCTTTTACACAATATTGAAGATAATGATATTACTATATATGATTGTATAGATTTATATACATATCCAGAAAAATTACAAGGAGAAAACCAATGGTTTAACGAAGAACTAGGAGAAAAACAAGATGCTATGAAAAAAACATTATTTTATAAATTTCCTGATATTTTAATTATTAACTTGAAGCGTTTTAACTATACACAAATGAAACAAACATCATTAGTAAAATATCCAATTGAAAATTTAGATTTAACAAATTATATTATTCCATACCGTGATAGACCTAAATATATTTACGACTTATACGCTGTATGTAATCATATAGGACGAAGTCCCGATAGTGGTCATTATACATCATATATTAAAAATGGAGATAAATGGATTAATTTTAATGATGACCGTTTATCCATAATTAAAGATAAAGAGAAATTAGTGACAGAAAACGCGTATTGTTTATTCTATAAACGGCGTGAACTATAATAAAATATGTATTGTATATACATATAGGATTAGAATATGTATGAATTTGATTTCTCACAATCTTCAATGAATATTTATGATTTTATAAATCATATTTTAAGTGGTCGTCCAGGGTGGTTAATATTTTTTTCTATTATATTAATCATTTTATATATGATAACATCATACTCACCAACAACAGTAAATAAACCTAATGTTCCTTATTATATGAGCGGTTCGACAAATACATCATCATATTTTGGTGGTTTTGAACTCATATTATGGATTATTGTTTTATTCCTCATTTTTACTCACTCAATTATGTATTTCTTTTCAATTGATATTAAGACTATATTAAAAAATGTTTTTACTGATGAACCTGAATTAGATATCTATATCAATGAAAATATACCACAAGACGCACCTATTCCTGAAATAAAATATGAAAAACAAGTATTCCATATACCACAACAAAAATATACATATGAAGAAGCGAAAGCGTTGTGCAAAGCGTATGGGGGGCGTTTAGCAACTTATAAAGAAATTGAGAATGCTTATAATAATGGTGCTGAATGGTGTAGTTATGGGTGGTCAGACGGTCAGATGATATTATATCCTACACAAGAACATACCTATAATAAATTACAAAAAATAAAAGGTCATGAACACGACTGTGGACGTCCAGGTGTGAATGGTGGATATATCTCGAATCCAAACGCACGTTTTGGAGTAAATTGTTATGGATATAAACCTAAAATTACAAACGAAGAAGAAGAATTAATGGCAAAAACTACACCATACCCTTTAACTAAAAAAGATAAGAAACAACAAAAACTTGTAAAAAAATATGAGAACAAATTATCCTCAATCAAAGTATCACCATTTAATTATAATACATGGAGCGAACCATTATTTTAAAATGTAATAATATCATTCCAATTATATAATTTAATATTTGTAGGAAGTTCAGGATAATTAGGAACAAGTGAATTACATTCTTTACTGAATATTTTAGAATATGTATTACAACCTATTACATATAACGTAATATGTTTATATGTATATTTACGAATACACTCATATTTATCATTGTATGATTTAAAGTTATAATAATCATAAATCTGTTTATAATGATAATTTTTATTAAATGCTTCATCAACTAAATAAATTGTAATAGGGTTATGAATATCTCTAATTATATATTCTGGTATTTGTTGGTATATATTTCCTTTGTAATTATATGAACCAAAATTAAACCATATATTTTCATATTTAATATGTTTTATATATTCATATATCCAATTCATTATATCATACCTTGCTTTATCTAAATAAAGTATGATATACATCTCTCTTGTATCTTCTGGAACTGTAATCTCTTGTATACTATCTTTTTCGTTGTAATGATAATAATAAATTAAAGTTTTATGAATTATTTTATTCATTTGTGTTTTAAACACAACGTCAATATGACTAAATGAATATTGATTTGTTTTATACATTTTATCATAAGTTGTACTCAATCTCATATATTCATAAATATCTTTAATACGTATATTTACATATTCTTTATGAATACACGTATTTTTTTCATATATATAATTATTTTTTAAATATTTTATATTCGTATAAATATACACGTCCATCGTCTAATAACAAATATTTATCCAATATCGAACTTCAATTTTTTAAATTTATTGTTCTTTATATATTTTTATACCACGTAAACTTTCTATTCTTGATACAAGTTGTTTTTTCGTTCCGGATGTTTCTACACCAAATAATCTTGCTAATTGTTTAACTTTTTTATAAGATATTTTATTTAGAGGAGTATCTTGAATCTTTTTAAATTCTTCTAATGTCATTTTTGGTGGTTTATGATTAAATGAATAGAAGAACGGGTCATATACCATACAGTAATCTAATGTTTTTTGTAAATTAGATTTAATATATACATATTCTTTATTGATATATCCTTTTGGATAAATAAAACAATATACATAGTTCTCTCCAATGGCAATAGGATATGGAACATCATTGTTTCCAACTGGTGAATAAAATTTAGTTATATTATCGTTTTTTGTAGTAAATTCTTGTATTTCATCACCAATCCATATATAATTATAAGAATGTGTATTTATAAGTATTGAATTACCATTGAATTGACTTCCATAACCACCTGAATATTTTGTCATTGGTATTTTTGGACTTTTTCCAATAAAAACCCTTTTAGGATTTAAAATAGTTCTTACCATAACAGAAGGATTTTCTGTATCATATATAACTATTTTTTGTTTTGATATATGAACTTCATAGGGGTTTAATCCATTATAATGTGTATAATATACTCTTACAGTTGACATTCTTTATAATGTATATATATTATAAATATGAAATATTTTGAACGTAATCTTAATGATAAACATAGAGATATTATTTTCTTTTTAGGTTGTATTCCTGTGCGTTTGTTATTAGCATACATACAAAATTCTAAATATGCGTTACCATTATTAAGCGTATTTATTGGTATTTCCTTTATCGTTCAAGGGTTAAGATGGTCTGGAGAGAAAGGATTATTTGGAGGAGAATTATGGTGGAATAATATGAGATTTGTTCATGGTATGATATTCATATTATCATATTATGAACCTCGTTTATTGTATATTGATGTTATCATTGGTATCGTTTCTAAAATGTTGAATATAACATATCGTTAAAAATATATGTATATTATATAAAAAAATATGAATGATGTTTCTAAATGGTATTATGAACGCCCCAAAAATTATTACGAAGAGTGTAAGAAAATGTTTGGATGTCCTCTTTTTGTATCAAATGTAAAAGGTGGTTATGCGTTATGGAAATGTTCAGAAGGAGATTTATTTAAAGAACATTTACTCATTGACGAAGATGTTCTTCATAAGTATCCAAAATTACATCATGATTACTTTTATAGTAGGATTGAATGTGTAATACCAAAAGATAAAGTATGCGATGTATTGAAAATAAGCGGTTCAATACTATATGATGGATTGAAGAAAGAACTAACAGCACGTTGTGGAGGTATAAACGCGAATTATGCTACATTATATTTAGGACTTCTTGTAGCTCAAGATTATATTTCTATTGATGATGTATCAAGAGAAGACATGTATGGTAAAATGATACGTGGAGAGATAATAAGTCATAAACAAATGAAAAAGGAACTTGAACTGCTTAAAAAAGAAAATCATAAGAAATATCGTAAAGAATTAAAACAAACATATTCTTCATTTACACAACGAGGCGGACGAGACCTTAATCAACATTGGAGAGATTAAACCTACCGAAAAGAAAAAAGAAACAAAATATCAGCAAATTACTTTCTTTCGGTATTTATAACTATGGGTCTAATAGTCGTTTAACTATTATGAAAAGATTTCTTACCACGACAAAATATGTGTGGTCGTCTTCGTTTATTGATATGATTTGTTAATAAATGTAGAATATTTTTTGAAACATTTATATCACGATTTATGAGATGTAAATGAGATGACTTACTACAATTCTTACAATTTAGTAATCCATGAACATTCACTTCTCCATCACGAAATGGTTTGGGGATTTCTCGTTTCTTATAATAACAAGTATCACTATTCAAACAATTACAACATGTTTTACTTGTTCTAAACTCGTCTATTGTATATACTTTGAAATGTTGATTTAATAATCTTTTCATACCAATATTTGGTGTAGAACTACTATGTTTCATTTGTTGTTTCTTTCTGTTCTGTATATGTCTGTGTCTGACTGATATAAATTTCTCTATAATCTTCATACTTTTCTGTTGTCATTTTTTTCTTATTCAATATAATATAATATTTATTATGTAATATTTATTATATAATTTGCTATTACGTAATATGTTGTATGTTGTTTGATGTATATTGTATTCATTTTTTTTAAGTTTTTTAATATTAATATAGATGTAATATAGGTTTTATATCTTCTATAATATTAAAGTTATTATAAATCANTTAT